>Ga0209420_1000656_pt1 | contig 17451 bp, 16 predicted proteins | sample BlaSpr_A8_OM1_O1_FD_187972 | JGI IMG/M metagenome (GOLD analysis project Ga0209420, IMG submission 187972) | Forest soil microbial communities from Thunder Bay, Ontario, Canada - Black Spruce, Ontario site 2_A8_OM1_O1 (SPAdes) (version 2) | ecosystem: Environmental > Terrestrial > Soil > Boreal... | reverse complement strand
CCATTGGGTGTAGGTCTCCTTTCGGAAAGGCTTTAGCTTGTGAGGCCAAAGCCAACTTACACCCTCTCGCTTTTTACACAATCGAATTTACATCACCTCCTCACAGCCGATCACCTTCTCCACCGCCCGACTACATAGAGCACGAGGGAAAGCAACACGCTCACCAGCAACGAAGTCGCCAGGGGAAAATAAAACGTCGTATTTTTCCCTCGATAAACAATATCCCCGGGCAATCGTCCCAGAGGCAGGTTCGTCCGTCCGAGCACCGTCAGCACAACTCCGGCCCCCATCAGCACGATTCCGAGGACGATCAGCAGTTTGCCCAGTTCACTCATAATCCCAGCCGAAAACCTTCGACTCACTCATTTCTTTCTCGGGATTGTAATGGAATGCGATCGCTCGGGAACTTTCGCTTTTTGACCGGTCGGCTGAAAACAGGTTGCGTCACTCTTTGCATTGCAAAGTACTTGACAGGCTCACAGCCCGACCATTATGATCTCGACATGTTCGACCCGCGGCCGCATCGCCTCCGGCGCTTTCACCATTCGGCCCAGCCCAGCTCGGTGGCGCACAGTTCCGCGCCGTCATCGCGCACCGCCCCCCAAATGTTTGACGACCTGCGCTTCATTCGCGACACCATGGAGCGCTCCGCTGCCTTCACCGCCGTTTCCGGCTGGGGACAGGTGCTTCTCGGCATTACCGCAGGCGCGGCCGCCTGGCTAGCCGCCCGTCAACCCTCGTCTTTCCCCTGGCTGCGAGTCTGGCTGGCAGAAGGTCTGCTCGCTGCCGCCATTGGACTGCTCGCCTGCACCTGGAAGGCGAACCGCCGCGGCCTGCCGTTATTTTCCGGTCCGGCCCGCAAGGTCGCCCTGGGACTCGCCCCGCCGTTGGTTGCCGGAGCCTTCCTCACATTTCTGCTGTTCCGCGCGGGGCTTCAGTCTGCGCTGCCGGCGACCTGGCTGTTGCTTTACGGCGCCGGCATCATGACGGGCGGTGCGTTTTCCGTTCCGATCGTGCCTGTCATGGGCCTCTGCTTCATGCTGCTCGGCGGACTGGCCGTACTCGGTCCGGCTGCCTGGGGCAACTGGTTTCTGGCGGCAGGCTTCGGCGGCTTGCACATCGTCTTCGGACTGCTGATCGCAAGGAGGCACGGTGGCTAGAGCGATCCCGTCCCAGCGCAAAACCTCCCCGATTCAGAAGAAGCCTCGGGAACAGGCTCGCGGGCAAGTTCATGAGCCGACCCCGCCGCGCGCTCCCGAACTCCCCGAACTCGATCGCCTGATTCATGAGCGCATTCGCCTTGGCATCGTCAGTGCGCTCGCAACCAACGATTCGCTGAGCTTCAACGACCTTAAGCGCGTGCTCAAGACCTCCGATGGCAATCTCAGCGTGCACGCCCGCAAGCTCGAGGAGGCCCAGTACATTTCCTGCGTAAAGTTTTTTGAAGGACGCGTTCCGCGCACCGAATATCGACTGACCCCCGCCGGCCGACGAGCCCTGGCCGAATATCTCGATCAGATGGAAGAGTGGATCCGCGTTACCCGCGAAGAATAACGACCAACAATTTTGTCCGCAGTCTTTGCGATGGAGAGTGCATTACGGCAAAATTGGGAGATCGACCATGGGGGCGCTCCCATTGCCAGCAACATGAATTTTCCGGCTCCGCTCGCGCTCGCTGCTGACTGCCCAGTGCCGCGCAAGATACAATCCCCGCCATGAAACCCTGCATCCTAATGTTAGTTCTGACCGGCTTTTTCCCCGCGCTGGATGCACAGGAACTCGAAATTACCGCCGAACCTCACCACCAAATGATTCTGGCCAACGATCAAGTCCGCGTCTTCAATGTCGAGGTTCCCCCGCATTCCGAGACTCTGATGTACTGGCACCGTCATGACTATATCTATGTCGTGCTCGGCGCCGCCCAGATTGTCAACGCGGTCAAGGGCAAAGATCCCGCCACCCTCGCACTGGCCGACGGAGATGTCACCTTCGTCCCCGGAACCTTCCCACATCTTCCGAAATCTTTCCTCTCAGCCTTTCCGTAACGTCACTATCGAGCTTCTGCGGGACGAAAAACTTCGCCAATCCCCCGCCCACTGGAATCCTGCCCATCCCGAGGAAGACCGCGGCCTCGCCATCTTCCATGGCGGCACCCAAGAAATTCTTTTCGTCAAAGACGGCGTCCGCGTTTCCGAAGTCGAACTGCAGCCCGGAGCCGTCATCCCCGCGCATCATCACGTCGGTCCGCATCTGCTGGTGGCCATTAACGATTACCAGATGCGCAGCAACGTCGAGGGAAAAGGAAAAGGGTCCAACCTCATCTCCATGACCCCCGGAGAAACCAAGTGGACGCCCGGCGGCTACTCCCACACCCTGACCAACACCGGCCACAACGCCGCCAAATTCATCTCCCTGGAATTTCGATGAGAAACTGCGACGCTGGCTGGATGTCGGGACAGCCGCCCTCGGCTGTCCGGTCGAAGCTCGACCATCTCACTCGACCGGCACAATCAGCGGATGGCCTGGCATAGCTCCACCCACCGGCAGTGCCGCTCGCCATTGCTCGAGCGACTCCAACAATGCTTCCAGCCGAATTCCCCCAAACTCCGCCGGGCACCCTGCCAGGTTCTTGCGCGCGCGCTCCATCAGCGAGCCAGCCCCCGCGACATTTCCCGTGGAATGATGATGAAATGCGACCGCCGCCTGAATCAGCCCCTGCAGAAATCTTTTCTCCATCCCTTCCGACTCGCGCCACACGTCTTCCCAAACCTCATGCGCGTCATAGAACTCGCGCGCATTGAAGAGCCGAATCCCGCGCCGATAACCGTCAGTGTTCACTGTCATCGTCAGCATACTACTGATGGAAGGTGTGGGACGGACACTCCTGTCCGTCGCCTTTGTCCTTGATCTTGCTGGTAGGTTCTCGATCTTGCTGTTGATTTGAATCAAAGGAGGGATGGCACAGATTCCCGCACCGCCCAAGCGATCCGCTTCCGGGCTAGCGGCACCTTACCAGAACGGCTAGGCCTGCGCCTCATTCCGCCAGTTTTGGGACTGGCGTTTGATAATGGCGTAACACTCACACGCCGCGTCTTCCAACTTGCTGCGATCCGCGACCGTCACGGAGCCTCGGGCGTACTTGATCAGACCCGCTTTCTGCAGAATGCCCGCTGCCACGGTCACACTCGCCCGCCGCGTTCCTAGCATATGGGAAAGAAACTCCTGGGTCAGCGGCACCAGATTTCCTCCCACCCGGTCCTGACTCATCAGCAACCACCGTGCCAGTCGTTCCTCGACGTTGTGTACTCGGTTGCAAGCAGCCACCTGGGTTGCCTGCATGGCCAATTCCTGGGCATAACGATTCAACTTTTTTCCCAGTTGTGGGCACTTTGCCAAGGCCTCCAGAAGCTTTGCCGTGCTCAGGCGAAATGCGCTCCCCGTAATCTGCACCACGGCCCGCGTGGCACTGGTCTTTAAACCCACGATCACGGGCAGACCAATGAATCCTTCTTTTCCCGTCAGCCCGACTTCAACCCCCTTGCCATCGCCCAAAATCGTAAGGATGGAAGTCATCCCGCTGTTCATGAAATAGCAGAATTCAATCGCTTCTCCCATTTCGTTCACCAGGTCGTAGGCGCGCATCGGAACGAATTCCAATTCGGATAGCACAGTCGTGCATTCCTTCGTCGGTAGCGACAATAGAATTTCATTGCGGACGGAACGCGGGTCAACGCCCTTGGGAGAAGATTTTGCGGTAGACTTTTCGGATACGTCCGACGGAGTTTTCGCCACTACGGTTCCTTGGATAGCCCTGACGTGTTTGGTAACTCCTAATACTAGCCTAGGTAGTTAAATCAAGATGAGCAATTTAAGGCAGACGGCACCAGGTACGATAGCGTACAATCGCTCGTAGGTAGGTGTACGGGGTCCCCCCGTGACAGCCTTGGGGGTTTCGCTAGGCCCGAAAATTCTTTTCTGGTGCCAGGCCATGCGTCGAAGATCCGAAATCGCCGTTCCCGAGTGGGCGCACAAGATTGAGGATATGCGTCAGACTCGCAAACTCAGCCAGGAAGGCTTTGGCAACCGCGTGGGTGTGTCGGCCATGGCCGTTTCCCGTTGGGAGCGGGGAGTCGCTGAACCTACCGGCGAAACCTACATTCGCTTGGGCAATCTCGCCGACGCTCCGCTGTGCTGGTTTTTCTGGAAGCGAGCCGGTCTCCGGCTGTCCGACGTCACGCGGGTGCTTCCCGAAGCGAATCGCCGCCTGGCGGAAAGTAGAATCTTCGATGTGGAGTTTGCCAGAGCCGGCAGCACGAAGAAGCATCCGCTGGCCAAGGCCAATCTGGTTGCGATCCCGCTTCTTCCAGTTCACGCTGGCACTCCCGGCTCGCAAGGCGATACTAGCGATCTCACCGACATCTCCCCGGAATCCATCATGGCCGCCCCGCGAGATTGGTGCCCCAGTCCGGCTTCCACGGTCTGTCTTCGCGTTAACGGCGATTCCATGTCTCCCCTGATCCTGGATGGATACATCGTCGCCGTGGACACGTCCGCCACCGAACATAATGATCTGGTCGGGCAGATTGTCATCGCATGGCACCGCGAAAAGGGACTGCTGGTCTCGCGCCTGCTTCGCTTTGATCACATGGACGCACTCGTCTCCGATCGCCGGGAATACGAAGCCGTTTCCATTACCGCCGGTTCGGACTGGCGAATTGTGGGAAAGGTTTTATGGTGGACGGGCAGAGCGAGATGATTCGCTGCCCTGCGGCACCCACTGGCAGGAATTCTTACACAATCCTCTTGTCGTAACTGTCAGTGAAGTAGAGCTGTTCCAGCGCCTTCAGCGCACGATGGGCATCGCGCAGCGCTTCCAACTCCTGCGCCTGATACATCTGTTTCCTTCTCGTGCAGATTACATCCTCCAGCCGGTCCAGCACCGCATGCTTCGCTAATTCGAGGCGCCCAGGCATCCTGTGAACGTCAGATTCGAAGAGCGCATCTTTGTATAACTTTTCCCACTGCTGAAAACGCTCAGATTCCTCGTGGCCGTTTTTCATATCGCCTCCTCTACCATCACCGATTAGCGTAGGGGGTTAGTGCCCGAACTGTACGGTGGGTCAAATGACGTGGGAATACGGGAAAAACAGTATGCGGAGATGGCGGAACTTATCGAGGATGCAGACGAACCGAGACCCAGAGGGACCCGTAGACTGAGCCTCAGTTTCGCTTCGGAGGGCGTTCATAAGATATTCGCTGGGCACTTTGAGAGGACTGATTACCGGCTTTACGCCCAGTTTGATCAAGTAACAATCTTCGTGAATCGCATTCCCGTCTTCATTGGTTTTCGCATTATCCAACCAGACTGGCTGATTGCAGACGAAGCATATTGGGGCTCGAACCACAACTTGTTGTCGTACATCTTAGGCCTCTGGAACGGACCTGAATGAACTAAGTATTTATAGACTCGATCCATTTGTCTGTCCGCTGCCGTAGTTTTCAATTTAACCCTGCCGATAAACCCCGGCCGGAGACCGACTGGGGCCTCGGCGGTCGCTGTTCGCCCGCCGAGCAATGCGCGACCTCTTTGTACGGAGCCAAGGCTCCGGCGGACAAACAACCATCAGTCAAGATTGCGGGGTATGCGCCGCGCAACGCGGTTCACCGCTCTCGGTGCGGTATGCTGAAAGCTGACGACTGGTGGTGCCGGCTTACCATGGCTTCCGATTCGACCATCCTTAAGCACATTGCCCAGCAGCCTAAGCGCGCGGCGGGATTCAAGCAACTGGTGCGCGAGCTGGGGTTGCGAGGTGAGGAGCGCCGAGAACTGGATGAACAATTGCAAAAACTGGTGGCCAGCGGGGTGCTAATTCAAGGCGACTCCGACCGTTACGCGCTGCCCCAGGCCGCGGCCGACAAGAATTTGGTCGCGGGACGTCTGACCATGCACCGTGACGGATTCGGCTTTGTGATTCCGGACTCCAAGTCGCTAAGCCCAGCCCTCAAGGCACGCCTCACGGGCGATATTTTTATCCCTCCGCATCTCATTGGCAACGCCATGCATGGTGATCTCGTGCTGGTCGACGTGGTTCATGTGCGTCCCGATGGACGCGCGGAAGGACGCATCGTGCGGCCGGTGATGCGAGCGCATCCGACGGTCGTCGGCATCTTTCATTTCGGAAGCCGGGGCGGATACGTAAAACCCATCGACAGCAAGATTACGCAGGAGATCGTGATTCCGCCGGGGATGGAACGTCCGAAATCTTCCGCAGCCGCGGCAGAGCGGACCGAGCAGCGGAAATCCGTGGACCGCGTATTGGGCGACGAGGCCGCGAAATGGAAAGAGTGGGACGATCTGGAAGGCCTGGTGGTTGACGTCGAGATCACCGACTGGCCTTCGCCCACGCAGAATCCGCGCGGGCGTGTGACGGAGATTCTCGGGCGCGAGGATGATTTCGGCGTCGACGTCGAAATCACGATTCGCAAGTTTCATCTGCCGCATCACTTTCCGGTGGCCGCGCTCGCGGAGGCACAGGAGGCGCCGGCGGTCATTGCGGCGCAGGAACTCGAGCGACGGCGCGATTTTCGCGCGCTCCCGATTGTCACGATTGACGGCGAGACAGCGCGCGACTTCGACGACGCGGTTTACGTACACACGCTTCCGAATGGCAATTTCGAATTGCAGGTGCATATCGCCGACGTGGCGCAGTATGTCAGGCCCGGGTCGGCTCTGGACCAGGAGGCGCGGCTGCGAGGCACCAGCGTTTATTTTCCGGACCGTGCCGTGCCCATGCTACCGCTGGAACTATCGACGGATATTTGCAGCTTGCGGCCGCGGGTGGAACGGCTGGTGCTGTCGTGCGTCATGGAACTGGACCATCGCGGCGAGATCGTCCGCCATGAGTTCGGTGAGGGCGTGATACGGTCGGCGGAGCGCATGACATATACGGCGGTGAATGCGGTGCTGGAAGGCGACGCGGCCGCGCGCGAGCGATATGGCTCGCTGGTAGCGACGTTTGAGCTGATGCGCGACCTGGCGCTGATTCTGAATCGCAAGCGGCAGCGGCGCGGGTCGATTGATTTCGACCTGCCGGAGCCGGTAATTGAATTTGACGAGTTTGGACTGATGAAGAGCATTGCCCGTTCGGAGCGCAACATCGCACACCGGCTGATCGAAGAGTTTATGCTTTCGGCCAACGAGTGTGTGGCGCATCATTTGGAATCAATGCGCATTGCATCTCTCTATCGTGTCCACGAGAAACCGGATGCGAAACGGGTTTACGACTTTGAAGTGATTGCGGCGACATTCGGATATTCGCTGGGTATGGGGCCGCTGCCAATCCATCGCGCTCAGATGAAGGCTGATCGCCGCGCGACTTATGGCACCGGCAAGCGGGTGCGCGAAATCGAGGTTCCGAAGGAAGTGCACATCACGCCGCGCATGTATCAGAAGCTCGCCGAAAGGATCGCGGGCAAGCCGGAGGAGCGCATTCTGAGCTACCTGATGCTGCGTTCGCTGAAGCAGGCGCGATATTCGGAGGAGAATCTGGGACACTTCGCGCTGGCCGCGACCAGCTATACCCATTTCACCTCGCCGATCCGGCGGTATCCGGATTTGATCGTGCATCGGATTCTGAAGAAAGTGCTGCGAAAAACCGCCTCCGAAACCAGCTCCGGCGCCCCCCCGGCTATGGCGGGAGCGCCTCGCCAGCGCGATTCCGAAGCGGGCACGACCGACGACGCTCCCTCACCGTGGTCAAAGCGGCGGGATCATGCGGCGCACCGGGAAGCGCTCGAACCTTTGGGCGGGCCGATCGCTTTGGAAGAGCTGCGTGAAATCGCGGAAGAATCGAGCCTGTCCGAGCGGCGGGCCGACGATGCTGAGCGCGACCTGATGGCGTGGAAGAAGGTAAAGTTCATGCAGGACCGCGTTGGCGAAAATTTCGATGGACTCATCACCAGCGTCACCAAGTTCGGTTTTTTCGTGGAACTAACCGAACTGTTCGTCGAAGGCCTGGTGCCGCTGAATACTTTAACCGACGACCGGTACACTTTTCACGAGAACACGCGTGAGATCATCGGGGAGCGGTCGCGCAAAAGGTACCATCTGGGAGAGAAGATTCGCGTGCTCGTCGATCGGATTGATCCCGTGGAGAAGAAGATTCAGTTTGCGGTGTTCGAGGAAGAGTCGGTGCGCACGATGGGTAGACGGCAGAGGCGGTCGCGGGAGCGCTAGCGCCATGGCGGCAAACCGCCGGGCTTCGCTCGGCCGGACCGCCAGGCCGGCTGTTTCTGCCTAGACTTCGCGACGGTTCGTTATACTCCGAGCGCTTTTTGAATCTCCGCCGCAATACCGGCGGTCAGCGAGCGCATCTTCTCTTCAGATTCGGCTTCCACCATGACCCGGGCCAGCGCCTCGGTGCCGGAATAGCGCACGACCACGCGGCCGTTGCCGTTGAGTTCGCGCTCGGCCGCGTCGATCGCCCCCTGTACCGCTGGGATCTGGGCAAACGGAATCTTCTCTCGCACGCAGACATTTTGAATTTTCTGGGGAAACACTTTCAGGTCGCTCACCAACTCTGCCAACGGTTTTCCTCCGCGAACAATGATGTCCATCAAGCGCAGCGCCGTCAGCAGACCATCCCCTGTGGTGGCACCTCCATCCCGAAAAATGATATGGCCGGACTGCTCTCCGCCAAGAGTGGCTCCGGTCTTTAGCATTTCTTCCAACACATATTTGTCGCCGACGTTGGCCCGCAGCATGCGGATGGCGGACTGCTTCAGCGCGATTTCCAGCCCCATGTTCGACATGGTGGTGGAGACTACGGTATCGGCTTTCAATTTCCCCTGCGCTTGCAGATCGCGCGCGGCGGCCAGCAGCACGCCATCCCCATTCACCACCCGGCCCGCGGCGTCACAAAATAAGGCGCGGTCGGCATCGCCGTCAAACGTCACGCCAAGATCAAACTCGCCGGCGGATTCCGCCACCATTTTTCCCAAAGTCTCCGGATGCAACGCGCCGCAGTTTTCGTTGATATTCTTGCCATCGGGCGAAACATGGATGTACGTCGCCCGAATTCCCAGGCCGCGAAACAGCTTCGGTGCCTCGGCCGTGGCCGCTCCATTCGCACAATCCACGAGCACTCGGAGTCTGCTCAAATCGGAGGACACGTCCGCCGCCAGAGCCTTGACGTAGTCGTGGCGCAATTCCGCCTCGCCGGGTAGAGAAGGTTTCGGAATCTTGAGCGCCGTGTCGTCGGGGGCAGCCCCATTCTGCAGCAGAGCGAAAATTTCTTTTTCGATAGCGAGTTCGCGAGCGTCAGTCAACTTGAAACCATCACCGGAGAAAACTTTGATCCCGTTATCGGTCCAGGGATTGTGCGACGCGGAAATCACCACGCCTGCCGCCAGCGCTCGCGAGCGCGCCAGGTAGGCGACGCCCGGAGTGGTGATCACACCCGCACTGTGCACCTCCACACCGACCGCCGAAAGACCTTCGGCAACCCGGTCTGCAATCCACCTGCTTGATTCGCGGGTGTCCTGGCCAATCACCGCTTGCGGGCGTCCTGTCGTCCGCAACAGGTCGTGGCCTAGAGCGCGGCCAATCAGGTACGCGCTTTGCCTGGTCAGCGGAAATTCCCCGGCCACGCCACGTATCCCATCGGTCCCAAATAACTGCCGTTGCTGGCTCATAAGAAGGTTTGCTGAAGAATCGGTGAAGACGATAAACAGAGATGATAACAACGATGATAAATGAGGACGCAGGAAAGTAGGTGATCCGATTTGAGGTTCTTCTTCAGTGCGGAGCGGCGCTTCCCACTTTCTGCACCAGCACTGTCACACGAATCGAAGCGGATTGCACCACTTGCACCAGCGGATCGGGTACATACACATTTGTATTGAAAACCGCGCCGCCGCGCGTGCCCGTGGCATCGATGGGATCGGTGGTCGCCGCATCGATTCTCTCCACATGGAGCCTGGGCCCGGTGATGGTAACGCGGGGCGGATCTGCATCGACTTTGACGATCTGCTCCCCGTCCGAAAAATTTCCCGTTACCCGCGGATGAATCTCGATCTCTCGCGTCAGCCGCGTATCAAACGCGAGGTGCAACTGGCTGGGCACGACCTGCACCACACTGACGTCGCGAGGGTGGCGCACCTGCAGCGAGGTCAGTTCAAAGGTGCGTTCGCCGGGCTTGACGTCTGCGAGTTCGATTTCCGCGTGGATCTCATTGGCCTGTAACTGCCGGATGACGCGTTCGGGCCCACGCACGCGGATCTGCGCCTCGGGAATCACCTCAGTACTGATTTCCAGGTGCCGTGGAACGTGTTGAAACACGATGGGCGCACGCACTGCGACTTCGGCGGGCTGCTCGTCGGGCGAAATCAGAAGCCACAAACCGGCAGCCAGCAACAACGACAATACCTTCAGTCCGATGTTGTGCACCACGTAACGCTGGAAAAGTCCGCTCATGCGTGCGGCTCCGATTCCACGCCGGATCCGGATTTGCGCTGCGAACCCGGATCCCGCAAAGGCGAGTCCAGCAGATCGTCCGAGTCATCGTCTCCGTGTGCAACCGCGGTCGGTAAGGTCACGGGCGACATGAAGCGACGCAGTTCGCTGCCCAGACGCTCGCGCAATTGCTCAACCGTCAAGTCGCGCTCGATTTTGCCGCCGATTGCGAGACTGATCGCTCCGTTCTCCTCGGAACAAATGACGGCAATCGCGTCGGTCTCTTCCGTGATGCCGATGCCGGCACGATGCCGCGTGCCGAGTTGGGTGGAAAGCAGAGGATTCATCGAGAGCGGAAGGAAACACGCAGCGGCGGCAATACGATCTTTCTGCACGATCACGGCGCCATCGTGCAGGGGAGCGCTGGGACGAAAAATGGTGGCCAGCAGATCGTAAGAGAGACGGGCGTCGAGAGGCACGCCGCTTTCAATGTGGGTGCGCAATCCAATCTCACGCTCGATAACGATCAGTGCGCCGGTCTGGTGCTGCGAAAAAAGATTCGCGGCCAACACGATGTCGTCATAAGAATCGCTCTCCGCGGACGAACCACCGAGAAAAGTTAAGCGCCGTCCCAAGTCGGCGAGCACATGGCGAATCTCCGACTGAAAGACCACGATGAGTGCAAACACCAGGTAGGGGAGGACATGGCTTACCACCCAGTTCAGCATGGTGAGCTCGCCAATGCGTGCCAGATAAAAAATTACCGAGACCACCACCAACCCCACCAGCATGGGAGCGGCGCGCGTGCCGCGGATCATGACCAGCACCTGATAGATGATCAAGGCCACGAGGAGAATGTCGAGCGCCACCCACGCGGCTTGCGTCCATGACGTAATGACTGGCGTCACTCGAATCACTCCTGATGTAAGTCTGGCCCTGTAAGTCTGGCTCTGTAGTCCAGGTCTGAAGATCAATTGTAATGCAGCAGATTTCCCAACTTAGCCATGTTACGAACTTTTACATCCCCTGGCAGGCGCAATGTCCTCACCCTAGCCACAAAGAACGGAAGAATGAAACACGCGCCATCTTGTGTAGTCATCCCGGTTTCTTCGTCACCATGGCATGAAGCTCGCCATGCGCCAAACGCGCAGAAATCTCGTCGCCGACGTTCACAAGACGCACGTCCTTCAACACCTGGCCACGGGAATCAAACACTAGGGCGTATCCGCGTTCCAGAATCGCCAGAGGAGATAACGACTCCAGCGCGGTCTGCAGGCGCTCGCTCCGCACGCGATACTGCAGGAGCACGTTGCGCATGACGGCGAACAGCGCGGAGGTTCCGCTGTCCAGTTGCTTGCGGATGCCGGAGAGCACCAGCCGCAAATCGTAGTGCCGGATGGCTGCCGATGTCGTTTCCCAGCGGCGCCGCATCTGCTCGAGCAACTGGCGCTCGGCGAGTTCCATCCGGTGAGTTAGATCGTCTAGCTTCTGCTGACGCTGGCGAATGACTTCCATCATGCCGGCGAACGCTCCGTGCTGCGCCAGTTCACTAAGAGCCTGACGGCCCATGAGCAAACGGTAACGCATGGCGCGGCTGAGGCGCTCGTGCAAAGCGGACGCATGCTCCTCGACTTCCTGGCGCGAGCGGATCACCAACTCCGCCGCTGCCGAAGGCGTGGGAGCGCGCAGGTCGGCAACGAAATCTATGATTGTAAAATCAGTTTCGTGCCCCACGGCGGAGATGACCGGAATCTCGGACGCCGCGACCGTGCGTGCCAGCGCCTCGTTGTTGAATGAGGCCAAGTCTTCCGCTGAGCCGCCGCCGCGCGCGATCACGATTACGTCCACACTGGCGTGCTGGTTAAAGAAACGCACCCCGGCCGCCACCTCCTGCGCAGCCGAGTCTCCTTGTACCTGAGCCGGATAGATGAGTACATTCACGGAATGATGGCGGCGCTGGAGCACGTTTAGAATATCGCGCAATGCCGCCGCTTGCGCCGACGTGACTACGCCGATGCGCGCTGGCAGCGATGGAATCGCCTTCTTGCGCTCCGCCGCAAACAGTCCTTCGGCCGCAAGTTTGGCTTTGAGCTGTTCGTAAGCCAACTGCAACGAACCGGCGCCCTTGGGCTCGACGTATTCCGCCGAAATCTGCAGCTCGCCGCGATCTTCGTACACCGTGATGCGCCCGCGCACCACCACCTGCATGCCGTCTGCGGGACGAAAGCGCAGCAGACGCGCAGCAGACCGGAACATCACGACCCGAATTTGCGCGTTGCCATCTTTGAGCGTGAAGTAAAGATGACCGGAATCAGGCGAGCGAAAATTGGAAATCTCGCCTTCCACCCATGCATCCGAATACTCGCGTTCAATATGCGAGCGCACCGCCGCGACCAGATCACGAACTTTCCACAGGCGGCGTTCCGGGGGGCGAAAGTTAAATCCCATCTGATCGGTTAAGGAAGACATTGAGGGCAGTGTACCTCAAGGAGACGATGATTTTCGGGATCCAGCGCGGGATCCCGCTCACCACCGTCGCCCTTTGCCAAAAGGCTATAATCCTTGCCCATGAATCTCGAACAAAAAGTTGCCGAACTGAAAAAGCGGAACCGGCTCGCCGAGGACGGCGGGGGCGCCAAACGCCGCGAGCGCCAGCACAAAGAAGGCAAGATGTCGGCGCGGGAGCGCATCGAGTTTCTGCTCGACGAGGGCACGTTCGAAGAGACCGACAAGCTGGTCACTCACCGCTGCAACGACTTCGGCATGGCCGAGCAAAAGATCTACGGCGATGGATTCATCACCGGTTACGGCCGCATCGAAGGCCGTCTGGTCTACGTACTCGCTCAGGACTTTACGGTCTTCGGCGGCTCGCTCTCGGAAACGAACGCGGCCAAGATCGTAAAGATCATGGACCTGGCGGCAAAGATGGGCGCGCCCGTAATCGGGTTGAACGATTCCGGAGGAGCTCGGATTCAGGAAGGCGTGATGTCGCTGGCCGGATATGCGGACATTTTTTTGCGCAACACCTTGTATAGCGGCGTGGTTCCGCAGATTTCGGCCATCATGGGTCCATGCGCCGGAGGGGCGGTCTACTCGCCCGCCATCACCGACTTCGTGCTGATGGTCGATAAGACTTCGTATATGTTCATCACCGGACCGGACGTCATCAAGACGGTGACTCACGAAGAAGTCACGAAAGAACAGCTCGGTGGCGCGATGACGCACAACGAAACCTCAGGCGTGGCGCACTTTCTGGCGCACGACGACGCCGAATGCCTTTCCATGGTGCGCGAGTTGCTGAGCTTTATGCCATCGAACAACCTGGACGATCCTCCGCGCAAAGTGTGCACCGACCCGTTCGACCGCGCCGACGCTGCGCTCGACACAATCGTTCCTGCGCAGTCCAACCAGCCGTATGACATCAAGGATGTGATCCACGCGGTGGTCGACGACGCTTATTTTTTTGAAGTGCAAGAGCACTACGCCAAAAACATTGTCGTGGGATTCGCGCGACTCGACGGGCGTTCGGTGGGCATCGTTGCCAACCAGCCGTCGGTGCTGGCGGGAACGCTCGACATCAACGCCTCGGTAAAAGGGGCGCGCTTCGTGCGCTTCTGCGACTGTTTCAACATTCCGCTGGTGACGTTTGAAGACGTTCCCGGATTCCTGCCGGGCACCGCGCAGGAGTACGGCGGAATCATCAAGCACGGCGCCAAGCTGCTGTATGCATTTGCCGAAGCTACGGTTCCGAAGGTCACGGTGATCACGCGCAAGGCGTACGGCGGCGCGTATTGCGTCATGGCGTCGAAGCATATCCGCACCGACGTGAACTACGCGTGGCCCACAGCCGAGATTGCCGTCATGGGACCAGAAGGGGCAGTGGACATCGTCTACAAACGCGAACTAGATGCGGCCGCCAACCGCGAGCAGGTGCGCAGAGAGAAGATTGAGGAGTTCCGTGACCGGTTCGCGAACCCGTACGCAGTTGCCGACCGGGGATTTGTGGATGCAGTCATCCAACCGCGGGACACACGAAAGAAATTGATCCAGGCACTGGCCATGCTCGAGACCAAGCGCGACAAGAATCCGCCGAAGAAGCATGGCAACATTCCGCTGTAAATTCTCTGTCCGTGGTTTCTATCGTGTGAAGGCGGTCTCGGTGACATCTATCATGCATAAACTGTGGCATTTTTTAAGCAATCTAAACCGATGTTCTGAATTTGAGACGCCAAGGCAAATCCCAGCGTACCTGGTAAGGAGAGCACAATGAAAAAGCGTCCCGCACTGTTCGCCTTCTTCTTTTTTCTCTCTCTCCCACTGCTTTCGCAGGATCCGTCCACTTGGCTCTCCACACTTCCCAGGGCCAAAGACTACGTTCAGAAGCGGGCCTCCAGCTATGACCGCACTGGGGGCAATGCCGACGCTCGGCCTATTCCGGCCGGAGAGACGCTCACCCTGCTCGACGACGCCGGGCCAGGGATGATCAGCCACGTTTGGTTCACCATCGCCTGCGACGATCCCAATCATCTGAAGGCTCTGGTCCTGCGCATGTACTGGGACGGCGAATCGACTCCGAGTGTGGAGACGCCTGTGGGCGACTTCTTCGGACTCGGATTGGGACAATACTACCTATATCAGTCACTGCCATTGGCGGTGGGGTCGGACAAAGCCCTGAACAGTTTTTTCCCGATGCCTTTCCAGAAACATGCGCGCATCACGGTCACGAACGAAGGCTCGCGCCGAGTTGACGCCTTCTACTTCAATATCGACTATCGTGCGTACAGTAACCCGCTGCCGGCGGATCTGCTTTATTTCCACGCGCAGTATCGGCAGGCTTCGCCGGCCCAGGGCTGGACGAATGATTGGCGTTCGAATGGCGATCCCTTGGTCGAAGGCAAGAGGAATCTGAACGGAGATGGCAACTATGCTTGGATGGAAGCCACCGGACGCGGGCATTTCGTGGGGGTGACGATGTCTGTCCTGCAGAATCAAAATGGCTGGTGGGGCGAGGGCGACGACATGTTTTTCGTCGACGGCGAGACGCTGCCTTCAATCAACGGTACCGGGTCCGAGGATTATTTTCTGGGAGCGTGGGACTTCGGCGGCCGCGCGTTTTCGTACGGACTATTCGGCGCGCCTGTGGTCGGAGAGGAACGCGCCGGCGGCCGTTGGTCGCTCTATCGGTTTCACCTGGATTCGCCGATTCCGTTCACAAAGTCTCTGCGCGCGACGATTGAGCACGGACACGCCAATCATCGGTCGGACAATTATTTCTCGGTCGCATACTGGTACCAGACCGAGCCGCACGCGGCCTTCCCGGCGCTGCCGCCACTGGAAAAACGGATCCCTGCTCTGCATTTGGCGGGAGGTCCATCATGAACAACACGCCGCTAGCTGACTGGCCTTCTCCCGTCGTTGAACCGAATGTTGTAGCCCTAGACCTGGTCACGCATGTAGGGCGGAACTCCGGCTCCAGCCTCTCGACGATGTTGAAACCCGGACGCCGACGCAAGATCGGCGCCTCTGCGGCGTTACCCCAAACGTTGGCGAATCATGCGACTTTTCGCTTGGCTCCATCACTTTCGCCGGCTCGCAGCCCGCTGGGACTACCAAGTCGAGCACTTCTTTGGCATGATCCGCCTGGGTTGCATGCAAATCTTGCTCCGGCATTTATGATGGATCATTCGTAGCGCAACGCCACCATGGGATCGACCCTGGCTGCGCGGCGAGCTGGCGGCAAGCACGCGGCAGCAGCAACCGCCAACAGCACGACGCATGCGGCTGCGAAGGTCAATGGGTCCTCCGTCGTTACCCCAAACAACAGTGCCGACATGGCCTTAGTCGCGAAACTCGATATCAAAGCGCCGAGAACAACTCCCGTCGTCGCGGGCAGAAGTCCTTCCTTCAAGACGAGCCACAGAACATCGGCACGTTGTGCGCCCAATGCTACGCGCACCCCTATCTCTCGAATGCGCTGATTGCTTGTATAAACGATCGTTCCGTAGATACCGATCGCCGATAACGACAATGCGATAACGAGCCAAAAAGTACGAGGCTGAGTCTTCGTGGAGACAGCGTTTGAAGCAAAACGTCGTCCATCGTTTGCATGCTAGTAATCGGCTGATCGTGTCTGATGGCGTAGATTTCCGCGCGCACTGCCCCGGCCACCTCACGTGGGTCCCCGCTAGTTTTTACAAAAAGGTTTAGACCGGCGAAGACATGGTTTGTCGAATCCTGCAAGTATGGCATGTAAACCGCGGGTTCAACAGGCAGGTCAAGGCCTAACTGCTTGATATCTGTCACCACACCAACGACCTCGCGAAACAAATTGGGACTGTTGATATTGTGACCCGGTCCCACGTAAACGGCGGCGATGCGTTTGCCGATGACATCCTGTCGCGGCCAAAACGTGTGCGCAAACGCTTGGTTTACGATCACCACGGGAGGTCCGCTCATATCATCATGTAGGGTGAACGACCTGCCTTGGAGCAAGGCAGCGCCAATTGCGTGAGAGTAGTCGGAGCTTATCCAGCATGCTTGGACGACCGGAACGTTGTTCGGATCGTTCGGGCGAATCTAGCGCAAAGTGTAACCCCTTGATGGCACAGGGCGAGAGAATGCCGTTGTTCGAACCAAGGCCTTTAGAGATGTCCGCCGCAGGGCTTAGATGTCCGGAAGCGAACAGCAATCATCGGTCCGCTGGGTTTATGAGACTGGCTCTAATACAGCGGGGGCGCGGGGGCCACCAGCGCGGCTCACAAAATAGTTGCGAGGTGAAATCGGCGAAACAAATCTCATCGCCACGGATTGCACACGGATCTACTCCGAGGGACTACAGTGCTGCCATCGGGATAGCAAGTTAGGGAGGAAATGGAAGCGAACACCACAAGAGCCAAGCCGAGTACCAAGGACCAAGGACCAAAAATAAAGAGAGTTCCGAGGTGGTGTGGGGTCCATTCGTCTCGGCCAGTAGCTCGCGTTTGACCCTTGCTCGACCT
>Ga0209420_1000655_pt1 | contig 17451 bp, 14 predicted proteins | sample BlaSpr_A8_OM1_O1_FD_187972 | JGI IMG/M metagenome (GOLD analysis project Ga0209420, IMG submission 187972) | Forest soil microbial communities from Thunder Bay, Ontario, Canada - Black Spruce, Ontario site 2_A8_OM1_O1 (SPAdes) (version 2) | ecosystem: Environmental > Terrestrial > Soil > Boreal... | reverse complement strand
ACCGAACAGCAGCTCGCCGGCGCACGCGTAGATGTACCCGACGTCGACCATGATGGCGTAGCGGGACAGAAGTGGCAGCGGCGATCCGTTCTCGGTCATGGTGCTCATGACTCTATCGAGTACCCGGCCGGATACTCCGCCGCAGGTAACAAGGGTCGTCTAGGCAACTTGCCATGAGTTGGCTAGACAACCGGCTATAGCGGGATATTGCCGTGCTTACGCGGCGGCAGCGTCTGGCGCTTGGTCCGGAGCGTGCGCAGCGACCTGATTACCTGGGAGCGGGTCTCGGCGGGACGGATCACCGCGTCGACGTAGCCGCGCTCCGCAGCGATGTACGGATTCGCCAGCGTGTCCTCGTACTCGGCGATCCGGGACGCCCGCAGTTCCGCCTGTTCCTCGGCAGTGGGAGCGGCGGTGAGCTCGCGCCGGTACAGGATGTTCACCGCGCCCTGCGCGCCCATCACCGCGATCTGCGCGGTGGGCCAGGCCAGGTTGACGTCGCCGCCGAGGTGCTTCGACCCCATGACGTCGTACGCGCCGCCGTAGGCCTTGCGGGTGATCACGGTGATCTTGGGTACCGTGGCCTCGGCGTAGGCGTAGATGAGCTTGGCGCCGCGGCGGATGATGCCGTCCCACTCCTGGTCGGTGCCGGGCAGGAAACCCGGGACGTCCACGAACGTCAGGACCGGGATGCTGAACGCGTCACAGGTCCGCACGAACCGCGCGGCCTTCTCCGAGGCATTGATGTCCAGGCAGCCGGCGAAGTGCATCGGCTGGTTGGCGACCACGCCGACGGATGCGCCCTCGATCCGGCCGAAGCCGACCACGATGTTCTTGGCGAACCCCGCGTGGATCTCGAGGAACTCCCCGTCGTCCAGGATCCGGGTGATCACCTCGTGTATGTCATAGGGCTGGTTGGGCGAGTCGGGGATGATCGCATCGAGTTCGCTGTCGGCGTCGGTGATCTCCAGGATCGCCGGGTCATCGCCGGCCGGCCCGGCCGGCTCGTCCAGGTTGTTGGAGGGCAGGTAGGACAGCAGCTCACGGGCGAAGCTCAGGCAGTCGTCTTCGTCGGTGGCCTGGTAGTGCGCGACCCCGGACTTGACGTTGTGCGCCTGCGCGCCGCCGAGGTCCTCGAAGCTGACCTCCTCGCCGGTCACCGTCTTGATCACGTCGGGCCCGGTGATGAACATGTGTGAGGTGCCCTCGACCATCAGCGTGAAGTCGGTGATCGCGGGCGAGTACACGGCGCCGCCGGCGCACGGTCCCATGATCAGCGAGATCTGCGGGATCACGCCGGAGGCCATCACGTTCCGGTAGAAGATCTCGGCGAACAGCCCGAGCGCGACCACGCCCTCCTGGATCCGCGCCCCGCCGCCGTCGTTGATGCCGATCACCGGGCAGCCGGTCTTCAGCGCGTGGTCCATCACCTTGACGATCTTCTCGCCGTAGACCTCGCCGAGCGAGCCGCCGAACACGGTGAAGTCCTGGCTGAACACGCACACCGGCCGGCCGTCGATGGTGCCGTAACCGGTCACGACGCCGTCGCCGTACGGCCGGTTGGCCGTCATCCCGAAGTCGGTGGCGCGGTGCCGGGCCAGCCCGTCGAACTCGGTGAACGAGCCGGGGTCGAGCAGCCCGTCGATCCGCTCCCGCGCGGTCATCTTGCCCCTGGCGTGCTGCCGTTCGACCGCACGCTGGGACCCGGCGTGCGCCGCCTCGGACCGGCGCTTCTCGAGATCGGCGAGCTTGCCCGCCGTGGTGTGCGGGGCCGGCTGGCCGGCGTCGTCGGCTGGCGGGAGCACTTCGGTGGCCATGCCGGACAGATTAGCCACCGCCGGCGGCTTCGCGGGGCTGGGCCTGCCGCTCCCTGGTGCCGCACCGGACATGCTCTGGACACTCATGAGAAACATAACTAGCCTTACAGGTGCTTATTACCGGCGAGTAGCCAGGCCGCCGACCGCCGGCGTGATCCCGGCACCGCCAGAACCGAGGATCGTCGCGGTGTCCGGTCCAACAGCGGGACGCGGAGCCGGCCGGGCAGACTTGCGCCTTGCCGGCCAGGGCACCCGCGCGGTGACCGGCCTTCGGGGCGGCGCACGCAACGGCGCGGTCCGGGGCTCCCCGCGAGCCGGGCAAGGGCGGGCGGGGCGGACAGGACTGCCGGGTGCGGTCGGCACGTGGCCCGCGATCCCGGCGAAGGTCGCCGACCAGCTGCGGCCATTGCTGCCTGCGCTGGTTGAGGAGATGATCGCGGAGATCCAGGCGAGCGTGGCCGAGTACGCGCGGCCGGGCGACGGCTCGTACGCCCACGCCGTGCGCCGCGGCGCCGAGGAGGCGGCGCAGCAGTTTGTCGACCGGATCGCCGACCCGGACACGTCCTGGGATCAGGCCGCCGAGGTGTTCCGCAGGCTCGGCGAGGGTGAGGCGAGCGAGGGCCGCAGCCTCGAGGCGCTGCAGTCGGCGCTGCGGGCCGGGGCCAGGGTGGCGCTGCGCTCGCTGACCCGCGCCTCGCAGTGGATGGAATCGCCGCTGGAGACCCTGGGCCTGCTCGCCGAGGCGCTGTTCATGTTCATCGACGAGATCGCCGCGCTGTCCGCCGATGGGTACGCACACGCCCAGGCGCGCGTGGCCGGTGAACTGCAACGCCGTCAGCGGCGCCTGCTCAGCCTGCTGCTCGCCGAGCCGCCGGCTGCTGCCCAGGCCGTCAGCGAGGCGGCGCGACTGGCGCAGTGGCGGCAGCCCCGGCTGGTGTCGGTGGTCGTGCTGGCCGGGTACAGCCCGTCCGGCGGCCCGGTTCCGGCGCTGCCCGCCGAGGTCCTGCAGGATCTCGATCGCACGCCACCGGTCCTGATCGTCCCCGACCCCTACGGCCCGGGCCGCAGGGACATGCTCGACCGCGGCCTGCGCGGGCTGCGGGGCGCCGTCGGCTCACCGGTCGGCCTGCGCGACGCGGCCAAGTCGCTGAACTGGGCCAGGGAAGCGCTCGGGCTGGCTGAGCAGGGCGTGTTCGGCGACTCGCCGATCGTGCACTGCGACGACCATCTGACCGACATGGTGCTGCACAGGGGCGGGGACCTGCTCGACCGGCTGGAAACGCGGCGGCTCGCCCCGCTCAGGGGAATGGCGGCAGGCCGCAGGGACATGCTGGCCGAGACGCTGCTGGCCTGGCTGGAGACCGGCAAGAGCAGCAGCGTCGCCTCCCGCCTGTTCATTCACCCGCAGACGGCCCGGTACCGGCTGCACAAGCTGCAGGACCTGTTCGGCGACCAGCTCGACAATCCCGACGCGCGATTCGAGCTCGCCCTGGTGCTGCGGGCACGGCATTCGGGCCCGCAGCGGGACCCGGGCGATCCGCTGACAGCCCCCCGCCCCGCCCCCACCTCCCGGTCCCTGTCCCCTCCCGCTTCGCTGGCCGCTGGGCCACGCTCCGCGGCGCCGGTCAGGGATCCGGCGTGTCGGCCCGGTCAGCGGGCGGCAGATCAGCGGAGGACAGGCCGTCAGGCCGGGTCCCGCTAAGAGGGACCGCGGGCCCGCCGGCCGCAGCGGCAGGCTCGGGGATCCGCTTGACGAAGGCCATGCCGGCGGCAATGCAGGCCAGCGGGATCGCGACGATCGTGTACCGGTACAGGGACTGGGTCAGCATGGCGGGCAGCACGATGCTCGCTGCCGCGAGCGCCCAGGGCAGCGCCGCGATGCGGCCGACGCGGCCCGGTGTGCGCCACTTCCTGATCACGCCGACCAGTCCGGTCACCATGACGGCGAGGAACATCGGTCCGGTGAAGTAGACCGGCTCCTGGTAGAGCAGCAAGAAGTAGGCGAACGGCTGCACCAGGTAGGTGTTGCTGCGGGTCCCCGCGTAGCGGTGCTCGTCGGCCGCGTAGTACGACGGCAGCGTGGCGAGGTGCGGGGTCACGGTGAAGCTCATCGTGCTCTTGGTCAGCGGCCGGTCGTTCTGCACGAAGACCAGGACCACGTCCCTAGCCACGACCCTGGCGTAGTCGAGCGGCTGTGACTCGATCGCGTCGATCGCGAAGTGCGTCGCGAGCTTGTTGTTGTAGTTGTTGACCCCCGGGTACTTGTCGTGCCGCCACCAGGCGTCCGGCGCCCACAAGTAGTCGGCCGGGGTCGGCGCGTTCAGCAGGGCGTTTACCGACCAGGCCGGCGTGGGACCGACCGGGGCGACGGACTTCTCCCGGTTCGGGCACAGCGGCGCCAGGTCTTTCGGCGGCTTGATGATCGCGCAGTTGGCGAAGCTCGTCGTGCGCGACCAGAGGAAGAGGCCTTCGCTCTCGGTGATGTTGAAGTGCCCGGTCTGCAAGTTGAACGCGAACACGTAGGTCAGGAACGGCACCACGAACGCCACGGCCGCCGCGGTAACGGCCTGCCAGCCGACGCGCCTGATCAGGATGAAGACCGCGAAGATCACGGCCAGCGGCACCCCGTTCCCGCGCAGCACGGACACGTAGGCGATGAGGAACCCGGCCACGGCGCATTGCCACAGCCGCGGGGTCCGCCTGGTCAGCAGCAGCGCGGTCGCCGCCACCAGCATCAGGTTGTACAGCGTGTCCGGCAGGATGTAGGACTCGAGCGCGATCTCGCGCGGGTCGAACAGGATGGGGAGCGCGGCCAGGCACGCGCCCCAGCCGGGCAGGCCCCAGTAGCGGAGCACGGCGTAGACGATGACCGCGATGCCGATCCCCATGATGTGCTGGACGGTGGTGATCGCCAGCAGGGTGTGCGGCAACGGCTGGAGCACGTCGAGCAGCAGGGAGTAGCCGGACGGCCGGATCACGCCCAGCTTGCCCTTGGCGGCCTCGTTCATGTACAGGAACGAGTCCGAGGTGAGCAGCGCGGGCCGGAACGCGAGCGTCGCGAGCACCCGGGGAATCACCGAGAGCGCCACCAGGATGACCAGCAGGCGATGGTCGCGCCACAGCGCACGCGGCGCGAGGGTGCCCGCGACCCGGCGCAGTGCCCGCCCGGCCGCGTCGCCGTCCCAGCCCAGAGCCTGCGGCAACCACCGTTGCCGGTGCCGCGCGTCGGACCGTCCCGGCGCGCCGTGCGGCTCGCTTAGCTTGAGACCCGGCACTGCTCTCCTTGGCTGCTCAGGCAACGCACAGTCGTCGGTGCCTGACCGTCGGTAAGCGGCTTCCGGCGCGTTGAGCCCGTTGCCAGAAGCGGAATGGTGGCACCCGGCGCGGCACAGGTTACTCTCCGCAGTTGACAATAGCCTGCATGACAAGTACCGAACCGGCCGGTCGCCCGGTTTTGCGCGGCGATGAACTCCGCGATGCCCTGGTCATACCCGGCGGTTTCTGGCGAGACGTCCGGGTGGTGGCCGAAACCGGCTCGACCAACGCGGATCTGCTCGGCGAGGCCTCCCGCGGTCTCGAGGAGGGCACGGTGCTCGTCGCCGGGTCCCAGACGGCCGGCCGCGGCCGGATGGGCAGGCAGTGGGTCAGCCCGCCGGGCGCCGCGCTGACGTTCTCGGTGCTGCTGCGGCCCGCCGCGGTGCCGCAGGCCAGCCGGGGCTGGGTGCCGCTGCTGGCCGGCGTCGCCGTCGCGCTGGCGGTCCGCGAAGAAACCGGGGTCGAGGCGTCCCTGAAGTGGCCTAATGACGTTCAGGTGAAGGGCGCGAAGCTGGCCGGCATCCTGGCCGAGCAGGCCGGCGCCGCGATCGTGGTGGGGATCGGGCTCAACGTGTCCGCCAGCCGGGACGAACTGCCGGTGGCCAGTGCGACCTCGCTGGCAATCGAGGGAGCGCAGCGCGTGGCGGCCGGCCGGCTTCTGGTCGGCATTCTCGGCGAGTTGCGGCGCTGGTACCTGGCCTGGGCCGGCAAGCTGGGTGACGCCGCCGGGTCCGGGCTGCACGCGGAGTACCAGCGGCTGTGCGCCACACTGGGCCGCGAGGTGCGGGTCACGCTGCCCGGCGACCGCACGGTTGCCGGTGTGGCGTCCGAGGTGGACCGGACCGGAAGGCTCGTGGTCCGCTCGGCCGCCGGGCCAGTCCCGGTCAGCGCGGGCGACGTGATCCACGTCCGCTGACCCCCCGTTCGACTCACGTCCGCTGGCGCCGTGCCCGACTCATCCGCTGGTGCCGCGCCCGACTCACGTCCGCTGACGCCCGACTCGCCGTGAAGGGGATGGAGAGGTGGGCGGGATAATGCCAGTACTCGTGCCACGATGTGGCCTATGGCCGGTGATGAGTCCCTGACCGATGGCGAGCAGTTCGTGCTAAGGCTGCACCCGCACTGGAAGACCCTGCTGAGGCCGTTCTTTCTCCTTGCCGTGATCCTGATCGCGGCGATCGTGGCGCTGATCCTGCTTCCAACGGGCAAGGACACCGGCCTGGTCAGGGCCGCGATCGGCGTCGCGGCGTTCCTCGCGGTGATCGTCTGGTGCGTGGTCCCGCTGCTGCGGTGGAAGACGACGAGCTACGAGCTGACCACCCGCAGGCTCAGCTTGCGGACGGGCATCCTGTCCCGGTTCGGCCGCGACTTCCCGCTGATCAGGATCAGCGACGTGTCGTTTTCGCACGGGCCGATCGACCGGCTGCTCGGCTGCGGCAGGCTCGTCATCGAGTCCGCCGGCGAGCATGGCCAGCTTGTCTTCAACGAGGTTCCCAACGTCCAGCAGGTGCAGTCGATCCTGTTCCAGCTGGTCGCGGACGAACAAGCCAGGCTGGCCAGGGAAGACCGCTGAGTCCGCCGTGGCGTCACGTTCTGGCTACTCTGCTTGTTTATGAGGGGACGAAGCAGTGAGTGATCTTCCGGAGCGGATCTCGGTGCGCGAGGTCGGCCCGCGGGACGGGCTGCAGAACGAGGATCCGGTGCCGACCGAGGCGAAGATCCAGCTGATCGACCGGCTGTCAGCGACGGGCGTGCAGCGGATCGAGGCGGTCTCGTTCGTGCGGCCCGAGGCGATACCGCAGATGGCCGACGCGGACGCGGTGTGGCAGGGGATCGAGCGCGCGCCGTCGGTCAGGTACTCCGCGCTGGTCCCGAACCTGCGCGGTGCCCGGCGGGCCCTGGACCGCGGGCTCACCGAGATCGAGGCCGTGGTCTCGGCGTCCGACACGCACAACCGCAAGAACGTCAACCGGTCGACCGAGGAGTCGCTCGACGACATCGCGGTGGTCATCGACGAGGCGCACCAGCGGGGCGCCACCTGCCAGGTGATCGTCTCCACCGCGTGGGGCTGCCCATACGAGGGGGACGTGCCGGTGCAGCGGGTGGTCGGGGTGGCGTCGCGGGCGGTCGCCGACGGCGCGGACTGCATCTCGTTCGGCGACACCACGGGAATGGCAACCCCGCGCCGGGTGCGCGAGCTTGTCGGCGCGTTCCGCTCCGCCCATCCCGACGTCGCGCTCAACCTGCACTTCCACAACACCCGCGGCACCGGCCTGGCGAACGTGCTCGCCGCGCTGGAACTCGGAGTCTGGGACTTCGACGCGTCCGTCGGCGGGCTCGGCGGGTGCCCGTACGCGCCCGGAGCCACCGGCAACATCGCCACCGAGGAACTCGTGCACATGGTCGAGGACATGGGCGTCGCGACCGGGATCGACCTGGACGCGATGATCGACGCCGCCGCCGACGCGGAGCGGATCATCGGCCGCCAGCTCCCGTCCCAGGTGCTCCGGGCCGGCCCGCGAACACGGACAATCCCGGGATAGCTCCGGTACGCTCGCGGGCGTGGCTCCCCCTCAGGCTTCGCGAGCCGATGGCACCTAGGTCCCGATCATCGCTGTGGCCAGCGGGAAGGGCGGGGTCGGCAAGTCCACTGTCGCAGTGAACCTGGCGCTGGCGTTGCGCGCGAACGGCCACGCGGTCGGCCTGGTCGACGCCGACCTGTACGGGCCGGACGTGCCGCGGATGCTGGGCCTGCGCCGGAAGCGGGATGCGTCAAGCGTGACGCTGTGGTGGACCTGCCCCCGGGCACGGGGAGACGACCGAGCTGTTCCCGCCGGCTCCGGCGGAGGAGAGCGTCTGGAGCCTCATCCCGCGGCTGGCCAGCGTGCCGTTCAGCGCCCAGGCGGCGAGGGACGCGGATCAGGGCCTGCCGGTCATGGTCACCGGCGCCGTGCCAGAGCAGGTGGCGGCCTATCGCTGCTTGGCCCGCGAGCTGGACCAGCGCATCGGCGGGCTCGATCCGACACAGTACGCTCGCGAGCGTGAGTGAAGAACTGAAGGACGCGCCGGCCGCCGCGAACGGCGAGGCCGGCCACCCCGAGCTAGCCGAGGTCAGGGCGAGGATCGAGAACGGCGGCGCGCCCAGGTATCACGAGTCAGCCGCCGCCCACGGCAAGCTGTTCGCCCGGGACCGGATCGCCCTGCTCACCGACGAGGGCAGCTTCACCGAGGACGGCGCGTTCGCCAACGTCCTGGCCGACGGGCTGCCGGCGGACGGGGTGATCACCGGCACGGCGGCCGTCGACGGGCGCCCGGTAGCGCTGATGGCGAACGACTCGACGGTCAAGGCGGGCTCGTGGGGCGCGCGAACGGTCGAGAAGATCATCCGGATCATCGAGAAGGCCTACTCCTCCGGCATCCCGATGATCTACCTGGTGGACTCGGCGGGCGCGCGGATCACCGACCAGGTGGAGATGTTTCCTGGCCGTCGCGGGGCCGGCAAGATCTTTCACACCCAGGTACGCGCTTCCGGGTCCATCCCGCAGGTGTGCGCGCTGTTCGGCCCGTCGGCCGCCGGCGGTGCCTACATCCCGGCGTTCTGCGACTACGTGGCGATGGTGAACGGGAACGCGTCGATGTACCTCGGCAGCCCCCGGATGGTCGAGATGGTGGTCAAGGAGCAGACCACGCTCGAGGAGATGGGCGGCGCGCGCATGCACTGCACGGTCTCGGGCTGCGGCCACCACCTGGCCGAAACCGAACAGGACGCGATAGCGGCGGTCCGCAGTTTCCTGTCCTACCTGCCTTCGAACTGGCAAACCGCCCCGCCCGCGGCGGGCGCCAGCGACCCCGCCGCCATCGACCTGCGCGCGCTGATCCCGGCCAGCGAGCGGCAGGCGTTCGACATGCGCCGGTACCTGCGCGGCCTGGTCGACGCCGACTCGCTGTTCGAGATCCACGCGCTGTGGGCCCGGGAGCTGGTGGTCGGCTTCGCGCGGCTGAACGGGCAGGCCGTCGGCGTGGTCGCGAACAACCCGATGTTCAAGGGCGGCGTGCTGTTCGTGGACTCGGCGGACAAGGCCTCGCGCTTCATCCAGCTCTGCGACGCGTTCAACGTCCCGCTGCTGTTCCTGGCCGACGTGCCCGGCTTCATGGTCGGCACGGCCGTGGAGAAGCAGGGCATCATCAGGCACGGCGCCAAGATGATCAGTGCGGTGGCCGAGGCCACCGTGCCCAAGATCTGCGTTGTGGTCCGCAAGGCCTACGGGGCCGGCCTTTATGCCATGGCAGGCCCGGGGTTCGAGCCGGATGCGACGCTGGCGCTGCCGACGGCGAAGATCGCGGTCATGGGCGCAGAGGCCGCGGTCAACGCCGTGTACTACAACAAGCTGGCCGCGATTGCCGACCCGGCCGAGCGGGAGAAAGAGACCGAGCGCCTCCGCGCTGCCTATGACGTCGACATCGATGTGCTCCGCCTGGCCGGGGAGCTGGTGGTCGACGACGTCGTTCAGCCGGAGGATCTGCGGGCGGAACTGATCCGCCGGTTCGCGGTGGCGCGCGGCAAGGACCGGTCGTTCTCGCGCCGCCGCCACGGCGTCACGCCGGTGTGATCACGCCGAATCGGGTGTTTAGCGTGGGGTTGCCACTCCATTACTGAACGCTATCTGCGCAGTTCCCGCGCGTGGAGCGACGGAAATAGTTGCCTGCCGCCATACGATCAGTACATGACCAGCGTTTTGCTAGCCGAGGATGACCCGTCAATCTCGGAACCACTGGCGCGCGCACTGCGCCGCGAAGGTTATGAGGTCGGCGTTTCCGCCGATGGGCCGGCCACGATCGAGGCCGCCGCCGGCGGCGGGATCGACCTGATCCTGCTTGATATCGGTCTGCCCAAGCTCGACGGGCTCGAGGTCTGCCGGCAGATCAGGTCGGCGGGCCACGCGATCCCCGTGCTCATCCTGACCGCACGCGCGGACGAGGTGGACACGGTGATCGGCCTGGACGCCGGGGCCGACGACTACGTCACGAAGCCGTTCCGGCTCGCCGAGCTCCTGGCCAGGGTCCGGGCCCTGCTGCGGCGCGGCGCAACCGAGAGCCGGGTGGTGCAGGGCGTACGGGTCGACGGCGAGGCCCGCCGGGCCTGGCTGGGCGAGTCCGAGATCGATCTCACCTCCAAGGAGTTCGACCTGCTCTCCCTGCTGGTGAGCGAGGCCGGCAAGGTGGTAACCCGTGAGCAGATCATGCGGCAGGTCTGGGACAGCAAGTGGTGGGGCTCGACGAAGACCTTGGACATGCACGTATCCTGGCTGCGCCGCAAGCTCGGGGACGACGCGCACAGCCCTCGCTACATCACCACGGTGCGGGGGGTTGGCTTCAGGTTCGAGCGTGGTGACTAACTTCCGGGACAGCCGCTGACGATGGGCGAACAGATCGCGGACCGCGGACGGATCGGCGTGATGATCCGCCCCGCGTCCGGCGGTGGGCGCGGGGGCTGAGCCGTGCAGCGCCGCCTGCTCATCTCCACGCTCGTGGTCGCCGTGGTGGCGGTGCTGCTGCTGGGCGTGCCGCTGGCGTTCGACCTGAGCCGGCTGCGGACCGGCCAGGCCTCCCAGGAACTGCGGCACGAAGCCTCCTATCTCGCCACCGGACTGCAGGACCGGTACGATTCCGGGCTGCCGGCCGATGTCGCCCAGGTCGCCAGGTCGCTCTCCGACCGGTATGTGACCGTCGTGGAGCGGCAGCCCGCGGGCCGGGTCAAGGAGGGCGTCAAGCCACCCGCGCACAAGACGATCACGGGGAAGTACGCCACCAAGAACTTCACGGTCACCGTGGAGGCCGACAATTCGTTCGTCAGCGGTCAGGTCACCAGCGGGCTGCTCATGATCGGCTGGCTGGCCCTCGGGGCCCTCGCCGTGGCGGTGGGGCTCGCGCTGCTGCAGGCGCGCCGGCTCAGCCGGCCGCTGCGGGAACTGGCCGGCGCGGCGGACCGGCTCGGCTCGGGCGACGCCCGCCCGCTCGGGCGCAGGTACGGGGTGCCGGAGCTGGACCGGATGGCCGAAGGGCTCGACGGGTCCGCGAAGCGGATCAACGACCTGCTGACCGCGGAGCGCGACTTCGCCGTGGACGCGTCCCACCAGCTGCGGACCCCGCTGACCGCGCTGTCGATGCGGCTGGAGGAGATGGTCGCGGCCGCGAACTACCCCGACGTCGTCCGCGAGGAGGGGGCGGCCGCCCTGGCTCAGACCGAACGGCTCGCCGAGGTGGTCGGCCAGCTGCTCGGCCGCGCTCGCCGGTCGGTGTCCGGCACACCCGCCCTGGCCAGCGTCGACGACATCGTCGCGCAGCAGATCGTCGAGTGGGACCCGGCGTTCCGGCGGGTCAGCAGGAAGCTCGAGGTGATCGGGGAGAAGGGCCTGTTCGCCTACGTCACGCCGGGCACTGCGGCGCAGGTGGTCGCGACCCTGCTGGACAACGCGCTCGTACACGGGGCGGGCACGGTCACGATCCGGACGTCGCAGACGCCCCGGTCGGTCGTCATCGAGGTCAGGGACGAGGGCAAGGGCGTACCGCCCGAGCTGGTGACGCGGATATTTGAGCGGAGCGTGAGCGGGGCACCGGGCGGGACCGGGCTCGGGCTCTCGCTGGCCCGCACCGTGGCGGCCGCCGACGGCGGTCAGGTGGTGCTGGTGCGGCCGCGGCCGGCCGTGTTTGCCCTGTTCCTGCCGCACGGTGTCCCCGAAACACCGCCGGACAAGCCCGTCGTGAGCGGCCCGGCCTGACCGGGCTCAGGCTGGTGCGCGGCGGTCTGGCCCCAGCCTCTAAGCGCGGGTTCCGTCGGTGGCCACGGGAGTCCCTTGCCATCATTGCCATCCGTGTGTCCTTCAGTGTCAATCAGATGATTGATTAACTTCGCCTGGTGGGTGGGCCTTGTAACATGTCTGGGGTGACCGGCCAGGATGGATCGGCTCGGGCCGACCGCATGACCACCGAGCGCGGCACGCGCCCGCGGCGGGCGCCTGCTCCCGAGGACCGGCAGCGCGACGCGGAGCGCTCCAAGCGCTGCCTGCTTTCGGCGGCGCTCGATGAGTTCGCGGCCAAGGGATTCGCCGGAGCGCGGGTCCAGGACATCGCCAGCCGGGCCGGCGTCAACAAGCAGCTGATCAGCTACTACTTCGGCGGCAAGGAGGGGCTGTACCGCGAGCTGCAGCGCAGCTGGCAGGAGACCGGGGCGGGGTTCGGCGGGCCCGGCATGCCGATCGCGGAACTCGCCCTCCGCTACCTGCACGATGGCCTGGCCGACCCGCGTCCGGCCCGGCTCATGCTGTGGCGCGGCCTCGACCCTGACGATGACCAGCCCCCGGACGACAGCTCGGTTCTCGAGGACCTGGCCAGCATGCGGCGGCGGCAGGCCACCGGCGAGCTGACCGCCGATCTCGACGCGCGGTTCCTGCGGCTGGCCCTGATGGCCGTGGTCATGGCGCCGATGATGATGCCGCACCTGACCGAGAAGATCTTCGGGCTGGCGCCCGGTTCGCCGGAGTTCGAGGAGCTCTACGGCGAGCAGCTGCGCCGGATGCTCCGGCACCTCGCCGGGCGCAGCGAGTAACCTGCGCTCTGCGATGAACGATCACCAGAAGGCCAGCGAGCTGGCGACCGCCGCCCCGCCGCTGGGCGCCCGGGTGCCGGGCGCCCAGGTGCCCGTGGCCGGCATGGTGGGAGCCGGGCAGCTCGCCCGCATGACGTGCCAGGCCGCAATCGCCCTTGGCATCGGGTTCCGGGTGCTGGCGGGCGCGGCCGACGAGAGCGCCGCGCAGGTGTGCGCCGGGACCCAGCTCGGCGACTACCGCTCGCTCGACGATCTGCTCGCGTTCGGCGGCGGCTGCGACGTCGTCACCTTCGATCACGAGCACGTGCCCCAGGCGCACCTGATCGCGCTGGAGCGGGCCGGCCTGACGGTCCGCCCCGGCCCCGGCGCGCTCCGCTACGCCCAGGACAAGCGCGTCATGCGGGAGCGCATCAGCGGACTGGGCATCGCCTGCCCGCGGTCCGCCACCGTGGCCGGCCTGGACGACGTGCTCGACTTCGCTGACCGGTCGGGCTGGCCCGTCGTGCTCAAGGCGGTCACCGGCGGGTACGACGGCAAGGGCGTGTGGGTGTGCGGCAGCCCGGATGAGGCCGCCGTCGTGGTCGCCCACGGGCTCGACCTGCTGGCCGAGGAGTACGTCGCCTTCGAGCGCGAGCTCGCCGTGCTCGTGGCGCGCTCGCCCAGCGGCCAGGCGGCCGTCTACCCGGTCGTGCAGACCATCCAGCGGGACGGGATCTGCCGCGAGGTGCTTGCGCCGGCCCCCGGGCTCGCCGAGGACACCGCGCTCGCAGCGATGCAGCTTGGGCTGGCCATAGCCGCAGGCACCGGGGTCACCGGGATGCTCGCGGTCGAGCTGTTCGAGACCCCGGCAGGCCTGCTGGTCAACGAGCTCGCGATGCGGCCGCACAACAGCGGCCACTGGACCATCGAGGGAGCGCGGACCTCCCAGTTCGAACAGCACCTGCGCGCCGTGCTCGACCTGCCGCTGGGGGCGCCGACCGCGACGGCGCCGCACGTGGTCATGGCCAACGTCCTCGGCGGCGACGATCCCGACCTGCACGGGCGCCTGGTGCACGTGATGGCGGCCGACCCCGGCGTCAAGGTCCATCTCTACGGCAAGGCGGTCCGGCCGGGGCGCAAGATCGGCCACATCACCGTGCTGGGCGACGACGTTGAGGACCTGCGTGACCGGGCCAGGCGCGCTGCCAGCTACCTGCGCCATGGCACCGAGCAAGAGCAGCCGGACGGGTAAGGAGACGGGTATGGATGGCGGGCCGCTGGTGGGCGTCGTGATGGGCAGCGATTCCGACTGGCCCGTGATGGAGGCCGCGGTCACCGCGCTGTCCGAGTTCGGCGTTCCGTGGGAGGCCGACGTGGTGTCGGCGCACCGGATGCCGCGTGAGATGCTCAGCTACGGCGCCGAGGCGGCGGGCCGGGGGCTCCGGGTGATCATTGCGGGCGCCGGGGGCGCGGCGCACCTGCCCGGCATGCTCGCGGCCGTGACACCGCTCCCGGTGATCGGCGTCCCCGTTCCGCTGGCATACCTCGACGGCATGGACTCGCTGCTCTCCGTGGTCCAGATGCCTGCCGGGGTCCCGGTGGCCACGGTGGCCGTCGGCGGCGCCCGCAACGCGGGCCTGCTCGCGGTCCGGATTCTGGGCGTTGCCGACGAGGATCTGCGCGCCCAGATGCTCGGCTTCCAGGACCAGCTCCGCGCCACGGCCCAGGCCAAGGGTGCGGCCCTGCGCGCCAAGCTCGGCGAGCAGTAGCGCGGACACGTCAAGCGGAGTCTGTGGGGTCGGTGCAGATCAGGCCCCAGGGGCGGCCGCTGACCCGGGTCAGTACGAGCGTCGCGCGGCCGGGCCCGCGCAGGCGCAGCCGGCGGTGAATCTGCGGCACGTCCCCGGCCAGGCCCCGGCGCCGGATATCAGCGGCGCCGATGCCCAGCTCGCGCAGCCTGCGCGCGAAGTCCCGTTCATGCCACGGCGCCGATTCCAGGACCCGCAGCGTGCGAGCGAACGGGCTGCGATGCTCCCGGTCGTCGGACAGGAACGCGATAGCGGGGTCGATCTTCCACGCGCCCAGCAGTCGGGCAAGGTCCTCCACCAGCCCGGCGCGGGTCACCGCCGGACTGGGATCGAACAGGAACGCGCCGGGCTCGGCGATGGGCACATCGTCGGCGGGCGCCATGTCCCGGGCGTCAGCGCCCGCGCGGCCGGCGCCCGGCCCCGCGGCGAGCGTGTCGCCGGACGGTAGCACCGTGGCGCGGGTCGCCGCGGTCGCCAGCGCCGGGGACCACAGCAGAGCCTCCTTCAGGTCCCGGCCGACCGCAACGAACTCGGCCTCCCAGCCCGCCGGGACAAGCTCGCGAGGTAGCCCGGGCGCGGCCTTGATCCCGACCGCGGCGACGCGTCCGGCCAGGTCCAGGCACCAGCCGAGCGGAGGCTCGCTGCGTCCGGCGGGCAGGCGCCGGCCGCCGGCCCGGCGGGCAGGGTCGATGAACGCCGCGTGCACTCCGGACAGGGGCAGGTCGCGCACGTCGGCCCGCACGGTGGCCAGCCGGTCGGCGGCGCCGTAGACGGTCGCGTTGTGCCGGGCGAACGCCAGGCTGACCGGGTCGAGGTCCACGGCCAGCACCGGGCACCTGGAACCCAGGGCAATCAGGTTGCCGCCGATGCCGCAGCACAGGTTGGCCACCAGCCCGTCCGCCGGGTAGCGCGCCGCGGCGTGAGCCGAGGTGATCTCGGAGGAAGCCTGCTCGAGGCCGCCCCGGGTGAACAGCATCTCCTCGGCCCGGCTGAACTTGGCCAGCGCGGCGACCCGCAGTTCCTGCTGGGTCAGCGCCGCCGCCACCAGGTCGGGTGGGTACCGGCCGCGCAGCGCCTGTGCCAGTTCCAGCGCGCGGTCCGGGCCGACCCGCTCCCCGGCCAGCCGGTCCAGCAATTCGCGCCCATCCGGGGACAGCAGGGCCATCGTCACGCCCGTTCCACCTCCACACCGGCCCCGGGGCTACGCGTAACAGCCCGACGATAGTTGGACGGCCTACTATCGAGGTCATGAGCCTCGATTTTCCCGCCTTCGCACTCTCGCCCGAGCACGAAGCGCTGCGCGAGTCGGTGCGCGCCCTGGCCGACGAGAAGATCGCCCCGAACGCCGCCAAGGTCGACCAGTATGCCGAGTTCCCGCAGGAAGCGCACGATGCGCTGGTCAAGGCCGACCTCCACGCGATTCATATTCCGGAAGGCTATGGAGGCGCGGGCGGCGACGCCATCGCGACCGCGATCGTGATCGAGGAAGTGGCGCGGGCCTGCGCGTCCTCGTCGCTGATTCCCGCGGTCAACAAGCTGGGCACGGTGCCGCTGCTGCTCTCCGCGTCGGAGGACGTCAAGCAGCGCTACCTGCCGCCGGTGGCGCGGGGTGAGGCGATGTTCTCGTACGCGCTGTCCGAGCCCGAGGCGGGTTCGGACGCGGCCGCGATGAAGACCCGTGCGGTCCGCGACGGTGACCGCTACATCCTGAACGGGGTCAAGCGCTGGATCACCAACGCGGGCGTCTCCCGGTTCTACACGGTGATGGCGGTGACCGACCCTGCCGCCGGCGCCGCCGGGATCTCGGCGTTCGTGGTGGAGTCCGGCGACGAGGGGTTCTCGTTCGGCGCGCCCGAGCACAAGCTCGGTATCAAGGGCTCGCCCACGCGGGAGCTGTACTTCGACAACTGCGCGATCCCGGCCGACCGGCTGATCGGCGAGGAGGGCAGCGGCTTCCGCACCGCGCTGGCGACCCTGGACCACACCAGGATCACGATCGCGGCCCAGGCGCTCGGGATCGCCCAGGGGGCGCTTGACTACGCCGCCGGGTACGTGAAGGAGCGGCGGCAGTTCGGCAAGCCGGTCGCCGAGTTCCAGGGCATCCAGTTCATGCTGGCCGACATGGCGATGAAGCTCGAGGCGGCGAGGCAGCTGACCTACGCCGCGGCGGCCAGGTCGGAGCGGGCGATGGCCGGGAAGCCAGCTCCGGACCTGACGTTCATGTCCTCGGCCTGCAAGTGCTTCGCCTCGGACGTGGCCATGGATGTGACCACGGACGCGGTCCAGTTGCTCGGCGGGTACGGGTACGTCAGCGACTACCCGGTCGAGCGGATGATGCGGGACGCAAAGATCACCCAGATCTACGAGGGCACGAACCAGATTCAGCGCGTCGTCATGGCAAGACAGCTGCTGAAGTAGTCACGGCCGTTCCTAGCGGTCGATCTCGCTCGGCGGCAGCGCGGAGTCTGCCGCATCTCCCGCCGGGGGCGCAATCGTGCGCTGGGATCTGTCTCGCCTGACCCAGTAGCGCAGCCAGAGCAAGCCAAAAACGGGAAGGACAAGCGGGACAAAGCCGTAGCCGATGCCATAGTCGGACCACACGGTGGCATCGGGGAAAGAGGCTGGGTCGAGGACGCTCCAGGTGCCGACCGCCAGCACGCCGGCGAGCTCGACTGAGCATGACACGACGGCGATCCGGCGTGCCGTCGGACTGCCGGCGGTGAGGGTGACCGTTGCGATGATGTAGACCACGCCGGCGAAGGCCGACAGGACATAGGCGACCGGGGCGTGGTGGAACTTCGTCGCGATCTGCACCGCGGCACGCGAGGAAGCGGCGAGCGCGAAGAGGCCGTAGATGGCGACGAGCAGGCGGCCCGGACCGGTCCTGGTCGAGGTCGGCTGCGATGCCGAGGATTCGGGCAGTGCC
>Ga0209420_1000654_pt1 | contig 17518 bp, 26 predicted proteins | sample BlaSpr_A8_OM1_O1_FD_187972 | JGI IMG/M metagenome (GOLD analysis project Ga0209420, IMG submission 187972) | Forest soil microbial communities from Thunder Bay, Ontario, Canada - Black Spruce, Ontario site 2_A8_OM1_O1 (SPAdes) (version 2) | ecosystem: Environmental > Terrestrial > Soil > Boreal... | reverse complement strand
CCGATTCGGCTACGTTCGCCGGAATGGCCCCGGTGCTGCCGGCGACGCACCGTCGCCAGCACGTCTTCGATGACAGCCAGCGGTGGGAGCGATTCACTCCGCGTCCGGACGACATCTTCATCACGACTCCGCCGAAGTCGGGGACGACATGGATGCAGGGCATCGTGGCTTCGCTGCTGTGGCCCCACGGCGACGCGCCTGCTCCCGCTTTCGACCTGAGCCCCTGGCTGGACGCCCGGATTGTTCCGTTGGACGACATGATCGCGAGGGTCGACGCGATCCCACACCGACGGTTCATCAAGACGCACAGCCCAGCTGACTGCACGCCGATCTTCACTGAGTGCCGCTACCTCGCCGTCTATCGAGACGGACGCGACGCGCTCGTCTCATTTGCAAACCACCGGCGCAAGATGCGGCCGGAAGTGATCAGAGCCCTCAACGCCATCGCAGCCCGGGACGGCGTCGCACCATGGCCACCGGTGTGGGATGGCGACATGGACCAACTGTTCGACGAATGGGTCGACTGGGGGACGCCCATGGAACACCTGGCCTCGTGGTGGCCGAATCGCCACGAGCCGTTCGTGCTGCTCGTCCACTACGCCGACCTCATCCGCGACCTCGGCGGCGAGATGCGGCGCATCGCCGACTTTCTCGACGTCGACATCCCCACTGCGCTCGGGAGCGAGGTCGTAGAGCGGTGCAGGTTCGAGGCGATGAAGTCACAACATGAAGCATCGGCGATCCTAAAACAAGCCTTTCCCGAAGGCGCGACTGCATTCTTCAACCAGGGGACGAACGGGAGGTGGCGCGCCCAGCTCAGTGAGGCGCAACTTCGTCGATACGAGCAACTCGCCGCCGAGCGCCTTCCCGAAGATGCCGCCCTGTGGCTCGAGCATGGTTCCCTCGCCCTGGGTGCGCTGCTCTGACTTCGCCCCAACGTCGGGTGGTAGTGATGGTCTGATTTGGGTCCACCCTGGGGCCGCCACCCGAGGGGTCCACCAGGAGCCGCAGCAGTCCGGAGGACAAAGACCCACCCATTGATCTGAATCTGCGGATCGACGACCTACGCGCACTGGGGGGCCGTCCCGGGCGGTCGCCCTGGGTCTGATCCACGGGTGAAGACACTCGCCCCGATAACGCTGGACTCACCGTCCCCGAAGACCGGCCTGCCCCTAGCCCACTCGTGCCGCAGGGTGTCACCCCAAGTCCGGCGGTCTGAAACAGGCGCAGCACGGATGTTCCGCGCGTTTTGGGACACCTAACCCTCCCGGACTGAAGTGGCCGCACCATTGAGAAGGACGTCGACGGCCCTTACGAGTCGATCTTGCAGTGGCTCGTCGGGCAGATCCCAATAGCGACCGAGCCAGTTGAGCGTGGTGAGCAACATCACCGCTGTGAACACCTCGGCGAGTTGGTGCGGGTCGCGGTCAGGGCGCAGTTCTCCAGCCTCTTGGCCCTGCCGCAGGAGCGCGGTGAGCAATCGATACGTGGTCTTTTGTTCCTCTTGGATCGGTCCTGGTGCGCCGAAGAACGCAGGAGTTCGATCGACCACGGTGGCGAGGAACTCCCGGTCACCTGAAAAGGCCAGGGCCCATAGCTCGATCACCTCCATCAGACGCTCGACCACGGTTCGCTGCGTGTCAGCGAGCTCGAATTCGAGAAGGGCGTGGTAGGCGGCGACCATCTCGGTGGCACTGGTGTCGAGGACGGCCAGCTTGCTGGGGAAGTAGTTGAAGAACGTCTTCTCGCTGATCCCCACCAGCTCGATGATGTCCTGGACGCGCGTCTCGTCGAAGCCGCGCTCGTGAAAGAGCCGCAGTGACGTCTCGCGGATCTCCTGGCGGAGCCGGTCCTTTTGCTCCTGCCTGCGCCCCATCAGCTTCCCTTCAATATTCGTACAGCCACTGTAGACATTGCGGCCCGGATCCATAATACTTACAGACACTGTACGAAATAGGAGCGGACATGGCGACCACGCTGGCGGAACGTGAGCAGGTTCTCGAGCCCAAGAGGGTGGCTGGACCGAACAAGGGGACAGGAGCGGCCCGGTTCGTCCTGGGACTGGCGCTGGCTGGGCTGAGCGCATTCCTTGCCACCTGGGCTTTTCCCCCCTATGGCATCTGGCCGCTCATCTTCGTGGCCTGGGTCCCGATGCTGGTCGCCCAACATCGGGTCTTGCCCCGACGCTGGTCCTCGCTGGCGGTCGCGATCGGCATCGGGGGCTATGTCGCCGGCTACCTGCACGGCGTCGTCGATCCGAGCTTTGCCTGGTGGGTGGCGTGTATCCCGCTCGTGGTCGCGCTGGCGGCGGGCCTCGGTGCCATCGGCGCCCGCAACTTCGACGAGGCGACCGGTTACGCGTTTTTCGTCTTCACTTTTCCCCTCATCTGGACCGCCCTCGAGTTCTTGCGTGGCTTTGCTCCCGGCATCGGCACTCAGGGGTATCTCGCCTACGCACTGTTCAAGGAACCGTGGCTGCTGCAGCCGGTGAGCGTCCTCAGCGTCAACGCACTCAACCTGCTCATACTCGTCGTGAACTGGACGATCGGCCTCGGAGTCCTCATGCTCCTCGAGCGTCGGCGCCCCTTGGGCAGCCGCCTGATCTCCCGGCGCGTCATGGCGGTATCGGGGATCCTCTGCGCTGTGGCCGCCGGAGTGTGGGTGTGCGCCAGCCTCCTTATGTTCCAGGCCGATGCTCCGACGGTGACGGTGGCCGCCATCCAGCCCGGCGTGCCCGGGCCCGGGAGCGTGCACGCGAGTCGGGACCTCACCGAGGACTTGAGCCGGGACATCACCCAGACCCGGATGGCCGCCAAGGAGGGGGCGAAAATCGTGGTGTGGCAGGAGGGGACCCTCACCGTCGATCCGCAGCACAATCCGATCGGCCCCGAGCTGTCGCAGCTCGCACGGAGTACTCACGTCTATCTCGTGGTCGGTTACCGCTTCGTGACTGCCCGGGGCCAACACAACGACGCCACGGTGATCTCGCCCTCGGGGCGGTACCTCGGTGTCTATGGCAAACAGCACCCGGCGCTGATGTTCGCCGCGGATCAGCAAAGTGTCGATGCGGGGACGATGCCCGTGTACCAGACCCCCTTTGGCCGGCTGGCCACGATGATCTGTTTCGACGCTGACTACACCGACACAGCCCGCAGCGCGGCCCTCCATGGTGCTCAGATTCTGGCCGTGCCCTCGCAAGACCCGCAGGGCGACGCCACCAAGCACTACGGACTGCTCGTCTTCCGGGCGATTGAAAACCGCCTGACGATGGTTAAGGGCGACTTCGCCTACGGCTCGGCCATCATCGATCCTTATGGACGCATCCTGGCCAGCGCCATCACCCCGCAGGGTTCACGGGCCACGTTGCTGGTCAAGGTCCCCGTTGGCACCGGCCACAGCCCACTGGTCGAGCTCGGCAACCTCTGGGGATGGCTGATCATCGCTGGTGCGGTAGTCGCCGTTGTCCTTGGTGCCCGCAAGCTCGGGCGAGGGACCACGGACGACGTCGCGCTGAGGCGTGCCGGCGGGTAGGAGGCGCTTTCCGGAAGGGGCAGTGGCCGTTCCTGGTCGGCGAACATTCGAGAGGACCGGCCGGTGATGCATCTCGGAAGAGCCGGCTATTCGGCGGCCGCCCGATTGTTACGGAGGAAACGGCGCGAGTCGGCAATTTCCGACGTCGACGTCCAGCCTTCCCTCGAGGTATCCCATTTTGACAGAGCAATGAGCAAGTGGGGCATGACTGGAGTTCCTTGGTCTCGCTCTGGTCTTTTTTCTGTGGTTCGCGACGGTGATGTGGAAGTACCTGAGGCACGTGGACGTTTGCAAGCTGCTGCGTGAGAAAGGGGTGAAGTCCAGCGCTCCAAGGTGATCAGGCTCATAGTCCCGGCGACGGGGGCAGCTTGTCCCGCTCTCCGACACGGCACAGGAACTACGCGATGCGTGTGCCCACCGCCAGGTTGTCAGGGTGATAACCGCTCGATCCCCCAGCTTCCCTCCTGAGCCTCGTAGCGGAGCCGATCGTGCAGGCGATCCGCTCCTTCCTCCCATAATTCGACGACTTCAGGCCGGATCCGGTAACCGCCCCATCGAGGAGGGCGGGGTGGCGCCGTTTCGTCGGGGAACACTTCGGCCAAGTCGGCCACCCGCTGTTCGAGCACCGCTCGGCTCGCAACAACCTCACTCTGGAGGCTTGCGACCGCGCTACGGCGAGCCCCTGGCGGCCGCGACCGCCAGTAGGCGTCCGACTGATCGTCATCTACCTCCTCGACTGCTCCAGTCACCCGGACCTGTCGGTGCACTGGGAGGAACCAATGGAAGAGGGCAGCGGCGAATGGATTCGCCCTCAGTTCCCGGCCCTTGTCGCTTTCCCGGTCGGTATAGAAGACGAGACCTCGATGGTCGATGCCCCGGAGCAGCACCATTCTGGAGGACGGGCGCCCATCGGTCGTGGCTGTGGCAACTGCCATCGCCTCGGGCATGGGCTCGCCAGCTGTTCGCGCCACCTCGAGCCACCGGGACAGCTGGGTCATCGGATCGGGATCGACGGACGCTTCGTCCACGGCCACAGTCTGCCCGCTTGGGACTAGTGGGGCAGCCCGAGATCATGGAAGCCTGTCGCTCGAGTCGCCGCCAGCGGCCCACTGTCCGCGCGTACGGGGATACGCATGACCCGCCCGGTACCGGTGGCTTGCAGGAGGAGTCGACCTAACAGAAACTCAGTCGACCGAGGTCAGCGAGGGCGAAATCGCAACCACCGTGCATGGAGCGTCGCTCGCTGCTTGTCGTCGAACACGAGTTCCGCATTCACGACGATCTCGGATTCGGAGACCTTCTCGGGTTCGGCACGCAAAGACAAGACGGGACCCAGTGGCGTCGGTCTGAGGAACTCCACCTCAAGACCGGCCGTGATGAATGGAACAGGCGCCCCGTCTTCTGCTTTCCAACCGCGTTGATCGGCCTCCCACATGACAACGGCAGCCGTGTGACAGTCGAGTATCGTCGTAATGATCCCACCGTTGAGGAAGCCGAACCCATTGTCGTGTTCGGGACGCGGTGTGAATGACGCCACGGTACGGTCACCGTCCCGGTAACTCTGGAGATGGAATCCATCAGGGTTGGCGTGTCCACACCCAAAGCAGGTGAGGTCAGGATAGAGGGACTCCTGAATGCTCAGATCTGACCCGGATGGCGACATTTCCGCCTCCTCCCTGGCTCGATGCGACGAGGCGGACAGATTATGGCCCAGGCCTGACCGGAGGCGACCGATTGGTGCGTCGACGGACGGGGGGCATCGGGCCGGGTGCCCTGACATGCCGCAGGGTGACACCCCGGACCCGGCGGACGGGAATACCTCGAGACGCTCCACGGCCAGATCCGTGGTTCTTTCGACCTGGGAATTCCCAAGTGGCCTGAGTAAACTGCCAGGCGGTGTGCTGGGCATGCTCGATCGCGCAGTACACGCTTCGTTGTCATGAGTTGTAGAAGTTCTTGAGGAGGTCATGATGGCAGATCCTGCAGAAGACGAGGTCCGGTCGACTTTCAACGAGCTCGTCTCGGCGATCAACTCAGGCGATGTCGAGGCTTTGGGATCGCTCATGCTGAAGGGCAGAGATCACATCCACATCGGGAGTGAGGCTTCCGAATGGTGGAGTGCCGACGAGTTCCTTGAAAACTTCAGCAACATCAACGTGGACCAGGGAGTCACAGCAGAAGCGGGTGAGGTCACCGTCCATGTGCGAGGAGACGTCGCTTGGGTCGAGAGCCAGGGTTACTTCAAGAACGCGAGCGGTGGGGAGCGAGGAATCCGCCTCTCTGGCGTCTTTGTCCGAGGGGAAGACGGGCGGTGGAAGTCGGTGCAGTCACACGTCTCCATACCTGTACCAAACGACCAAATCTTCGTCTAAGACCCCTGAGCACCCGCGAGGTGATTTGCAGCCGCTGGTCGACTCACACCTGCGAGCTATAGCCAGCAAACAGGATTTGTCCGCCCGGGGCTCCAAGCCCTGCCAAAAGGGCATTGCCCCCAGCCGGCAGCGAGGCGACCCTCAGGCATCGATGAGGGCCGAGATTCGGTTGACACCCCCGGGGACAGAGGGTCATCCCGCTTCGGCGAGTTGACCCGATGCCTTGGCTTCCGCTGCGGTGATCTGGCGGAAGTGGACCTGACCGTCTTCATCCACGCTGGTGACGCGCACCCACGACCAGAACTTCTCAGTGCCGGCTCGCAACGCAGCGTCCGGGCGGACGATCTCGGGTCGGTCGGTGCCAGAAAGCAGAGCCCAACCGAGGCCGTCATCGTCCTCGCGGTTGAGGTCAGCTCGAAGGTCAATCTTCACGGTCAGGCACCTCCCTCGGGCGGCTGGTGATGCGGATTCTCCACTAGGCGGTGCGGACAAACGACGAAGGGGCGACCAGCTCCGAGCACCGCTCATGCGCAACATCGTAGTGCGGTGCTCACGGTGTCCCACAGCTCAAGGCCAGCACAGAGGAAGTCACCGACGGTGAAGAGAGCGGGCCACTCGGCTCGGACGAGACGCTCTGAGGCAATCGTCTCCCAGCTGAAACCACCGACTTCGACGAACACCGAAATGCGGTAGAAGCCGCAGATGACCGAGTTCTCATCGGCGGCCTCGGTGAGGAGAACTGGATCGAGATCGTCACCTCGTAGAACGAGCGCAGCATCGTGGGGCAGGGGTTCGCCTCGACGAAGCCCTTGTTTGGGCATGGAGATCCTCACGATCTCGGTCGTGACCGATGTCCACATCAGTCCTGTGACAAGGCAACTCGGCACCGGATCACCGAGGGGATCGTCAGGCCTCGCGTCCAGCATGAAATGCGCCTACCGTTCCGGCGTTCGGGGGCACCGTCAGAGACTCATTGCAGAGGTGATTATCGTTTCCCAAAAGGTCGAGCTGGAAGACTGAGAGGTGGCCAATGGTGACGGTGCACAACCTTGATCACGAATCGGTTGCCAAGATGATCCAATTGGACCTTGCGAGCCTGGACCGAGAACCGGAGAGTCGGATCGGGAACTTCTCGTTCCACGGATGCACGGGTGGTGTCGCCGCCTTCAAAGGGCGGCCACCTTGGGAGTACCACGACCAAGGCGACGAGCTTCTTTTCATCTTGGCGGGCGAGTCGGAACTTACAGTGCTAGAAGAGGACAGTCGTTCAGTGTGGACGCTTTCAGCAGGCCATCTGGCGATTGTTCCGAGGGGTCATTGGCACTCCAACAACGCTCCCGGCGGAGTGACGATGTTGTGGATCACTCCTAGCGAAGGCAACGAGCACTCCTGGGAGGAGCCGAGCGTCTGAGAGCTTGGGATCAGGCACGGACGGTCACTGTGGCGACGAGGTGTCGCACCGTCCCGGCGCACTGGGACACCGCCGGTTACGGGTCCGGGACGACAATTTGGAGCTGCGACAGCAATGTGTCTACCGCCAACTTAATTTGTCCATATACGCCCTGAACATCGGCAATCTGCCATGTTTGAGACCTCGCCAACGGGATGTGGAACTGCTTCACCGAATCGTCGTAGACATCATGATTCATGAAAACAATGACGTCGGAATGATCAATCATCGATTGTGTGGTTTGAGTCCAGGTTGTTCCGGTGAGCTGAAGCAGGTTTTCGTTCTGCAATAAGAGCCTCACGAAGGGCACTATCGGGCCGTTGAGATCACGATCCGCCTCGATGCCACTCGACAGAATCGTAATGTCGTGAACGTCTAGAGTGAGCGACTTGGCGTAGGTCTCGGCTAGCCGGCTTCGATGGGTATTTCCTCTACATACGAAATGGATAACCATCTAGGTCAAGAATAGAGGCCACAGATCTCGTCGAATCTGTTGCATGGTGGCATTGCTGAATGTCGGCCGACTTAACGGTGTCTCACTGTCCCGGCGTACCGGGCCACCCAAGTCCGAGCCCGCGTAGCCTAAGGCCGTGAGAACAATGGTCGATACCGACCCCCGTCGGCCTCCGCTCAGAATCGACCTGTTTGTAAAGGCAGTGAGAAACGAGCACCAGCCCGACAGACCGTTGATCTGGACCGGCGAGTCGAACTTCCCGATTGGCTGCAGGGTTGGGGCATCGAGCCTGCCTGAGCTGGTCGGGATTGCGGAGGCTCACGGACGACAAGTGCTGCCCGGCGAGGAGATCGAACTTCACACCCTTCTTGTTCCTGCTAAGACGCCACCAGAACCTGTAGTGGAGTTTCATTCCGACGAGTGGCCGTCAGGACGCACACCGGGAACCTTCTAGGGCGCCCAAACCCCGGCGGTCTGGGGCAGTGAGTCGTCAGATCGGTTCCCCTACTATGTGCCACAAGGACGCTCACAACTGTGAAAGGCAAGACCGTGGAAGGCTATGTATTACGGGACGCGCCAGGCTGGACTTGGAAGGCGAATGGGCGCGACAACGAGCGACGCTTTGACTTCCTGGTAATCGAGCATCTCGCGTACGGGGCGGGGCCGCCGTTGCACTTCCATACCACGTTCGAAGACTCGTTCTTCGTTTTGGACGGTCTGCTCACAGTCCAGCTAGGGGACGACGTTGTCGAGCTCAGGTCGGGAGACTTCGCGACCGCCCCGCCCGGCGTCCCGCACAGCCTCACGAACGCACACGCTGACCAGAGTGTCTGCCGGGCGGTCAACCTATTGACACCGGGTGTCGGCTTCGATCGCTACATAAGTCAGATCGACCAGCTCGCCGCGAGGGGCGACCACGAGGGCATGGAACGGCTCAACGCTGAATACGACGTGACGATCGTCGGTCCGAGCGTGGCCGATCGACTCGGACTCTCGTAAGGCAGAAAATCGGCGAACACGGAGTGCCGCCAATCCGGCGTTACGGGGATACCTCGGCCTTCAACGGGGGCGATTCTTGGTCCCGATACCTGTCGTGATGATGAGGACAGCCGCCTCGTCATCGACGTCGGCCGTGTGCCAAACACCCGGGGGATTGATCACCGCCTCGCCCTGATTGAGCACAGCCGACCGAACTTGTCCATTTATTTCTTGGAGGAGTGTGATGGTTCCCGCAGTGCACACAACCAACTCTTCCCCTAACGGGTGCATCTCCCACGACTCCCACGACGTTGTGTATCGGTGCATCGAGACGAGTCGTCCCTCGACCCCATCGGAATCTGTACGTGCTTCATAGCGCTCGTACCATTCAAGGTTGCCGGTGAACTGCTCCTGGGGGACAACCCTCGCTCCGAGACCCAAGTGGACCGGATCCGTTTGAAGGTTGAAGACGGCGTCATCCACGACACAAGTGTGACGATGTGAAGACTCGTTGTCTACCGAGAGTCACCCCTCCCGGCGAGTGTTCTGGGGCAGTCTCGGATCTGCTCGACATCAGCGCTTCTGAGGCCTGCGCCATTGTTCCGCTTCGATCGTGAACAGGACCCTGGGACGCAGGCCCCTCCACGTCTGTACCGGGCTCGTCAGTCCTCGGTTGGTGAGGCCGGACCTCTCCAGCACCCGAAGGGACGCCAGGTTGTCGGGGTCAGCGGTTGCCTGCATCGTGGCTCCATCCAGTGCGGAGAAGCCAAAGGCGAGCAAGAGCCGGGTGGCCTCGGTCGCGTAACCCCGCCCCCAACGGTCCGAGCGGAGGTACCAGCCCAACTGGCCGCTGTCCGTTCCTTCGATGCTGTCGATTCCGGCCCAGCCGCAGAAGCCCATCGCGTCTTCAACCACCAGGTTGTAGCTAATGGTTCCCGGTCTTGCGGGACGAAGTCCCGAAGCAGGATCGGATCCCCTTGCAGCTTCAGCACGGACGGAGAATATGCGGCATTCGACTATCCCCGAAATGCCGCAGATGGCACCCCCTTCCGGAGATCGGGGGCACAGAAATGGCCTGCTAGAGCAGTTAGAACCAAATGATGGCGGATTGGACGCGTGATGGACTCAGTACTGGCCCTTGATCACGAAGTACGAGCCTCGGATGGTCCCTGCTAGCTTCGACTTCTGGCGCGCAAACTTGAACGAGCTCAACTCGGAGGGGACGTCCATCCCTTCGGAGAGTTTGAACCCGACCGCCCGCTTCGGATCCGTCCCGTCGAGCGTGTACAGGACGTTGATCGAGAGCCCGCTCTCGTAGAACACGTAAGTCCAGCGGATGTTCTCGACCTGGAACGTCGTTGCCTCGAGCGGGGGCGACGCGATGACGATTTCACGTTCCTCCTTGAGAATCCGACGCACCAAGTCGATGTCCTTCTTTGCCTTGGATGCAGGCTCAACCGTGAAGACGTGGTCGAACTTGTTCTTGAAATAACGAGCCTCGTTCGCCCGCAGGCCGGCCAACGCGGCCACCACGGGCGACGACTCCAGGCCGACGGTCGATACATTGACAAAATCAACGGAATGACCCACAGATGGAGAGTATATGTGGCGACATATTTTAACCATTGGTTGAGATTGACGGAGGCTGTGAGGGGGTTCTCGGCTTGCCGCATGGTGCACCCCGAGCCGGCGTCATGGGGCAGGTGTGTGCGAACGGGAGAAGTTGGCCGAGTGAGCGTCTCACGGTTGTAAACGAATGTTGACAACCGCGTGCGATTCGTTCAGTGTTGAGACGGTGAAACCCTCGGAGTCGTTCTGGGAAGCATGGGAGCGCATTAGGACAAGTGCAGACCCTGACCCGCTGGAAGTCCTTCAAGTAGCGGCCGCATTTGGTCGTTACTTTGATGCGGCCCAGAAGGAAGCAATCTCGTTTGCGCGCTCGGCTGGGCTGTCGTGGGAGCAGATTGCCGAGTCCCTCGGCCAGAGCCGACAAGCCCTGTGGCAGCGTGCGAGTAGAGACGCGTCACTGCAGGCGCTGTTGGCCGCATCCGGAAAGCGACGGTGGGGGGCGGTCAAACGTGATCCCATCTCCTGGTACGAAGAAACGAAACCCTTCCCCGCCTAGTCTGAAAGCGAACCAGGGGTCTGGTATTGCCCCCTGACCGGCGATCGGGGGCACTCCAGCTGCCTTCGGACAATCCCTTGCAGGACGCAGCTGGATATGCCACACCCATCCGACACTGGAATGGTCGCGGTCAGGGTCGAGACAATCGCCACGGGGAGCTGCGGCATATGATTAGACGGAATGCTGGGCAAGGGCAGGGAGGGTGCCGATGGCTGCCCCGAAGCTCCAGGTGACGGGCATCAACCACGTGGTGCTTCACGTCACCGATGTTGAGCGATCGAAGAGTTTCTATATGGACATACTTGGCTTCGAGGACCGCAACATCTCCGATGGGCCCCCCAACATGAAGGCCAGCTTCCTGCAGTGTGGCATGCAGGGCCTTGACCTGTTCGAGGTCCCCGGTGATGCCCACGGCGGACAGGAGATGAACCACATGGCGTTGAACGTGACGGCCGATGACCTCGACCAGCTGGTTCGCCGCCTCTCCGAGGCTGGTGTGGATGCGGCCGAGCGCACCCCGCGCAACTCGGTGTTCATATCCGACCCGGACGGTCACCGCCTCGAGATGTTGCCTGACACCGCCAGCGAGCGGGCCCGCGAGCGCCAAGGGACCGCTGCCATCACGTAGCTGCCTCAAACGGGCTCGCTTGATCTCGTAGAACCGGCGATCGGGGGCACTCAGGCCACGTTCTAATCGGCTTCACCTCCAGAGTGCCGCGAGAACGCAAGCCGCGTTTACTCAGGCTGACGGACGGTGAGGGAGCTTCCAGCCGGGACGAACAAAATGGCACGTCTCGCCATCGGGATGCTTCTGCAGGTAGTCCTGGTCGTCGTCCTCAGCCTCCCAGAATGGCCCGGCCGCGACCACCTCCGTAACGACCTTTCCGGGCCACAAGCCCGATGCATCGACATCGGCGATGGTGTCGAGGGCGGTGAGTCTCTGTTCTTCGCTCGTATAAAAGATGGCCGAACGGACGCTTCGCCCCACTTCGTTGCCCTGTCGGTTCAACGTCGTCGGATCGTGGAACTGGAAGAAGAACTCCAGGAGATCCCGATACGAAGTGGCTTCGGTGTCATAGATGATCTCCACCGATTCGGCGTGATCGCCGTGATCGTCGTCGGTGGGATCCGGGGTTTCCCCGCCGGACCATCCGACTCGGGTCGAGACCACCCCGGGTTGACGACGGATCAACTCCTGGGCGCCCCAGTAGCACCCACCCGCAACGATCGCTGCTTCGTCGCTCATTAGCGCCCCCTCTGGAGCGGTACGGGACAAACCTGATTTCACGGATGCTAGTGATCTCGAGAGGCTCCGTGAATGGGTGACCCCTCACGTGCCGGTCGAGATGAGGTAGCCATCAGCGTGCGCCAATCCCCGTAGGGCTCCCGCTTCCGCTCCCGTCGTTTGGGGGCAGGGGCTACGGGTGAACGTCTGCCGTCACCGGCTGATTTCGAGAGGTCTCCTTCGAGTTCGATCAAGCTCCGGTCGGTATTACACCTCGACGCTGATTTCGATGCGGGGTGGTCCGCTCACGCCCGCTCTAGCCATGGCGTCTTTCAGATCGGGATCGTCGGCAAAGGCGTGGGCTTCATCCACCGAGGAGAACCAGTGCAGCCCCGTAATCTCGTTCGGATCATCGGCGTTCCGAAACACAGTGGCGTCGGTGACTCCGTGTTTGTCACGTATGGGTTGCGCCTTGTCATATTCGATCCGCCAAGCGTCAAAGTCCTTCACGGGATGCTGCACAACCATCAATACCGTTGCCATCTGATGCTCCTCAGTGTTCCCTTTGATCAGCCGGGCTCTCCGCTTCCGACAGTAGCTCCGACCTGCCGCAGAGGCGCACCCCGGACCGGCGACTGAATGGGGGCAGGGGCGCCGTCGGCGCCGCCGCAGGTTCTCGTCAACGTCTTGCGGCGAACACCTGCCAGCGTCCGGGAAATCAAACTCGATTCCCGAACCCACCACGAGGTCAGTCACGGTCCGGGAGACGAGGACTTCGCCAGGCTGTGCCAACGCCTCGATCCTCGCCGCAATGTTTACACCGAGCCCCGCAATGTCGTCTCCACGCAGCTCGACCTCGCCTGTGTGGACGCCCGCGCGTACGTCGATGCCAAGGGCCTGAGCGCCATCGCTAATAGCCTGGGCGCACCGCACGGACCGGGCCGGGCCATCGAAGGTGGCAAGTATCCCATCGCCTGTCGTCTTGACGAGCCGACCGCCGTGCCGAGCGACCTGACGTTCAGCCAAGGCGTCGTGTCTGTCGAGTAGGAGCCTCCACGCTTTGTCTCCGAGCTCGGCGGCTTGGCGAGTTGAGTCAACGATGTCAGTGAAGAGGACGCTGGCCAGTACCCGGTCCGGTTCGTGCACTGAGCGGGCGCCGGTCAGGAACTCCTCGACCTCGTCGAGAATCTGATTGGTGCCCTCGGTCCACCAGAAGTGATCGGTCCCCGGCACCTCCACCAGCCGAGCGCCGTCGGTGTGCTCTGCCACGTATTCCCCGTGTGCTAGCGGGATCATGCGGTCCCCGGTTCGGTGCACGACCAGGGTCGGTGCGTGCACCAATGGAAGTGCTGCTCGGACGTCGATCTCCATGTACGAACTGAGGAGAGCCATAGCTGCTCCAGGGCTCGAAGCCAGGCGCTGCATGCGGGCAAACCCCTCTCGCGCTCGGGGGTCGTCGGCGACGCTGGGAGCCCAAGCGCCGAGCGCGACTCCGCTACCCCAGCGAGGCTCCAGATAGTGCGCAAACGCGTACAGTTGCTCACTGGGCATCCCGATCGGATAATCAGGACAGGACGTGATGCGAGCGTAGGACCCCATGAGCACGAGAGCTTGTGTCCGTTCGGGGTGTGCGGCGGCGAACAGGATGGCCATAGGTCCGCCTTCTGATATACCGAAAAGGGCTGCTCGCTCCGAGCCTGCGGCGTTCATCACTGCTTCGATGTCAAGCATGCGGCGGTCAGCATCGGGCAGTCGATCGGTCCGGTCGGACATTCCGGTGCCGCGCTTGTCGAACATGATCACCCGGGAGAACGTCCCGAGCCGACGAAGGGCATCGCTCATTGCCTCGTCATCCCAGGCCAGCTCGACGTGCGAAATGAACCCCGGGATTATGACGAGATCGAACGCCCCACTACCGAATAGCTGGTAGGCGATGTGAACACCATCGTCAGCCTTGGCGTAATGGGTCTCTGGCAGGAGGTCCACGGTGACCATTTGATCAGGACCCAAGGCCAGGTGCCTAACGGGGTGCAGATGACAGTCCTGGCAGCGAACGGGCCATCCCAGACTGCCCCCAAGGTGCCTGTCCCCACCTAACCGGCGAAGTGGGGTAGGGGGGCTAACGAGAATACGAGTTGACCTTCGCATCCGAACAGGTCGACATCCGCAACCAACTGAGATGTATCGTCCCAAGCGGTCAGGTCCGACCGCGATTTGGCCTTATTGCCCAAAGGAGCCCCAATGTCGCTAGATGCGGATAGTCCCTCGCAGGAATCTGGCCGATGGTCGAAGATCGCACCCTTATTCGGACTCTTGTTCGTCATTTTCGTCGTGGGCAGCGTCTTTGCTGCTCCCAACACCCCGGCCACCAATGCCTCCCCCGCCTCGATCCTCCACTACTACCGGACTCACAAGAACCAAGTCGGGATATCGGCGCTCCTTATCCCACCTGCCGTCGTATTCGGTCTCATCTGGTTCAGCTACCTTCGCACCTGGCTCCAGCGCCGTGACGTTGACCAGCGTTGGGGCATCATCACCTTTGCCGGAGGCGTCCTCTTCGCGGTGACCGGTGGCGTTGTGGGTGGGGTGCTGATCGCCCTCAACGACGCTCCCGACCACCTGACCGCCTCCAGCGCCCAGACACTGAACTTCCTCCAGTCCGATATGCCCTCGATGCTGGCGTCCATGGCCTTCGGCGTGATGGCCATCGCGGCTGGTGTCGCCATCGTGAAGAGCGCTCTGCTGCCGACCTGGTTGGGCTGGGTGAGCCTCGTACTGGGAATCCTTGCCGTAGTCCCCATCGGCGACTTCTTTGCCTTACCGGCCATCGGCGTGTGGACGCTCATCCTCGTCGGCGTGATCTGGTTCCGCACCGACCCCGATGGGAAGTTGGCACCCGTGAGAGCGAACGACACCACGCTCATCGAGGTGGTGATCCAATAGCGACTTTCAACCGGGCTCCCCAATGTGCCTGCCCAACTTCCCGGCGGCGGGAATCGGGGGCACCCATGTACTCCTGAGGTGCCCCACTCGTGCCGGAGTGTGACACCCACCCGATGCGTTCGGTGTCACTGCAACGACTCCCGAGTGCTTTTGCCCTGGCACACGCCAGGGAGCAATATCTCAAAGTGTCCGAGAGTGTGATCGTCGTCCGTCAGGCAACTGTCGCTGATGGAGAAGAGATTGGGGAAGCCCATGCTTCGGCGTGGGAGGTTGCTTACGTCGACCTCTTTGAGCCCGATGTTCTCCGTCAGGCAGCAGCACTTAGGCGGACGATGTGGAGCCAAAGGCTGGCGAGTAGCGACTTCGACTTCGCCAGCCTCTTGGTCGCCGACCAGGGCGAGCGTGTGGTCGGGTTCTGCGAGTTCGGCAAAGATCGAGAGGACACTGGTCGAGGCGAGATCTTCGGCTTCTACCTACATCCCGCCGCGTGGGGGCAGGGAGCGGCGACCCAGCTGATGGCGGCCTCCTTGAGAGGCTTGGCGACTCTGCGTCTCGATCCCGTCGTTGTGTGGACACACCCCGGCGCGGGCCGTGCTCAGTCCTTCTACGTCAAGAGCGGCTTCAGAGCGACGGGAGGATCCAGGGTCGAAACCCTTGGTTCCGGGATAGATGCACCGGAGCTCGAGTTTGTGCGCGTTGGCAGCTCCTGATGGAGCTGGCAAGGGGCTCCCATAGCCGGCGGTATGGGATGGTCTATAAGCAGTCGGATACTCCGCCGGTCTTAGCCCCGGGGTGCGAAGAACTCAAGTGCGATGTTGTCGGGATCTCGAAACGACAATGCCGAGTAGTAAGGCGTGTCCACGATGCCACCGTTGGGGATGCCGAGTTCGTTCAGACGGATTTCCCATGCCTTTAACTCATCGCGGTTGGCACACCCGAAAGCCAGATGATCGAGCCCCGGCCGCCGCTCGTTGAACGGCTCAGTGCTGTCCAAATCAGGGAACTGAGTTACGCCAACGATTGTGCCGCCGGTAAGCCAAGCGACGCGCTGGAACGGACCTGTGTCCTCGTCAAGGATTGGGTCCGAGCCGAAGAGATCCTTGTACCAAGGCACACTCCGTTCAAGGCTCGTAACCGTTAGCGCCACGTGAGTAATCGCAGGGAACTCAGGCATCTCTTTTCTCCCCTTCGCACCTCGTGGACGCAGCGAATGCTACCTCTTTGGCTGGCAACTCCCAGGGAGTGAAAGCTATCTGGTAGCACCAGTCGCCGCGCTAACTGAGGCCCCAGTCCCGGCAGCGTACTGAGGCAGCTCGGGATGTCAACGAAATGGCGCCCCGGGACGTGGAAAAGTTGTGGGGGTGCGACGGATCGCGGAGACGCTGCTGGGCCTCGCCGTTTTGATCCTGTGCGCCACGGTGGGCGGAGGAGTTGAAGCGGCCGCCAACTCAGGACAAGAGTCACTCCTCGCTGCACGAGAGCTTCCGCCGTTTCCTCAAGCGACGCTGCACGCAAGGCAGTTAACTCAATCAACTGAATCGTCCGTTCTCGCCAACCCTCAACCCGTGGGCACGCTCGTACCCACTTCTAATGTCGTAGTGACCGCAACCGACAATCGTCAGCTGCGATTCGGGCTGGCCACGTACTCGTCTGCTGGGGATGCCGCGTACCCAGCCATCAGCACCGACACAGGGATCACCTGGAAGATCGATGGGCCCCTGTTCCACGTTGACGCTTTGCAGGGTGCGAGCGTGATTACCAGCGTGGGCTCGCTCGGTACCGACGGGGCGTACTACTGGGGTCGAGGCGGCAACGTCGTGTGGGTCACAACCGATCGTGGCAGTCATTGGTGGCTGACCGGATTCTCATATGGAGTCAACCGCGTCACCGCCAGCCATGGCACTCTCCGTGCGGTCGCACTGGGTAGACAGCTCAAGGGCGGCGAGATTGAGAGCTTCCTCTACACCTCCAATGATTCGGGCCATACCTGGGAGCTTCGTGGCCGACTTGCGAACCTCAGGTCTAGACGGGGGTGGCGTGCACCATCGACCCAATCCCGGCGGTATGGGGCACGCTCAACAGCGACTCTTGAAAACCGGGCGAGGGGACGACCAACCCGCGAGGTGGGGTCGACGAGTACCCGGCGATGAGCGCTCCCTGGCGGTTCGCCCCCGAAGATGTGGCCATCCCCGTCCACATCTTCCAGGGGAGCGCCGACGCACGTGTGCCCGAGGCTTGAGGACGGGAGCTGGCCCGACGCATCCCCGGAGCCGCCATCAGGCTTTACCCCGACGGAGGACATTTCATCGCGCTCACCCGGCGTCGTGAGGTGCTGGAGTACCTAGTGACCTGAGTCAGAGATCCGCTCGCAGTAGTTCGCCAGGGTGTCGAGGATCTCATCGTCGCTCTTATGCCAGACGAATGGCTTCGGGTCCTCGTT
>Ga0209420_1000653_pt1 | contig 17527 bp, 6 predicted proteins | sample BlaSpr_A8_OM1_O1_FD_187972 | JGI IMG/M metagenome (GOLD analysis project Ga0209420, IMG submission 187972) | Forest soil microbial communities from Thunder Bay, Ontario, Canada - Black Spruce, Ontario site 2_A8_OM1_O1 (SPAdes) (version 2) | ecosystem: Environmental > Terrestrial > Soil > Boreal... | reverse complement strand
CACACCCAGGATAGTTTCAATCTGGCTGGTGGAGACGGAGGCGGCGACAGAGATGATGAGTTGCCCGGGAGTAATGTTTGCGCGGATTTCTTCGAGGACTTCCTGCACGGTTTGCGGCTTGACGCAGATGAAAATGATGTCGGCGCCCTCGACGGCCTTGGCATTGTCGGTGCCGACCTCGATGCGGAGTTTTTCGGCGAGGCGGAAGGCGCGGTCGGAGTGGCGCACTGTGGCGCGGGTCAGTTCTCTGGAGAGCAGGCCTTCGCGCAGTAGGGCTTGAAGAATTATGCCTCCTAGTTTTCCGGCGCCGAGGACGGCTACTTTTTTGTTGGACAAAGTGGTTGGCATGCAAACCTGCCTTTCGGGTGCGTTGAGTGGTTATACCATTTTATTGTGTGGCACAGAATCGAGGCCTAGGGAAATTGGCGGCTCTAAAGTCTTCACCACAGAGGACACAGTTTCGCACAGAGGTGGGGATGACTCTGCGAAGTTTTACGGCGTGATCTCGAACACGATGCCATTGTTGTTTGCGCCGCCTTCAGCCGACGTACCGTACAGATTGCCCGAGGAATCCAGGATCACGCCCTCGGGATACGAGCCGTCGCTGCCGTTGGTGAAGCTGTGCAGGACGGTTTCGTTCCAGCGTCCACCTTTTCCCGGCACGAATTTGTAGACAGTGCCGTATTCATAGGTTCCGCCGTAGATTGTGGTGCCGTACACGTTTCCCGCTTTGTCAGTGGTCAGGCCGCCAAACGGGTATCCTCCGTCGCTTGCGCCGGTGAAGGTGTGGACTACCGAATAGTTCGAGTATCCTGCCGTTGGCTTGAGTTCATATAGGATGCCCACTTGATTTCCGCCGGCGTAGGGCGCAGCTGCGAACAAGTCACCAGCAGCATCGACTGCAAGGCCGCTGATCTGGCTCACGCTGCCTCCGCTTGCGTCTATGGTGAAATCGAACAGAGTGGTTTCGGTCCAAGTGCCGTTCGAGAGCGCGAGTTTGTACGCAGTGCCATAGCCGTAAACCCCGCCTGACTGTGTGATGCCGTAAAGATTGCCCTGGGCGTCAATCGCCATGGGTCCGGAGGGGTAGCCTCCATCGCGAGCGCCGGTGAACTGGTAAATCAGAGTTTCGGTCCAGGCGCCGTCTGGGCCGGGGCTAAACTCAAAGACCGTGCCGCATCCGCAATCTTGATTGCCTCCTCCGCCGGTCGAGCCATAGAAGTTGCCTGCGCTATCTCGCACCAGGCCTTGGTTAACGTATTGACCGTCGCTGGCGCCGCCGACGAAGTTGTGGAGGTCTGTTTCCGTCCAAACGCCGGCGGATCTAGTCAGCTCGTAGATCTCGCCGCATTGACAGACGGGATCGCCAGCGTACGCGATTACTCCGAAAAGACTTCCGGAGCTGTCGCGGACCAGGGGCCCGTTTGGATCGGGATAAGGGGAGGCGCTCGCAGGGATGCTGTACAGCACTGTTTGCGCCCAGCGCCCGTCGCGGGGCATCAGTTCGAACACGGCACCACAGCCGGAGCCGTAACATTCGGTGATCGAGCCCCCAGACCCAGTCACGCCGTATAGATTGCCAGCAGGGTCAAGGACTAATTGATCGAATGGGAAACCTCCATCGGTTCCTCCCTTAAACGAATACAGGACCTTGAATGTCGAGGCTGCGGTAGCGGCGCCTGCCAAGAGGATGACGAGCGATGCAGCCGTTAGAACGCGGCGGAAGAGGACTGCATTCGACGGGCGCGGGGTCATAGGAAGCTCCTTGAAGGAGATGCGGCGCAGAGTCTTTCGAGATCTGCGCCGTTGCGAAGAAGAGAAGGCGAACAACGTGAGACCGCTAACCGGTCCTCTATTATTTAAGGTCGTTGGCTACCGAGAGGATGAAGGTGCGGTCATCCCAGGGCGAGGCTGTGATCATACTTTCCCCACCGAAGATCACCAGGTCGTTGTCAGCCGAGTTGTAGAAAGCGGAAGTGAAACGCCGTTGGGGCGCGGTTCCGGTCACCTTGATTAAAATCCACGCCGGAGTTCCTCCGATGTTGTTCGGATAGGTCAGGATCCAGGTGTCCTCCAGGAAGTCGGTTCCGGCCAGTGCATTGATTCCACCGTACGTGATCATCCGGTTGTCTTTGGAGTCGTATACGGAAACCTGGCCGGTGCGAGCCGATGGAGCCGTGCCGGTGGGGGCAAGATGAGTCCACACTGGAGTTCCGCCAGTTCCGTTGGCATTCGAGAGAGTCCACACATCGGAGAGACCGGTGGAGCCGACATCGCCGGCGTAGATGGTCAGCACGTTGTTGGTGGAGTCGTAGATTGAGCTGGCGTTCTCGCGGGCAGATGGACCGGTCCCTGGCGTGAGCTGAGTCCAGGTGGGGGTTCCCACTGCTCCATTGGCATTGCTGAGGACCCACACATCGGACAAATAGCCGGAGGCGCAATTCGATCCGCCGAAAACGATGAGAGTATTCGTGGTGGGATCGTATTGGGTAACGTGATTCATGCGCACCGGAGGCGGCGTGCCCGAGGGGCTCATCTCAACCCAGGAAGGAATGCCTTCGGAGGAATTAGCATCATCGAGCACCCAGGAATCGTTCAGACAGGCCGTAGCACTGCTGCCGCCACCGAAAACCATCATGTGGTTGCTGACGCTGTCGTAGGCTCCGCCGTGGCCATAACGCGCGCTGGGGGCGGTTCCTGTAGGAAATATCTGCACCCAGTGGTAGGGAGTGGTGGTGACAAGTTGCCCGGCGGCAACAATGCCGGAGACGGACCAAACATCGTTCATCGGACCTGTGGCGGTCTCGCCGCCGAAGATGACCATCTGGTCAGTGACCACGTCATAGATCCCACTGTGACGGTAGCGCGGGGCAATACCATCCTGAGACCAGGTTTGTGCTTGGGCGAAAGGCGACAACAACAGAGCGAAGAACGTAGCCGCCGGCAGGAAAGATTTTTTCAGGTAGCTCATTGTGCCTCCTTGGCAGCCGCACCGTTGGCTTCGGTCAGGATATAGACGTGATCGTCGGTAAAAGTCGCTGGAAGGGAACTGTCGCCGCCGAAGATGACCATGTCGCCAGAGACGGGATCGTAGAAAGCGACGTGACTCTTGCGATAGGGAGCGGTGTCAGTGGGCTTCATTTGAGTCCATGTGGGAGTACCGCCGATGCCGTTGGCATTGCTCAGGTACCATCCATCGTTCAAGACTTTGCCGTGGTTATTGGCGCCGCCGAACATGGTCATGACATTGTTGGATGCAGAGTAGGTAGCGCTCTGACCGATGCGTGCTACGGGTGCGGTTCCCTTCGGGGAAAGCTGAACCCATGTCGGAGTACCGGTAACGCCGTTTGCATTGGTGAGGGTCCAGACGTCGCCGAAGACGTTCGTGTTCGTGGTTCCGCCGCCGTAGACGGTCATGATGTTGTTTACCGAGTCATAGATCGCGGTGGCTTGAGTGCGGGCGCTGGGAGGGGTTCCGATGGGCGTGACCTCAGCCCATGATGGCGTGGCCGTGGAACCATCGGCGTTGCTCAGGATCCACAGATCGTTGTAATAGGTACCGTCGCAGTTGTTGCCGCCGAAGACGATCATCTTATTCGAGGTGGGATCGTAGACGGCGGTGTGTCCCTCGCGCACGGGAGGCAAAGTTCCGGTTGCGGCATATTGCTTCCAGGCCGGAGAACCGCCAACGGAATTAATGTGTGTGACGACCCACAAGTCATCCTCGCAAGGGCTCGGGAACCCTTCGGCGCCTGCAAAAACAATCATGCGATCGGAGGTCGGGTTGTAGACCGCGGTATGTCCGAAGCGATCATTCGGCGCTTTGCCGGTGATGGACACTCTGATCCACTGCAGATTCTCCTGCGTACCGGGGGACGATGGGATTACGTTTTGCAGAGCCCAGGTATCGTTGAAATTAATATTGGTAGGCGCGTGCTGGCCCGCGAAGACGAACGCCTGGTTGGTCGAGGAGTCGTAAATAATGGAAGACTGGCTGCGAGTGCCGGGACCATAGCGATTCCAGGCCTGCGCAGACGCGGGCAAACTCATGATGGCGCTTAAGAGACAGCAAACCACACCGAGGCGAACGAAAAAACCGAGCTTAGGACGGCTCATTATGACCGCTCCGAGTTGAATTAGGAGGCAGCTCTCGCTGCTAGGCTCCTGGATATCTGGAAGTGCGCATGACCGCGGGGGGAGAAAAGTGCGGAACGCAACACTGCGTTTAAGCAGAGTATGACGGAGCGCCCGGCGCGTCAAGATGACAAAATTTGCATACTTTCTGTTCGCCGAGGACGAAGAGAACTTCAAAGACAACCGCTCGCGCCGGATGTGGGTGTTCCAATTCGCGGGTTTATGCGTGCGGCTGCGGGGAATTCAAGGATAAATAAATCGGAAGGAGACGTTCTTCTCTATCCGATAGACTCCGTGCAAAATACTTCATCTTGACAGCGTTGGCGCAGGCGGCGAAACTGATGTTTCTCGCGTTGGCATCTGTTCCCTCCCCGCCTCCCGAGCATACGTCCAAATTATTTTGGGGCTCCAAGATAGGCAGCGGTGTTGTTTGCTATCGAGAAAATCAGCAGTGGGGCATCATCGTCAGTTCAACCACCATCAAGTTCAAAAATTAGGAGAGAATTCGTGAAGACCTCCCAGCAAAAAGCAACAAAATTCTTGAGCGCGGAAACTGTTTCGCGCCGCTTCGCCAAAGTCTTAACCCTAACCCTGGCGGCGATGATTGTGGTGTCGCTGGGCGCTTCGGCGGCGCTGGCTCAGGTTCCGCTTCTCTATGGGCCGCTATAGCCCGGGCAGAAGGCTCCGGGCGCGGCCACATTCACGTTGACCGTGTATGGCACGGGCTTCGCCTCTGACGCGGTAGTGAACTGGAACGGCACCGCGCTGACCACCACGTTCAAGACGGCCGAGGAGTTGACGGCTTCGGTGCCTGCGGCGGATGTGGCCACGGCTGGAACCGCCCTGGTGACGGTCAAGAACGGCAGCGGAACGGTTTCGAACGCCCAATACTTCGAAGTGGTCAAGAACGGATTTACGGCGGCTTATTCCAAGATCGATTATGCCACCGATGTTACGCCGAACGATGTGACCACGACGGAGTTCACCACCTCTGGGCATCTCGACCTGGCGGTTGCTACCGGAAACAACACGGTTTCGGTCCTGTTGGGCAATGGCACAGGCACGTTTCCGACGCATGTGCAGTATGCGGTGCCGGGCAATCCGTACGCGATCATTCACGGAGATTTCAACGGCGACGGCAAACAGGATCTAGCGACTGCGGATCAATATACGAGCCAGGCATCGATCCTGCTGGGCAACGGCGATGGGACATTCGGGGCGCATGAGGAATATTCGTCGGCGACTGGCGGCGCGCCGGTGGCACTAGCCACTGGGGACTTTAACGGAGACGGCAAACTCGACCTCGTGGTGGTCAACTACAAGACCAACAATGTGTCGATCCTGCTGGGCAACGGTGACGGTACATTCAAGACTCATGTGGAATACGCCACCGGGAACGGACCGATGGGTGTGGCGATTGGCGACCTTAACGGAGACGGCAAGCTCGACTTGGTCGTCGCCAACAGCGTTGACAATACGGTCTCTGTGCTGCTGGGCAACGGTGACGGCACGTTCCAGACGGCTGTTCCGTATGCGACCGCAAATGAACCGACATGCGTAGTGCTGGGCAATTTCGGCACCACCGACACGCTGGATGTCGCGGTGGCCACGTCAGGCAGTTTGGCTTCCGTGCTTCTGGGTAACGGAAACGGCACTTTACAGAACCAAGTGAAATACACGATCGGAGCGGGTGCGGTGGCGATCGCGGCCGCGGACATGAACTCGAGCGGGCATCTGTCGCTGATTACGGCGAATGAGACCGACAATACCACTTCGCTGCTGATCGGCAACGGCAACGGCACTTTCAAGTCGCAATCTGTTTTTCCCACCAATGGCGCGCCAGTCGGACTAGCGATCGGCGATTTCAACCAGAACGGCAAGCTTGATATCGCAGCCATTGACAATACTGGCAATTTCGCCTCAGTGCAGTTGGATAGCCTGCTTACGCTGTCTCCGACGCTTAACAGTTTCGGGACGATCACTTCAGGCGACCCCAGCGCAGCCAAGACAATAACCTTGAAGAATAACGGCACGACGGCCTACACGATGGGAACCATTGCCAGCGTGGGCTCTTCTTCGAGTGACTTCTCGATTGAGAGCTCGAGCACTTGTCCCACCACCACTTCGCTTGCCGCGGGCGCTTCCTGCACGTTCTTAAACGTGTTCGATCCCGCGCTTTCGGAGTACGCCAATGCCCAGGTGCAGGTCACCTCGTCGAATGGCAGCATGATCGCCTACCAGGAGACAGGCACGGGCAACGTACCGATCATGATGAACCCGCGCACGATCACATTCTCCGGCTACCAGTTGGTTGGCACCACGAGCGCGGCCAAAACAACCACGTTCACCAACGTAAGCGGGGTGACGGTTACCTTCACCAGTCTCATCCTTTCGGGTGTAAACGAGAATCAGTTTAGTCAGACCACCACTTGCAACATTCCGGGTACGTTGGCTCCCGGCGCGAGTTGCACATCCAACATCTACTTCGTCCCGACAGTGTCGGGAACGGCAAGCGTAACTGCGATTTACAACGGCGACTTCACTGTCGGACGGGCGGGTACGCTGGTCACGGCGGAGGCCACGGCGGTGAGCGTTACGCCCACCAAGTTGACCTTCCCGAACACGACCGTTGGCAAGAGCAGCTCGCCAATGACTGTCAGCTTCGAGAATGCCGGCTCCGTCGCGCTGCCCATTACCAGCGTGGGATGGACTGGCAGCGAACCGTACTTCAGCGAGACCAACACTTGTCAACCCAGCGTCCCGGCGACCACAACTTGCACGTTCAATGTCACGTTCACGCCGCTGACGACTGGAACCTTCACGGCGACCCTGAGCATCGGCAACTCCGATCCTACCGGGCCGCAGAAGATTACTGTGACGGGTACGGGCGTTGCGGCCGCGGATAGCGTACGCATGAAGTAGGTTAGCAGTTGAGGCACAGAGCCAGAGCGGATCAAAACCCGCGCTGGCTCTGTGCCAGTTTTATGTGTAGGCGCTTTCGCGTTATTGATGCACGTATGTTGAGTCTGTTGCCGTACGTTATTTGACTTACTAGATCCGACTTACCAGTTTCTTAGTGGTTCCATCAGCTGTGGGGAGCAGGGGGCTTCATGAAATCTTCATGGGTTAGGTTGCCTGGGATTGTTCGCGGGCGGGGCGCAGTTGTGTCCGGGGTGGTACGCACGGCATCGATCGGATTGGTATTGGCGATGCTGGGAGTTTTGGTGGTTCGAGTCGATTCTGGAAAGACCGTGTTCGCGGCGCCGGCTGGCGCGGCCTCCGCAGCTAAGCCGCCTTTAGTGGATCAGAGCAGGATTCTGGAGAGCTACGGCCAACTCCCGCTCAGCTTCGAGCCCAACGCGGGCCAGACTGATGGCAGAGTGAAGTTCCTTTCGCGCGGCCCTGGATATACCGTTTTTCTAACCAATGACGAGGCTGTGCTGGCTCTTTCGGCAGGCAGCAAGAAGTCCTCGTCCGGTCAGAGCGGCGCTCTTCCGATGGCTGGCTTCCGCGACATATCAAAGCCGCGCACTGAACCGGCACGCACAGGTGCGGTACTCCGCATGCGCCTGGTCGGCGCTAACAAGAATGCTCAGGTGGCAGGCGCAGACCAACTGCCGGGCACGACAAATTATTTCTTTGGGAAAGATCCGCAGAATTGGCGCACGAATCTGGTGAACTATCGCAAAGTCAGCTATAGCGAAGTGTATCCCGGGATCGACCTCGTCTATTACGGAAATCAGCGACAGTTGGAATATGACTTTGTGGCCGCACCGGGCAGCGACCCTGGGAAAATCAAAGTTAGTTTTGCGGGCGCTCCGAAGATGCGTCTCGACAGCCAAACCGGCGACTTGATCCTGACTACAAACAAAGGCGATGTCCGGTTTCATAAGCCGGTGGCTTACCAGGCGTCCGCCGACGATTCGAAGAGCTTCGTCGAATCAAGCTTCGTGCTCGATGCGAAGAACCTCGCTGCGAAGAACAGTGTGACCTTCCAGCTTGGACCGTATGATCACAGCAAAGCGTTGGTCATTGACCCCACGCTGGGCTATTCCACATATCTGGGCGGTACCGGCAACGATTATGCGACAGCGATTGCCGTGGATTCAACCGGCAGCGCCTACGTTACGGGATACACGTCGTCGACGAATTTTCCGACCGTGGCCGGTTCGTTTCAAACCACCTGCGGTGGCGGCACTGCCTGCAGTTCGACCCACATTAACGCGTTCGTGAGTAAGTTGAACTCCACTGGAACTGCACTCGTCTATTCGTCCTACCTTGGCGGAAGCACCAAGGATTACGGCTACGGCATCGCAGTGGATGGCGACGGAGATGCCTTCATTGCGGGCACGACGTTTTCCGTGGACTTTCCGGTCACTGCCGGCTCGTACCAGCCAACCTGCGGGGCCGGCCTTTGCGCCGATGGCGCCGGGTTTATCACTGAGGTGAATCCGACTGGCTCAGGATTGGTTTACTCCACCTATCTTGGAGGCACTAACACAAACCAAACCAATGCTATCGCTCTCGACAGTGCCGGCAACGCCTATGTAACGGGGTATACAAAATCGACTAACTTTCCAGTTACGCCCGGAGTGTTTCAGCCCAAGTGCGCTTCCTGCAAGCAGACCTTCGTTGATTCCTATGTGACGAAAATAAATTCGAGCGGATCGGCGCTGGTCTACTCCACGTTTCTAGGCGGCAATAACGCCGACGTCGGCTACGCGATCGCGGTCGATTCCACTGACAATGCTTATGTGACGGGGTATACGTATTCCACCAATTTTCCGACGACGCCGGGAGCTTTCCAGACGACGTTGGGTGCCGTGACTGGCGTCTTTGTCAGTAAGATTAATCCCACTGCGTCAGAGATAGTGTATTCCACCTATCTGAATGGGAGCGCCACCGGCACGAGCGCGTGCGCGGCTTGCGGATCGTCGATTGCCGTGGACGCGGAAGGCAATGCTTATGTTGCCGGTTTGACCTGGGAGACTAACTTTCCGACCACTCCCGGAGCTTTCCAGGTTAACTATGCCGGCGGTTTCCATGATGCATTTGTGACAAAGTTCAACTCCACGGGAACTGCGCTGATTTACTCGACCTACATTGGTGGAACCGGCGATGATGGGGCTACCTCGATTGAACTGGATAGCACCGGCACTGCGTATGTCAAGGGCAACACGTTCTCGACCAACTTTCCGACGACTCCCGGAGCTTATTCCAATACTTTCACGGCGGGCACCGATTCCGAAGCGTTTGTGCTCATATTGAATCCGGCTGGATCGGCGTTGGATTACTCGACCTATCTGGGCGGCGTTGCGGGCAGCGAGTATGGTCTGGCGACGGCAATGATCGCGCTGGATAGCCAGGTCCCGCCGGGTATTTATATTACCGGCTATACAAACTCTACGACTTTTCCCACTACGGCAGGGGCGTTTCAAACCAAGCATTCAGGCGCTTATGACGGCTACGTGACTAAGTTCGCTCCCAGCCCGAACGTTGGGCTGTCGCCCGGCCTTAATTTTGGAAACGTGAACGACGGAACCACAAGCGCTCCCATGACGATTACCGTGACTAACACCGGCAATTCGAATTTGACGGTGACATCGGTCGGAATCAGCGGGACAAATGCCGGCGATTTTAAAGAGACCAATACGTGTACGGCTGGCAGCATCGCTCCGCAAGCCACTTGCGCGATTAATGTTACGTTCACTCCATCGATCTCCGGGACTGAAAATGCAACCGTGACGGTGACCGACAACGCTCCAAACAGTCCGGAATCGACAACGCTTACCGGCGTGGGTGAGGGCAGCGGGCCGGCTGTAACCCTTTCGCCGACAAGCCTCACTTTTCCGACTCAGTTGGTCGGCACGGCCAGCACACCGCAAAACGTAACGCTCACGAACTCTGGCGTGGCTGTACTCACGATTACCAGTATTGCAACTACAGGTGATTTCTCGCAGACGAATAACTGCGGTACAACCGTGGCTGTCAACGCAAGCTGCACCATCAGCGTAACGTTTACACCGACCACTATCAACACTCGCACGGGTACGGTTGTGGTTACCGACAATGCGCCGGCCAGCCCACAAACAGTGGCGCTCACCGGCGTTGGCACTTATGTGAGTTGGACTCCTGCGAGTTTGACTTTTGGAGCTCAAACCGTCGGTACTTCGAGCCCAACGCAAACGATCACGTTTACCAACAACGCCACGACGGCACTTACCATCAAGAGCGTCACCGTCACAGGAGTCGACAACAAAGACTTCACGCAGACCGACACTTGCGGTACAAGCCTGCCACGGAAATCCAGTTGTTCGATTATTGTCACGTTCACGCCTACGGCCACAGGGCTGCGAACGGCCGACATTACGGTTCAAGATTTCCTGGGGGGCAACCAGAGCCAGAACATTCCGCTGAGTGGAACTGGGCAGTAGCGGCGGTGCCGATGTGTACTTTTGTGAGGGAGACTTGCGCGATATGCGGATTCGCAATCATGTAGTTTACTTTCAGATCCCGGGCAAGTGCCGGTTTACTCTTTTCACCGCGGGATTGGCATTCCTGCTGCTGACCATTGCCGCAACGGCGCAGCAGGTTACGCTATCCGTCACCAGCATGGCTTTCGCCAATACGCCGGTGGGAACGACCAGCGCCATAAAGAAAGCAACTCTTACTAACACGGGCACCGTATCGCTAACGATTAGCAGCATCACGACGACCGGACCCTTCGCTCAAACCAACACCTGCGGTACTACCGTCAAGGCGGGCAAGAACTGCACGATTTCGGTTACTTTCAGCCCGACCGCTGCGGGAGCGGCGACGGGAGTTGTCACCATTACCGACAACGCGACGAACAGTCCTCAGACGATCACGCTCAGTGGCAACGGGGTTACGGGCGTTTCAGTATCACCTACAAAGTTGACGTTCCCTACTACAACCATCGGAACGACCAGCGCTCCTTTAACGTCTACGCTAGCGAACAACAATCTGACCTCACTCACGATCACCAGCATTATAATTACGGGAGCCTTTGCGCAGACCAATACTTGCGGCACCTCGGTGCCTGCCACAAGCAAATGCACGATCACGGTGACGTACACGCCGACGGTGACCGGAACTCAGACCGGTCTGGTGACCATTACCGACAGCGCCAGCAATAGCCCGCAAAAAATCAGTCTGACTGGAACTGGGCAATCGTCGACCGCCACACTCACCTCAATTAGCATTTCTCCAGGATCTGCGTTGCTATCGGTCGGTAACACTTTGCAGTTGACCGCGACTGGATACTACAGCAACGGCACAACGCAAAACCTTACGACCACGGCGACTTGGAACACATCAAATGCCAGCGCCGCGACCGTAAAGGCGGGATTGGTGACGGCGGTTGCAAATGGCAGCTCCTCCATTACTGCAACTTATACCGCAGTCACAAGCGAGCTAGCTCCACTGAACATTGGGACGGGCGCAGACTACTTTATTGCCACAAACGGCAAGGACTCGTGGTCGGGAACGCTGGCTGCACCTAACGCTAACAACACTGATGGTCCGTTTGCTACGATCGCCCACACGCAGACCGCTGTACAGACTCTGGTCGCCAATGCCAATGGCCGCACGACTCCCATTACGGTGCAAATTGAGGGAGGAAACTATTATCAGCAAGCGTTGACCTTCACGGCGGCGGATTCGGGCACGGCCACGCTGGGGGTCCTATGGGAGAATTATCCGAACCAAACTCCCGTGATAAGTGGTGGAATAATTGTGACTGGTTGGACTAACACGACCGGGAACACTTATCAGACTACATTGCCCGAGAGCACGGTCTACTTCGAGAATCTGTTTTACAACGGGGGACGCCGGTTGCGTCCGCGCGTGGGCGGATCGCTGGGAACCTATCTTCGCAACGTCGGCCCAATTTACCTGGCTGGCTCGCCTCCGCCGGCGCCTGCGCCTAACGCAAACTGTGCCGTCTATGTATCCGGCAGCGGATGGGAATGCTTCGACCGCTTCACATACCACGCCGGCGATGTCAGTTCGACCTGGACGAACTTGAATGTGCCCTATCCCACTGGGGATATTGAGCTGCTGGATTTTGAACTGTGGAGTACGCCCAAAATGCGTATTCAGTCCATCGACAGCGTTAACAATATCGTGTATTTGACGGGGGCTACTCACCAGCAGGCCGGGGTGCATGGCTTCATTCCCAATCACCGCTACGTGGTTGAAAATGTGAAGGACCTGCTAACCCAGCCAGGGCAGTGGTTCCTTGATAGGTCAGCGACTCCGTGGACGCTGACTTATCTTGCGAATAGCGGAGAAAATCCGCCTACTGACACGATTGTTATTCCGCAGTCGACTCAAGTGCTTAATGCCACTTACCTAAAGTACGTTACCTTTCAGGGATTGCAGTTCGAGCACGACAACTTCACGTCTGCGGCTGGAGGATACGTGTCGACCCAGCAGGAGCCGCTTATGACGGCGGCTTTGGGCTGCTACAACTGCCAATATGTTACGTTCAATAGCGATATCATTTCGGAAACCGCGGGGGCAGGGATCGAGTTTACGACGACAGACAACTCCTCGACCACGGCTTACAACACTTTCGAGAATGGCGCCCTTTACGACGTTGGAGGATTGGGTATTCGCGTCGGACTTCTGCCGGCATCCGCAAACACTGACGCGAACGTGCCACAGTTTACGACGGTTGAAAACACCTTGATTGAAGGATTTAGCCGTGTGATTCCCAGCAGCCCCGCGATCGTGCAGGGAGCTGGTCACGACAATACGTACACTCACAACGATATTTACGACGGCTACCACAGCGGTATTGAGGTCTGTCTCGCTCCTACGTGCTCGCCCGGCACCAAGAATTCCAGTGGCACGTTCAACAACGTCGCTTCTTACAACCATGTATTTGACTTGTATGAAGGCGTTACGGATGACGGCGGAGCCATTTACTTCGCCACTGGCGGGTCTGCGTTTGTCGCGACCGGGAATCAGATCTTAAATAACAAGATTCACGATACGAGCGACGCCTCGATTATCGACAGCGACGGGTATGGCGGCTACGGAATTAATCTTGATGGCTCGACCGGCTTGGTTACGATAGAGAACAACCTGGTCTATCGAGTGTCGGCCATGGGCATCAACATGACCCACGGGCCGCAGTTGCCTAATAAGGCGAATACGGTCGTTAATAACATCTTTGCCTATGCGCGCCAGGGGATGATTGCCAATGGCAACCCGTACTTGACGAACGTGTGCCCTTCAGGCGGTCCGAACCTTATTTTCAACACTTCGAGCAATCTGTTTTACTTTGACCGAAATGCCAGCGAGACGTTTTATACCCAGTATGGATGCGACTATGCCTGCGGGTCTGCGCTTACAACCTTGCATAACTGGCAGAGTAATCTGTACTGGAGAACGGATGGCGCCTTTAACACGGATCCGGATGCCTTCCATTATCAACCTAGCGCGAGCTCGCCGAACATTTGCGCTTCTTCGTCTAAGAGTTGGACGTTCGAAACGTTTGCCGGCTGGCAAGGGCTAGGTGAAGATCTTGCTGGAGTGGCCAATGTTAATCCTGGGTTCACTGACCCCGGATATCCTTCCGACAATTACTCATTGCCCAACGGTTCGCCGGGGGTTGGATTTGTGGTATTCGATCCTAACGAGGCGGGGCGGAACAACCCGATCATCAAGCCCACCGATCCGATTGACATACCGGCAACAGTAGTCACTACCTTCTACAATCCGGCGTCGGCCTACTAAACGGATACTCGAGGTTGCGGCCCGCAGGAAGAATCCTGCGGGCCGTCGTTTATTGTTACCATGATTACTGGGCGCCTAGGAGTTTGCCGCGGGTTGGATGTGCGTTATTCGATTCCAATGAGGCGGGATGGAGTCAAGCCGATCATCAAGCCCACTGATCCGATTGACATACCGGCAACAGTGGTCACTACCTTCTACAATCCGGCAAGCTCATATTAGGACCTACTAACTGGAGCTGGATCGAGCCGCAGAAACGCTGGTTCCTGCGCTCGATCTGTCTTGACGAGTCAGCGTCCGACGTCCTGTTGTCGGTCGGCGATGGTCACAACGTTCCAATCAATTGCACGCGAATTACAAGGGGCCGCTACTTGGCGGTTTGGCCAGTGCCGGTGAGAGCCACCGTCTGAGGACTACCACCGCCTCCATCTGCGACCGAAACGTCTGCCGTTCGCAGGCCCGTTGCCGTGGGCGTGAACGTGACTGTGATGTTGCAACTTGCTCCGGCCGCCACGCTCGGTTGACAGGTGTTGGTTTCGGTAAAGTCCGAAGGGTTCGTTCCGGTAATACTAAGACTCTTGATCGGTAGTGCAAACTTAGCGCCGTTGGTGAAGGTTGCGACCTGTGATGTGCTCGCCTGGCCTATCGTGACCGTTCCAAAGTTCATAGTACTCGGCGACAGTGTAACGTAGGTTCCAGTTCCGGACAGAGCCGCAGTTTGCGGACTGCCGGTGGCGTTGTCTTTAACGGCCACTGAACCTGTAGTAATGTTCAATTTTGTCGGCCTGAAGATGACGTTAATCGTGCAACTCGCCCCGGCAGCCACGCTGGAACCGCAGTTATTCGTCTGCGAAAAGCCAGCGCTGGCCGAAATGTTTGAAACGGCTAGAGCGGCATTGCCAATGTTAGTCAGCGTAATGCTCTGAGTAGGGCTGCTGGTGCCGATCAATTGAGAGGCGAAGGTCAGGCTGGTGGGAGAAAACATAACCGCAGGTCCGTTTCCAATGCCGTTCCCGGTCAAACTACCCAACTGAGGACTGTTTGGAGCATTATCTGTGATCGACACATCTGCGGTTTCAGGCCCGCTGATCGATGGTGTGAACGTTACCGTGATCGAGCACGTCGATTGCGGCACAACGGTAGAACAGGTATTGGTTTGAGCAAAGTCGCCGCTATTTGGGCCGGTGATCGCGACATTGCTGACAGTAAGATTCGTGTTACCCGTATTTGTCAGCGTCATGGTCTGAGGAGGACTGGTGGTGCCATCGGCCTGGTATCCAAAAGTGAGGCCCGGAGAAAGGCCGACGTTCGGACTGGGAGAGAATTTACTCACGAATGCGTCGTTCAGCCCCGCGTTGCTGGTTTGCAGAGATCCGGTGACAACGGGAAAGTTGGTGGAGTTCGTATATCCAGTTACGTACACGCCGGGCGGATTCTGACTATCCAGGGCGAGCACGGCAGTGGCTCCGCCATACTCGGTTTCGGTTCCTCCCAGATAGGTGGAATACAGCAGGATGGAACCCGTGGGGTCGATTTCAGATACGAATGCGTCGAATGCGCCTCCCAAGGTCGACTGAAACGCTCCGGGGGTAACCGGAAAAACGGTAGACTTGGTCTGTCCTTTGAGCCAGATGTTTCCCGATTGATCGATGGCGATGCCTGTGGAACCAGTATCGCCGTTCCCACCTAAGTAAGTAGAGAACACAAGCCCGGTGCCGGTCGGGTTCAGTTTTGTGAGAAAGGCGTCGTGTCCGTTGGTTGGGCCCATGAAAGTGGTTTGGTATGCGCCCGGCGTAACTGGAAAATTGGACTCCGCAGTCAATCCGCACACATAAGCATTCCCGGAGCCATCGACCGCGATGGCTGTGCCGCAAGCTTCGCACGGAGTGGTGACCGAAGTTACTCCTCCTAAATAGGTCGAATAAACCAGGGCGGTGCCGGTGGTATTCAGCTTGGTGATCCACGCGGCTCGATTCCCACCCAGCGTGGTCTGGAAGGCGCCCGGAGTTGTCGGGAAATTGAACGATTGCGTATATCCCGTCAGGTAGGCGTTGTTCGATGAATCCAATGCGATTCCGTATCCTACGTCCCCGTTAGTGCCGCCCAAGTAGGTTGAGTAAACCAAGCCTGTGCCTCTGGTATTCAACTTGGTCACAAAGGCAACCGACTGACCACATTTGCAGGTGGATTGAAAAGCTCCCTTAGTAACGGGGAATGTAAGGGACTGGGTATAGCCCGTTATGTACGCGTTACCAAACGAGTCCAGCACAATTGCGTTGCCCTGGTTTTTACCGGTGCCACCCAGGTAGGTGGAATAGATCAAATTTGAGCCTGCTGAGGACAATTCCGTTACAAAAACGTCGCCACTGGCGCAACTGTCCGGGCTGCACTTAGTCTGAAAAGCTCCCGCAGTAGTGGGAAAGTTCGTGGAAAAGGTTTGGCCCACGATGAAAACATTGTCGGATGAGTCGAGGGTGATGCCGTTCCCATAATCGTTGCCCGATCCGCCGAGATAGGTGGAAAACACAAGGAAAGAGCCGGTCGGATCGAGCTTGCTAACGAAAGCGTCAACCGTGGTTCCGCTGCAGCCCCCACCGCAAGTGGTTTGATATGCTCCGCTGGTCGTGGGAAAGTTCGTGGAGTTGGTGTAGCCGGTTACATAGGCACTGCCTGTGCTGTCGACCGTGATGGCGGTGCCGTAGTCGTTGCTGCCGCCGCCGAGGTAAGTGGAGTAGCTCAGGGTTGGATCGATCACCAGAGGTTTGCTGTGATCATACTGTCCCAGCGCAAAGCCGATGCGGTTGTTGGAATCGAGGACGTAATCAGCCGCGATGAGGTTCTTGCTGCCGACTGCATCTTTCTCGTACGCAACTGCCTGGTAGGCAACCGGCTTGTGAAATCTGACTTCTTCCTGCCCCGCTTGCAAAACTAAATCGCCGGTCTGCTTATCTACATGCAGGTTGCGAGCGCCGCTGAACTTCAGGTTGATCAGCCGGGCGTCCGCACCCGGAGAGACTACAAAGTCATATTCCAGTTGGCCCTGATTGCCGTAATAAACCAGGTCAATTCCTTTCAAAACATCGCGGTAGTTCACCTTGGCGAAGGTTGCCGCATTGGTGGTCCACTTCGAAGGATCATTGCCGTGAAAGTAATTTGTCCGGCCGGGAAGTTCATCCATCCCCGTCACCGTTGCATTGCGGTCAGCATTCACGAGTTGCACACGCAGGATGGCGTTATTCTGGGGCGCCAGCTTCGGCGTGGGATTCAAAACTGCCTCGGCTAAGTCAGGGCCGCCGTTGTTATCTGGGGCCTCTGAGGATGAAACTCCGTTCGCCGCGCGGCTCTGCTGCAGGGAAAAGACCGCTTCAGCGGGCGTGAGGAAGAGCGTATAGCCGGCTCCGCGAGCGATGAACTTGACTTGAGCATCGGTCTGGCCATGATTGGCCTCGAAGCTCAAGGGCAGCTTGCCATAACTGTTGCGCAGGTCAGGGCGGGTAGTGGCGCCGCCCGCTGCGAGAATTAATGCGCTCGCCAAGAGCAGCACGCATACGCCGGCGACGCGCGACAATGTACTGAGGGAAAAGAGCGATGCAGAAACGTGGCTGCGAGACGAGGTCTTGCGGCAGAAACT
>Ga0209420_1000652_pt1 | contig 17535 bp, 17 predicted proteins | sample BlaSpr_A8_OM1_O1_FD_187972 | JGI IMG/M metagenome (GOLD analysis project Ga0209420, IMG submission 187972) | Forest soil microbial communities from Thunder Bay, Ontario, Canada - Black Spruce, Ontario site 2_A8_OM1_O1 (SPAdes) (version 2) | ecosystem: Environmental > Terrestrial > Soil > Boreal... | reverse complement strand
CTTCGCCGCAGGTCAAGCCGGTCGATCCTGGCGTGGCGGTCCGGACGCCAGACGCCAGCTCAGCCCCGGTCGGCGAGCAAGAACGCCAGCGCGATCACGCCGTAGCCGATCGGCCGGGCGTGCTCGTTCGGGCCGCGCGGGCTCGCGGCGCACTCCCAGGTCCACAGGCAGATCGCGGCCACGTTCCGCGGGACCGTGCCGAGCCCGGGAACCCGTACCTGGTCGGTGAAGTCGCCGCTGTGGAATGCGCCGAACACGTTCGCGACCCGGGCGCCGAACTGCTGGTACACGGTGGCCAGCAGCTTGTTGTAGCCGACCACCAGCCGCTCGGACAGCCGCGCGAGCTGCTGGCCGAGTGGCCCGTCGCGCCACTGGGACAGCGCGGGCACGTAGTAGTTCATGCCGACGATGCGGACCTTGTCACCGGCCGCGGCCCGGATGCTGCTCATGATCTTCGTCAGGTTGGCCACCGTTTCCGGAAAGCTCTTGGTGACGCAGGAGACGACTGCGCCGAGGCTAGCCCGGCTAATGCAGGAGTCAGGGTCGTTGGCCCCGATGTCGATCGTGACCAGCGAAACCTTGCCGCGGTGCGCGCGCAGGAAGCGGACCGCCTCGGCAAGCTGCGAGTGCGCCGGGTAGGAGCAGATGCCTCCGTCGATCATCGTGTGCGTGGTCTCGCCGGAGCAGCCAAGCTTGACCAGGCGCAGGCCGGGGTCGCCGACGCGCAGCGCGGCGTATAGCTGGTTGGCATAGCCCTGCCCGGTCGGCAGGCTCTTCCCGGTCGCGTCGGGCTGGACGCCCACCGACAGCGAGTCGCCGAGCGAGAGGTAGTAGCCGACCCTGACGCTGGCGCGGCGCGGAGCCGACGAGCTAGCCGAGCAGGCGAGCGTCGCCATGGCCACGATGGCGGCCAGCACGACGAGGGTGGCGGCGCGGCGCACCGCACCTCCCGCGGAACTCGGCCGGTGCGGGAACGAGGCCGAGCTCGCGGCCGCGGCCGGGCGGCGGCTGGACTTATATTTCATCGTCCGTGAATTTTGTGGCATAATTCACCAGTGATGGATTCTGATGAGGATTCGGCTAGGTTGCGACCGCAGCATGCGAGCGAGGTCCGAACCGGAACCCACCCGCGTGTCGTTGCGCGCCTTCGGCGGATGATCCTCGCAGCGATCGTGTTGGTCCTCGTCCAGTCAGGAATCGGCATGGACGTAAACCTCTACGTGGCGATCCCCACCCAGCATCCTGGCGCGCGCCCATCCTCCTACTTCAGCGGCTCGGTGCGCAGCGTCGCCTGGGCCGTCGCTCACGGCGCGCCCGCCCTGGTGGCCCACGCCGTGCTCGGGCTTGCGCTGGCCCTGCTCGTGATCGGCGTCGCCGTATACGCGATCCGGCTTGGGCGCCGGCCGGTCGGCGCCTGGTCGGTGCTGGCCGGCCTGCTCGTGATAGGTGCCGGCTTCAACGGGGCGAGCTTCCTGGATTTCAACAACGACATCAGCTCTCTGATCATGGCTCTGCTTGCCTTTAGCGCCGTGGCGTGTTACTCGGCGGCCATCTACCTGCTCGCCCGGCAGCCATAGCTCGAGCGCCCGGCTACCCGTCCTCCTCCGTGCTGGCGGCCGGCGTGCCGAGCCGGCCGGTGATGTATGCCTCTATGGTCGGCCCGATCCAGGCGGCCACCTCGGATCTGCTCGCCGAAGCGAACGGCTCCATGCGGATCACGTAGCGGGCCCAGGCCGCGCCGAGCAACTGGGAGGACACCAGCGCCGTGGTCCTGGCCGCGTTCTCGCCGCCGCTGCCCGGAACGCGGGCCCACACCCGCTCGGTGATGAACTCGCGCACGGCGCGCGCCACCTCGGGCGAGCTCGACACCGCCTGGGTGAGCGTCACGAACGGCTTCCCCGGCTCGTCCGTGCCCTCCTCCCACTGGGCGAGGAACCGGTCGACGATGCGGGCACCGTCGAGATCGCCGCCCCGGGCCTGGGTCTGCACCGCGCGCGGGTCGGCCGGCAGGTCGAGGCAGGCCACGAACAGGTCGGCCTTATCGGCGAAGTAGTGGTAGACGAGCGCGGGGTCCACGTGGGCGCGCCGGGCCACCTGCCGGACCGTGGCCGCGGTGTAGCCGCGCTCACCGAACTCGGCCCGCGCGGCCTCGACGATCTCAGCCCGGGTATCGGCTCCGCCCGGCCGCCGCCCAGCCCGGCTCACGAGGTCCCCGGCCAAGGCGGCGCCACCACATGCCGTGCTAGCATCGTCACGTAACGTGTCGAGATCATCACACGCCGTATTGGCACCCAGATTTCAGCACCCGTGAATTGGAGTGTCATAATTCACCAATGATGGATTCTACTCAGGCTGCAGGAGGGCCACAGGCCCTGCGTGGGGGCGCAGCTGGAACGCGCGAGAGCACGGTACCCGAGACCCGTCAGAGAATGACGGCGCGCCTCAGGCGCATTTCCCTCGGTGCGATGGTGCTGATCCTCATCCAGTCCGCGATCGGCATGTACGTGAACCTGTACGTGACGATCCCCTTGAAGCATCCGGGCGCGAACCCGCCCTTCTCCAACTACCTCGGCGGGTCGACGCACAGCCTCGCCTGGGCGCTCAGTCACGGCGAGCGCCAACTGGTCGTCCACGCCGTGCTCGGGCTCGCGCTGGCGGTCCTGGTGATCGGCGTCGCGGTCTACGCAATACGACTGCGCCGCTGGGCGATCGGCATCCTGTCGGTGGTCGGCGCGCTGCTGGTGATCTTGGCTGGCTTCAAGGGCTTGAGCTTCCTGGACTTCCAGAACAACAGCAGCTCGATATTCATGGCCCTGCTCGCGTTCGGCTCCATCGCGTGTTACGCGGCGATTCTCTACCTGCTGACCACGCGACCGCAGTCCTAGCCAGCCGGGCCAGAGGGCTACGCACCCCTGGACTCGGGCGCCTGAGTGGCGTCGAACGGCGCAAGCAGGATCCGCAGCAGCGACGCGAGCTCGCGCCGCTGGCCGCGATCGAGACCGGTCAGCAGCACGCGCTCGCTGCGCAGCAGGTCCTCGAGGGCTGCGTCCACAACGGCCCGGCCGCGCGCGGTCAGCGTGACCAGCACGCCGCGCTTGTCCTGCGGGTCGGGGTGCCTGCTGACGAGGCCGGCCTCGGCCAGGCGGTCGATCCGGTTCGTCATCGTGCCCGAGGTCACCAGCGTGGCGCGCAGCAGCGCGCCCGGGCTCAGCTGGTAGGGCGGGCCCTGCCGTCGCAGCGCCGAAAGAACGTCAAACTCCCAGGCCTGCAGGCCGTGCGAGGCGAACGCGGTCGTCCGCGCCCGGTCCAGGTGCTTGGCCAGCCTGGACACCCGGCTGAGCACCTGGAGCGGCTCGACATCGAGGTCAGGCCGCTCGGCACGCCACTGCGCGGCGAGCTCGTCGACCTCGTCGCGCAGTTCCCCCTCGCCGCGCCGCTCTCGCGATCCTGGCCCCATCCGGCCAGTCTATCTCTTGACGTCAAGATTTTCCTACGTGCCGTTCTCGCGCAGCCGCCGCGTGGCCTCCGGGGACAGCTGGGGCTTGGGATCAAGCTGGGAAAGCCCGTTCCAGGCCAGGTTCACCAGGTGCGCCGCAACCTCCTCGAGCTCCGGCTTGCGCGCGTCCAGCCACCACTGGCCGGTGAACGCGACCATCCCGACGAGCATCTGCGCATAAAGCGGCGCCAGCTTTGGGTCGTAGCCGCGTTCCTTGAGCACGTCGCCGAGGATGTACTCGACCTGGCTGGCGATGTCGCTGATCAGGCTCGCGAAGGTGCCGGAGCCGGATGACGGGTTCGAGTCGCGCACCAGGATCCGGAAGCCATCGGAGTTGTCCTGGATGTACCTGAGCAGTTCGACGGCGGCGACCTCGAACTTCTCTGTGTGGTTGTCCTCGCCAGCGAGCAGCCGGGTCGCCATGGCGATGAAGCGCTCGACCTCTCGGTCGACGACGACGGCGTAGAGCCCTTCCTTCCCGCCGAAGTGCTCGTAGACGACGGGCTTGGAGACGTCGGCCCTGGCGGCGATCTCCTCGATCGAGGTGCCGTCCAGGCCGCGCTCGGCGAACAGCCGACGGCCAATGTCGAGCAGCTGCTCTCGGCGCTCTTTGCCGGTCATTCTCCTGCGACCCGAGCCTGACGGGGGCTGGCTTGTCACTGGCCCATCATGTCAACCGACCGGCTAGTCAGCCAATCGCGCGGGTCACGGCCCGCTTGGTCATGGAGCCCAGCTTCCTCGAGCTGCCCGTCTGCTTGCCGGTCAGCCGGGCCTCGTCCGGCCAGCGGACGTCGTAGACCCAGCCGAGCTTCTCGGCTACCCAGATGAGCCGGGCGGCGATGTCGATCTGACCCTTCAGCACCCCGTGCCTGGCGCAGGTCGGGTCGGCGTGGTGCAGGTTGTGCCAGGACTCACCGAACGACAGGATCGCCAGCCAGTTCACGTTCCGCGACTTGTCCCTGACCTCGAACTCCTCCTTGCCGAACGTGTGGCAGATGGAATTGATCGACCAGGTCACGTGGTGCAGGAACGCGACGCGGACCAGGCTGGCCCAGAAGAACGCGATGACCGCCCCCTGCCAGGACCACGTCCACAGGCCGCCGATCAAGGCGGGCGCCAGCAGCGACGTCGCCACCAGCCAGGGGAACCACCGGGAGATCTTGACAATGTCGTCGTCGGCGAGCCAGTCCGGGCAGAACTTCTCCTGCGAGGTGCGGTTGGTGTCGAACAGCCAGCCGATGTGGGCGAAGCCCAGGCCCTTGGTCAGCGCCTTCCAGTCGGTGCCATACCGCCAGGGCGAGTGCGGGTCGCCTTCCTTGTCGCTGTACTTGTGATGCCTGCGGTGATCGGCGACCCAGGTGAGCAGCGGTCCCTCGATGGCCAGGGTGCCGGCGACCGCGAGCGCGATCTTGAACCCGCGGGTCGCCTTGAACGAGCCGTGGGTGAAGTAGCGGTGGAAGCCCATGCTGATCCCGAGCCCCGAGATCGCGTAGAACACCACGGCGATCACAACTTCGCGCCAGCCGAGGCCCCAGCCCCAGGCCAGCGGGACCGCGGCGAGCAGCGCGAGCATCGGTACGGCGACGAAGACGCCGGTCAGGACTCGCTCGAAGGTGCCGCTCGGTTCCGGGTCGATCTCCGGCAGGGCGGCCCGGCTCGGGCCGGGCGCCGCCGTCGTTGGCGGCGGTGGGGCTAGCGTGGCGCTGCCCGGGGTGTTGGTGTCTGCGGTAGTGGTCACTGTGTCCTCGCTCAGCGTTGGGTTTGCGGCCAGTCGTTGAGCGCTCCGCACGTACCGGGTCTGGGGCAATGCAAATACGCTTACGTAACCGTAGGCTACGCTACCGTAGGTAGTGCAAGTACCTGGGCAAACTTTTTCGGAACTTGTGGTGAAGGTCACGCCCGGAGGAACTCGGGCTGGGGCCTGAAGAGGCCTCCCTACCCAGAATCAAGACGCCCATGCGGCCGCGCTGGACTTGATCGCGGCCAGCGGTCTAGCTGTCGCGCTATCGGCCACGACGCGAACCGGGTGTTCCGGCGGCTGGATTCGAACCAGCACAGACAGGATTCAAAGTCCTGGGGGCTACCAATTACCCTACGCCGGAGTGTGGTGACGGGTTCCAATCGCCAACTGCAAACCCACGATACCTAGTGTCAGGCTAGGGTCTCAGGTCCCGTCATGGCGGATTGGCCCGAATCTTCAAGACCAATCATCGCGGCCGCGGCCCAGCCCTCGATCTGCCGGTATAGGCCAGTACTGCACCGGACTTCGACACGCAGGCAACCACGGTAATCTTCGCCCCTGTTCTTCCGCGTGGTGGTGGGTTTGTGCCGCTTGAGGGCTGGACGCCGGAACTGGTCCGGCCGCGACTTCGTGACGTCAAGCCAGAATCGTTGCGCTTCGCCGATGTCGGCACTCTCGTGGATGAAGACACGGAAGATCAGCTGACTCTGGGTAATGCCGGCCGCCGCGAGGAACCGCAAGAAGAATTTGATCAGCCTCGGATCGCTGTTCATGAAGCTGACCCGGTCGCTTCGGCGGTACGGCTTGTTTTTCGCGCCTTCGCACCAGTAGGCGATCGCTCCGGCGATGATGATCTCGCGGTCGCTGAGTTGGCCGATCTGGCCGGCGGCTGCGGCACGGGCTGCCTCTCGTTCGGCCTCCCGGATGGGTCGTTCGGCCTCCCAGTACCTGCGGACGCCCTCCGCGGACCTCTTGCGGGATTCCTCGTAGCTGAGGCCTGGCGGGCGGGGCAGGTCCCTGACCCAAAGTGAGACGGAGCTTTTGGATACGCCGAGTCGGGCGACGATTTCCTCGTAGTCAAGGCCCTGTTCTCGCAGTTCCCTGGCCTTGGCCCGGAGCTCGTCTTTGGCGTTGGGGCGCCAAGTCCACGGCTGCGGCGGCTCACCGCGGAGCACCTCGTTCAAGGTCCAATTGCTGGTGATGGCGAGCAGCTCTTTGATCTCGCGGCGAGACCTGCCCGCGCGGCGGAGTGCAATGGCTTGCTCGCGTAACTGTATGAATGCTGCTTTATCTGCCATATTCGAATATTAGATCTAGCCACTGACAAAACGGCCTGGCCGATGCGGACACATTGGCAATACGTGGGTGCGTGCGGATTCGGGGTCCGCTCCGCTGCAGGTGACAGAGCGCACAGATGAGGCCATGGCGGAACCTGCCGGGCAGCCGGGCGGTATCCTGCGAGGGTCGGGAGCGTGAACTGTCCCGGGGGAGTGCACCAGCGGCAGTCAGCCCGGGTGCCTGCAGCGATACCGAGGAGCCGAGGCGAGTGAGCCTGAGCGGTCCGGCCGCCGTGATCATCCTTGCGGCGGGTGAGGGCACCCGAATGAAGAACCAGACGCCCAAGGTGCTGAACCAGGTGTGCGGCCGGAGCATGCTGGGGCATGTCATCGCCGCTTCCAGGGAGCTCACGCCGGGGCGTCTCATCGTCGTGACGGGGCATGGGCGCGACAAGGTCACCGCGCACCTGGCCGAGCACGCTGCCGACGCCGAGATCGTGGTCCAGGACCGGCGCGGCGGGACCGGGCACGCGGTGCGGGTGGTCATCGAGGCTCTCGGCCTGATCCACGGCACGGTGGTCGTGACCTACGCCGACACGCCGCTGCTGCGCGGGAGCACGCTCGACGAGCTCGTCGCGGCGCACCGGGCGCACGACGCGGCGGTCACCGTCCTCACCGCCAGGCTGGACGAGCCGAAGGGCTACGGCCGGATCATCAGGGACGCGGACGGCGCGTTCACCGGCATCGTCGAGGAAACGGACGCAACCCCGGAGCAGCGGGCCATCACCGAGATCAACTCGGGCATGTACGCGTTCGACGGCGACCTGCTCGCCGACACGGTCAAGCGCGTGCCGACCGACAACGCCAAGGGCGAGGAGTACCTGACCGACGTCGTGTCGATCCTGCGCGGCGACGGCTACCCGGTGGCGACGGCCGCGTGCGCCGATCCCCAAGAGGTACTGGGCGTGAACGACCAGGCGCAGCTGGCCTGGGCACGCAGGGTGCTGAACGAGCGGCTGCTCGACGACTGGATGCGGGCCGGAGTGACGATCGTCGACCCGGCGACCACCTGGATCGACGTCGGCGTCACGCTCGAGCCCGGGGTCTACCTTGGCCCATCGACCCAGCTTGAAGGCAACACCGCGGTCGCGGCCGGAGCGAAGGTCGGCCCCGGCTGCATGCTGCGGGACACCACTGTCGCGACGGGCGCAACCGTGGTCAACTCGGTCTGTGAATCAGCGGTTATCGGACCCGGCGTGACCGTCGGGCCGTTTGCTCATCTGAGCGGAGGACGAACCCCGTAGTGAGAGGTCGGGACCTGTGACCAGCATTACCGCCGCCAACCAGAAGAAGCTGCTACTACTTTCCGGCCGATCCCACCCAGAGCTCACCGACGAGATCGCCGCCTGCCTAGGCGTCGAGCCCACTCCGACCACGCTGTACGACTTCGCCAACGGAGAGATCTTCGTTCGGTTCCTCGAGTCCGTGCGGGGCTGCGACGCGTTCGTGCTGCAGAGTCACACCGCGCCGATCAACCACTGGATCATGGAGCAGCTGATCATGGTGGACGCGCTCAAGCGCGCGTCGGCCAAGCGGATCACCGTGGTCGCCCCGTTCTTCGGTTACGCGCGCCAGGACAAGAAGAGCCGCGGCAGGGAGCCGATCTCGGCCCGGCTCATCGCCGACCTGTTCCTCACCGCGGGCGCGGACCGGATCATGGCCGTGGACCTGCACACCGCGCAGATCCAGGGCTTCTTCGACGGCCCGGTCGACCACCTGTTCGCGCTGCCGATCCTGGCCTCTTATATAGAGGACAAGCTCGATACCAGCCTGGTCACCGTGGTGGCACCGGATGCCGGGCGGGTGCGCGTCTGTGAACGGTGGACCGACCGGCTCGGCTGCCCGCTGGCGATCATCCACAAGCGGCGTGATCCTGATGTCGCCAACCAGGTCAAGGTCCTCGAGGTGGTCGGCCAGGTCGACGGCCGGACCTGCATCATCGTGGACGACATGATCGACACCGGTTCCACGATCGTGAACGCCGTCGACGCGCTGTTCAACCAGGGTGCGGCGCAGGTGATCGTCACCGCCACGCACGGGGTGCTGTCCGGGCCCGCGGTCGACCTGCTGAAGAACTCCAGGATCAGCGAGCTAATCGTCACCAACACGCTGCCGATCCCGAACGAGAAGCGGTTCGACAAGCTCACCGTGCTCTCGATCGCGCCGCTGATCGCCCGGGCGATCAGCGAGGTGTTCAGCGACGGATCGGTGACCAGCCTGTTCGACGGCCAGAGCTGACCGGTACCGCCTGCCGGCTGGCCAAACGCCAACCGGTGAGCCGGAGGTGACCGCTGGCCCCGCCCCCCAACCTCGAAGGGAGGCCAGCGACCACCAGCTGTACCGCCCTCGGACTGCGCCCCCGTGAGCCGGTCCAAGGACACCCGCGATGCTGCTTGCATCTCTTCGGCCGCAGGAGGAGGAGATTCCTGCGGTGAGCGGGGAGCAGGAGCAGCGCGACCACCTCAAGGATGATCGCGCGGTGTTTCGTCCTGCTTGAGTACCGATTACGGCTGATCTGCCGATCGGCGACCCCAGCGTGGCGTCGTGCTATTACGTCATGATTGAGTAATGGTTAAGGCGTCGTTCGCTCGGCGCCGATCCGTCGGCGACGCGGATGGGTCCTGCGGAATGGCGGGGACTGGCGGGCCCGGACGGGGATGCATGCTGCGGTTTCGGGTACTGGGGCCGCTCGAGGTCTGGACCGGTCAGGACTGGAGCGGGATAGGGGCGCCCAAGTGGCGGGCGCTCCTCGCCGTGCTGCTCCTCAGCCAGGGCCAGGCCGTCTCGACCGACCGGCTGATCGCCGAGCTCTGGGGTGATCGCCCGCCGGACCGGGCGGCCAACCTGGTCAGCATCTACGTGCTCCGGCTGCGCCGCGTGCTCGGCGACCAGGATGGTCACCTGCTGACCACCCGTGCTCCTGGATATCAGCTGCGGCTGCAGCCCGGTGAGCTGGACGCGGAGCAGTTCCAGGCGCTGGCCGGCCAGGGCAGGCGGACCCTTGCCGAGGGTGACTTCCGCGCCGCCGCCGACGTGCTGGCCGAGGCGCTCGGGCTGTGGCGGGGCAGGGCACTAGCCGACGTCCCGCCGTTCGCGCTGGTGACGGCCGAAGCGGAACGGCTCGAGGAATCGCGGCTGACTGCGCTGGAGTTGCGTATTGAAGCGGACCTCGGCTGCGGCATGCACGCCCAGCTGGTGCCCGAGCTGCGCAGGCTGCTCTCCGACCAGCCGCTCCGTGAGGGGCTGTGGGGACTGCTGATGCAGGCGCTGGACGCCGCCGGGAGGCATGCGGAGGCGCTGGCCGCCTACGGCAAGGCCCGGGAGGTGATCGCCGAGGAGCTCGGCGTCGATCCCGGCCCGGAACTGCAGCGGCTGTACCAGGCGCTCCTCACCGCTGACCTGGTGCCCAGGCAGCAGCGCGGCGCGGTCACCCGGGCCACCGCGGCGGCCATTGGCGGCACCGCACGGCCCGCGGGTGCCCCTGCCGTGCCGTCTGCTGCTGTCCCCGCGGCTCCGTCTGCTGCTGTTCCCGCTACCCCGGCCGCCGCCTCGCATGACGGCGAGATGCCGGCCGGGAGGGTTCCGCGCAGGCCAGGCGCTGGGTCGTCGCTGCGGCGCGTGCCCGCCCAGCTTCCCGCCGACGTTGCCGACTTCACCGGCCGCGAGGCGAACCTCGAGGAACTGTGCGCCGCGATGTCGGACGCGGAGCGGCGGGATAACCCGGCGATGGCGGTCGCCGTGGTGGCTGGGGCTCCCGGCCTGGGTAAGACCGCACTCGCCATCCACGCCGCACACGCGTTGCGGCGGGATTTTCCGGACGGCCAGCTCTACGTCAGCCTGCGCGGCGGGAGTGAACAGCCCGTGCCACCGGACGAGGTGCTCGCCAGGTTCCTGCGGGACCTCGGCGTGGACGGAGCCCGGATCCCGGTGGACGCCGAAGAGCGGGCCGCCTTGTACCGCACCCGCCTGGCCGAACGGCAGATGCTGGTCGTGCTTGATGACGCCAGGAACGCCGCACAGGTTCGCCCGCTGCTGCCCGGCACCGGCTCGTGCGCGGTGATCGTGACCTCCCGGCACCGCCTGTCCGATCTTGCGGGCAGTCGCCTGATCGATCTCGATGTGCTCGATGATGCCGAGGCGACCGAGCTGTTCATACGCATCATCGGAGCCGAGCGCGCCGACGCCGAGCCCGATGCGGTGCGCGACGTCGTCGCCATCTGCGCGGGCTTGCCGTTGGCGATCAGGATCGCGGGAGCCCGGCTGGCCGCCCGTCGCGGCTGGAAGATACGGTCGCTCGCCAACCGCCTCGCCGACCAGCGCCGCCGGATAGACGAGTTCATAGCGGGGGACCTGGCCGTCCGTGCCTGCTTCCAGGTGAGCTTCGACGCACTGGCCCGCGGTAAGAGCGGCGGCGGTGCGGACCCGGCGTCGCTGTTCCGGATGCTCGGCGTCTGGCAGGGACCGTCCATCGGGCTGCACGGGGCCGCGGCGCTCGCTGGCCAGCCGGAGGCCCTGGTCGGCGACTCCCTGGAGGTACTCGTCGACGCGCACCTGCTGGAATCCCCGGCCCCGGACCGGTACCGGCTGCACGACCTGCTGCGCGATTATGCGGCCGAGCGGGCCGAGGCCGACGAGCCGCAAGCCGTCGATGGCGCGATGCACCGGGTGCTTAGCTGGTACCTGCTCACCGCGGACATGGCCGCGAGCGTGGTCGCGCCGCACCGGGAGCAGGTGCCGCTGGACCCGGCGGACTCGGGTGGGGAGCCACTCATCTTCGCCACGGCGGAGCAGGCCCTCGCCTGGTGTCAGCAGGAGCGCAGTAACCTGGTCGCCGCGACCCGCCAGGCGGCGTCGCGCGGCCTGCATGACATCGCCTGGAAGCTTCCCGCGGTCATGAAGAACGGCTTCGACCGGCTCGGTTACCGCGCAGAGTGGCTGGCTACGCACCGTATTGCCCTTTCCAGCGTGCGGGAGCTCGGTGACCGGCCCGGTGAGGCGCGGATTCTGAACAACCTCGGCATGGTGCTTGGCCAAATGCACCTGCACGAGGCGATCGGCTATTTCGACCAGGCGCTGGCCATCTACCGTGACATCGGCGACCGGCGGGACGAGGCCTTGGCAGCGAACAACCAGGCGTTCTGTTACCTGGCTCTGGGGCGGTATGACGAGGCGGTCACTGCGCTGCTCCGGGCGCTCGAGCTGCAGCGCGAAGCTGGCCGGCGGTACGGCGAGGGGGTTGCGCTGTGCAATCTCGTCGAGGCGTACGTGGAACTCGGGCGGTACGACGAGGCGATCGCCAGTTCCCAAGAGGCGCTTGCCGTCATTCGTGAGGTCGGTTCGGTGCGGGACGAGGGCTACGCCCTGTACAACCTGGGGCGTGCCCACCTGGAATTGGGGCGGTCCGCCCAAGCGGCCGACCTGTTTCAGCAGGCACTGGCCATTCATAGAGCCGCAGGAAACAGGTACGGGGAAGCGCAGGTGCTGCAGCAGCTCGGCAACGTCCACGCCCGGGAGGGCCGGACCACGGAGGCGCTCGAAGCCTCGATCCGTGCTCGCAGCCTGTTCGAATCCATCGGCGAGGACATGCGGGTCGAGGAGATCAGCGCCCAGCTGGAGGAACTAGGCGCCGAGAACGGCAGGCCGCTGTCTGGCGCGAGCGCCACCGACATGACCGGGTTGGATATGTAGATCCCTGATAGTTCCGGATTCTTCCTGTAAAAGTAGTTATGCTTCCGAAGCGCAAGCCAATCATGCGGGGTGCCGGCTCGTCCGAGTCGGTGCATGAAGGGGAAATGCCATGGAAGCCGATCACAAGCACGCATCATCCAGCGCACCGCCGACTGGCGGCGTGACCAATCCGTTCGAGGACTCCGGGCCCGAGGCGCCGTCCGAGCCGTGTGAGCCCTCCTTCCCGTTCGAGGACTCTGGGCCGGAAAAGCCGTCCGAGCCGTGTGAGCCGGGCGGGCCTTCTTTCCCGTTCGAGGATTCTGGGCCGGAGAAGTCGTCCGAGCCGGGCGAGCCCTCCTTCCCGTTCGAGGACTCCGGGCCGGAAAGGTCCAGGGCCCGCTGATTTCTCCGCGGTAAGCGGCGGCGACGGGGCTGTTGCCGCCGCTCACCCGCGGGAGTCGGCCGCGAGGGCGGTGCGGTCTCGGCGTCGCCGGTTCTCGGCTAGACTCCTTCGGGATCATCCTGGTGTAGTTGAGGAGTTTCACCGTGCCTGAGGTACGCATCGCCGCTGAGCCCCGCACCGAGTTCGGAAAGGGACCGGCCCGCAGGGAGCGGCGCGCCGGCCGGGTTCCCGCCGTCCTGTACGGCCACGGGACCGACCCGAGGCATGTCAGCCTGCCCGGCCACGACGTGCTGCTCGCGCTGCGTACGGCGAACGTGCTGATCCGGCTCGAAGGCCTGCCCGGCGGCAGCCAGCTCGCGCTGCCCAAGGCGGTCCAGCGGGACGCGATCAGGGGCTCCGTCGAGCACGTCGACCTGATCATGGTCAGGCACGGTGAGAAGGTCACCGTCGAGGTTCCGATCAACGTGACCGGCGAGGTGGCTCCGGACGGGCTGCTCGACCAGCAGCTTGTCCAGATCTCGGTGGAGGCCGAGGCCACTAACATCCCGCCGGGCATCGAGGTCGACGTCGAGGGCATGGCCATCGGCGCCTCCGTGCACGCCGGAGACCTCACGCTGCCGAGGGGCGTGACGCTCGCGGTCGAGCCCGACATCCTGGTGCTGCACGTGATCGCCGCGCCGACCGCCGAGCAGCTCGAGGCCGAGCTTGGCCTGCCCGAGGGCGAGGAGGTCGAGGCTGGCGAGGCCCCGCCCGAGGCTCCTGCTCCGCCTTCCGGCGAGGGCGGCGAGCGGCCCGCGGCCGAGTCGGCCGGCGACCAGTCGTCCTAGCCTGGACGACGATCCGGTCATGGCATGGATGGAGCCAGCACCGAGCGGTGGCTCATAGCCGGGCTCGGCAACCCGGGCGACGGGTACGCGGGCAACCGGCACAACTGCGGGTTCATGGTTGCCGACGTGCTCGCCGACCGGATGCGCGCGCCCTTCAAGCGAGACCGGTCGCGAGCGCGGGTTGCCACCGGCCGGCTCTCCGGCTATCCGGTCACGCTCGCGAAGCCGCAGACCTTCATGAACCTTTCCGGCCGCCCGGTGGCCGCGCTGCGGACCTTCTACAAGATCCCGGTGGAGCGCATCGTCGTGATCCACGACGAGCTCGACCTACCGTTCGGCACGATCAGGCTCAAGCAGGGCGGCGGAGACAACGGCCACAACGGCCTGCGGTCGGTGACCGCCGCCCTTGGCTCGCGCGACTACCTGCGGCTTCGCGTGGGCATTGGCCGGCCGCCGGGGCGGATGGACCCGGCGGATTTCGTGCTGCACGATTTCTCCGCAGCGGAGCGGAAAGTACTGCCCGATGTGCTCGAACGCTGCGCCGACGCGGTGGAGGTCCTGCTGCAGCGGGGCTTGGCCGCGGCGCAGAACGAGTTCCATGGCGCCGCAGAGTCGGCGTAACCGTAGCGTAAAGGCAACCATAAATGATCTCTGATGACGACCGTCTAGCCGCTGACCTGGCCGCGGAGGCAGGCCGTCGGCTGCTGGCATTGCGCGCGGCCGGTGGCGCCGCCGATGAGCTGCGCCGGGCCGGCGACCGGAGCTCGCATGAATTCCTCGCCGCCGAGCTGGCCCGGCAGCGGCCTGGTGACGCGGTGCTGTCCGAGGAGGGTGCCGACGACCTGGCCCGGCTCTCGGCCGACCGGGTCTGGATCGTGGACCCGCTGGACGGGACGCGGGAGTTCGGCGAGCCGGGCCGCAGCGACTGGGCGGTGCACGTCGCGTTGTGGGAGCGCGGCGAGCTGACCGCCGGCGCGGTGGCGCTCCCGGCCCAGGACAAGGTTCTGTCCACCGCTGACCCGGCGAAGCCGCCCGCCTCCCCCCCCGGGACGCTTCGCCTCCTGGTCAGTCGGACCAGGCCGCCGGAGTTCATGACGCGGCTGGCCCGCAAGCTCGACGCCGAGCTGGTGCCGCTGGGCTCGGCCGGCGCCAAGGCCGCGGCGGTGATCTGCGGGGACGCTGAGGCGTACGTGCACAGCGGCGGGCAGTACGAGTGGGACTCGGCCGCCCCGGTTGCCGTGGCGGTTGCGTCCGGGCTGCACGCGTCTAGGATTGACGGCTCCAAGCTTTCCTACAACCAGGCGAAGCCTTCGCTGCCGGATATCCTGATTTGCCAGGCCGCGCTCGCCGATCCGCTGCTCGAGGCGATCAGCTCGGTTCGATAGTCCTTGCCACCCCCTGGAGTTCCCCCAATGGCCACGACGCCGCGTTCCGACTACCAGCTTTCGCAGCTCGACATGCTCGAGGCCGAGTCGATACACGTCATCCGCGAGGTGGCAGCCGAATTCGAGCGGCCGGTGCTGCTGTTCTCCGGCGGCAAGGACTCGATCGTGATGCTGGCCCTGGCCGAGCGCGCGTTCTGGCCCGCGCGGCTCCCGTTCCCGGTGATGCACGTGGACACCGGGCACAACTTCGCCGAGGTGCTCGAGTTCCGGGACCGCCGGGTGCAGCAGGCGGACGCCCGGCTGATCGTCGCGTCGGTGCAGGACTCGATCGACGCCGGCCGGGTCGCCGACGAGACCGGCCGCTGGGCCAGCCGGAACCGGCTGCAGACCACCACGCTGCTCGACGCGATCGAGGAGAACCGGTTCGACGCGGTGTTCGGCGGCGCGAGACGCGACGAGGAGAAGGCCAGAGCGAAGGAGCGCATGTTCTCCTTCCGCGACGAGTTCGGGCAGTGGGATCCGAAGAACCAGCGGCCCGAGCTGTGGAACCTTTACAACACCAAGCTGCACCGCGGCGAGCACATCCGGGTGTTCCCGCTGTCTAACTGGACCGAGCTCGATGTGTGGCACTACATCTGGCGGGAGGATCTCGAGATCCCGTCCATCTACTTTGCGCACCAGCGCCAGGTGTTCGAGCGCGATGGCATCCTGCTGGCCGACAGCTCATATGTGACGCGGGGCGAGGACGAGCAGCTCTTCGACGCGTCCGTCCGCTACCGCACGGTCGGGGACATGACGTGCACCGGGGCGGTCGAGTCGACGGCCGCGACGATCCCCGACGTGATCACCGAGATCGCGGCGACCCGGATCACCGAGCGGGGCCAGACTCGCGCCGACGACCGCGCCAGCGAGGCGGCGATGGAAGACCGCAAGCGAGAGGGCTACTTCTGATGACGAACCCAGAGACCGGTCACACTGGTGAGGTCGTCCAGCCTCCGCTGGACCGGCACAGCGACATGCTGCGGCTGGCCACCGCCGGGTCGGTCGACGACGGCAAGAGCACGCTCATCGGACGGTTGCTGTTCGACTCCAAGGCCATCTTTGAGGACCAGCTCGCGGCGGTCGAGCGCACCAGCAAGGATCGCGGCGAGGGGTACACGAACCTGGCCCTGCTGACCGATGGGCTGCGCGCCGAGCGCGAGCAGGGCATCACGATCGACGTGGCCTATCGCTACTTCGCCACGCCGCGGCGGAAGTTCATCATCGCCGACACCCCCGGCCACATTCAGTACACCAGGAACATGGTCACCGGCGCGTCAACCGCCGACCTGGCGATCGTCCTGGTCGACGCCCGCAACGGGCTCACCGAGCAGAGCAGGCGACACGCGTTCCTCGCCACCCTGCTGCGGGTCCCGCACCTGGTGCTCGCGGTGAACAAGATGGACCTCGTCGACTACGACGCAGCGGTGTTCGAGCGGATCGCCGAGGAGTTCACGTCGTTCGCGGCCAAGCTGGAGATCAGCGACCTGACGTTCATCCCCATATCCGCCCTGCACGGTGACAACGTCGTGCAGCGCTCGGCCAGCATGCCGTGGTACGACGGCCCGTCGCTGCTGCACCACCTGGAGCACGTGCATATCGCCTCGGACCGGAACCTCATCGACGTCAGGTTCCCGGTGCAGTACGTGATCCGGCCGCATCAGGCCACCGACCCGGAACTGCACGACTACCGCGGCTACGCCGGCCAGGTGGCGGGCGGCGTGCTCAAGCCCGGCGACGAGGTGATGCACCTGCCGTCGGGACTGACCACGACGATCTCGCGCATCGACACCGCCCGCGGCGCCGTGGCCGAGGCCTTCCCGCCGATGTCGGTGACCCTGCTGCTGGACGACGATCTGGACGTGTCCAGGGGCGACATGTTCTGCCGCCCGCACAACCAGCCGCCGGTAGTCCAGGATGTCGAGGCGCTGGTCTGCTGGATGACCGACGCCCGGTCGCTGAGCCCGCGCAGCCGGCTGATCGTGAAGCACACCACGCGGACCGTGAAGGCGATCGTCCGCGACCTGCACTACCGGCTCGACGTGAACACCCTGCACCGGGACGAGAGTGCTGCCGAACTGGGGCTCAACGAGATCGGGCGGGTGACGCTGCGGCTCACCCAGCCGGTGTTCTGCGACCCCTACACCCGCAACCGGCTCACCGGCTCGCTGATCCTGATCGACGAGGCAACCAACGCCACCGTCGGTGCCGCCGTGATCACCGACGCCAGGTAGCCGGCAGCGCAGCGGGCCTGCGCCCGCCAGGTGAGGCCTTGCAAGCGAATGGCGCACCAGGCGGGCTTGAGCTATATACGCTGATCCCCATCGAATGACGGATTTGCGTGGCGATCGGCTCGAAAGGACGAACACGGACAGTGGCGGCAGAAGACGGGGGAACCTCGCCGCCACGGGGGCGCCACCGGCACAACGCCCCGAGCGATGTGATCGCGCCGTCCGAGTTCGCTCCACCCAAGCGAGCTAAGCCCGAGCAAGCCAAACCCGAGCCGACCAATCCGGGGCATGCGAAGCCGGACTTTGACGTCTGGAAGCCCTGGAAGCTGGAGCCGGAGGAGCAGGAGCCCGGGAAACCGGAGCCCGGGCGCTCGGAGCCCAGGCCCGCGGAATCGGCCCGGACTCCGGA
>Ga0209420_1000651_pt1 | contig 17542 bp, 13 predicted proteins | sample BlaSpr_A8_OM1_O1_FD_187972 | JGI IMG/M metagenome (GOLD analysis project Ga0209420, IMG submission 187972) | Forest soil microbial communities from Thunder Bay, Ontario, Canada - Black Spruce, Ontario site 2_A8_OM1_O1 (SPAdes) (version 2) | ecosystem: Environmental > Terrestrial > Soil > Boreal... | reverse complement strand
GGCCCTGATCATCTCCAGGCCCAGGCCGCCGTCGGCCTGCAGCGCGCCCAGGGCGGGCCGGACGAAGACCTGGAACGACACGTAGGCGCTGACCGGGTTGCCGGGCAGCGTGAAGATCGGCACCTGGCCGCGGCCGGCGCCCGGTTCGACCGGCGTTTCCGCTACCTCGCCGCGGTCGGCCAGCCGGCTGATGATGCCGCGGCGGGCCTTGCCCTCCGGGGCGGCGGACGGGGTGACGGCGATGGTGCCGAACCCCTGCGGCATGCCCGGCTGCATCGCGACCTTGCGGAACGTGATCGTGCCGAGCTGGGCCAGCGCGGCCTTGACCACGTCGTGCTCGCCGCCCATGCTGACCCCGCCGGTGGTGATGACCAGGTCGGCCCGCACCAGCTGGTCCTCGATGGCGGGCAGCACCTGCTCCGGGTGGTCGGGCACGATGGCCTGCCGATAGGCCAGGGCGCCCGCCTCCCGGGCCGCGGCGGCGATCATGAAGCTGTTGGAGTCCCAGATCCGGCCGGGGATGATCGGCGTGCCCGGCTCGGCCAGCTCATCGCCGGTGGACAACACGACCACGCGCGGCCGGGGCCGGACCAGCACGGCGCCGCGGCCGGCCGACGCGATGACCGCGATGTGCATGGGGCGGAGCCTGGTGCCGGCGCTGACCAGCACGTCCCCGGCCTTGGCGTCCCCGCCGGCCAGGCGCACCGACGCGCCGAACTCCACCGGGTGCTTGATGGCCACCCGCGCCGCGCCCCCGTCGGTCAGCTCGACCGGCACCACGGCCTCGGTGCCGTGCGGCAGCATGGCGCCGGTCATGATCCGGATCGCGGTCTCCGGCGGCAGCGCGTAGGCCCCGGTGTCACCCGCCGCGACCTCGGCCACCACCGGCAGCACGACCGGGTTCTCCTCGGTCGCGTGGGCCACGTCCTCGACCCGGACCGCGTAGCCATCCATGGCCGAGTTGTCGAACGAAGGCAGCGCGGTGGCCGCGGTCACGTCCTCGGCCAGCACCAGGCCGTGCGCGTCGGTCAGGCTGAGCTCGGTCGGTGCCAGCGGCCGGATGACCTCCAGGATCTGCGCCAGGTGCTCCTCGACCGGCGTCAGCTCTGTTTCTTCCGCTCGCCTCCGGGGCGCTTCGAGGCGGCTCCTTCCCTCGTCGCTCGTCCCTCGCTCCTCAGTCCAGTCGCCGCCGCGCCCCTTTGGCTCGGTCATGGCAGCGAGTCCAGGTACTTGCGCAGCCAGGGCACGATCTCCTCGGCCAGGTCGGACCGCTCGCAGGCGAACTGGACCAGCGTGCGCAGGTAGTCGAGCTTGTTGCCGGTGTCGTAGCGGCGGCCGTGGAACAGCACGCCGCGCACGCCGCCACCCTCCTCGCCGCCGCGGCCGGCCAGGGTCATGAGCGCGTCGGTCAGCTGGATCTCGCCGCCCCGTCCGGGCGGGGTATCGCGCAGCACGCCGAACACGGCCGGGTCGCACACGTACCGCCCGATCAGGATCCAGTTGCTCGGGGCTGAACCGGGCACCGGCTTCTCGACCAGGTCGGTGACGCCGACCACGTCCTCCTCGGCGGTCGGCGTGATCGCCGCGCAGCCGTACTGGGAGACCTGCTCGGGGTCGACCTCCATCAGCGCCACCACGCTGCCGCCGTACTGCTTGCGCACCTCGATCATCCGCAGCAGCAGCGGGTCGCGGCTGTCGATGATGTCGTCGCCCAGCAGCACCGCGAACGGCGCGTCGCCCACGTGCTGGGCGGCGCACAGCACGGCGTGGCCCAGGCCCTTCGGGTCGCCCTGCCGGACATAGTGCACGGTGGCGAGTTCGCTGGACTCGCGGACCAGGGCCAGCCGTTCGGTCTCTTCCTTGGCGGCCAGCGCCTCCTCGAGCTCGTAGTTCCGGTCGAAGTGATCCTCGATTGAGCGCTTGCTGCGGCCGGTGATGAGCAGCACGTCGTCCAGCCCAGCCGCGACGGCCTCCTCCACCACGTACTGGATCGCGGGCTTGTCGACCACCGGCAGCATTTCCTTGGGCGTCGCCTTGGTCGCCGGCAAGAACCTGGTACCCAGGCCCGCGGCGGGGATGACGGCCTTGGTCACGGCGTAATCAGCCATGTCCTGAACACTAGCGAACTCCGCTGTGTGCTCTGCTGGTCCCGCTCGCTCTGCTCCCCCCGCTCGCCTCCGGGCGCTCTTGACGCCCCGCCTTCCCGCTCTGCTTGTCCCGCTCGCCTCCGGGCGCCTCTTGACCCGCCTCCTTCCTTCGTCGCTCCTTCGTCGCTCCTCAGTCCAGGCGGCGGCGGCGCCCTTTGGCTCGCGGGGGAGCGGTACGGTGGCGGCGTGTCGGGGATTCGGCAGGAGAAGGCGGCGCTGCGCGCGGGGGTGCTGGCCGGCCGTTCGGGCATGTCGACTGAGCAGCGGGATGAGGCGGGGCGGCGGATCAGGGATGCGCTGCTGGGGCTGGCCGAGGTGCAGATGGCGGGGACGATCGCCGCCTATTACTCAGTGGGCAGTGAGCCCGACACCCGCCGCCTGGTCTACGCGCTGTGGAAACGCGGCACCTACGTGCTGCTGCCGCTGCTGCGGCCGGACGGCGACCTGGACTGGGCCTCCTACGAGGGACCGGACTCGCTGCGGCCCGGGCCGCGCGGGCTGCTGGAACCGGCCGAACCGCCGCGCGGGGCCGACGCGGTGACCCGGGCCGACGTGGTGCTGGTCCCGGCGCTGGCCGTGGACGCGGCCGGGCACCGGCTGGGCCGCGGCGGCGGCAGCTACGACCGGGCCCTGGCCCGGGTCGGCCCGCTGATCCCGGTCATCGCGCTGCTGTACGACGGCGAACTGCTTGACCAGGTGCCGGTCGAGCCGCACGACACCCCGGTCCGGGCCGCGGTCCGCCCGGGGCCCGGGGTCACGTCCGTGTCGGCGTGGCACCCGGATCGTTCGGCCTAGAAAGAAGGAATCCCGGGCCTGCCTGCGCGGTTGGATATACTTAGCAGTCGGATACCGCGAGTGCTAACCTGAACCACCCAAGCTGTGCCCGCGCGGGCCCGCGGGGCCCGCGTGAAGGAGGGTCCGTGCCCACATACCAGTACACCTGCACCGATTGCGGCGAGCCGGTCGAGGCCTTGCAGAAGTTCTCCGACCCGCCGCTGACCGTGTGCGCCGCCTGCGGGGGCAAGCTGCGCAAGGTGTTCTCCCCGGTCGGGATCGTGTTCAAGGGTTCCGGCTTCTACCGCACGGACAGCCGGAACAGCTCGGGCGCACCGGCCGACGGCAAGAAGGACAAGGCCGCCAGCGAGTCGACGTCGTCCTCGACGACCTCAGGCGACTCCTCGTCCAGTAACGGGTCCGCGGACAAGCCGGCCGCCAAGTCCGGTGAGACCAAGAGCACCGCGGCCAAGTCGTCCTCCGGCGAGAAGGTCGCCTGACCCGCGATGCCGGACCTGGCCAGTATCGCGGTGGTCGGCGGCTCGGGCTTCTACCAGTTCCTCGAGGGCGCCAAAGAGATCAAGATCGACACGCCGTTCGGCGCGCCCAGCGACCCGATCGCGGTGGGCGAGGTGGCCGGCCGGCGGGTCGCGTTCCTGCCCCGGCACGGCCGCGACCACCGGTTCCCGCCGCACAAGATCCCCTACCGCGCGAACATGTGGGCGCTGCGCTCGCTGGGCGTGCGCCGCGTGCTGGCGCCGACCGCGGTGGGCTCGCTGGCCGTTTCTTACGGCCCGGGCACGCTGGTCATCCCGGACCAGCTGGTCGACAGGACCAGGACCCGGGACCAGACCTACTACGACGAGGGCGCCTGCCACGTCCCGTTCGCCGACCCGTACTGCCCCACGCTGCGCTCGGCCGCGATCGCGACCGCCCGCGGCTTCGGCTGGATCCCGGCCGGATCCGGCACGCTGGTCGTTATCGAAGGCCCCCGGTTCTCCACCCGCGCCGAGTCGCTGTGGTTCGCCGCCCAGGGCTGGACCCTGGTCGGCATGACCGGCCACCCCGAGGCCGTGCTGGCCCGCGAGCTGGCCCTGTGCTACACCCCGCTGGCCCTGGTCACCGACACCGACGCCGGGGTGGAAGAGGGCGAGGGCGTGACCCAGGCCGAGGTGTTCGAGGTCTTCGCGGCCAACATCAGCCGGCTGCGCGACCTGGTGGCCCAGATCATCGCCGGCCTCCCGGCCGAGCGTGAAGACGACCTGTGCGCGCACGCGCTGGACGGCATCCCCCTCCCGTTCGAGCTGCCCTAGGCCCTAAGGTCGTCCTCGTGAGCGACCTGGAGATCACGCCGGGCGGTTCGGCCTCGGTGCATGTGCTGCACGACGGCTACGTCGGCCGCGACGGCGACGACGAGCGGGTGGCGGGCACGGTCACCCTGATCCTGGACGGCGACGCGGTGATCGTCGTCGACCCCGGCATGGTCGCCTCCCGCGAAGCCCTGCTGGCCGCGCTGGCCGCCCACGGCCCGGCGGCCGGGGACGTGACCGACGTGGTGTTCAGCCACCATCATCCCGATCACACCGTCAACGCCGCGCTGTTCCCCGCGGCCCGCATCCACGACCACTGGGCCATGTACGTGGGGGACCGCTGGGTGGACCGCGACGCCGACGGGCTGGAACTGGCCCCCTCGGTCCGGCTGCTGCGCACTCCCGGCCATACCGCCGAGGACATCTCAACCGTCGCGTCCACTCCGGACGACGTGGTGGTGTGCACCCACGCCTGGTGGGGTTCCTTCGGCCCGCCCGAGGACCCGCTCGGCTCTGACGCGGCCGCGCTGCACGCCAGCCGGGGTGTGCTGCTGTCGTTCGCCACGCTGATCGTGCCCGGCCACGGCCCCGCCTTCCGCCCCGGCGACAGCACCCCGCGCTAGCCCGCTCCCGATTTCCCGCAAGCTATTGCCCCCATTCGGCCCGGGCTGCGCCGGCGTGATCCGCCCGGTAGGCTTAGCGACCGGGCCCCGATAGCTCAGCGGATAGAGCGACTGCCTCCTAAGCAGTAGGTCCCGCGTTCGAGTCGCGGTCGGGGCGCAGGTCAGAGGCTTAGAGCATCGTTGAGTGGACCCGGTAGTGCGCGTATGTCGCGCTCAGCCTGCTAGTTGGCGTCCGGACTGAGGAGGCCCGTGCGCCGCGGTGGGATCACGTGGTGACCTGGGTGGACGATGCCGACGGATGGCAGCCCGTCTCGACTACCGCCATGAGATTCGGCCCGCGCTCACCCACGCGACCAGTCCGCGATATGGTGCTCGCTTCCCATTGCGGGTCGGCCGAGAGCACTGGTCAGGACCTGTGATGGGAGCCGCACCGGCCCAGCGGTGATAGGCGTCTAGGTCGACGTTGCTGCCGCACACGATGGTGACGACGTGCTGGACCGCGGCGCGCGTCCTCGCCTTCACACGCGGCAAGAAGACGAGCGCGAGAAGGACACCTGCGGACGCGATCAGGCCAAGCGCCGGCCACTGCGCACCTTCGTCACCTTCTTGTCTGAACGATGAGTTCCGGCCAGCTCAGCACTTGCCGCGTGCCGTCGGGTGAGGTGGCGAGGGGTGTCAGCCGAGGAAGGACTCGATCAGGGGAACGAAGGCTGTCTGGTCCTGGAACAAGAAGGCGTGGCCGGCGTCGGGGTAGAGGGTGAGTCTGGCGCCGGGGATCAGGCTGGCGAGGATGTGGTCGTTGGCGAGCGGGACGAACTGGTCCTCCGTGCCGTCGGCGATGAGCGTGGGGGCGGCGATCTTGGCGGCCTGCGTGCCGGCCAGATCGCGCCCGGCCCACCACTGGTCGATTGCGTTTAGCTGGGCGGTCAAGGTGGCCGCCGGGGCGGCGGGGACGGGGGGATAGGCCGAGATCGCCGCATCGTAGGTGTACTGCGCGGTGATCTGGTTAGCGGGGAAGAGTTCGCCGCTGTTGAGCGCTTGGGCGGAGGGCCGTATCCCCTGTCCGTTGCCGGGCCAGCTGGCGCACAGGACCAGGCGGCGCACCTGGTCTGGATGGAGCACCGCGAGGGCCTGGGCGATCAGGCTGCCCATCGACCAGCCCAGGACGTCCGGCCGGCCCAGGCCGAGGGTGTTGATGAGCGCGCTGGTCTGGTTCGCCATCGCGTCGATGCTGAGCGGCGCGGGCAGCGCAGCCGTCGGGCCGATGCCGGCATTGTCGAAGATCACGACGCGGTAGTGCTGGGCCAGGGCGTCGACCAAGCGCGGGTCCCAGTTTTGCATGGTTCCGTCGTACCCGGTGATCAAGACCAGGGGCGGGCCGTTCCCGGTGCTGCGGTAGGCGACGGCGCCCAGCTGTGTGGCCGCGGTCCGCACTGGCGCGGACACGATCGAGTCCGAGGTGAGGCGGGCGGTCGATCCGGTCTCCGCCTTCGCCACCGCAGCGGCGGCGAACGCCTGCACCGTCGCAACCGCGGGCGGTCCCAGGTCGGCGTAGGTCAGATAACCCGCGTACCCCCCGGCCTGGAACAGGACAAAATCGGCGCCGATCCGGACCCCCTCGGTCGTGAAGGCCCACACGTAAGCAGAGGACGTGCTGGCCACCCGCGGAAACGGCAGCGGCCGGATGGTGGCCGTGATCTTCTCACCCGCAGTGGTGAAAGTGGCCGTCCGGCAGCGTGCCATTGCCCGGCCGAGGCTTTGCCACATCTGCTGAGCCTGCGGGCCCGTGGCCAGAACCTCGCTCACATCCGGGAGCGCGGTGCCCTCCACGAAGGCCGCCCGCGCGTACGTATAGCCCTTCGGGTGGGCCGGCAAGCCCAACAGGCACGGCACACTCGCCTGCACCGCGGGCACCGCCGACCAGCCGGCCGGCAGATCAGCAACCGACAGCAGACGGCCCCGGGGCGTGCCGGCCGCGCTGGCCGTGCTGGGCCCCCCGCATCCCGACGTCAGCACAGCCACCGTCACGAGCACGACCAGCGCGATAACCCAGGCAAACACGCGGGGCCGATTCTGTACTTGTTCAGCCCGGCCGCAAGTAGCAGTAATCGTCGCGGTCGCGCCCGGCCGGTTCCTTGACTGCCGTGGCATCCTCGCCGTTGCTCTCATCGCTTTCTCCTGGCTTTCCTGGAACACCATGCAGGGCATGCTTGCGAGGCAGCGTGGTCTTGCCTGCGCCGTTGCGGCCGAGCAGCCCGGTGATCGACCCGCACTCGACGTCGAGGCTGACGTCGTCCAGGGCGAGCTGGCCGCGGTAGCGCCGGGGGCTTCCCAAGGCAAGGACAGCGGCCCCGGCTACCGAGATCGCTTGGTTCCATCGCCTGGTACCTCTCTGTGCGCCTGCACCCTTCCGGTGCATCGCTTTCCGCCGCGCCGACGAGCCGTTGCTTAAAAAACTGATATCAATATGATAGACGGGAAATATCAGTGAGGTCAAGCGGAGGTTCGGGCGGCCCTGGTGGCCCTGAGCGCCGCGCCCCATCCACTGTTAACCGCTCAGGTTCCCGGGAACGCCGCTCCCTCGCCCGCTCCGGTGCGCGGGTGACGGTGCACGACAAAGCCGGCGATCACGCCAGCAGCGGCCAGGATCGCTAGCCGCCAGGCGAAGTCGTCGAACCCGCGTGATCTCACCGGGTCACTGAGGTCGGCCGGCGTGCAGTAGAAGTCCAGCAACACCGCCGGCTGGCGGGCACACTGCGGACCGAGTGGCCCGGCTAGGGAGACGGGCAACGTGATCGATCTGGACTACCCGCTGTGTCTCGTCGATCGTGTAGAAGACGCGGTACCGGCCGGCCCGCAGACGCCGCAGGTCAGGCGACCCGTAAGCAAACGACTCCGGCGGCCGCGGGTCGGTGGCGAGCCGGCTAACGATCTCCCAGAGCGCAGCGACACCAGCAGGATCCTCGCGGAGGAAGCCCGCTGCCTGGTCCAGAGCCCGGATCTCCCAGTTGACCTCGTAGCTCACCGGGAAGACATGCCCAGGCGGCGGCCCGCCTCCTCCTGGGAGACGTAACGGATCGTCCCAGCATCCCGGCGGGCGAGATACTCGGTCCGGGCAGCGTCGAACTCCTCGTTGACCCGCTGCTCTTCCGCTGCCTGGCGCAGTTGCTGATACTCCGCAATAGGCACCACTACCGCAACCACCGCACCCCCACGATGGATAACGTCATGGGTGTCACCGTCGGGCAGTTCGCTCATGAACGTCATGGTAACGACGTGGACCGACAGCCGGGCGTCACAACACGGCGGCCCGGGGCGGACAACCATGCAGGGGGTCACCTGCTGGCGGCAGGAGCGGGCTTAGTCAGCCGGGTCCGGCCGGTGACCGGACGTGCCATCTGGTGACCACATCAGGTCCCCCGGGTATTCGAACATTAGCGTTGCTAACAAGATCCCGGGGAGCCAAACAGGGAGCCAACGACCAGGCATCTTCGGCCACGTCGGGCTACGTCCAGCCATTATCACTGCGGCGGAACGGCACGTCAGGCCACATATAGCACTTCCCAGGCACGCTTCGAAAGTGCCTCCTAAGCAGTAGGTCCCGCGTTCGAGTCGCGGTCGGGGCGCAAATGATGCAGGTAGGTATCGATATTCGAAACTAAGATTGTTGATTGAGGTACTGCTCGCAGGCAATCACTCAAGCTGATACATCATCTTGCAGATGGGCAGGCGGGTGCGCGTTCACCAGGGAGAACTACGATCCAGACAGGTGCCGGGGAGCCTGTCCGCCACCGGGGAGCCAAACCGGGAGCCGACGGCATCCGCTGAAGCCGATGTCTCGTGGCGCTTTCCCGGACCTGCCCGCAGCCATAGCACGTGCACTGGCGGTGCCGGGTCGAGGCAGCATTAGCCGCCGATACCGCCTTTTCGCATGTGCCCGGCGAATGCATCGCAGCGGCACCTTGGTGGCCGAGCAGCGATCACTGCAGTCTGCATGCCATCTCTTCCCTGGTTTCCTGAGCTCGACTCTGTCCGCGGCATGAGAGTGCGCTGATTCCTTGTCGACTTGGCCGAACCAACATCGCAGCCGACAATAGCTGGATGCTGAAAATGACGGTAGCCGAGCAAATTTTGGGCGTTCGCGAGCCCCGTCACCTAGCGGCTGTGGGCGCGAAATGTTCTCCAGCACTTTTGGCAAATCGCCAGGCGCACCTAGCGCTTGAGATATAAAGCGCCACCGTGATCGGGCCACCTGCAAGTCATAGCTAAGCTTCTTAGCTACCGGGTAAGGCCGTTGCATGGCATCCGCAGTCAGGACTGGCTCAGACCAGGGATGTATCAGGTACCCGCGCTGACCGCTCCGCCGTACATGACAACGACTAAACCGGCTCGTGACATAGCCGGCGCTAGGTCAGCAGTCCGAGGGACCCAGCAACTGCGATCGGAGTCGCCCATGACGACTCCCCGGCAATCTCAGAAGGTGCGGGCGGACCTGGAGTCAAGTTGACACAGTACCTTCCGGCCTGCTGGACCGTAAGCTATAACCAGATCGACGGCATCTTCGGCCCGGTGATTAAGACCGCGGTCGAGCATTTCCGACTCAAGAGCCGTACGGCAGTCGGCGGCGTGGTCGGGACAGATATGTGGGCTGCTCGACCGCGGCGGCGCACAAGCCCTCGCCGGCCGAGGTCCCAACAGGCGAGACGAGCGGCCTGGGCCAGCACAGGCTAGAGGGGAACAGCTATGAGTCCGACGCCGGCGCAGCAGATCGCGGACGTTATATCGGCTCTGGCGAGCATTGCATGGCCAGTCTCGATCGTAGTGCTGTTGATTGTATTTCGTGCGCCAATAAAAAGGCTAATTGGTGACACAAAGAGACTAAGAACCGCGGGGGTAGAGGTTGAATTTCAGGAACATACACAAGAAGTCCTGAACGAGCTGTCGGATTCAGGACTGAAGCTCGAATCACTTGAACCGGCTGAGCGGAGGCTGCTAGGCGAGCTTTCGAAGACGAATCCTCGGCTTGCTATCAATCTCGCGTGGTCACGTGTTCGTGATACGAGCAGCCGCGCTGCTGCTGCGGTGGGAATCAGCAGTCAAGTAACGGTGCGCAGAATCGAGCGGCTTCGCCAAAAGGGGTTCGCCACTGACGATATCGTCGACTTGGCTCGGACCTTGAAAGCGATGGAGTCAGCGGTAACCAGCAAGCCTGACATTGATCCTCCCCGCGACTTCGCGGATGCATTCACTGCGGCTGCGCTTTCCCTCTCCCGCTGGCTCGAGGATACGACACGCAACATCCGCAGTGGAGCAGCCCCTCCATACTTGCCCGGAGCTTACGACTATGGTTCACCGCCGTACGACTACGGTTCGCCGCCTTACCAGTACGGTTCGTCGCCGTACGACTACGGTTCGCCTCCTTACGGTTCACCGCCTTATCAGTACGGTTCGCCTCCTTACGATTCGCCGCCTTACCAGTACGGTTCACCGCCGTACGATTCGCCGCCTCGTGATGATGAACCTTCTCGCCCGCCTGGCGCCCTTGACGCTGAGAAACCGGATTCGACAGCTGATAGCGAGCACCCTCCCAAGGATGATGGCGAGGCAGTATCCTTAGAATTAGCCGGGGGAAGGAGCGATGTGCCAACCGTGACGATTGGGATCCATGTCCAGGCCGAGCCATATCGCTTGCTAGGCACCTTGGATGCTCTTAAGACCGCACTGCCGCCAGGAGCAGATGTAATCCTTCTTCCAGACGGCGCAGATTCTGAGACCGGTGCAGCGCTTTCTCGGATGCCGTGTCTTCGCGAGATTCCGCAGTGGGCGACTGATGCGCCTTGCGGCCCGCCAGCATGTTTCAATCGTCTTATTCGAGGTACGCGAACAGATGTCGTGATACTGCTCGAAAACGGAGCGCGCCCAGCTCCAGATGCTCTCACGCGTCTTATAGCTACCTTGGACACATCATCTGCCGGGCTCGCCGGACCATCGACCAACATTGCATGGAACGAACAGGCCATGCTTCCGAATGCTTCGAGCACAACTTCTGGCCTGGTCGCTGCTGCCGCCGAGGCGCGCCGTCGGTATGGCGATTCGATTCGGCTGCTGACTCCATTGTACTCACTGGCTGACTTCTGCTTTGCCGTCCGCAGGGATGTGGTCGAGATCGTCGGTGCTGCGAATGAGGAATTCGGGCTCGGTCCATGCTGGGAGATGGAATATAACGTCAGGGCGGCGAGGGCCGGTTTCGTTGGAGTTTGGGTGTGCGCCGCATTCGTACACCGGGCACCCTTCACGTTGCGGCGTCGCATCGAAGAGCGCCGTCGATTCGATGCGAATCGGAAGCTGTACCAGGATCGGCTTTGCGGCCAGCGCCTTGATGGCATTGCCGACCACTATCAAGACCATTGCCGCGGCGACGACTGCCCGCATTTCGCTCCAGCTCACAAGATTCGCATTCAGCTGCCACTCGGAACACGGCCGGTCCCCCAGATTGCTCCCCGATCTGTAGCATGCATTAGTCCGGATAGTGCCGTACGATGGGCCTCAGGACAGGTGAGCGGTCCCGTAGTCAGCTGTGTGATGCCAACGGCCGACCGGCCAGAACTTGTAGGACAGGCGATACATTACTTGCGCCGACAGGATTATGTGGATTGGGAACTCGTAGTAATCGACGATGGTCCGATTGATACTCGAGCTACATTTTTCAGAGAGTTTAATGACACCCGAATCACCTGGGTGCGCTTGTCACATGCTGTCTCCATAGGCCAGAAACGCAACATCGGATGTGAGCGGGCACACGGCGATTTCATCGCGCATTGGGATGATGATGATTGGCATGGCCGAGGACGTTTGCGCAGCCAGCTGGCACCGCTCTTGGCCGGTTACGCGACGATCACCGCACTTCGTGACGCGCCCTGGTTCGATGTTGGCTCCTGGCGCTTTCTGGTGCCGTCGAGGTCACTTCATCGTCGGCTGTTTACCGCCGACGTAGCGGGCGGGACGCTGGTCTACCACCGGTCAATCTTGACACGTAGCCAATATCCCAATTGTTCTATAGCTGAAGACTCGATCTTTCTCAAATCGGCGCTCCAGAACGGGCATAAGCTGATCGCGTTGCCTGCTGACGGTCTTTACGTCTACGTGCGGCATGGGGCTAACACGTGGCGAACTTCGAAATGGGCAGGCAGTGACGCCCGAGACTGGCGGCAGATCGCAGAACCAGACTATCTCGCAGAAGATCGAGAATTCTACGGTCGGTTCTCCAAAACTGCTCCAATGATCGGGCCTACCCCGCATATCGAACCGCTTATCAGTTGCCTGATGCCGACAGCGGACCGCCGAGACTTTTTGCCGTCCGCGATCTCATGCTTTCTAGATCAGACATACCGCGCGCGCGAACTTGTGGTGGTTGACGACGGCGATGAGCCTATCGGGGACCTAGTAACCGGCAGACCGGACGTGCGATATGTGCGATTGGCTCACCGCACCGTCCTTGGCGAAAAACGCAACATCGCTGCCGAAATCGCAAGAGGCGAGCTGCTGGCCCATTGGGACGATGACGACTGGTCACACCCGGAACGCCTGGCACGTCAGGTAGCCGCTCTCGGCAGCTCAGTCGACGTGTGTGGCCTGAGCGAACTGCTATGGTGGGAGCCAGCCAACCAACGTGCATGGCGTTATCGATACGCTGGGCACCGCCCATGGGTTGCAGGAAATACTCTCGCCTATCGCAAAGATGCTTGGCTGCGATCTCCGTTTCCACCGCTACCAGTCGGCGAGGACACGGCATTCCTCTGGGGACCGGGCCAGCTCTCAATCCGGCCGTTGAAAGACACCTCGCTGGTAGTTGGGACAATCCATGAGCACAACAGCTGCCGTAAGTTTACTCAAGGAGACAGCTGGACGCGTGCTCCTGTTGACGACGTGCGCCGGATCATGGGCAACCAAGACACAGGTCAGACAGCTCAAGATTGATTTCCTAGTAGCACAGTTAGTAAACGGTTTGTCTATAGCTGAACTTGTAGTTTGCTGCTTGTACGGGTTGAATAAAGCCGCCGCCTGGTCGGGAAAGTCAAGCTATCGCTTGATTAAGGCGCGCCCACACTGCAGAAGTTCAGATGAGACGTACTGTCATCGGCATGAGTGAGCGTTGGTAGTCATGCCGATATCCCTGATATGCGAGCGGGGCGGACTGCGCCGCGACGCTTCCGTAGGCGTCCAAATGGCAGCTGCCGACGTGACTTCTATCCGGGCTTGTCACGCTCTGGAGCGGTCCGCACTTCGCGCCCGCGTCCTTGCCGCCGCGCACATGGTATCAATCGTGATACCATGATCTCATGGCGATGACTCTGCGGCTTGCTGACGACGAGACCGAGGCGTTGCGTCGGCGCGCTGAGCTTGAGCGCCGGTCGATGCAGGAGGTGGCTCGTCAGGCGATCCGCGAGTACGTAGAAAACCACAGCCGTGCCGAGTTGCTGGACCGCGTGCTCGATGAAGAGTTGCCCCGGTACGCTGAGGCGCTCGAGCGGCTCGGCCAGTGATCTACCTGACGCTCCCGGAATTGCTGCACGTCGCCGGGCGCGTCCTCGGGCCGGAGGTCGCGGTCCGCGATTACGGGCTGCTCGAAGCTGCCCTCGCCCGGCCCCAGGCCACGGCTTTCGGCAAGGATGCCTACCCGTCGGTCGATGCCAAGGCCGCCGCGCTGCTGCACTCGCTGGCACGCAACCATGCCTTGATCGACGGCAACAAACGGCTCGCGCTCGCCGCGATGATCGCCTTCTACGCCCTCAACGGCCGCCGCCTGACGCTCACCAACGACCAGGTCTACGACCTGGTTATGAAGGTCGCCGCGGGCGAACTGGACCAGGTCGAGGAGATCGCGGCGATTCTCCAGGACGCCACCGCACCCCGCCAGTAACGTCGCCGCATTTCGACCCGGAAGCAACGCGGGTGCCTTGACGGGTGGCCGGCTGCTACGCCGGAATCGGGCAGACCGGTCCCAGGAGTATCCTCATCCTGGCGCGTATCACCCCGCACGTCGCTTCCGGTCGGGCTGGCCGCGCTTCGGCAGCCAAGCCGGTTCCCTGGTCCTTGGACATCGCTGTGGAAGCCACGCCGAACTCGCCCTTCAGAGCGCATCAGGTCCCCCGTCGTCCGGACATTAGAGTTGCTAACGAGATCCCGGGGAGCCACACGGGGAGCCAACGACCGCAGGCTCAGGGCCACGTCAGGCCACGTCCAGCCACCACCACTCCAGCGGAACGGCACGTCAGGCGATACCCAGCCCCTCCTGACCGCGCTTCGAAAGTACCTCCTGAGCAGTAGGTCCCGCGTTCGAGTCGCGGTCGGGGCGCACTTTTGTGCAGTTAGATACCAATATTCGAAATTAAGATTGTTCCAAGGAGTTACTGCTTGCAGGCAATCACTCCAGTCTGGGGCACCGCTACGCAGGGAGCGCTCACCAGGCAGAACTGCAATTCAGATGGGCAACCCGCAGCAGCGCGGAGTTCGATCAGGTGCGAGCCGACCGCGAGGCTGGCTATGAATGGCTTGTCACCCACGATGAGGACTGGCGGCGCGCTTGACGTCCAAGCCGCCTTGTGGCGCGGCGGGCGCGTCCGGGCGGCCGGCCTGCCCGGCCTGCTGATCGCGGCGGTGGCCGAACGGGAACGTGTCACCGTCCTGCACTACGACGCTGACTATGACCTGATCGCGCAGGTCACCGGCCAGCCGGTGCAATGGGTCGTACCTCGCGGAACGGTTCCCTGACCACCCAGAAGGGAACCGTTCCGCGAGATCAACCGCTCCGGCCGCGCGATCCGCTCCTCCAGGTCCGCGATCTTCGCGTCCTTGGCCTCCAGCAGCATCCGCAGCGCTCGTTCGCCTCTCGCAGCCGCCCGTTCTCCGCGCGCAGCGCATCCGCGTCATGGGCCACACGGGCCCCGGGGCACACCAGCACCGGCCCGTGGTCATAGCACAGCCGCAGTAAGTGATCTCGCTGGCTGCCCGGGTTGCTGTTGATGGCATGGGGCGGTCTCAAGCCTGCAGGCGGCTCCGGACGGCTGCCCGGCCGCGCGCGATCGCGCCGGTGTCGTCGTGAAGGACGCTCACGATGTCGGTTCCTGCGAGGATGACGCCGAGCTCGAAGGCGAGTTGCGCGGGATCGGTGTCCGTTGCCAGCTGGCCCTTGTCAGCAGCCGCGCGTGCCTCCCCTCCCAGCAGGTCACGCCATTGCTGCTGCACCCGGGCCACCTCGTCATGGACGCGCCCGGCCCGGGCTCCGACCTCGGCGGAGGCGGCCACGAAGAAGCAGCCCCCGGGGAAGATCCGCCGCTGGACGTAGGAGAGATAGCCGTCGCACAGCGCCAGCAGGCGATCGCGGCCTGGCTCCGCCGCGGCCAGCGCGGGGCCGACGACCTCGCGGATGAAGCTCTCCCGGGCCGCGTTGACGGTCGCCAGCTGCAGTTCTTCCTTCGACCCGAACAGGGCGTGGACACTGCTCTTGGGCACGCCCGTGACCTCGGCGAGCCGGCCGATGGACAGGCCGTCAAGCCCTTCGACCGTGGCGAGCCCGGCGGCTTGCCCGGCAATGCGAGCCCGGGCCCGGTCGCCGGGTGCCCGGGTCCGCCTGGCCGGCGGATCGTGCTGATCGGACACTGGGGTGCTCGCCTCCTGTCAGGCCGCCCCTTGATCTTAGACGAACGATCGTGTAGAAGAGTTCTTAGACGATCGTCCGTCTAAGAACTGGCGAACGCACGGGCTCATGCCCGCCTCCTGAAATGATCTAGCCCTCACCTCCCGGTCACGCCGGAGGTGACTGTCCGGCAAGGAGCACATCGTGGCAACCATCGAGACGGACTACCTGGTAGTAGGCGGCGGCGCTGCGGGGATGGCCTTCGCCGACTCGCTGATCACCGAATGCGGGGCCGACGTCGTGATCGTGGACCGACGCCACCGCCCGGGCGGACACTGGAACAGCGCCTACCCCTTCGTGCGGCTCCACCAGCCATCGGCCTTCTACGGCGTGAACTCGATGGTCCTCGGCTCGGACACCATCGATTCCGAGGGCCCCAACGCGGGACTGTACGAACGGGCAACCGCCCCGGCGATCTGCCAGTACTTCAGCCGCGTCCTGGACGAGCACCTGCTGGCATCAGGACGGGTGCGGTTTCTCGCGATGACCGACTACGCGGGCGACATGCGCACCGAGCACCATGTCGTCTCCCGGCTGACCGGACGCCAGGCCGACGTGGTCGTCCGGCGCAAGCTCGTCGATGCCCGGTTCCTGGAATCCTCCATCCCGGCGACTCACACGCCCTCGTTCGAGGTCGACCCCCAGGTGCGGTTCATCCCCGTCAACGACCTGGTCAACCTGGCCGACTCGGGGTCGGGCTTCACGATCGTCGGCGCCGGCAAAACGGCCATGGACGCGTGCGTCTGGCTGCTCGAGCAAGGCGTCGATCCCGGCGCGATCCGCTGGATCCGCCCGCGGGACGCCTGGCTGCTCGACCGCAAGTTCCAGCAGCCCCTCAAACTCCTGCCAGCGCTGATCGAGGGGGTGTCGCTCTACCTTGAGGCCGCCGCCGAGGCCGGCAGCCGCCCAGACCTGTTCCGGCGGCTGGAGGACTGCGGCCAGCTGGTGCGCCTCGATCCTCGCATCACGCCCACCATGTTCCGGTCCGCGACCGTAAGCGATACCGAACTCGGCGCACTGCGAAGCATCGAGCATGTCGTCCGGCTCGGCCGGGTGCGGCGACTCGGCACCGGCACCATCACCTTGGCCAGCGGTTCGATACCCACAGACCGCCGCCAGATCCACATCGACTGCTCCGCCGCGGGCCTGCCGGCCCCACCGCCCCGTCCGATCTTCGAACCAGGGCGCATCACACTCCAGCTGATCCGGGCGCACCAGCCGGTCTTCAGCGCCGCGCTCGCCGCGTTCGTCGAGACGGCACGCACCCACGACACCGAACGCAACGTCCTGTGCCCCGCCAATCCGTGGCCCAGTGCCGCCGAAGACTGGATACGCACCACGTTGATCTCCCAGCAAGCACAGGCCGCATGGTCAACCCCAGACATTTCTGGCTGGCTGGACCGGTCCCGGCTGAACGCCGTCCGCGGTATCGGCGATCACGCAACCGATCCCCGCATGCAAGCCTCTCTCCACCGGCTCCTCACCAGCATGAAACCCGCCCTCGAAAACCTGGCCCACCTGGCTGAGATCAGCCGTCCAGTCGCCGCGACCGCAAGAACCTGACCCGCCAGGCAGCCTGCTGCCAATGCGCAGCAGTACACCAGTAGGTGATCCTCCTAAGCAGTAGGTCCCGCGTTCGAGTCGCGGTCGGGACGCACATCCAAATCGCCAGGTCAGCCAGTGTCGCGCCGGGATCAGGCCGTGCCATCAGGATGCCGTCAGGCGCCGCCGTGTCCGTTGCGTGCGTTGGTTCCGCCATGGACCGGCCCAGCGGCACCGCCGCCTGCCTGCTCAGCTCACGATCGTGCCCGCGCCAATCGGGTGGACAGGCTGCTGTGCCTTGGCGAGACTCTCAGCCATGAGCGGAGCTGATGAAAAGCAGACGCTGCACCGGTACCTGCGAAACGCGCGCGGGGTCCTGCTCTGGAAACTCGAGGGACTTTCCGACTACGACATCAGGCGGCCGATGACGCCGACCGGCACAAACCTGCT
>Ga0209420_1000649_pt1 | contig 17636 bp, 18 predicted proteins | sample BlaSpr_A8_OM1_O1_FD_187972 | JGI IMG/M metagenome (GOLD analysis project Ga0209420, IMG submission 187972) | Forest soil microbial communities from Thunder Bay, Ontario, Canada - Black Spruce, Ontario site 2_A8_OM1_O1 (SPAdes) (version 2) | ecosystem: Environmental > Terrestrial > Soil > Boreal... | reverse complement strand
ATACCGAGTGGACTCACTCCGCAGCAATGGCCGAAAGAACGTCTAGCTTGGCCGCCCGCCGTGCTGGCCAACTCGCCGCGCCCAGCCCGAGGAAGGCGGCAATGACGACAAAGAGGACCAGGCTGGGGAAGGGGATCGAGACGGCGGTGATCTCTTGGGACTTCTCGAGCGAGTGCGACAAGGCGGCGCCCAGTCCCGTTCCAACCACGATGCCCATGACCGCACCGAAGAGAGCGAGGATCACCGCCTCCGAGCGGATCATGGCCCGAATCTGTCGGCGCTTCATTCCAACGGCGCGGAGCAGCCCGATCTCATGGGTGCGCTCGAAGACGGACAACAGGAGCGTGTTGACGATGCCGATGAGGGCGATGAGCACGGCCAGGGCCAAGAGGGCGTAGACGATGCCCAAGAGCTTGTTGACGCCTGCCACTTGTGACGCTTGGTACTGTGATCTGGTCTGGACGCCGACGTTCGGGTAGGGGGTGGTGGCGTTGTTCACCGCTTCGTACATCCCAGGCCTGCCATCGGTCTTGAGCAGAACCCCGATCGGCAGTGGGTTGAGGAAGTGGGAGAGGAAGTACCCGCCGCCCACCAAGTAGTGGCCGATCAGGGCATTGGGCTCGAAGATGCCGCCGATGCGAATTGTGCTCGTTCCGGTCAGGGCGAACTTCACCCGAACTAAAGAACCGACCGACAGATCGTCGTTCTTCGCCGTCCTCGCATCGATCAGCATCTGGCCGGCCGCCAGCGCTGCGTGTGACGTGCCGGCCTGCATCGACAGGATCACTGTTTCAGCGAGGTGGTCGGACGAGATCCCGACCACGCTGGCCAGCGACCCCTGGAACTCGAACTGCCCATGATAGACGGTCGCTGACGAGGTCACTCCGGGCACGTCGGAGACAGCCTTGACCGCTGAGTTCGGGAACCCCGAACTCGGGCCGGTGACGACGAGATCGGCGCTGACCGCATTGTCGATGCTGTTGGTGGTCGACTTGGACAGTGACGCACCAAAGACCGACATGGCCGATACCAACGCCAACCCGACCATGAGGGCTGCGGCGGTCTGAGCGGTCCGGCGTGGGCTGCGCATGGAGTTCTCCCGGCCCAACCGACCGCAGACTCCGAACAGACGAGCCACCGGCCGCCCGATCACGCTCGCCATGGGCCGCGCCACGATCGGTGCCAGCATGCCCACCCCGATGAAGATCCCCACCGCACCGAGTCCGACCGGCGCGACTGTCGACGTTGTGAGACCCACGGCGAGCGCCGCGAGGCCGAGGACGACGCTGCCGCCGCCGGTCACACCGCGCCGCCCCGAGGAGACTTCGGACTCAGCGTTTTGAGCCGTCAGGGCCGCCGCCGGTGGAATCCGCACCGCTCGCCGGGCTGGGCCGATCGATGAGACCACCGTCACACCGATCCCGACAGCCAGGCCGACGATTACGGTGCGGAGCGAGAAGACCAAGGCGCCCGAGGGCAACGAGACCCCGAAGCCGCTCAGGAGGGCTACGAGGCCCTTGGCGGCCAGTACGCCCAGTCCGAGGCCAATCAGCGAGGCCACCAGGCCGACGATGGCCGCCTCGGCCAGCACGGACCGGAAAACCTGACGCCGGCTGGCGCCGACAATGCGCAGGAGGGCCAACTCACGGGTGCGCTGTCCGACGGTGATCGAGAAGGTGTTGAAGATGGTGAAGCACCCGACGAACAGGGCGATAAGGGCGAAGATCACCAGTGCGGTGGAGAAGACCGACAGGGCCTGGTTGACGTCGGTCGTCTCCTCGTTGATCACCGTCTGGCCGGTCACGATCTCGATACCGGCGGGGAGGATCCGAGCAATGTCGCGTTGCACGCTGGCCTGGTCCGCTCCCGGCGTGGTCACGATGTCGATGGTGTTGAGCCTTCCGGTGAGGCCGAAGAGCTTCTGGGCCGTGGGCAGATCAAAAGCGGCGACCGTCGTCCCGGCCAGATTGTCGGCCGTGCCGAACTTCAGCAGACCCGTGATGGTGAAGGTTTCCGGGCTGCTCGGCAAAAGGATGCGGACGCGCTCGCCGACCGCGAAGTGATTCCGTTGCGCGGTGGCGAAATCCATCGCCACATCTTCAGGTGACGTCGGCGCGTTTCCCTCAACCAGCTGGAACGGCGAGAGCTGCTTTTCGGCATCGAAGGAGATACCGTCCGTCGCCCCGCCGTTGCTAATGGTATTTCCGTCCGAGACGTACTGGGCGTAGCCGGAGACCGACCCGGCCGCCTCGGACACGCCGGGAACCCGGCGCACCTTGGCCAACAGCGACTCGGGGATCGGGTTGCGCACCGCGTTGGCGCCGCTGTTGAGGACGGCCTGACCCCGGACCTCGAAGTCGATGTGCTGGTAGGCGTTGGAGACGAGGTTCGTGAAGGTGTCATGCAGAGTGTCAGTCAGGACCAGGGAACCTGAGATGAACGTGACGCCGAGAACGATGGCCAGGGCGGTGAGGGCCAGACGGAGCTTGTGAGCGAGGAGACCCTTGAGGGTGACTTTCCACACGTCAGCTGCCCAGCTGCTTCATCCGCTCCAGCACCGAGTCGGCTGTCGGATCCGCCAGATCGCCCACCACCTGGCCGTCAGCGAGGAACACGACCCGATCGGCGTAGGCGGCGCCGTGAGCGTCGTGGGTGACCATGACGATCGACTGCCCGAACTCGCCCACCGATTGGCGCAGGAACGCCAGCAGCTCCGCTGAGGCATTCGAGTCCAGGTTTCCCGTGGGCTCGTCGGCGACGATCAGATCCGGTCGACCGATGAGCGCTCGGGCGCACGCCACGCGCTGCTGTTGGCCACCGGACATCTCGCTCGGCCGGTGCGCAAGTCGGTCGCCGATGTGCAGCTGGCCGACGAGGTGGTCGAACCACTCGCCATCGACTTTCGTCCCAGCGAGTTCGGCTGGGAGGACGACGTTCTCTCGCGCCGTCAACGTGGGTATCAGGTTGTACGACTGGAAGATGAAGCCGATGTGGTCGCGACGCAGCTCGGTCAGCCCGGCGTCGTCAAGCTGGGAAACGTCCTGCTTACCGACGTAGGCATGCCCCGACGTCGGCACGTCGAGTCCCGCCATGCAGTGCATGAGCGTCGACTTGCCTGATCCAGACGGCCCCATGACCGCGGTGAACTGTCCCTTCTCGAAACTGACCGACACCCCCGCTAAGGCGTGAATCTCTGCCTGGCCGACGCCGTAGGTTTTGACCAAGTCGATAGCCTGCGCAGCCGCAGGCGCTCGGGTCAGTGCCTCCTCCGGTTGCCAGTCCGCGGTCGTGACGCCAGTGCGGCCAGACCCGATAGCGAGGAGCGTCTTTCGATCAATTGGTGGCATGCCACGAGCCTGCGGCACTGGAGCGCCGATGTCGTCAGCCTGCCAGTTGGTTCCTGCGGGAAAGCGGTACCAGGCGGGTATGAGCTTGAGCGCACGCAATACCAGGGATCACACCCTGAGGCTGAGGCGCCAGCGCCGCCCATGAGCGATACTGGGAAGGTGTCGAGCAGCCTGAACCGAGTCACGTGGATGGCGATCGTGATGATCTTCGTCGCGATCGGTGTCTCGACTTTCTCCGTGCCTTACGGCCCGACCCGGAACCTCATCGACATGGTGGACGCGTCCGTGATCGGAGTGTTGACTCTGACGCTGCTCATCGCCGTTCAGCGTCTCCCGTCACGTCCGATCCTTCGCCGGATGCTGCCCTTCGCTCTCGCAGCGAGTGCAGTCACCTGTGGGTGGGCAGCCCTCACCCAAAGCGGAGCTCCCTTCGTCGTCCTTGCCGCCATGGCCACTTGCGCCGCCGCCTACAGCTTCGGGCTGCCAACCGCTTGCGTTGTCACCGCCGTCGGTGTCGTCGCCGTCGTCGTCGGTGGCCTCGCATACGGCGTGGGTACGTGGGGAGTGCTCGGCGTCCCGCTGCTCATGATCCTCGGACTCCTTTTCGGCCGGCTCCTTCTCGGCTATCGCCTCCAAGCCGAACAGTCGGCGGCGCTTCTAGCCAATGCAGAGAAGCTGCGGATGGAGCAAAGCCGCGCGGCCACCCTTGACGAGCGCAACCGTATCGCCCGCGAAATCCACGACGTGCTCGCCCACTCGCTCGGATCACTCGGCGTCCAGGTCCAAGCGGCAAAAGCGTTACTCACCGACCAACGCGATGTCGAACGGGCCGTCGAGTTGCTCACTCGAGCTCAACGATCGGCCGCGGAAGGTCTTGTCGAGACCCGCCGAGCCCTCCAGGCGCTTCGCACCGACACTCCACCACTCGCGGACGCTCTGGACGGCCTGGGCGCCGAGCATCAGCACCAGTACCTCACACCAGTCACCGTCGAAGTGACTGGACGACCGCGGTCCTTGACTCCAGACGCCTCATTGGCCCTCACCCGTGCCGTCCAAGAGTCCTTCGATAACGCAGCGAAACATGCCCCTCTCCAGCCGGTCGTCGTGCGACTCGACTTCACCGACGGCCCCACAACACTCACAGTTCGTAACCTGCTGACCCACGGCCGACCGATCGAGCCCCGACTAAAATCCGCTAACGGCGGCTATGGCCTCGCCGGAATGCGGGAACGCCTCCGACTCATCGGAGGGTCGCTCGAAGCACATGCAAGCGAGGGCAACTGGGTGGTGACCGCCCAGGTCCCCCAATGACCGATCATCAGGCACCACTGCGAATCATCGTCGCCGACGATCAGGCGAGCGTCCGGGAAGGTTTGGTACTGCTACTTGATCTCCTGCCCGGCATCAACGTGGTCGCCGCCGCCGCCGACGGTCAAGAAGCCATTGACCTATGCCGCCTGCATCGACCAGACGCGATCCTCCTCGACCTCCACATGCCGGAGGTAGACGGCATCCAAGCCACCCAGCATCTGAGCGAGCACCACCCCGACATTGCAATTGTCGTTCTCACCACCTATGCCGACGATGACTCCGTCCTCGCCGCACTGAGGGCCGGCGCCCGGAGTTACCTGACCAAGGACGCCGATCGAGTCGACATCGCGTACACGCTGCGCAGCTCAGTCGCCGGCCTGGCCGTTCTCGATCCCACGATCCAAGCTGCGCTCGTCGCCGCCGCTACCCGCACCCAGCCGCCCGCTACGACGCTTTCTTCACTTCCCGAGCTCCTCCCTGACGGCCTCACGAAGAGAGAAGGAGAGATCTTGGCCATGATGGCCCGGGGCAGGACTAACCCCGAGATCGCCGCGACGCTCTACCTCAGTCCGCACACGGTGAAGAGCCACATCAATCGTATCTTCGCCAAGACGGGCTCTCCCGACCGGGCGACCGCGCTCAGCTACGCACGCGATCACGGGATTGGCTGATCTGCGGTGGCATCGGTGGCGGAAGCGCAACGCACCCCCGTTGGGAGCGGTTCGACAATGGCAAGGTAAATCGCCCTGGCGACCAAATTGGTAGCCGGTGGGGCAAGAGGCAGTTGGTGGTCCCTGGTTGGCCGAGCATCTGATACCCGAGAGGCGCCGCAGCGGGTTGTAGAAATCCTCGATCCACTCCGCCATGGCGCCCGATAGTTCGAGGATCGTCTTCCAGTGCCCATGCTTGATGGCCAAGCTCGTTTGCCGAGACGCGGCAACGGACGGACACGGAGCAACGAATTAATGCGTTGTTAGAAATCCCTCTGCCGATACCTCGCGGAAGGCAAGCCAGTCGGATAGCTCTTTTGCTGGCATAGGTCGCGCGTAGAGGAAGCCTTGGGCCACGTCGCATCCCGTTGCCGTGAGGGCGGAAGCGACTTCCTCAGTCTCCACGCCTTCGCCGACGACGTGAAGGCCGAGATTATGACCGAGGTCGACGATCGAGCGGACAATCGCACGGTGGCCAGTGCTCACCGTCATGTCCGCAATGAAGCTGCAATCGATCTTGATTTCGTCGATCGGTAGCGCCGAGAGATAACTCAACGACGTCTGACCTGTGCCGAAGTCATCGATGCTGATGCCAATTCCAGCCTGGCGGAGATCCTGCAGCACTACAGCCGCTCGCTCTGGATCAGTCATCAGCGCGGTCTCCGTGATCTCCACAGAGAGGCGGCCGGGGTCGATGCCAGAGGTCGCCAACAAGTCGACCAGAAGCGAAACCAGCCCCGGATGCCCCAAGTTCCGAGCCGAGACGTTGATCGCCACAGAGAGCCTGTCGTTCCACCCCTTCAGGTCCGCAATCGCACGGGAGGCTACCCACTCGGTGACTCGATCGATCAAGCGTGTCTGCTCCGCCAGCGGGACGAATCGATCGGGCGACAACAGCCCGAGCTCAGGGTGCTGCCATTTGACCAAAGCCTCCGCGGCCTCAATTCTTCCATCCCGCAAAGTAATCTTCGGTTGGTAGAAGAGAACCAGCTCATCCTCATCAATGGCGTGTCGGAGTTCGGATACCAAGGCGAGATTCGCTGCGTCGTAATGATTTTGTCTTGCGTTGTACCGCATCACCCCGGCATGTTGTGCCTTTGAGACGTACATGGCCACGTCTGCCAGCTGTAAGAGTTCGTCAACATCTTCTCCGTGCTCCGGCGCCACGACGTAGCCGATGCTCGCTTCGACGCTGAGGGGTAGCCCGCTGATCTCCACCTCATGTTCGATGACGTGTCGGAGCCGGGTGAGAATCTCCTCTGGCTCGCTCACTCCAGCCAAGACGATCCCGAACTCGTCACCTCCCAGGCGGGCCAGCGCATCGAGTCCCCGTAAGTGGGTGGCCATTCGCTCGCTCAATGCGATGAGCAGTCGATCGCCGTTGTAATGGCCGAGCGTGTCGTTGACCTCCTTGAACCGGTCAAGGTCGACGATAGCAACCGTTGTGGCTCGACCGGTCGCACGTCCCCGGCGGAGTGCGTCTTGCACTCGTCTATGGAACAGTGCCCTGTTCGGAAGATTCGTGAGGGCATCGTGCTGAGCCATGTAGGAGTTGACCGTGACCTGATGCCGCAGCTTTCGTCCGACCGTGAAGGAGATGCCGAACAAGGCGACATACAGAGCGGTCAATCCGATGGCGAGGTTTCGATAGAGACTGTCGATGCCAGCGTCGATTTCGGTCTGGATCGGAGCGTAGGGCAGATAGACCTCGAGCACCCCCACCCGATGGGACGGTGATCCGGCGCTGAGGGGAAGATAGACCTCTACCGACTCTTGGCCGATCGGACCGGAGTCGGCGCTGTCGCCATTGAGCGGCGTCAGTTGGTCGACGGCCGTACCACGAGCCGCGTCGAGAGCCTCGGCGTCGTTGCCACCTTCGCCGCCTTGCTTGTGCAGCCCCGAACCGTCGTCGGAATAGATGACGTTCCCGGCCAAATCGCGGATACGTAGTCGCAACACAGCTCCAGTGCGGACTGAGGTACGAACCAGGCGTTGCATATCCGCCGTTTCAGACAGGCTCAACCCCTGGCTAAGAGGCCTACCGTCGAGTATGGGCTCCACGGCCGTCTGGGCCATCAGCGAGGCCTCGGCCTGCCCCTGAGCCAGTCCGCGGCGATCCGCTTCCTGTCGGTAATTCGCTGCAAGTACCAGACCCAGCAGAACCACCGGTACGAGCATGATGACCGCGAAGATCACAAACAGTTTCACCGCCGATTCGCGTTTGGGCGCACCGGGAGGCATCACCTATAGTTATCGGGTCATTAGGTGTGTTCCTTGAGGTGGGGCACTTTGGCGCCGCCGGCAATGACGCCCCTGGCACACGAGCGCGTGCCGGGGCAAATCGAACCCGGACTTAGGTAGGAGCGACTCCAAGGGTGGCGTCGGATCCGGCCGCCTCGGCGATTCCAGAAGTGACCCGAGGATTGCTCGATGTAGGCGAGATCCGCTTAGTAGACCGCTCCACCACAGGGTTGAACTAGTTGGACGCCGTGGAAACTGGGTGGACGCAGAGGCACGTCCGGGGGCCCGTCAGACCTAGAAGTACGAAACCCACACCACCTGGCCAAGGTGATCGTCGCGGGTTCGAATCGCGTCTCCCGCTCCAACGTGGCAGGTCAGTCCGGTTTCTGACCGTGCGGGCCTTCGGGATGAGCCTCAGCACAAGCGGTCCGAATGTCGGAATATGAATCACGCCAGCCACCAAGTAGCCAGAAATTCGCACTGGTGGGCGCCGGTACATCAGTTGTCACGGAGGTCAAGAACGATCCGTGCCTCGATGTCACCGCGCTCGACGTTGGCGATGGACTCGTTGATCTCCCCTAGCTTCCTCGTTTCGCGCACGATTTCCGTACGACCATCAGCATTGAGCTCAAAGGTCTCCTTGAGGTCAACGCGGGTCCCCACCAGCGAGCCGACGATCTTGATGCCACGGAGCACGGTCTCGAAGATGGGGGAGGTGCATCGTGTTGTCAGCCGGCAAACCGACGCCGACGAGGGTTCCGTTGGGACGAAGACTGGCAAGGGCCTCTTCGTAAGCCCGTGGCGACGCCGCCAGCACGATCGCAACGTCAGCCCCACCAAGCGCCTGCATCTCAGCGGCCGGATCTTGCCGAGACGAATCCATCGAATACGACGCACCGAGCCGCTTGGTCACATCGAGTGTCGCGTCGATGAGGTCGACCGCTGCCACGGTTGCCCCGGCGATGCGGGCGTATTGCACCGCAAGGTGGCCTAGCCCGCCGATGCCGAAGACGGCCACCAAGTCCGAAGACCGGGCGCCTGAGCCCTTGACGGCCTTGTAGGTCGTCACGCCCGCGCAGGTGAGCGGTGCGGCGTCGAGGGGATCCACGACGTCAGGCACCCCGCCGACGAAGGCCGCCTCGGCTCGGCGAATCCCCCGTCGACCGTGTAACCCGTTTAGCGAGCGCTCGGACAGAGCGTCTCCCAGCCCGACGCACAGAGCTCGCAGGCCCCGCAGGCCCAACCGAGCCACGGCACCGCGACGCGGTCGCCCTCCGAGAGTTCGTTGACGCCTTGGCCAAGACGCTCGACGACGCCGACGCTCTCGTGGCCGGGAATGAACGGCGGGTGTGGCTTGACCGGCCAATCACCGTGGGCGGCGTGGATGTCGGTGTGGCACAAGCCCGACGTCTCGACCTTCACCAGGACCTGACCGTGAGAGGGCTGGGGCACCGGGACGTCTTGGACCTCGAGGGGCTGGTGGAAAGCGGTAACGACGACGGCCTTCATGGCTACCTCCTGGGTGGCTTTCTTGCAGGTGGTCCCATCCAAGACTGTCCAGGGCGGCTGCGCCACGGGGGAACCTCCACAACAACAGGGACCAATTTCCCGAACCATGATCAGGGCGACGCTCGCCCGGGTCTAACACTCTGAGAACCCGGTGTCGGTTGACGCGCACCCTTGCACGGCATGGCTGGCCAAACGGTTCCATCTGCTAACCGTCTTGGTCCCGCCGGGAGTCACGGAGGAAGGTCATGTCGCAACGGGACCAATCTCCCTATCGAGGGGCCTGGGTCGATGTCAGGGTGGCGTTATGACGGTGATCATTGACGGAACTGCTCCGATCAGCGAAGAGGCTCGATATGCGAGCTCTGATTTCACCACGCGGCCGATTGCGCCGGCCGATGCCGAGGCGCTCGTCCGATTCCACAGACGCCTCAGTCCCCGATCGGTTCACCTGCGGTACTTCGACCTGCACCTCGAGCTTCAGCCCACCGAGATCACGCACCTCACCTGCGTCGATGGGAACAACCGGGTGGCCTACGTGGTCGAGCATCATGGTGAGATCGTCGCGGTAGCTCGCTATGAAAGGCTCGAGGATCACAGCTGCGCCGAGGTGGCTTTCGTTGTGGCCGACGAGTTCCAGCACCACGGGCTGGGCTCCATGCTCTTGGAGCGGTTGGTCCGAGAGGCCAGGCGCTGCGGTATCGCCGAGTTTAAGGCCAGCGTTCTCGCTGAGAACTCCGCCATGCTCGCAGTCTTCCGTGGTACTGGTTTTCCAATGACGCTGGCCCGTACCTACGACGTGATCGAACTCACGATGGAGATCGGCCCGCGCTGTCTGTGAACGTCTGCCGAGGCGATGGGAGGCTGCTCTACAGACTGATGTCCCAGCGCGCTAGACCTGGTTCCATCAGAGCGGGACTGACCAGATCAGTCGCGTTCCGCCGCCGTTGCGCGGTTGGACCTCGAAGGACCCGCCGAGCTTTTCTGCTCGTTCACGAATGTTTGCCAACCCGAGACCTGGTTGGGCAAGTGGGAACTCAATACCGCTCCCATTGTCCGAGACCTCGAGGACGATGCGGTCGGTCACGACAAGCGACACCTCATAGCGGGTAGCCCCCGAGTGCTTGCCTGCGTTGGTGAGGGCCTCCCGCACGACGGCCAGAACGTGGTCACCGACGTGTTGCGGTACATCGTTGTCGACGGCCCCGTCGAACTGAACTTCGGGGCGGCTCCCGAGCGTTCCCGCCAACTCCTCCGAGAGATGCAGGACGGCTTGGCGCAGTCCGCCCGGAAGCGCTGCGTCCCCCAGCTCGAAGATGGCCGAGCGGATCTGGGTGATGGTGTCATCGAGGTCGTCGATCGCCCGAGAGACCCGCTCGACAACCTGGTCACGCTCAGGGATCCTCGTGGCGCCCTGAAGCCTCATGCCGACGGCGTAGATGCGCTGAATGACCCGGTCATGAAGGTCGCGGGCTATCCGGTCCCGGTCGTCGAGCACGCTCATGACTCGGACCCGATCGTGGAGCCGCGTGTTCTCTATGGCGATGCCTGCGGCCAGTGCGAGGGCCTCGGCGAGTGCCTCGTCTTCGTCGGTGAATTCCGTGGCGTCCTGCTTATCGGTCAGGTAGAGATTGCCGTAAACGTCGTCTCGGACGCGCAGCGGCACCCCCAGGAAGGACGTCATCGGCGGATGATTCGCCGGGAAGCCGTAACGGCCTGGGTGTTCTTCGAGGTGGGAGAGCCGCAGGGGAGCCGGTTCGGTTATGAGCAGCCCCAGGACACCCCGGCCCGTGGGACGATCTCCGATGATTGCTTCCTCGGCCTCGCTTAACCCGACGGTGATGAACTGCTCGAGCCCGGTGCGAGTCTGGTTGAGTACCCCGAGGGCGGCGTAGCCGGCTCCGACCAGGGATCTGGCCTCTTCCACTAGGTGAGAGAGCAGGTCGGCCAACTCAACGTCGGCCGTGATCATGAGGACCGCTCCCATGAGGCGCTGTAGCTTTTCTGGGTCATTCACCCTGGCATACGGCACCGAAATGAGCGTACTGCCATTTCGCGAGGTTTCGCCCGGGCGCGAGTAGTGCTGTCAGAATGGCCGCGTGAGCGTCCGGGTCTTTCTGCTCGATGACCACGAGCTGGTCCGCGAGGGCATCCGGAGTTTTCTCGAGAGCGACGACGACATCTCTGTCGTGGGCGAGGCGTCTACCGGTGCCGAGGCACTCGCCCGGGTACCGTTGGCCAAGCCAGACGTCGCCATCCTCGACGTGCGCCTCGAGGACGGTGATGGGATCGAGGTGTGTCGGGATCTGCGCTCGGCAATGCCCGACCTGGTCTGCCTGATGCTCACCAGCTTCGCTGACGACGAGGCCATGTACGCCAGCGTGATGGCGGGGGCAGCCGGCTACGTCCTCAAGCAGATCAAGGCAGGTGACCTGATCGAGGACGTGAAGAAGGTGGCGACAGGAGCGTCGCTTATGGACCCGAGGGCAGTGGCCCGAGTGGTCGAACGCATCGCCAACCCGCCCAGGGGTGATCCGTCGGTCTCGTCGCTGTCGCCCCAAGAATCTCGTATTTTGGATCTCATCGCAGAAGGCAAGACCAACAAACAGATCGCCGAGGCGATGTTCCTCTCGGAGAACACGGTGAAGAACTATGTCACCGGTTTGCTTCGCAAACTCAAGGTCACGAGCCGGACCGAGGCTGCCATCTACGCCACCAAGCTCAAGAGCGAGGGCTAGCTACTCAAACCCACCGGTAGAAGGCCGTTAGGGCAGGCGCGCATCCGCGGAAAATGCCCCCTGGTCCAGGAAAATGGGGCTGTTCGAAGGTCCCAATGCCCTGGCACAGGAGGCATCTCTGAGATGAGCTTACGCGTCGGCACCACGTCGCGGGCGATTACCTCCTATGGCGGAGCTGAGCTCTTGCGAGAGACGGCCCGAGCCGTCGGTCTCGACGATGCCGTCGAGCAGTGCCTGCACCTCAAGACGCGTCATCGTGGTCTTTCCGAATCAGAGTTCGTGGCGTCGATGTCCGAGTCGATCGCGCTCGGCGCCCGCTGTCTCGACGATCTGGCCGTGACCCGGGCCGACGCCGCCCAGACCATGTTGCGGGGCTATGAGGTCCCGGCCTCCCAGACGGCGGGCGCCTGGCTGCGCCGCTTCACCCTGGGGCACATCGGCCAGTTGAACAAGGCGCTCGAGATCGTTCAGCGCACCGCCATCGGCGCCTCGGGAGTGACCGAGGTGACGCTGGACTTCGACTCCACCTATGTCTTCAGCCGCTCGACCAGGCGCCAGGGCGTCGACCGCACGTACAAGCGTGGCTATGCGCTGCACCCGATGCTGTGCTTCGAGGCGTCGTCGGGCGTGGCGGTCCACGCCCGGCTGCGGCGGGGCAAGGCGGGTCCCTCGAGCGGGATCGGGACCTTCGTGGCAGAGACGCTGCGCCGAGTGCCCGAAGGCGTCGGCGTGCGCAGCCGGCTCGATTCGGGGTTCTACTCGGGTGCCCTCTTCGGCCAGCTCGAGCGGGCTGGTGTCACCTACCTGTGCGGGGTCCCCATGATCCCGATCCTGTTCGAGATCGTCACGAAAATTGACCCCGAATCCTGGGCTCGGTGCCTCGACAAGGACGAAGGCGAGGTGGCCGAGTTCGGCTATCGGATGCGCCACGGTCGGGCCCCCTTCCGCCGCTACATCGTTAAGCGCATCGCGCTCGACGAGGGCCAGCAGCTCAGCTTCGACGGCGGGGTGTATCGCTACTGGATCTTTGTGACCAACGACCACGAGCGCAGCGCCGTCGCCCTCGAGTCTGAGCACCGACATAAGGCCGACGTCGAGTCGGGCATGCGCGAGCTCAAGTCGAACTTCGGGCTGCACGCCTTCCCCAAGCACGGCTTCATGGCCAACTGGGCCTGGCTGCTCCTCGTCTGCCTCGGCCACAACCTGTGCTGTTGGACCCAGCAGCTCGGACGCCTCGGGGCCGGGCGACACGGTGGGGATCTACGCGCCAAGCGACTGCGCTATCGCTATCTGGCCGTCCCTGCCGTGGTGGTGCGCAGCGGGCGACGCTTTACGCTGCGCCTCCAGGCCGGCTAGCCCTATTTGGAGCAGTTCATCGCGGCGCTAGAGCGCCTCGCGATCCTTCGCGCCCCTCCCGCCTGACTCCGAATCCCAGCACAACTGGGCGAACCCTTGACCTTGCACGTCCTCATGCAGGTTCACAGAGTCGGGCAGGACTACCAACCGGCCTTTCGAGACAACGGAGCCTCTCCTCGTCCGCCTTCGACGCCTTCACAACGTCCGAACCGGACGCGAACGGGGTCAGCGTCCTGTTACCGGTGGATTTGAGTAGCTAAGCCTCCCTGAAGTTGTCGGGTTGGCGAACAGGAACTTCTAGATCCACGCCGCGTCGGGCCAACTCGACCTCGAGGCGCGCCCGCTCGATCCTCGGGTGCACGAAGTTCCTCGGAGCCACGTCAATGCCGTGTTCGGCCGCCAGGCTTATGAGGGCTCGGTCGTAGACGACTTCTGCAACCAAGGTCGCTTCTGACAAGACTCCGGCCCCCAGATCCTGAGCGGGTAGTGCGGCTCGGCAGCTGAGCACGTAGTCGACGAGAGCTTCGCCGGACAACTCTGTGTCCCATCGGTCCACGGCCCCTGAGAGGACCTCCACGTACATGCTCACGCCTCCAGTGTGTGCGCGGCTGAGAGCCCACGACTAGGGAGGATCCTCCCTTTCGGGACCCCTCTGGCCAGTGAGCCCCACCACGGGACCTTCTTCCCTAGCCCACAGGACGTTTGCGCCCATCCCAGCGAACCCTCAGTCATAGACGATGGATGCAGATCTCCTCACTGGGAGGGATCACGAACAAGGAGATACACAAATGCGACGCAAGGTTTTCGACATGCTGGCCAGTGTCGGTGGGGTGGTCGTGGTCATCGTGCTGGCCGTGGCCGGTTCGCTGCTTCTGGTGGGCTACAGCTTCGCCAACAATTACGTACACACCCAACTAGCCCAGCAGCAGATCACATTCCCCACAGCGGCGGCGTTCGCCCACCCCAACGGGACCGAGATCACGAAGTCGATGATCCCTTCGGTGTCTCAGTACGCCGGACAGCAGCTCCTGACAGGGCAGCAGGCTGAGGTCTACGCCAATGACTTCATTGACGTGCATTTGGGTGAGATCGGCGGCGGCAAGACCTACTCTCAGTTGAGCGCGGCGGCCATGGCCCTGCCCAAGGGATCGCCGGCCTATACGGCTGCCGAGGCCAAGGTCCAGACGGACTTCCAGGGCACCACGCTCCGTGGCCTGCTCCTTGAGGCCTACGGCTTCAGCCTCATCGCAATGATCGCCTTCTGGTGCGCCATTGCAGCGTTCTGCCTGGCAGGCGTCATGGCTGTGCTGGTCGGGCTCGGCTTCGCCCACGCCCGGCGGACGGACGAGAACGAGGAGCTTCTCCCCAGTCACACTCCGGAGAAGGAGCTCGTCTCGGTGTAACGCCAGCAAACCCTCCCCAGTGAGGAGCAACACCGGCCCGCCGAGCGGGCCGGTGTTGCGCGTCCGCCCTCTGGCCTATACCCCTGAGCCCGAGCCAGCTGGGCTTGTACGAGTTGGGTCGTGAGCTACCAGGAGGTAGTCCAGCCGAAGCAATATTCGAGAGAGTTCCGCCGGGCCGCCTGTGAGCGACTCGTGGCCGGCGAGAAGGTGAGCTCGTTTTCGAAGGAGTTGGGGTCTCCGGAGGGATCCTCTATCCGTTGGAAGCGTCAGACCCTGATCGGTGCCGGCAGGGCCGAGGGCATCAAGAGCGTCGAGGCCGACGAGCTGGCCCAGGCGCACCGGACCATCGCTGAGTTCGGCCGAGCTCGAGGCGGTCAGGGCGGCGGTCGCCCTGTTCAACGGGGAGGAGCCCGTCAGCCCAAAGGCGATGCCAGGTTGCCCAAGGCCTGAGCAATTTGGGCTACAACGAGCGCGTGTCGTGGGAAATTGGTATGCGAAGGCAGTGTCTTCAGGTGCAAGTGACTTGAAGATCTGCTGGACTCCCGTGGGATCTTTGGACCAGGACCCTTTCGAGTTTGGAGGCCATATGCGCAGCGACATCCGTGAAGGCGAGAAGTTTCCCGACTACGAGCTCGCCGATCAATCCGGCCGGCGACGGTCCCTGTCGGAGCTCCAGGGGGGCAACCCGATGGTGCTCCATCTGTCCCGTGGCGGCTTCGATCCGAAAGAGCATCAGTTCGTAGGGCAATTGGTCGACGTCTATCCCGAGTTCAGAAATGCCTACACGCGATTGGCTCTCATCTCGACCGATAATCAGCTGAACATCAATGAGTTCCGGGACGCGCTGGGCGCCACGTGGCCGTTCCTGTCGGACCCCGATCGGGTCGTCCAGAAGGATCTGGACATCGAAGAGTTCACGGATGAGCCGCACGATCCGATGATCCCCCACACGTTCGTCCTCGAGCCCGGACTCAAGATCTTCAAGATCTACAACGGATACTGGTACTGGGGCCGGCCCACGATGGCAGAGCTCCACGTAGATCTGAGGGGCGTGTTCAAGAAAATTCGGCCCGACTTCGACCTGGCGGCTCCGGGGTTGAGGGAGGCGTGGGAACGAGGAGACCGGGATCAATTCCTCGTCGACACGCTGGAGGAGCCGATCCGGTACACCGAAGGCAAGAGCATCGGTATCAAACGGTGACCCTGGGGGTCGGGGCGCCCGTCCTCCCGCTGGAGTTCTCGACCATAGGAACTCGAGCTGCTCGCGGACAGGGGAAGGGTTGAGACGTGCACCCGTGCATCGCCATTCCTAGCGGCGTACGCTAGAACGACGTCGGACCCCGAGGGCGAGGGTGTTGCAGGTGCAAGGTGTTCCCCTGGGCGCGACAATCCCTTCGGGACCAGACGAGGAGAGCCGGATGAGCACCGTCGATGGACAGAGCGCACCCCGCGGATCGCCGGGCAGCGAACCGGCCGATCTCGGCTTTCAAAACCCTTCGAATGGAATCGCCAAAATGCCGCTGCCTTTGCAATCCATGCAGGCGTAGATGGCACGGCTGTGACCGTGGAAGACCGTCGGAGATAGCAGATGGCTGAGACCCCACAGTCCCAAGAAGAAATCCTGCTCACACACTTCATCGTGTCGAACGACGTCGAGCGCTCTCGGCGCTTCTATACCGAGGTCCTCGGGGGCCGGGTCGCCTTCTCGAGCCCCGGAGGGCCGACCAACGTCGCACTGTCGAATAGTTGGATCGTCATCAATGGCGGCGGAGGCCCGACCGACGACAAGCCGGAGGTCACTCTGGAGACGCCCGGCGACCCAAATCAGGTGAGCAGCTTCGTCAACATCCGGGTCAAGGATATGGAGACGGTGTACTCCGAATGGCGCGCACGGGGTGCTCAGTTCCTGACACCCCCGAAGCAGCACCAGTACGAGATCCGTTGCTACATCCGTGACCCCGACGGTCATCTGATCGAAGTAGGGCAGACCACCGACCCGCAGGGGGACTGGGTGCCCGATCACTGGCCATCGAGTATGCCCGCTGACGAGCTCCCAACGCCGCCAGAGGGAATCGTGCTGGCCCACTTCATCGTGTCGGACGATGTCGAGCGCTCTCGTCGCTTCTACACCGATGTGCTCGGGGGGAGGGATGCCTTCTCCGGACCCGGAGGGCTCACGTATGTCCAACTGTCGAACAGTTGGATCATCATCAACGTCGGCGGAGGGCCGACCGACGACAAGCCGGAGGTCACCCTTGAGACACCCGCCGATCCCAATCGGGTCAGCAGTTTCCTCAATATACGAGTAACGGACATGCCCGCTGTGTACGCCGAATGGAGCGCGCGCGGTGCGGAATTCCTGACGCCACCGAAGCAGCACAAGTACGAAATCCGTTGTTATATCCGCGATCCCGATGGTCATCTGATCGAAGTGGGGCAGACGACGGACCCGGGGGGAGATTGGTTCCCCGATCAATGGCCATCGAGTAAGTCGGAGTGAGCTTCCTGACGGGGTGGGGTCTCGATCAGGACCGCGGCGATCATCGGCACGGGGGTGGGGATCGGATCGGCGATCGCGCGTCAGCTTGCTGCCGGTGGCGGGACCCTCCAGCTCTCGAGCGCCGACAAGGAGTCGGACCGAAAGCTGGCAGGGTCGATGAAACCTAAGGCTCCTAGTGGCTGGCTGCGACGCTCCGCGATTCCCCCAACCCGGCGAAATCGATCTCGGCCGCTCGACACGGAGCCTGAATGGCGAAGCCCTGCCCTGAGTCACACCCTAAGGCGGCCAGCACACCGACGAAACCGAGCCGCTCGATGCCTTCGGCCACGACGCGCAGCCCGAGCGCATGGCCCAGCTGGATGATGGAGCGGACGATACCCTCGTCGCGGTCGCCGGCGGCTTCGACCTGCAGGCGCGAGGTGAAGGTGCGGTCCAGCTTGAGCTCGCCGACCGCCAGGTCATTCAGGTGGGAGAGGGATGAGAAGCCCGTCCCGAAGTCGTCGATCGAGACCACAATGCCAGTC
>Ga0209420_1000648_pt1 | contig 17647 bp, 11 predicted proteins | sample BlaSpr_A8_OM1_O1_FD_187972 | JGI IMG/M metagenome (GOLD analysis project Ga0209420, IMG submission 187972) | Forest soil microbial communities from Thunder Bay, Ontario, Canada - Black Spruce, Ontario site 2_A8_OM1_O1 (SPAdes) (version 2) | ecosystem: Environmental > Terrestrial > Soil > Boreal... | reverse complement strand
CTTCATAAAATTCCGGTACATGTGGGCCCACTTCAGGAACGAAAATTGATACACGTAGCTTATGTTCAAAAGTTGCCGCTGATCGAAGTTCGAACTCGCCTTGTTTGTTCGCAGATTGAAAGCATTTACGAAGGTTGAGTCGAAGCGATCCGATGAATCGTCAATGGAGTGGCTGTACGTGTAGGCGAGCTCCAAGCTGAGCGGAGCTTTGGTTCGTCGCAGGGTGACCTGCATGCCGTTATAGTGGGAATCTGCTACGTTCTGGAGCGAGAATATTTCGCCGAGCGTCGGAGCGAAAGTACGCAAAGCGTTGGGATCCGGAAGGCCTCCTACGGGGGTCCCGTAACAAGCCGCTTCCAAATTAATAAATCCAGGGTTACCCGCAGCCACCGCGTTGCCATTCACCAGAAAGTTCGTGCCATTGAATGTGCTGCAAATGGAGTTGGTAATCGGCTGGCCCTTCATGAACGGGTTCTCGGAACCATCCACGGGCTCCAACTGATTGATTTGCAGTTCGGCGGTTAAATGGGTTCCCTTGCTGCCTACGTAGGCGATGCTCCCGACCAAGTCGCGGGTGAATTGGCGTTGCACGCTCAGGTTCCACTGCTGAACGTACGGCCAAACCGCGTGAGTGGGAATGGAAGTAACGTTGGGGGGAAAAGCAACCGGGTTCGCATTGGTGCAATTCGTTCCGATACATTCGTAACCGTTTGTGAAGTGTTGAATTACATCCAGCACTCCCGGGGGAACGCCTGGCGTATTTCCAACCGCATTTGCGGAAGGAGCACTGCCTTCCAATGAACCAGTATTTGCTTCGTCTCCCGTGCCGTGTTCGAAAAATATTCCGTATCCGGCGCGTATCGAGGTCTTTCCGTCGCCCTTGGGATCCCAGGCGAAGCCAACGCGCGGACCAGGATTGATTAAATGCCCTGTCATGCAACCACTCGGTACGCCATTTTTTCCGCACTGCACCAAACCGTTCAGAAGGCGCGGGTCAGGATTAGCGGGATTTAAAGGAATCGAAGTGCACGATATGGAAGTAGGCATAGACGGATTGCTACAAGAAGGAACATCCAGGAGTACGCCGGTGAAGGGGTCCACTGCGGCCGTAGCTGCGAGAGCCGGATTGAAAGCTTTGGCTTCCCAGTTATAGGCCTGGTCGTACTTTTCGTGCCAAGTCCCGAACAGACTCAATCGTAGTCCGAGGTTCACAGTGAGGCGCGGCGTGACTTTCCAGTTGTCCTGGATATACGGCTCGATCGTATTGTAGCGGTTGTAATATTTGTGCTGGCCGCTGTCCTGCTGAAACGTTTTGATGTCGCCCAACAAAAAGTCAGCGAAGCTGTTGCCCGAGGATAGAAAACTATTCACATTCGAAAAGCTCACGATGCCCTGGACGTCACCCGTGGCTGCGCCGATGGCCGGATTCACTTCGTTCTTTTGAGCGAAAACTACTTGAACGCCGAACTGCAAAGTATGCTTTCCGAAAGATTTCGAGGCGTTGTCTCCAAAGGCATAGGTGGGGTTGGTCTGATGATAAGGCTCGAAAGATGGATCTACCGCGAAGCCGTTGCCGCCATAGGCAGCATTCGTACCGCCGATCACGATGCCCGGAATTTTATTGCCGAAACACGCACTTTGGGCTGGCGGGAAGGTTTTGGGACATTCAAAAAGGCTGCCGATGGTCAGTCCGGCAGGACGCATCCAGGTGGCACCGGGGCCGTTCTGATCGGTCAGAGTGATATGGTCGGTTGTATAGCTGAAGATAAGGCCGTTAATGAACGAGGTCGAAATAACCTGGTCTACGCGCGCTACCATGTCGAGACCAGGGCCAACAAAGTTCGTTTCAATCGTTGGGAAACTGTTCTGGATAAAACCCCACTGCGGAACAGTTGTTACTGTATTCCAAGTGTCGTGAACGTAGCGGAAGGTCGCCTTAACGTTGGGCGTAAAATTGTGATCGACCCGGAAAAGTTCTTCTCGCCAATCGGTGGGTGTGGAAACTGCCGCATCGTAACAAGAGGCGATGCTCGAATTACAGCCGGTGTCTGAAGTTGGAGCAGGAATAATGCCGGTGGCTAGGATAGCCGCTGCATTCGGATCGTAAGTGTTCGACCCGGGCAAGGTGACTTGATTCCCGGGAAAAGTTTCCACGAAAGGAGGCGTGCCCGCCGCATTTTTCTGCGGACAGTCGGGGAATTGCGTTCGCAGAAAAGTGACTTGCTCTCCCGGACCCGCGTATGGACAAACGTCTCCAAAATATCCATTTCGCTCAGCAATCGAAGGGACTCCTTGATTGAACTCCGTCGGTGTTTTTTCGCGGCGAACTTCTTCGGAGAAAAAGAAAAAAGTTTTGTCCTTCGCGGTGTTGTAATGACCGGGGATGAAAACTGGGCCGCCGATCGTCCCGCCGAAGTCGTTCCTGCGATAAAGGGGCGCTTGGGTGCCGATATCAAAATAGTTGCGGGCGTTGAAGAGTTCATTGCGAATGAATTCGTAACCGTCCCCATGAAACTGTGGCTCGCCGGATTTAGTAGTCACCAGCACTGTTCCGGAAGCGCTGCGTCCAAACTCCGCTCCATAATTTGAGGTCATTACCTGTAAGTTGGCGATTGCATCCAGGCTCGGGTAAACGATCAAAGTACTTGAACTGCCGTTGATGCCGGCATTCAGAACGTCGCTTCCGTCCACGTCAAAATTGTTGTACTCGACGCGGCCTCCATTGACGCTGTATTTCACGCTGCCTTTCATGCCCACCAGGGCTTCGTCCTGACTCGTCTGGTTGCTCACGCCCGGTGCCAGGGTAATCAGCTGCGTAAAGTTTCTGCCGTTCAACCCTAGCGAGGTGACTTCTTCCTCCGTGATTGTGCCGCTGATGGTTGGATTTTCGGTCTCGATTTGAGTTACCCTTCCAGCCTCTACGTTGACAGAAGCTGTGGCAGCAGCAATTTCGAGGTTCGCATCCGCACGCGCGGTCTGGTTGGGACCGAGAACGACTGAAGAAGCTTCAAACGCTTTGAATCCCTGCGCGGCAATACTTACTTTGTAAATACCAGCGGGAAGCCGTTCCACTTTGAACTCGCCTTGCTCATCGGTACTTGCGGTGTGAACCACCCCTTTTTCGTCCGTGATAGTTACGGTTGCCCCAGGGATCGCTGCCCCGGAAGAATCATGAACATTTCCGACCATGGTCCCCGTTTTAGAAGTGGGTTCCGTATTTTCCTGGCCCTGTGCGTTAGCCACCAAGCAAAAAACCAGTACCGCCAGGACCCATACCACAGCCTTCATAGCCTTCACGGCAAACTACCTCCTGAATGGGGTTGTAGATCGGCCAGTGGGCGAATTAAATCGCGTTAGAAAAGCATCCCGGCTCGCTGGTTGTACGAATACCCAGAGCCCACGTACGACTTTCCGATGACGTCCACCTCTCTGACGTAATCGCTACTGATGCTGAGGTTGTTGTTCCTGGAAAGGAATTGAAGCGGCTGCGTATGGTAGCCGCATGTTCTTTCCGCCAACGAATAGGAAACAGTGGGTCTCCTCTTACAACGTTACTGTTTGCTGGTGATTGAGCTCGCAGCTTGCTCACGCCTTTAACGCGCACTACTACGAGCACTCGCGACAGCTCTTCACAAACTGCGAGCGCTAGGCCAAAGGCGAGCGCCAAAAAAAAACGACGCCGCAGAAGTTTTCTGGCGGCACTTACTTTAAGGTGGACGAAAGCGACGGTATCAGTAACAGGAGGCCTGTTACTGCTTGATGTCACAGACATGAAAAGGAAGTAACAAGACCATGGCTCTCGAATTTTTCTCCTAACCCACATCGGGAAAACATCCGAGCATACGCTCTGAGGAAATCACAGCTCCGCGTCGCCTCTCTCTTCGAAGGTCCACTTGACGAATACACAAAGTGTTTCGCGAGCTAAAGCGTTTAGAGCTAGGTGTTAACTCAACGCGATGCGCAACCGTCGTTTCAGTTGCGTTGCAAACTTGTGAATTTTGGCTGAGGGATCTTTGAAAACGCAGCGAGTGTTGGAAACAAATTTCGTTACAAGAAATTCATGCGCTCTCAATTTCTGTTTCATCTCACAGTAACATTGGCCCGCGATAGTCAACCGCGAGTTTGACCTGCCTCAGCTCTGAAGGGTCATTTGGTTGGAGAGTGCCGCGCTCGAACTGCGGTCGTTGATGCTGTCCAGCCACTCGGTTGGACGTGTTTCGGCAAAACAGTTTTTAAAATGCGGTCTCACCCCTATCTGAAGAAAGACTACAGGAGAAAATGATGAAGAATTTCACGCGGTACTGTACTGTAGCAATCTGTCTAGGGGCCGTTTTTTTGTTTGGCTCCGCGTGTTTGGCGCAATCGCTTCCATTCCTTGCAGTAGGTTCTTCGGCGGCCTACAACGCATTCGCGATCGGCGGAGCGTCGGGTACCACCCCCGTCTGCACGAATGTCCCCAACGGCAGCACTCTCGAGAGCTCTACAAACGTTTATGTTTGGACCGAGAGCGGCAAGTCCGGACACACGTATTTCAACGGCGTTGATAACCGTAACAGCGGCTACGCACAGCAGAATGCAAAAGGCTGGGTTGAGTGGGCTGGCTCAGCAGACGGCACCACGGTAACAGCCGTTTGCGTGTATCTGGCTACCGACTCCATCGTCGGCAACAGACTTTTCTTCGCCACCAACACCGGCGGCACGCCAGCCGGAACCATCAATTTCCAAGGCGGCTGCAGCTCCGGATTCCCAATCTCGGGAGATAACCAGATTCCTTCCGGAGTTCTACCGGCGGACACAGCATTGCCTTCCGGCGTTTGCAACGCGATCAACGGTAAGGTATGGAACGCAGCACCCAGCGACATTCGCGCGGAAGATGCTTCCTTTGGCACTCAGCGCGCTTGCGCCTCTTATGTCTCGAGCGGGACTGGATTCGGATATAGCTGCGTAACGAGCCCGACGACGATTCACAGTGGAGTAGGCGGCAGCACTGGCTCCGTTCAGACGGTAACGTATGCCATCGCTGGAGAAGACCCGGTTACTTCAACCCAAATCGCACACTCCACCGCGGGCTCTGACGGTCATCCGTTTGTCACTCTCCCAGCCGGCGGACAAGCCGTTCTTGTTCTTGTAAACATAAACGACACGAGCAGCAGCGGTTTCGGTTCTACGGCATTGTATAACGTGAACCGTCCTAACCTCGCTCGCGTTTTCGCCGGCGCTGCGACCCGTACTCGCGACATCGTCCCGGGAACTGGGTTGCTGTCGAAGCCTCTTACAGCTCTGGTTCGTGAACCGCTTTCTGGGACGTTTAACACCTTCGAGTTTCAGGTAACCCGCACGAAGGAATATGACTTTAGCCAGGAAGATCTGGCTAACAACACCGGTGCGGAGAGTGCCAATGGAATCGGAATGGCTACCCCTTCGGGATGGGTTTGGCAAGGTGGATCTGTTTCGGGGTCCGTCACCGGGAACCCGCTGGATTGGAAGAAGACTTCAACCACTGGCCTCAAGGTTCGTGTGATCGGAACCGGTGAAATGGTTTCTACCGTCGCTGGCGTCGGCCTCACAGACGCGGGCGGCAATACGCTGACCAACCAGATCGGCTATGCCTTCTTCAGCTTCGGCAACGTCAAGCCTGCAGTGAACCTCGCTAAGTATTTGTTGGTTGACGGTGTCGATCCCCTGTTCGACGGCGGTAGCGGTCCAAACCAAAACCCGGGTGGAATAGCATCCGGTACGCTGCCCACTTGCACTGCTCCTTGCGGCACAGCGGTTACACTTACCAACATCAAGAATGGTTCCTATCCACTCTGGAACATCCTGCGCGTGATCACCACCGGTACGTTGGGAGCTACGACGACCAGCGGAGCTTGCGAATCAGGAGCGACGGTGTGCGAGATGGTGGCAGCGTCACAGGGGGCTTATGCTCTGATCCCCGACCTGGTTCCTTATTCCTCAATGGAAGTGTTCCGTTCGCACCAGACCGTCAAGGACAATAGCGTTAGCTTCACCCAACATAACGGCTTCAAGCACTACACCGGAATTGCGAGCACACCTTGCGGTTTCGCTCCGATCTCGGGTGCTGCAATCCAGTATGAGTGCGGCGGTGACGTTGCCGGTGCCCGATTCCAGATTCAACAGGAATTGGACGCTAACACGGACACCAATGGGGAACTGGTTGGATTCCTTCAGTAGTTGAAATGTTAACGGGACGAGAGACAGGCTGCCGCGAGGCGGCCTGTCTTTTTCCCAATATAGCCTAAACGCAGAGATGGTCTTCGTAAGGATGGCGGGGAGCCGTAATAAAACAATCCATGGAGCAAGTGAATGAGGTTTGGTGAGAGGCAAACTTCGAGGTGGTTTTTCGTTTCAATTCTATTCTTTTTCTTGAACTCCTATAGCGGTTCTGCAATCGTTCACGGGCAACAGCAGGGCGCTGCAACTCCGTCCCAACAGGCTCCGCTCTCCGCACCGGCAGACCCCATGGAAGCCGCGAAACAGCGACAACCATGGCCAGACGACGAGGATTTCGATTCACTGCCGATGGCCCAAAGCAATTTGCAGCCTGAAGCGCCTCTAGTAGGTGTGCTGGACAAACAGCCGGATTTCACACGCGAACTCATCCGGGTTCACTGGCGTTTTGGTGACCCAATCGATTTATGGGTGATGAAACCTGCGGGCGTCGAGAAGCCGCCTGTCATTTTGTACCTGTACGGATATCCAACTGACACGGATCGTTTTCGCGACGATCGATACTGCCAGCGCATCACGCGCGGTGGCTATGCTGCTGTTGGTTTTGTATCTGCGCTCACCGGCCACCGCTATCATGACCGCCCGATGAAAGAGTGGTTCGTAAGCGAGCTGCAGGAATCACTGGTGAAGTCCACCCATGACGTTCAGATGATCATCAACTACCTTTCTAGCCGCGGCGATCTAGACATGGATCGAGTCGGAATGTTCGGGCAAGGCTCCGGCGGAGCGATCGCCATTCTAGCTGCGGCAGTTGACCCGCGTATAAAAACCATAAACCTAATCGATCCGTGGGGCGACTGGCCTGATTGGATGGCCACCTCAGAGAGGGTTCCAGATGCAGAGCGTCCAAGATATGTAACCCCCGAATTCCAAAAACAAGTCGCGCCCTTCGACCCGGTTGTTTGGCTACCAAAATTAGCGCCGCGTGCGGTACGTATTCAGGATGTTATGGACGACCCTTATACTCCCGAGATTTGTAAAAAGAAAATCGAGGCAGCAGCTCCTAAGTCTGCCGAAATTGTCAGATACGACGACACCCAAGCGCTGCATGTAGCCTCCTACGACGGAAAAGCTTTTGACTGGATCAAAGTACAACTAAGACCGGCTTCGAAAGAGACCGCTGCAAAATGAGCAGTCGAGTTCGGTAAGCGGTGCGCAAATTACTGGACCGGACTTAGCGGTTCACCAGCGCAGAATTTTTTGCGACCGATGACCTGGAGGAGTGATGACAAATTCTAAGAGCCTTATGGTTGCGCGCAAGGCGGGGAAGTTTGCTAGCGTCCGCTCATTCGTGCTGCCTCTCGCCGCAACCGTCAGCATGCTGGCGCTCGCCGCCTGCGTCACGAAGCAGGTCACTCCCGCTACGGTGCCGGTAGTAACTTTTCAGCTTCTGCCTCCCAGCACGATTCAAGCGGGCGGACAGGTGCAATTGGTCGCAGTTGTTGCGAATGACCCCAAAATGATGGGCATCGACTGGAACGCGAGTTGCGTGAACACCAATTGTGGCTCTTTCAATCCCGCTCACACCGCTAGCGGTCAAGCGACCATTTACACAGCGCCCAGCACGGTGCCGCAGGGTGGGGTGAATCTCGCCGCCCGCGCCACGGCCTCTCCCGCGCAAACAGTTGTTGCGAACGTGACGATCTTTACCAATGTTCAGATTAAGTTGACTGGATTTCCCGCATCTCCCTTAGGAGCAGGTAATACTACGACGCTGACCGCAGTTGTCACTGGCGATCCCAATAACCCACCATTGGGTGTTGGTTGGTCGCTGAATTGTACTGCGGCGGTATGCGGCACGCTTAGCGCGCCGAACACTGCCAGCGGAGTTCCGGTTGTCTATACCGCTCCGTCTACCGTGACCACACCCTTCACAGTAACCTTCCAAGCCACTCCCTTAGCCGATACCACACAGATTATTTCCGCCAGCATTACGGTTAATCCTGTTTCCGGCGTCACCATCGCTATCACAGGATTGCCAAGTACAATTCAGGCCAGTGGCACCGCAAATGTAACCGCCACGGTCTCCAATGACCCCAAGGGCGGTGGTGTAACCTGGGCCGCGAGCTGCACTAACTCCGCGGCTTCGGGACAATGCGGAACGTTTACGAATCCTCCCATGACGGCTAGCGGCGCTCCCATCGTTTATACGGCGCCGGCCACGGTGCCGGCTGGTGGCCTGCCGGTGACTATTACGGCCACATCTGTAGACAGCCCGGCAATTGCCACAACCATTACCAGCATTACGAACCCAACTCTTTCGGTCACCATTTCTTCGCCGCCTCCCTCTTCGATGGCCGCTGGGACGACCGCACCCGGAGTAGTCGCGACGCTCCAGAATGACACCATGAACAAGGGCGTCACCTGGTCCGCAATGTGTACGCCCGCAACCGGAAGCACTTGCGGCTCGTTTAGTCCCACAGCAACTACCAGCGGCGTGGCGACCACATACCAAGCGCCCTCGATTATTCCCATCAACACAGGCGGAGTGGTCACCATCGTCGCGACCACTGTGGCTACTCCAGTGGCGACGGCGATGGCCACGGTAACTATCACAGCGGCAAACAGCGTTTCCATCAACTGGACATCGAGTGCGCTGACTCCTCCGTCCACGCTTCTTCTGTCTGCCGAAGCAACTGTAAGCGCTACGGTCACTAACGATCCCACCACCGGTATCAACGGTGTGACTTGGACGGCTACCTGCACCGCCGGTACGGGAGGAGACTGCGGCTCATTCACGACCAATCCCACGGCAAATGGCCTGAACACAATGTATCAGGCGCCCAGCGTGCTGCCTCTCAACGGTGGCCTCGTCACTGTCACAGCCACCGCTCAGGCTGCTCCAAATCCCAGCATATCCAAGCAGGTGACGATCACAGCGCCGACGCTTACGGTCACGATCGACACCCCGCCCACGTCCATAGAAGCCGGCACGACCACGCAACTCACAGCTACCATTACAAATGATTCTCCGACGCCGCCAAATGGCGTGAACTGGAGCGTAACCTGCACCGGCGGCACGGGAACGAATCCCTGCGGCTCGTTCAGCCCCACGAACACGTTGACCGGCGTTGCGACGACTTACACCGCGCCGGCCACCGCTCCGACCGGCGGCACCGTAACCATTACAGCGACGTCTGCTGCTCAGAGCAACGTCTCGGATAGCACACCCGCCATCCCGATCACGGCCAATACAAGCGCAGGATTACTTAGCGGCCAGTACGCTTTTAACATTTCGGCGCAAAATGGCTTCGGGTACTTCGGCGCCGTGGGAAGTATCACTGCCGACGGGCAAGGGCACATCACCATGGGCGAAGAAGACACGGCTCCGATCAACAGCTGCGGTGCGTCCTCCGTTACAGGGATAACCGGGACCTACACAGTGGACTCCAGCAGCGGCAGTGGAACGATTACGCTGAATACAGGGAGCAATTGCTTCGGCGCTAGTGGCACACAGACGTTGGACTTTGCCGTGGTGGGTAGCGCTAGCCCGGCGACGCGAGTGCTGATCAGCGAGTTTGATAATACCGTCGGGAGTGGAAGCCTGGATCTTCAAACAGCCGGTGCTTCTATTCCCGGGAACTCCTATGCATTTGTGTTTAATGGAGAGGACCTGATCAACGGCGCAAACATGAACACCGGCCTCAGCACCACCAACGTTGGCGGAACCATGACCGTGGCCGGTAGCACTATAACTATCGCGGAAGATGTGAACGATCAGTCCCTCCCTGCGGTTAGTCAGGCGACTGGATCCGGAAACTTCACCACGCCCGATACGCCCTTCGGTCGTAGCACGCTCAGCATTACCGGCACAGGCGCCCTCAACGGCAATATGTATGTATTCTACATAGTGAATTCCGGCGAAATGAAGTTCCTTGAGATTGACGGAGCGAACTTCGCGGAGCTAGGAACAGTATATGCCCAAGGTTCATTAGCTTTCTCCGGACCCTCTGTATTCACGTTCGCGGGAGTGGACGGAACGTCGACGGTAACAAACAGTACCGTCGTAGGGGGCGGCACGCTCACTGCGACCGGAACGAGCCTCAGCGGGGTCTTGGACTTCAATGACAACGGTCTGCAGACGGGTTCTGGCGGAGCCTCAGTCACCGGTACGCTCGTGGCCGCGAGCGCCGGTCGTGGTACATTCACTCTTGCTGGAGCTCCAACAGGGATCAGCAAGTTCGCGTATTATCCTACGGCCAACAACGGCATTCTGCTGATGGAACTCGATACCGGTTTTGCGAGCATTGGCGAGGCTTTGCCGCAGACCAGCACTACGCTCGCCTCTGGAAATTACGCCATGAACTTCACCAATGCGACGGCGGGAGTTTCTTATCCGGAGGTGGATGCGGTGGGTCAAGTCACCTCGGACGGCACGTCGACGTTCACCGCCGGGACGGTTGATTTCTTCAATACGACCGGCAACTTGTTTCCGGACTCCCCGCTGACCGGTACCTTTGTGGCTACGGGACAAGGACGGTACACCGGAACCTTCGCCATTATGCTGAGTTCGACCACTACTCAGACCCAGAAGGAGATCTTCTACGTCGCGAGTCCGAGCACCGTACTATTTATCGAGGCCGATCCAACGTCAGATTCGTCAGGCGCGCAGACGTCAGGTGTCATGATTATTCAGTAATCTCAATCGAAAATGCTGACATCGCCAGACGAACCAGGGCGACCAGCTCATCACAAAAAGATTAAATAAAGAGCCGCTTTCCCAAGGCCATTATTCGGAGTTTCGAACGACGCCCTTGGTGCTGTATCGAAAAGGGCCAAGAGACGATCGCCTGTTGGCCTACCTGGGTCCACGGCGAGGAACTCGTCGATCCTATAATTCCCATCTGTGCCTCCTTCGGTCCGAGCACTGTAGGGTCAACACCGCACAGTTTACTCAGGCCGCTCGCGAGACGGCGCAGTCATGACCTCAATCAGGAGTTAACGTCGAGAGGACGGACGAGTGGGACGACCGGTCTGCTTTTCTCATTTCAGCCTGCCGCCATAGGTTTCCATCTGTAGCGATTTTTATTTCCATAATGAATTTGACCTGGACGATATATTGGAATGAACAAGTCAGGGAGCGCTTGGTAGAAAGCTGAGCTAGCGCGAGCGCTTACTCAGGATCAAACCAAGGAGGCTCCCCATGGTTTATTGCGCGTTTACCCATGCGTCTGACCCGGTAAGCTTCACAGCCACATCCGTAATGAAGAGATGCAGCGGCTTGCCGTCCGCCGTCCCGCGATGCTCGGTTGAAATAAGGAGCGGGCCGGCTTTCTTGTAGCCCGCCCAAGTTGCGATGACGACACTCGGCTTCACTGGCCCGCCGCGATGATAAACAAACTGCTCGACGCGGTAGTCTTTGCCGACGTAAAGGTCCCAGGTGTCGCCGGGCGTGTAACCGCCTTCGTTGGGATACTTCACCGAGACTAGTTCGGCCGAGCCGCTGCCGATGGGCAGTTTATGCATACCTTGATCAGTCACCGTCCCGCTGGCGTCCCAGTAAGCATGCAACGGGAATAGAAGCCAATAGTTATCGTTATTGAAAGCCGGATCAACTTCATTCTTCACGTTGTCAGGCTGGCTGTTCAGTTGAGAACGAACGTACGTAGCCTTGACCGGCTTGCCTTCTTTATCCTTTCCCTCATAGGAGACTTTTCCCGTTTTGGGCTCCCAAACCCAGGAACGGGAGACATTGACTCCAGGGAATTGTGCATTCCAGGTATAGCGGATCGCTTCAACCTGCCCAAACGAATCGAGACCATAAGCCTTGGCAATCTTTTCCATAATGGGCGGACGGCTCTGTCCCCAGCAGGTTGCAGCAAGGATCAGCGCTCCGAAAGTCAAACGACGGATCATCCTTACATGGCTCCCATTGATCATGGAGTTCGCTCCTTTGTGAATTGAACGGATGCTAGGTTGGATGATCGGCAAAAGCTTTCGGATACATCAGAGTAGGTCGGCCTCACTAACTTTGCCCACAGCCATCCGCACCCACTGCTCGGTAGGCGCGCATTATATAGCACATTCCGGCTGGCGGCGCCCGTCATGTCATAAGTTCGCGATTTGCAATCTGCATCCGCAACAGGCTCTAATTCGCCGAGTCTCGGGATACGGGGCCTCGAATTACCGCAACTCGTGTGGACCTGCGAAACCAAATAATTGCGCCGGCCATGGCCACCGATGCGTATTCCAGCAGCATAATCCACCCAGGAACCAACCACGGACGGCCAAGCGTCCGCAGATGCCAAACGTAGTAAGTCGGGATGATGCTAACGGTCCAGATGATGAGCGGCACCGTCGAGGCCGAACGTACGAATGGCAAAAGCCAGAGAAGATACCAGGGATATACGACCGGCGCACATAAAAGCGTTGCCGCCATGGGCCATGCAAACGCGTCCGTTCTTCTCAACCAAAATGCCGTAACAAAACCGACGAGTACTGCCAGCCCAACTACAAGCTGCGGAGCCGCCACACGCTCAAGCATTGCAAACAGCGGATCATTAAACCGAAATCTTTGCACGTAAGTAGCGAGCGAGCCGATCGGAATGCGCCCGTGATTGAAAAAAGGAATGTATAGGAATGAAACCACGATGGTCGCCAGTGCAGCGTCGCGCACACGAACGCGCTTCCAGTAAAGTGGAAGCAATACAATCGGAAGTAATTTCACTGCAACAGCCACTCCAAATGCTAACGCTGCAACTGTACGCCAGCGCCGTCCCAGCGCCGCGGCAGACACCACCAGCAGCAGCACGCCAACAATATCGATGTGACCACTGCCCGCCACTTCTATCGCCAACAGTGGGTTCCAGGCGTAAGCCAGAACCCAGTGCGCTCCTTCTCCACGACAACGCAATAGATCGAGCAAAACCAGAACAATCGCCCAGCCACAAAATGCAAATGCTAATTTCAGTGCAAAGATGGATTCATGAATCGCTGTCACACCGCGGAAGAAAAGCTGTGCTCCCGCTGGATAGGGGCTCGGTACATCCGGGTTATTCAGCGTGCGCGTCTCGGCGGTGTGCAAACTGGCGAGCGCAGGATCACTGGGAACCACGAGGTAAGGGTTATAGCCGAGCCGTTGCACCCGGCCATCCCAGAGATAACGATGAATGTCATCGTCTGAACCCGGTGACATCCATAGAAATGGAACTTGCCACAGCACCGCCAGCAGAAGACCGATGACGATGACGCGACGCGGGAATTTCGATGTGGAGAACAATTCACGAATGGCGAGAAGGTAGGCGACGCCGGCAATTGCCAGAGGAATGATGAAGGACGGTTCACCCACGCTTTCGAGCTGGCGTGAACAAATCGTCAGGGACACAAGCAAGATTGCGCCGAATCCATACAGCCTGTGTGATGGCGTGATATTCACGGGTCGTCCGTTGCCGTCGGCAGCTGTGCCACCGCCTCTCCCCATTGTTTCAGCCAAGCTGCTGTTCGTGGCGCCCGCAGGGGAGCGATCCGCAGCTCCGCGGCCAGCCGAGTTAGATCGCGCTCTTCGTCAATGTCGTAGAAAGGATCCGTGAAGGCGACGGCAAGGTTCAGTTCTCTCGCGCGCGCGAGCAGGGTCTCCAGTGCGTTTTTCGTCCCCATGCCATGGCCATAAAAAAGCGTTGGATGAACGGCCTGGGCCCCTACTAGATAGTAGCCGCCATCATTTGTCGGTCCGACAACCACGTCGTGATCATCAAGCGCGTCGAACGCGCTACTAAGAACCGACGCCGGTAGATGCGGGCTGTCACTGTTGAACGCAATCACACGTTGCCGGCCGAGCGCAGCGAAGTGTGCGAATACGGAAGTCAGCCCTGCCGCTAGACCCTCACCTTTTTGGGCCACGACGTTTGCCACACCTCGCGCTAACCGATTTAACTCTTCGACATCCGAAGCGGGGCACATAATAACGACTTCTATAGTGCCCAACGAGTGCGCTAGCGCCATCGTGTCGTCCAAAAGACAGCAATACAGCTCGGTGACCGCTTGGACCGGAAGGCTCTGAGCTAAACGGGTCTTGACCATCCCTGGCCTGGGCGCTTTCGCCATAACAACCAGCGTGCGGCCGCTAGACGAACGTTCTGTAGTTTCGCTGGAAGATTCCATAGAAGATCACTGGGCCCACGGCTTACGCCGGACGTGGCGTGCCGGCCCTTCGATGCCGAAAAGAATAGCGCACTATCAGGAAGAGGATGAACCACGCCGCTCCGACCGTGCCCCTCAACGTACCGCTAATCTTCGATTTCCCAATGCGCGGATAATAGCTTACCGGCACTTCAACGATGCGGAATCCGGCAAGGGTGCCTTTTAGAATTATTTCAACCGCCCAACCGTAGGTGTTCTCTTGGAGCTCAAGCCGGCGAAGAACCTCTGCTCTTCCGGCGCGGAACGGTCCGAGGTCGCTTATCCTTAACCCATACAAAAACCTAATCAGCCTAGCTGCCAGCTGGTTGCCAAACGCGGAGTGCCAAGGCAGCGCTCCATGAACGTTCTGCTTCCCCAGCCGCGAACCCAGCGTTATATCGGCACGGTCCTCAATGATTGGAGTCAAAAGAAGTAGCAGCTCATCTGGTCGATCGCTGTAATCGCCGTCGAGGAACACGACAACGTCAGGGTTACTTGCAGCAGCCATGCCGGTCAAACAGGCGCGACCGTATCCGCGACGAGGTTCCTGGAGCACGCGCGCTCCCATCTTCGCGGCGATCTCCGGAGTGCCGTCGGTTGAATTGCTATCTACAACTAGGACCTCGGTAACAATATCGGCCGGGAGATCCGCTAACACGCGACCGATGGACTGCGCTTCGTTGTGCGTGGGGATAACAACCGACACTCGCACTTGATATCGGCTCCCGTCACCACCATAGCGAGGACGGCCAGCGCCGCGCCAGCAAAGTGTCCAGGCCCCACGTTCGACCGGCGCGTCCTACCGCGAGCGAGAGTGATGCGAGCAAGGGAACCAGCAACTCCCAAATCCACGACGTGCCCCACTCAGAGATCCAAAGGCTTGTTAGAAAAAGAAACGCTAGAAATGCGACCGGTCGCGTCAGCAGACCGACCACAAGCAGGATCCCGAGAGAAATCTCGGTCATCCCTTGCAAAGGAGCCACCATCGCGCTGTGACTCGCCGCTGTCGCCATCACCGCTTTCCACGCAGCCGGAGCGTGATCGTGTTGGAGGTAATAGTTGATCAGTCCGGAGTAACCCGCTGGCGTGTAAAGACCCTTCCCTAGATTCTCAAAAAAGACCCACACGAACATCGCACCAATCGTTAACCGAACAATCGCTAGCCCGATTGGTGCATCACGTTCTTCCGACATTTGGATTTCTCCTCTTGGTTATCTCAATCGCGCGCAATCACGATCGTGGTACATGAGCTTTCGCCTTTGGGAAGCTCACGAGCCGCAGCCATCCGAATCGCAAGCTTCGGTAACTGCCCCCGAACAACGGGGCAATAGAAATCCGGCTGATCGAGCGCGTTTTGAATGCGCCGCCGCCCCGCACATCCGCCGTAACAAGACGCGAGATAAACGCAGGAGCGGCAAGCTTCGGGCACGGTGCGCGCTTCTACAAAGGGCGAAGTTTCGACAACCTCAGAGCCTAGGGAGACAAGCAGCGAGAGAGGTCCCCCAGCTCCTGGCCAATACACGCAAGGCTGAGTGGTTCCACGAGGAGTAACCCGCAATGTGCTCACTCCACACCCGCCGGCCCTTGGAGGCAGACCGGCCATGGCTCGAACCAGCGGCTCGCCAATGGCGATTACGTCCGTCTCCTCGAACAACGCTCGAAAGCCTTTCCAATATTCCTCGTAGCTCAACGCGTACAGGTCAGAACGCACAGCCTGATAAACATTAACCCGCAGCGGCGCTTGGTAACGCTTGGCCACGCGCGCCACTTCCGCAATGCGCATATAATTCGACTTCATCATTACTGCGATGAACGTGACGGGTATTCCCAACCCGACACAGCGTACTGCTTGATCAAGAATTAGAGCCCAATTGCCGCTGCCGCGTTGGGCGTCCTGCTCGAGCTCGTTCGGATAATCCAGCGAGAACTCGATGTCGTGGAATGCACGGAGCTCGTCATCGGTGAGCAATGCCGCGCTGTGGCCGTTCGATGTGATGCTGAGCTTCACCGGCAGACCGCGCAGGTAGACCAAAATCTCGCGGAACTGCGGATGCATTCCATTCTCACCGGTGCCAAGATTGACGGACCGTATCGGCAGGCTTTCCATCACAGATTGCACTTGTTCAAGACTAAGCCGGTCCATCCGCGCCGGATCGCGATAGCAGAAGGAACAAGCCAGGTTGCACTCGTTGGTCAGTCCGAGTCCTAGAGAAAACCCTCCAGTCGTGGTAGGCCGCACCAAAGCCGACACCGAAGTGAATTGAGCGCTGGACTGCGTCATGCTCCATTTCCTTCGCCGGAACGGCGCGCGATTACCTGTATGTAGCGCGCAATCGCAGCGAACTCCGGCCGCATCCCAAGCGCCGACTCCGCTTCAAATATTGTGGAGAATGCTGCATCGGTAAGATTTTCGAGATCGACGTAGTCGCAGAACACCCGGACACCATGTTCGGCGACAACTTCCAGCCCGGCCCGGATGAGCAAAGCGCGCACTTCCGAGAGCGTAAATACACGCACGGGCTCCTGGTAAAGCGAATCCACCACCGTTTCCGCGGTCAAATTGGCAACTGCAATTTTCCAGTCGCGCGACTTGATGGCGTTTTTTAGTACCTCGCCAGCACGATTGCGCACCAATACGGAGAGCACGGCGTCTTTCCGGAGAACGTTGGCGATACCGCGAACCATTGCAGAAGGATTATCGGAAAACTCCAGCAGGTTGTGACAAATGACGAAGTCAAGCGACTCTGCAGCGAAAAGTTCAGACAATCGGCTTGCGTCGTGGTGGCAAAAGGAAATCCGCGTTGGCACGTCGCTAGGTGCAACCTGTTCGCGTGCGATCCGGAGCATTTCTTCGGAACTGTCAAGCAGCACAACTTCATAGCCCATTTGCGCAAGTTGCACACTCGCCAGGCCAGTACCGCCGCCTATATCCAGAGCGCGTCGCTTCGATGTGTTAGAGGGCAGGAAGCGACGCAGGTTCTCCCAGGCAAGCTCGGAACGCAGCCTGCCCGAAGGCGTCTTCAGGTAATCCGCGTATTTGTCTGCATTTTGGAACCGCGAAGCATCCAGCATCCGCATCTCAGACTCCACGGCACAGCGGAAAACGTTGTCTCCGATTCCGACAAATTCAGCGGCAGGTTAATCTCTGCCCTGCTCGTTGTCAAATTCCAGACTCGAAAATGTCAGTAGCACATGATATGTCCGGTTGAGATAGCAAGTGATATGTCCGCTTTTCGGGCGGTGGTAGGGGACCATGCAAGGCATGAACTCCTACACA
>Ga0209420_1000647_pt1 | contig 17688 bp, 6 predicted proteins | sample BlaSpr_A8_OM1_O1_FD_187972 | JGI IMG/M metagenome (GOLD analysis project Ga0209420, IMG submission 187972) | Forest soil microbial communities from Thunder Bay, Ontario, Canada - Black Spruce, Ontario site 2_A8_OM1_O1 (SPAdes) (version 2) | ecosystem: Environmental > Terrestrial > Soil > Boreal... | reverse complement strand
GTCACGGCGGATGGCTCGGCCATTCGAGCGAACCGCCATGAGAACCCGGATTTGTTCTGGGCGTTGCGCGGCGGCGGTGGCAACTTCGGAATTGTCACTGAGTTCGAGCTGAAATTGCACTCGCTAACCTCCGTGATGATTGGCAACGGGCTGTGCGCGGGCAACGACATCTTTAACGTGATGCGCTATTGGCGCGAGTTCATGCCGGGCGCTCCGGACGAACTGAAGTGGAATGTGAACTTGCGGCTCGCGCCCGGGGCCGCAGGAGTGCCACCGGAGGTGGCGGGGCGTCCTGCGCTCAGCCAAACGGCGGTCTGGTTCGGCGAAGAAGATCGCGGGCGAAAACTCATCGATTACATTTTCTCGCTCGGCCAGCCGGTCGCGGTGACCCGAGAAACAATTCCGTTTTTGACGTTGCAAACGATGGCCGACGCGGAATTTCCACATGGCCGACGCTACTACACGAAGTCGGGCTACTTCAATACGCTCACGGACGATTCGATCGCACAAATGATCGGGGCGCTCGACGTTGTGCCTCCAGGGAATACGCAGATCGAACTGGCCTACCTTGGCGGGGCCGCGGGACGCGTCGAGGCCGGGGAGACGGCGTTTGGCGACCGCAGCGCGCCCTACATCATGAACTTGCTGGCGGATTGGACGGACGCCGCCGACGATGCCGCGAATATGGCCTGGGTTCGACAGCTCTTTGCAAAGCTCCGGCCCGCAATGAAGCCGGGCGTCTATGTAAACTTCATGAGCGGTGACGAGCAGGACCGCGTACCCGAGGCCTATAGCGAACGCTGGGAGCGCATGGTCGCGGTGAAGAGCCATTATGACCCGCACAACCTTTTTCGATTGAATCAGAACATCCCTCCGAAATCCGCTCGCTAAATCTCCTATTTTGTTGCGTTTTTCCGCAAACGAGAGTTGCAGGCCTTTAGTACGCGTGTCCTATGGACCCGCTGCAGGACGGAACTGTACCGTGGCGACTCCAGCATCAGCGCCGCTTCGAGCCGCGCACGAACTGCTGGCGATAAACAGGAAGCTATTTGTAATGTGCGGCTTAAGAGCCTAAGGGGAATGCCATGAATCAGCTCCAGCAAAGGATTTTCTCTGGCCGATCGGCTGTAACAGTCGAACACTCTCCGGTTCAAACGGGTGTGGCGGAGCGGCGGCGCGAGAAGCGCGCGCGGGTCTCGAAACCGGTCTATGTGAAGCCGATTCAGGCGGAGTCTTCGGATTTCGAAGAAGTTCGCACGATGAAGGACTTCAGCCGCAGCGGACTCTATTTCACTACCGAGCGGCCCTCCTACAGCGCGGGGATGCAGCTTTATGTGGTTCCGGCGGTTGGCTGCCTTAATTTCGAATACGTTGGCCAAGTGGTTCGTGTGGACGAACTGCCCGGCGGCGAATATGGTGTAGCGGTGCACGTCCTGCGGATGAGAACCCTGAGAGATGGCACGCGCACGCCTACTCTCTCCGCGTTTCAATCATTTGCGTTGGCGGACCGCACGACATTCGAGCGCGCGAAGCGCTAGTTTTTCCAAGCACAGCATTTGGCTGCAAAGTTTGGCCCCACCCATCTACCTTTGTTACAATCCCTTAGCCCTCTTGTAGACGAACGCCCTTGCGGCGCATCTATAAACCTATTCTGAAACTATGCGTTCATGCGGTTCGTAATAATTCGGAGGAGGCGCGTCGCTTCTGAACTTTGCCTTGCATGCCGTTGTGGAATAGCCGAGGAGCCCGTAACACCACGGGCGGCTTTGACGTAGTCTAAGTTGGCGCTTGGAATCTCTTCCCGATATCCGCGAGGCCAGGGGATCCGTTCCGCTACCTGCGACGTTTGAGCGCTTAGGCTTTCCACAGTTTGCTTTGACCGGATTTCATTTGTCTGCACCGCGCACTCACGGAAAGAAGGCGAATCGATTTGCACAATTTGCAGCGGAGAAACTTGTGAAATTTAGACGAACGGATTTGCTCTGGACGATTCCTCTGATGGCCATACTCGCGGGCGGATGTGCGAGGCAGCAGGGGGCGCAGGCCGCACCACCGCAGATGCCGCCGACGCTGGTGACCGTGGTAACCGCCAAAGCACAAGATGTACCGGTATACCTCGACGAGATCGGCAAGAACGCTGCCTTCGAATCCGTAGTAGTGATGCCACAGGTGGCGGGCCGCATCACCGAGAGAAGCTTTCAGGACGGGGTCGAACTGAAAAAGGGCCAGCTCCTTTTTACGATCGACCCCCGGCCATTCCAAGCGGCGCTCGACTCGGCGCAGGCCCAGCTTGCGCAGGGTAAAGCCGCGCTGGATTTGGCCAATTCGCAGTTGAAGATGTACAGCACGCTGGCCGATACGCGCGCTGTGTCACAGCTCGATTTCGCAACGAAAAAAAACGCCGTGGAAGTGGATCAGGCGCAGATTCAGGCGGCCCAAGCCGCCGTCGAAAACGCGAAGCTCAATCTCGACTATTGCTACATTCACTCGCCGATCGATGGACGAGCGGGCGCGCGTTTGGTGGATGTGGGGAATGTGGTGCAGGCAAACACGACGGCTTTGCTTTCGATTCAGCGCATTGATCCGATTTACGCCGATTTTACGATCACCGAGAGCGACCTGATGCAGGTGCGGCAGGACATGGCACGCGGCACTCTGAAAACGGTGGTGCGGGCGCCTGCTGACACGCAAGACCGCGGCCGAAGCGGAAACCTGACCTTTGTGGACAATTCGGTGCAAAACGGCTCGGGGACGGTGGGGCTACGCGCCACAGTGCCCAATGGCGATCGTCATTTCTGGCCCGGGCAATTCGTGACGGTACGCTTGATCCTCTCGACGCAGAAGAATGCGGTGCTGGTCCCCGGCGAAGCGACGCAGATTAGCCAAAAAGGGCCGTATGTATTCGTGATCAAGCCGGACGATACCGCGGATCTGCGGCCAGTGACGCTGGGACAACGCCAAGGCGAAGATGTCGTGGTCACTTCCGGCGTAGCTCCCGGCGAGCGCGTGGTGATCGGTGGGCAATTAACGCTGATACCTGGCGCCAAGGTGCGTGTGCAGGAGCAGGCGCCCGCGAGTGCGCCCACAGGCCAACAGCCGGCATCGCCTGACAAGTCAGCAGGCGGCAAGCCGTGAATCTCTCCGAACCATTTATCCGCCGTCCAGTAATGACGGTGGTTTTGACGCTATCCGCCGTCTTCTTTGGCGTGCTGGCCTACTTGTCTCTGCCGGTGAACGACCTGCCGGCCGTGGACTACCCGGTGATTCAGGTGTCCGTGAGCTATCCGGGCGCGACGCCGGAAACCATGGCGAACAATGTGGCCACACCGCTCGAGCGGCAATTCATGCAGATTCCCGGGCTCGAAGTGGTGACTTCGAATAGCGGCCAGGGACACACAAGCTTTGTGCTGCAGTTTGCGCTTTCGAAAAGCGTGGATGCGGCCGCCACGGATGTGCAGGCCGCGATCAGCCAAGCGGCGGGGCAGTTGCCGATCGATTTACCGAGCCCTCCGACATTCACTAAGACGAACCCGAACGACCAGCCAATCATGTATGTGGGATTGGTCAGCGATACGGTGACGCAGGGGCAGCTCTACGACTACGCCAGCACACAGGTCAGCGAGCGCATCAGTATTTTGCCCGGTGTGAGCCAAGTCGCCGTCTACGGCACGCAATCTGCCGTGCGCATCAAGGCCGATCCTTCCGCGATGGCGGCGCGCAATCTGACGATTGACGATCTGAATGCCGCGATCAAAAACGGCACGAGCTATATCGGCGCCGGGCAATTCGACGGGGAACACCGTACCTTCCTGGTGCAGCCGCAGGGCCAGTTGAACGACGCGGCGCAATACGAGCAGCTGATCGTCGGGCAGTCCAACGGAGCCCCGATTTATTTGAAAGATATCGCGACCGTGAATGACACGGTACAGGATGAGCGTATCCGGATGAGCTTCTGGGTGCGCGGGCGTCGCGTGCCGTCCGCGACGGTGGTGGTTGCCGTGTTCCGGCGGGCAGGCTCGAACGCCGTAGAAGTCGCCAAGGCGGTGCGCGACTTGCTTCCCAGTGTAAAGGTCGAGCTACCGTCGTCGGTGGACATCGTTCCTATCTACGACCGGTCGCAGACGATCATCAACAGCGTGCGCGATGTGGAAACGACGCTTTACATCGCGTTTGCGCTCGTGGTTTTCGTGATTTTCGTGTTCCTCGGCCGCGCGACGGACACTCTGATTCCGGCGCTCGCATTACCACTCTCTTTGCTGCTGACCTTTATCGCCATGTCCCTGCTGGGCTATAGCCTGGACAACTTGTCGTTGATGGCGCTGGTGCTGGCGATCGGCTTCCTGGTGGATGATGCGATCGTGTTCCTGGAGAACACGGTTCGCCTGATGGAGACAGGGCAAACCGCGCTCGAAGCCACGCTCAATTCCGCCAAAGAAATCAGTTTCACGATTCTGGCGATGACGATTTCGCTCGCCGCAGTATTTATTCCACTGGTCTTTATGAGCGGGCTGGTGGGACGGATTTTCCGAGAGTTTTCCATCACGATCATCGTTTCGATTTTTGCGAGCGGTATCGTTTCGTTAACGTTGACGCCGCTCATGTGCTCGCGGCTGCTGGGCCGCCGCGGCGAGGGCGCTAAGAAGACGTGGATGGAGCGCGTAATTGGAGGAATCGAGCGGCGCATTCTGAATGTCTATGGCCGCTCGCTGTGGTTCTTCTTGCGAAACCGCTGGGTATCCGCGCTCGTGTGGACGGTTTGCCTTTTTGGCACCGTCTACATGTTTGCCATCGTACCCAAGGCATTTCTTCCGGTGGGGGACAGCTCATTTATCATCGGCGTCTTTTTCGGACAGGAAGGATCCTCTCCCGACCAGATGCACCGGTATCAGGCGGCCGAAGAAACGGTGTTGCATGCCAATCCTGCCGTGGACATGACTTTCACGATGAGCGGCAACGCCGGCTTTTTGCCCGCAAACCAAGGGCTCGTGCTGGCGGTGCTGAAAGATCCAGACAAGCGGCCTGCAATCGAGCAGGTGTCCGCGCAATTGATGGGCGCGGCGGGCGCCTCGATTCCCGGGGTGGTGACATTTCTGCGGCCGAATCCGGTGCTGCAGATCAGCACGGGCGCGACCGCGAACCTGCAAGGCCAATTTGCTTACGCGCTTTCCGGCTTCGATCCGAACGAGATCTACGATGCGGCCGGAAAGTTCATGCAGAAGATGTATCAATTTCCGGGCTTCCTGTTTGTGAACTCCGACCTTTTCAATCACACGCCAGACCTGCAGGTGAACGTGCTGAGGGACCAGGCCAAGCTGTACGGAGTGTCAGAAACCAGAATTTTGAATCTGCTGCATGAGGCGTATTCGCAGAACTACACCTACCTGATCAAGAAGCCGAACAACCAGTATCAGGTGATCCTGGAAGTGAAAGACATTGACCGGTCGGAACCGCAGGATCTGAAGCTGCTGTATATCAAAAGCGATGATGGGCAACGCCTGGTGCCGTTGAACGCTGTAACGAGCTGGAAGGCCACGCTCGGTCCGCAGGCCGTGAATCACATCAACCAGTTCACCAGTGTGACGTTTTTCTTCAACCTGAAGCCCGGGTACACGATCGGGCAAGCTACGGACTTCGTTGAGAAATCCGCGAAGGAAGTTTTGCCGCCAGATGTGCGCGGCAATCTGCAGGGCGAAGCGTTGACGTTCCGCGAGACCGTGAACAGCCTGACGATCCTGATGGGGCTGGCCGTGTTCGTCATGTACGTGATTCTGGCGATTCTCTATGAGAGTTACCTGCACCCGATCACGGTGTTGTCGTCGTTGCCGGTCGCTCTTGTGGGCGGATTGCTCACGCTTTGGCTTTTAGGCGCGGAAGCTTCCCTTTACGCATTCGTCGGCATGTTTATGCTGATGGGCATCGTTAAGAAGAATGGAATTTTGATCGTGGACTTCGCTCAGCAGCGAGTGGAACAGGGTGCGAAAGACGATGATGCGATCCACGAAGCCAGCATGGAGCGCTTCCGACCCATCATGATGACCACGCTTGCCGCCTTAATGGGCGCGCTGCCGATCGCTTTGGGGTTTGGCGCGGATGGCGCTTCTCGCCGGCCGCTCGGCCTGGTGGTGGTTGGCGGGCTGATCGTTTCGCAATTCATCACGCTCTTCATCACGCCTGCGATCTATCTGTACCTGGAAGAATTTCAGGAAAGAGTGTTGGACCGGACCAGCTTCTTTCGTTCGACGCGAAGCAGAACGCCACAAGCGGGGCACCCGGATCTGGCGCATCCGCCGGGAAGCGCGGCGGACTAACGTGAGAAACAACATGCCGTTCCGAACCACAAAATGGTGGCCCGAGACCCGCATCGCGCGGTTCGGATCGTATGCGTGCTACGCGATGGCGTTACTGCTTGCCGGCTGTACGGTCGGGCCGAAATACCAACGCGCCACGGTGGATGCGCCGCCGGCCTTTAAGGAAGCCGAGGGATGGAAAGTCGCGCAACCGCAGGACGACACGATCCGCGGCAAATGGTGGGAAGTTTTCGGCGATGCGCAATTGAACGCGCTCGAAGAGCAGGCCAACAGCGCGAACCAAAACATTGCGGCGGCGGCGGCGAGCTTTCTTTCAGCGCGAGCCGTCGTGAAACAAGCGCGTGCGCAATATTACCCGACGCTGGCAGCGGCGCCCACGATCGTCTACTCGCGCCAGCCGATTTTTGGCGCTGCGGTAACGGGAACGGGGTCGACGGGATCGAGCGGCTCGAGTGGTTCAACAGGCTCGGGCGGTTCCACGGGCACCGCAGTCTTCGGGACCGGCACCTTCGCGGAATACCTTCTGCCGTTTGATGCCTCCTGGCAGCCGGACTTGTGGGGCCGGGTTCGAAACACCGTGCGCGCGAACACCGCGGCGGCGCAGGCATCAGCCGCGGATCTGCAGAACGTAAAACTAACGGCTCAGGCGGAAGTGGCGGTGGATTATTTCGAGATACGCGCGCAGGACGCGCAAAAGCAGCTTCTGGACGAAACCGTGAAGGCTTATCAGGATTCCGCGGATCTGACCCGCGAACTCGCTCAGGCAGGCATTTATTCCGACGAAGACCTGGTGCAGGCCGAGTCGCAGCTCGAGACGACACAAGCGCAAGACACCGATCTGGGCATCTTACGCGCGCAGTACGAGCACGCCATCGCCGTTCTGACCGGCAAGCCGCCCGCGGAGTTTTCGCTCGCGGTAATGCCGCTGGATGCGAAACCGCCGGCGGTTCCGGAAGCGATTCCTTCGCAATTACTGGAGCGCCGGCCCGATATTGCCGCCGCGGAGCGGAACATGGCGCAGCAGAACGCGCAGGTGGGGGTTGCCAAGGCCGCTTACTACCCCAACGTGACCCTGAGCCCCTCGGCTGGATTTGAAAGCACTTCGATTACGACTTGGCTCACTTGGCCTAGCCGGTTCTTCTCTGTGGGGCCCACCCTCGCGCAAACGCTCTTCGATGGGGGAGCGCGGCGCGGCGCTTTGCAACAGGCGCAGGCGAGCTACGACCAGACCGTGGCGATGTATCGGCAGACGGTGCTGACTGCATTTCAGCAAGTAGAGGATAATCTCGCGGCATTGCGCGTGCTGTCCCAGGAAGTGCAACAAGAGGACACCGCGGTGACGTCCTCGCAGCGCTACCTTTCGTTGGCCAACCAGCGGTATAAAGTTGGGATCGATCCCTACCTCAACGTCATTACCGCGCAGGCCACGCTGCTGGCAAATCAACGGACCGCGTTGAATCTGCGCATGCAACAAATGACGGCGAGCGTGCAATTGATCGAGGCGCTGGGCGGCGGGTGGGATGCCTCACAGATTCCGGCCGTACGGTGAATCGCGATAGGTGCGCGTTAGCCCTTGGGATTCGCAGAATCTTGAAAGCTTTGTAGCGCGCTTTCCTCGTCGGGATAATCCTCGAAAATTTTCGCCAGGTTGGTGATTTCCAGCAGGCGTTGAATCTGCTTGCCGAGATTAAGCATTTTCATCTGGCCACCGGCATTTTTTACGGTGGAATAGCTCCGGACCAGCAAGCTGATTCCTGAACTGTCGAGATGGCTGACGTTGCCCAGGTTCAGGAGAATCTTGTTATGGCCCGCCTTCAGGAGCTCAGACAACATGTCGTGAAGCGCGCGCGCTTCGCCATACATCAATGGGCCGCTGATATCGACGATGGTAGCGGTCCCCACTTGGCGCGAGGAGACTCTAAAATTCATCGGTTGTCCTTGAGGGCCGAGTGGTCAACATTAGAGCCGTGAATTGAACAAGTCAATCGGCGATGTTACGAGCTTCGCCTCAACGAGGGCGCCCGTTCAAATTTGGGCCCGTTAAATAAATACAGCGTTTCCGGTATGTCGTGATTGTAATCTGGGTCCGAAAATAAACTACGCCATTGCCTGTTGGGATCGTTCTACCTGCAGGACACAGGTAGGAGCGGGATTCTCCTCCCCCTCAACTGACGTGGCTGCGGGGCTCTTGCTGACGAGCGGGAGCCTCGACCTGTATTTAGACGCTAAAGTGTTTTTTGACCCTGCTCTATTACTCTAGCTCACGCATCGAATAGGGGCTCGGCGGCGCGATTTGTTCTGAGTTCACACCAGCGCATCGAGCGAGTTACATGATCCAAGGAGACTGTAGCTGTGCCGCGTGCCCGGCTATAGCCAAGAAATGGAGTCTCATGAGATTCATCTTCATGATTCTGTTTTTTTTGTTGCTGATTTCGTGGGTCATGGGCTTTCTGGTTTTCCATGTGGCCGGTGCGCTGATCCACTTGTTGCTGCTGTTCGCTGTGATTTCGCTGATCGTGCACTTGGTTGCAGGCAGACGCGTGGCCTGAACGATCCAGGGTGCAGTTCAGCGGTTTCCCTGATTTGGCCCGGCGCGGCATCGGCCGGGCCGGAGCGTATCTCGCCGACCTGACGTAACGAGGCCCGGTCTTCTCGGGCAGGTACCTGGAACCGCTCTTTCCATTCGATGATGGGTTACTTTCTTACCGGCTGGTAGAATGCACAGCTCTGCCAGTTTGCAGCGCTTTTAGAGCATGACGCTGGTAAGTTTGGGTCTTACGCAAATTTCAGCGAACTGTGGAAACCGCTAAACTATCTCCCACGCATGGCGCCGTGAATTCCACCGAACCGATCCGCGCAGAATTATTCAGCGTGGATCGCCTGGAGCGATACGCGGAGGAGCTGGCCGCTTCGCACCTGATAAGCACGGAGGCGGCGGGCCGGCCTCTGCTGCCACGAGTGCTCGAAAACGGCCTGGTCCTTCATCGGTGTTACAGGGAAACTGCGGAAGCGGTCGAGCGCGAACATGCGATTACGCCTGCGGCGGAGTGGCTCGTAGATAACTTCTACGTGGTCGATGAGCAGCTTCGCCAGATTGCCACCGATCTGCCGCCCCGCTATTACCGTGTTTTGCCCAAATTGGCGTCGGGAGATTTTCAAGGCTATCCGCGTGTTTTCGGCGTGGCGTGGGAGTTCGTCGCGCATACCGACAGCCGGTTTGATGGGAATGCATTGCGCAGCTTCGTGCGGGCGTACCAACGGGTTCAACCGCTAACGATCGGCGAACTCTGGGCTCTGGCGATCACGCTGCGCATCGTGCTGGTGGAAAATCTGCGCCGGCTGGCCGAGCGCATCGTGCAGAACCGCGCGGCCCGGCACGAAGCGGATTTTCTCGCCGACCAACTGCTGGATCGTCCCGATTCCGAACAAATCGACTTGCAGGGGATTCTGCGGGGCTACGAGAAACCGGACCTGCCGAGCGCGTTTGCCGTGCAACTAGTGCAGCGGCTGCGCGATCTCGATCCCAAGGTTGCGCCGGTGCTTGCCTGGTTGGACCGCAGGCTCGCCGAACAGGGCACCACGGCGGATGAAATGATTCGCCTCGAACACCAGCAGCAAAGCGCGGGCACGGTCACGGTACGCAACATCATTACCAGTATGCGGTCCATCACCGCATTCGACTGGCGGGTATTTTTCGAAAGCGTCAGCCGAGTCGACGAGATCCTTCGAAACGATACAAATTTCGGCGAGCTGGATTTCAATACGCGCGACAGCTACCGCCGAGCGATTGAGGACCTTTCGCGCCGGTCGGATCATTCCGAAATTGAGATTGCCCGCAAGCTCGCGGAAAAATCGCGACGCGCACCAAACGATAGCCAAGATTCGTCCTCCGATCTGCCGCCCGCACAGCAAGACCGCACGTCAGACCCGGGCTACAGCTTGGTTTCGAAAGGGCGATACGCATTCGAACGGGAGTTGGGTTACCGCGTCTCGTGGAAACGCCGGGTGGTGCGGCGGTATGTTCGCACCGCGCTGCCGGACTACTTGGGGACGATCTTTCTCACTACAGCTCTAATCCTGGCCCTTCCGTTGTATTACACGCACCGGTTGGGCGTCGCAACTTACGTGCTGGTAGTGTTGGGGATACTCGGGGGCATCCCGGCTTCCGATCTCGCTATCGCCCTCGTCAATCGCGTGGCGACGGAAACCCTCGGGCCGCGCAAGCTACCGCGCTTTGCTTTGCGAGAAGGTGTCCCGGCAGAGATGCGCACGATCCTGGTGATGCCGGTATTGCTTACTTCACCGCCAGAGATTGAGAGGCACCTGGAAAATCTGGAGGTGCATTACCTCGCAAATTCCGACGGCGAAATCTACTTCGCGCTGGTGTCCGACTGGGCCGACGCGCCGGAAGAAGAGCGTTCCGGTGACGCAGAGCTTCTGGCTGAAGCCGCTAACGGAATTACGCGACTCAACGACAAGTACCCGTCACCGGGCGGGCAGAGGTTCTTCCTTTTTCATCGCAAGAGAATGTGGAACGAAAAGGAACGGAAATGGATTGGCTGGGAAAGGAAGCGGGGCAAACTTCAAGAACTGAATAGGCTGCTTCGCGGAGCTACGGACACGACGTTCGTAGCGATTGGAGGCAAAGCACCTGCAGCGCCCGAACGTGTGCGCTATGTGGTGACCGTGGATGCGGACACACGTTTATCGCGCAACACGGCGCGACAGCTCATAGGCATGATCGCGCATCCCCTGAATCGACCGGAATTCGATCCCGAGCGCGGGCGCGTAGTGGAAGGCTATGGAATTCTTCAGCCACGCGTGACGCCCACGCTGCCGGAGGACCGCGAAGGCTCGCTCTTTCAGCGTGTCTATTCCGGGCCCGGCGGAATCGATCCATACTCGGGCGCGGTGTCGGACGTTTACCAGGATCTCTTCCATGAGGGCTCGTTCACCGGGAAGGGAATTTATGACGTAGATGCTTTCGAAGCGGCGATGGCGGGCAAGGTACCCGACAACGCCATATTAAGCCACGACCTATTCGAAGGGATATTCGCGCGGACGGCGCTTGCTAGTGACATTGAATTTTTCGAAGAATTTCCTCCCTACTACGACGTGGCGGCTAGCCGCCATCACCGATGGGCCAGGGGCGACTGGCAATTGCTACCCTGGATTTTTCGCCGGTTTCGCGCGCCGCGGTCGGCGAGTGTGCAGGTGGGTTCCGGTGAGCCACTGTCTAAGCAGCAGTCGCGGGGCACGACGATCCCCGCGCTTGGGCGCTGGAAATTGTTGGATAACTTGCGACGCAGCCTTTCGGCGCCCGCCACGATCCTGACGCTGGTCTTCGGCTGGCTCTTGGCGCCACAGAGACCGCTGCTCTGGACAGAATTTGTACTGGCCACGATCGCCATTCCGGCGCTGATCCCCACGGTGAGCGATCTGATGTTGCGCAATCGCGGGAATTCCATTCGCGTTCATTTCCGGCATGTCCTCGATGATTTTGTCCTCGCTCTCTGGCAAATCGGATTAACGATCACTTTTCTGGCGCATCAGGCGTGGCTGATGTCCGACGCGATTCTGCGCACTCTGGCGCGTCTCTTCATCACACACAGAAACCTGTTGCAATGGACAACGGCGGCGCAAGCCAAGCGGCGACGAAGATCGGAATTAGCAGGCATCTACGGCCTGATGTACGGCAGCGTAGCGATTGCGATCGCCACGGCTGCGGCGATGATAGCGATGCATCGAAACGTGTGGGTTGTCGCCGGGCCGTTTTTGGGTTTGTGGATTGTGGCGCCCGCGATCGCGCTGTGGACAAGCCAGCCGCAACAGCACGTCGTCGAGCAAGCTGCGAATCCCGAGGACAAGCGAGCGATTCGTTTGACCGCACGACAGACTTGGCGGTTCTTCGAGACGTTCGTGACGGAGGAAACGCGTTTTCTGCCGCCTGATGGATTTCAAGAGGATCCGGTGCCGATCGTCGCGCGCAGAACTTCGCCTACGAACATAGGTCTCTACCTGCTTTCTGCGATTTCGGCGCATGATTTCGGCTGGATTGGCACGCTGGACACGGTGGATCGCCTCGAGGCCACGTTTGCGACCATCCGGCAAATGGAATCGTACCGGGGGCATCTCTACAACTGGTATGACACCACAAGCCTTCGCCCGCTCGATCCGAGGTACATCTCCTCCGTGGACAGCGGGAATCTAGCGGGGCACCTGCTGGCCCTGGCGAACGCCTGCCGGGCGTTTCTAAACAAGCCTTTTGCGGGCCCAGGGTTCTTTCTTGGCGTCGAGGACGCCGTGCGACTTGCGCGCGAGGCCTATGGCGCTGCGGCCAACCTGAAAGGCGCGAATGCCGCGGCTGCCAGACGGTTTAGCGACGCGCTGGATACGTTCGAGACAGCACTCGATTTGCCCGCTGGGGACGCCGAAGGCCTAGCGAAGCGGCTCGCTCAGCTCAAAACGGCTGCTTCGGAACTGAGCGATTCAGCGGCCACTTTTCAGAGCGGCGAAGGACGTAGCGATACCGGCGTGGTCACGTGGGCGGACGCGGCGAAACGTTGCGTCGAGAGCCACAGCCGCGATGCGGAAATCTTCCTTCCGATGCTCCGTTTGCAGGAGCAGGCTGTTGCCAGAATCGCAGCGATGGCGGTGAAGGACCCTGGCGCTCGCCGAAAAGACGACCTGCCACATGTGGCGTTACCAAAGCTCGACGATGCGGCCGAGCATTTCAATCGCCTGTTGCTCGAGTTGGACGAATCGGCGGGCCAGAACGATCCAAGCTCCAGCCCTGACGGCGCCACGCAAATCGAGGTGCTGCGGCACGGTGCTCAGCAGGCTGCTGCCACTGCTGCGGCTTTGGCAAATCGCATAGCCAGTTTGGCTCAGGCTGCCGAAGATCTCTTTTACGGGATGGATTTTTCATTCCTCTATGAGCCGACGCGGCGTTTGCTTTCCATTGGCTATCGTGTGGGAGATCAGAGCCTGGACAACGATTGCTACGACCTGCTTGCGTCGGAAGCGCGGCTGGCCAGCTTCATCGGCATCGCCAAGGGTGAGTTGCCGGCAGCGCATTGGTTCCGTTTGAGCCGCGCGGTCACGCCGGTGGGGCGGGGCGCCGTGCTGATTTCGTGGTCGGGTTCGATGTTTGAATACCTCATGCCCGCGCTCGTCATGCACAATCCGGCCAATAGCCTGCTGCGCCAGACTTGCGAGCTCTCGGTAAGGCGGCAGATCGAATATGGTGACGAACGTGGGGTGCCCTGGGGCGTCTCAGAGTCGGCATATAACGAGCGCGACTTACACCTTACCTACCAATATTCGGGTTTTGGAGTGCCGGGTTTGGGACTGAAACGCGGGTTGGCCGACGATCTCGTGATTGCCCCTTACGCCACGGCGCTTGCGGCTATGTTTGAGCCGGCGAGCGCCACCCGCAATCTTCGCCGGATTGTGGCGGCGGGCGGACGCGGCGCCTACGGGTTCTACGAATCGCTGGACTACACACGCGCGCGTGTGCCGGAAGGCGAAGATCACGCTATTGTTCGCGCCTACTTTGCGCACCATCAGGGCATGTCCATCGTGGCGTTCGCAAACGCGGTCATGGGCGGCGCGATGCGTGCGCGCTTCCATGCCGAACCAATCGTGAAGGCGACGGAACTGCTGTTACAGGAGCGCCCGCCGCGAGAGATCCGCGCGGCACAGCCAAATGAGGAGGAGGTCGCCTCCGCAGTGCATGTGCGCGAGCTCACTCCCCCGGTGACGCGTCAGTTCAGTTCGCCGCACGATAGTCCGCCGCGAACGCATCTGCTCTCCAATGGCCGCTACTCGGTGATGCTGACCGCTGCGGGATCCGGCTATAGCCGCTGGCAAAATGTGGCCATCTCCCGATGGCGGGAAGACCCGACGGGCGACTCGTGGGGCTCCTACATCTATTTGCGGGACGTACGCAGCGGCCGGGTATGGTCCGCGGGCTATCAACCGGTCGGTGCCGAGCCTGATTTCTATCAAGCTTGTTTCTATGAGGATCGCGCGGAGATCGTTCGGCGCGATGGGGCGATCAATACAAAACTCGAAGTGGCGATCTCTCCGGAAGATGATGCAGAGCTGCGACGCGTCTCATTGACCAACCACGGCGGCGTTACCCGCGAAATCGAGGTTACCTCGTTCGCCGAGCTGGCTATGGCGCCCCAAGGAGCGGATCAGGCGCATCCCGCCTTTTCGAATCTCTTTGTGCAGACGGAGTTTGTGCAGTCCGCCGGCGCGCTACTGGCAACGCGTCGCAAGCGGTCAGCCGATGAGAGTTCGGTATGGATCGCACATCTCGCTGTCGCGGAAGGGCAACAGGCCCCGGAAATTCAATTCGAAACTGATCGTGCGCAATTCCTCGGCCGTGGGCGTGACGCGCGCTCGCCGATTGCGATCGTCGAGGGCAAAGAACTCTCGGGCACTGTCGGATTCGTGCTCGACCCCGCCATTTGCATGCGGCGCACCGTTCGACTGCCTCCGGGCGCAACGGTGCGCCTCGTTTTCACCACAATTGCCGCCGATAGCCGCGAGCATGCACTGAATGTGGCGGACAAGTTTCGAGACCCAGCCATGATGAGGCGCACGCTGTCGATGGCCTGGACGCAGGCGCAAGTACAGCTCTATCACTTGGGGATCAATGCAGACGAAGCGAACCTGTTCCAGCGGTTGGCGAATCCCCTGATCTACGCTGATCCCGCGTTGCGCCCCGCTTCGGACGCGTTATCGCGAACCACGCTTGAAATCAACGCTCTGTGGAAGCATGGCATTTCGGGGGATTTGCCGATTCTGCTCGTTCGCATCAACGGCACGGAAGACGTGGAAATGGTGCGGCAATTGCTGCGTGCGCAGGAATACTGGCGGATGAAACAGTTCGCGGCAGACGTCGTGATAATTAACGAGAAGGCGAGTTCTTACGATCAGGATTTGCAGCGCTCGCTCGACTCGCTGGTAAAGCGAAGCCAGATGCGGCTGGCCCCGGAGGGCACGGGCGGGCGCGGCGGCATCTTTGTGCTACGTGCGGATCAAATCTCCCCGGATGAGAACGCCATGCTCCGAAGTGTGGCGCGCACCGTGGTGGTAAGTGGTCGAGGGACCCTCTACGAGCAAATCAATCGGGCGCAGCGGACTGAGCCATTGCGTCCCCAAGTTCGATCTGCGATTCGTCCATCCCCCCAAAGGGAAGAGCCGCCGCCGGGCAATGAACTTGAGTTCTTCAATGGCCTTGGCGGCTTCTCGCGAGATGGACGGGAATATGTGATCTCGCTGCGTGAAGGACACAACACGCCGGAGCCATGGATCAATGTGATCGCGAATCCTTTGTTTGGCTTCCTGGCTTCCGAATCCGGGTCGGGCTATACGTGGTCACTCAACAGCCATGAGAACCAGTTGACGCCCTGGTCGAATGACCCGGTCTGTGATCCCGCTGGTGAAGTGATGTACATTCGGGATGATGCGTCCGGAGAATTTTGGACTCCGACGGCTCTTCCCATTCGCGATGCGCAGGCAGGCTACGTGACCTGTCATGGGCAAGGCTACACCCGATTCGAACATGAGTCGCACGGTATAGCCTCCGCGCTTACGCAGTTTGTTCCCGTCATTAATCCCATCAAGATTTCACGCCTGACGCTGCGGAATAATTCGAATCGCACACGCCGATTGAGCGTTTGGGGTTACGTGGACTGGGTATTGGGCAGCTCTCGTAGCGGATCGGCACCGTACCTAATTACCGAGATTGATCCGGGAACAAAAGCATTGCTTGCACGAAGCGCATGGGGCGGCGAGTTCGGCGGGCGAATCGCATTCGCCGATTTTTCCGGCAAGCAACAGTCCTGGACTGGGGACCGGGCCGAATTCACAGGACGCAACGGATCGCTGCGCCGGCCAAAGGCTCTCGACGGTGGCGGGACTCTTTCCGGAAGAGTGGGCGCAGCGCTCGATCCGTGCGGAGCGATGCAGACGTCAGTTGAATTGGAGCCGGGTGCGGAAAGCGAAGTCGTTTTCCTTTTGGGCCAAGCTGCCAGCCGAGAGGAGGCCGCGGCGCTGGTCAACCGTTATCGGAGCATCGATTTGGATAGGGTGCTCGCCGAAGTTACTCGGCAATGGGACAACGTTGCCGACGGCGTGCAGATCAGCACGCCGGATCGCGCCATGGACGTGCTCGTAAACCGATGGCTGCTCTATCAGACGCTTTCCTGCCGCGTGTGGGGACGCACGGCTTTCTATCAAGCAAGCGGGGCGTTTGGCTTTCGCGATCAGCTCCAAGACGTGATGGCGCTGTGTATTTCGAAACGAGAAGTCGCGCGCGAGCACCTCTTACGCGCAGCCTCGCGCCAATTCGTCGAGGGAGACGTCCAGCACTGGTGGCATCCGCCATCGGGTCGAGGGGTGAGAACGCGAATTTCAGACGATGCGCTATGGCTGCCCTACGCCTTGGTGCATTTCCTGGAGACGACGGGTGACACGGCATTGCTGGACGAACAGGTTCCTTTTCTGGACGGACCAAAGCTTGCCGAAGGACAGGAGGATGCGTACTTCCAGCCGGAAACCTCCGAAGCGTCAGCAACCCTTTACGAACACTGCGCCCGCGCTCTGGATCGAAGCCTGGCTGTGGGCAGCCACGGACTGCCATTGATGAGCACGGGCGATTGGAATGACGGCATGAATCGCGTCGGACGCGAAGGTAAGGGCGAGAGCGTCTGGCTCGGATGGTTTCTGCACACCGTTCTGTGGGAATTTTCGAAAATTGCCGATTTGCGGGGCGAACACACACGCGCGGAGACTTGGAGACTGCACGTGACGGCTTTAAAGGCGGCGATCGAGCGTGAAGCTTGGGACGGAGAATGGTACCGCCGCGCGTTTTACGACGATGGCACGCCGCTCGGCTCCGCCAGCAATAGCGAGTGCCAAATCGATTCGATCGCGCAATCCTGGGGCGTGATTACGGACGCCGCCGAACGTGGACGCGCGTCGCGCTCGATGACGGCCGTGGCAATTCATCTCATTTCGAAGCCCGACAATCTCGTCCAGCTCTTCACTCCGCCTTTTGACCATGATCCACACGATCCTGGATACATCAAAGGCTATCCGCCGGGAGTACGCGAGAATGGCGGGCAATACACGCACGCCGCGGTGTGGACGATTCTGGCATTCGCCGCACTTGGAAATGGCGATAAGGCTGTGGAAGTGTTCGGCATGCTCAATCCGATCCACCGTTCCTCGAAACAGGACGTGCAGAAATACAAGATCGAGCCCTACGCGTTGGCTGGCGACGTCTGTAGCGGCCCGCACGCGGGGCGCGGTGGCTGGAGTTGGTACAGCGGTTCCGCGGGATGGCTCTATCGCTCGTCGGTGG
>Ga0209420_1000645_pt1 | contig 17692 bp, 18 predicted proteins | sample BlaSpr_A8_OM1_O1_FD_187972 | JGI IMG/M metagenome (GOLD analysis project Ga0209420, IMG submission 187972) | Forest soil microbial communities from Thunder Bay, Ontario, Canada - Black Spruce, Ontario site 2_A8_OM1_O1 (SPAdes) (version 2) | ecosystem: Environmental > Terrestrial > Soil > Boreal... | reverse complement strand
AAAGGCGTCGACGTCTTCGACCCGAGCACCGGGGAAATACGAAGCGATGACGCCGACGGCATCGCCTGCTGGTTCGTCGACACCGACTACAACGAGGAGAGCTTCTTCGTCCGGCAGGCCTACTTCCTCGGCGCCAACGACCCCTACCGGGCGCTCAGAACGACCCTGAAAGCCGAGATAGATCCAGACGCCTGGGCCAGCCTCAACAGCGACACTTCGCGGCCGTTCGACAAGCCGGCCTCGGGCCGGATCGCCGTGAAGGTCATCAACCACCTCGGCGACGAGGCGATGAAGGTCCTCCGCGTCGCGTAGTGCCGCTACTCATCGCCGACAAGTTTGACGCCAGCCTCCAGAGGCTCAGCGCCGACGAGCAGAAGGCCGCGAAGCTCACCGTCTACGAGCTCCAGACCAACCCCGCCAGCCCTGGCCTGAACTACGAGGCGATCAAGCGCGCCAAGGACAAGCGGTTTCGCTCAGTGCGGGTGACGCGCGACCTGCGAATGATTGTGCATGAGATGGGCGACAGCGTGACGGTCTGTTACGTCGGTCACCACGACGACGCGTACGACTGGGCCGAACGACGGAGGCTCGAGGCGCACCCCAAGACGGGCGCCGCTCAGCTCGTTGTGATCCGCGAGACCGTGCGCGAGATCGAGGTGCCTGCCTTCGTACAGGCGAGTCGACCGCCCGACTCGCCGCCGGCGGGAACGTCGCCACCGCCGACTGCTCGCCAACCACTGTTCGCCGCCGCGACCGACGAGGATCTCCTCGGGTACGGCGTACCACAGGACTGGCTCGAAGATGTCCGGCTGGCCGCCGACGACGCGGCACTCGAGACGCTCGCAGAGCACCTACCCGCCGAGGCGACCGAGGCGCTGTGGGAGCTGGCAACCGGCGGAACCCCGGAGGTACCTGTCCACGCCGACGCGGGCGAGGACCCGTTCGCGCATCCCGACGCGCAGCGACGCTTCCTACTCGTCGGCACGGAGGACGAGCTCCGCCGTGCCCTTGAGTACCCGTGGGAGCGATGGATGGTCTTCCTGCATCCCACGCAGCGCAGACTCGCGACGATGGCTTTCACCGGCCCGGCACGGGTCGCCGGCTCCGCCGGGACAGGCAAGACCGTCGTTGCCCTTCACCGCGCCGCGCACCTCGCTCGAGCTCACCCTGACGCACGGCTTCTACTGACCACCTTCAACGACGCTCTCGCCGCTGCGCTCCGGACCAAGCTCGAACTGCTCCTTGACGGCGAGGCTGAGGTTCGCGAGCGCATCACGGTCACCTCGCTCGACAACGTCGCGCTCGACATCTACCGGGAGGCCTTCGGTGAACCACAGATCGCCGAGCCGGCCGCGATCGCCTCGGCAGTCGCGCAGGCCTGTCAAGGCTCCGCACCGCAGCGGCTCAGCGTCCCGTTCGTGCAAAGCGAGTGGGCGGATGTCATCGACGAGTGGCAACTTGACACCTGGGAGGCCTATCGCGATGTTCCTCGGCTCGGACGCAAGAAGGGTCTGCGCCAAGAGCAGCGTGCCGAACTGTGGGCGATCTTCGAGCAAGTGGGCGCCACGCTCGACTCAAGCGGACTGCTGACGATGCCACGCATCTACGCCGTGGCGACACGGAGCCTGAGCGAGGGGAGAGCTGCGACCTTCGATTTCGCCGTCGTCGACGAGGCTCAAGACATCAGCGTGCCCCAGTTGCGCCTCCTAGCCGCGGCGGCCGGGAGCAGGCCCGACGGGCTGTTCTTCGCCGGTGATCTCGGGCAGCGGATCTTCCAGACACCCTTCTCGTGGAGGGCACTCGGGGTCGATGTGCGCGGGCGCTCCAAGACTCTCCGCGTCAACTACCGCACCTCACACGAGATCCGCCGGTGTGCCGATCGCCTGCTCCCGCCGCAGCTCAGCGACGTCGATGGTAACCCCGAGTCGCGCCGCGGCACCGTCTCGGTGTTCACGGGAGCCCCGCCAAACATCCTCGTGTTGCAGTCGGCCGGCGAGGAGACGGGCAAGGTCGGGGCATGGCTCAAGGCACTTGTCGACGCTGGCGTCGGCGCGGAGGAGATGGGAGTCTTCGTTCGCTCACCGCGCGAGCTCAAGCGCGCCAACATGGCGGTGGCCGCAGCAGGGCTCAACGCACAGCTGCTCGATCCCGAGGCGGGCGTCCAGACCGGCCAGGTGGCCGTCGGTCTTATGGAGCGTGCCAAGGGCCTCGAGTTCCGGGCAGTCGCCGTCCTCGCCTGCGACGAGGCCATCATCCCGTCGCAGGCGCGCATTGACGAAGTCGGCGACTACGCTGACCTGGAGGACACCTGGGAGACCGAGCGCCAGCTCCTCTACGTTGCCTGTACCCGAGCGCGCGATCATCTGCTTGTCACGGGCGTCGCCCCCGGGTCCGAGTTTCTTGAGGACCTGATCGGCTGACCGTGCGATCGTCCGCCTGAGCCCTCTCAGCAGCTACCCCCAGCTCGCGGCGGCGGAGCTATGTGCCATCACTGACGGTCTTGCCGGGCCATTCGCCAGATTGCTCGACATCGGCCTGTTCGCGTGCCCGACCTGACTCGCGGGCTCCCGTCGCCGTTCCCGAAGCACGTGACTGACGTCGGTCTGCAACACGGTCTGACCCGCTACAAGATCGGCGAGCGAACCCGAGAAATACTCAAATGACTTGCACGCCGTCGCCAGCCGAGCGATCCGGCGACCTGACGTCCGGTGACAACCCCGGCTGTCTTACGTCAGCCGGTAGCCGACTCCCCACTCGTTGATGACCCAGCGTTCGCCAGCGGCGTTCAGCTTGCGCCGGAGGCGACTTGCGTGGCTGCGGACCGTTCGTGTGGTGCCCTCGGAGCGGTATCCTCACGGGCTGGGGCGCCGGTGAACTAGGGAGCCCTTGAAGACACGCCTCGGAGCGCCGGTCGGCGCACAGCCGTATCCAACATCCGGTTGAAGCGCGCCCAGAGCTGCCGGGCTCGGCGGGGCGCGTAGAGGCGCGCTGCTAGCCACGCGGCCGGCTGAGGTGGCTGCGACAATCGTCTTATGAGGCGACTGGGCGGCCAACTTCGTTCGCGCGGATGACGTTTGAACTCCGCGAGTCTGCGCTGTTGCTAGGACCTGTCCGCTTCGATCCGTGGGAGTTCTTCAACGAGGGCGCCTACCCGGCGCACCGCGCCGAGAAGGACGAGGTCGAGGCATTCGTACGCGAGTATCTTGCTGGCCTCGATCGCCCTGGGCTTGAGGCCGCTGTTCGGCAGCACGCTGAGTACCTTCGCAACTGGGTGCCTGACCGGGTGAAGGCTGCGCAGTCGGACGCCGACTACGCGCGGCTTTGCGCCTTCGCCGAACTCCACCACGCGATCGTCGATGCCGAGCATGAACTGACGCTCGCTTCCCTACTGGCGCCCGACCGCGGAGATCTGGTTTTCGGCGAGCATCCCGCGTTGTACGACACGTTGACCGACGGGCTCATGCGCCTAACGCCGACGCACATCGAGGAGCCGTGGGTCGCGGAAAATGCTGCGTTCTTCGTCGGCGAGAGCGCCCTGTTCCCTCACCCGTTCCTGGCCGAGTACCGAGAGCTGCTGAGAGTGCTCGCCGAACTCTCTGAGGACGCGGGGCTGGCCGTGTATGTCGCCATCGACCCCTACCGCCTAGGCCGACGCGACCAACTGCAACAGTGCTTGCTCGCGGACTATTGGGACGGGCTGAAACTCACGCCGCAGGCGCTCGACTCGCTTGATCGTCACGACCAGGGGTCTTCGTTCCACGCCGCCGGCGAGCGTGGCGAGGCCGAGGCATACCTGCACCCGCTGCTCGGCACTTGGTTTCACTGGAAAGCCCGAGGCGACAACGAGTCCGATCCGGTTAAGCGTCTTTACATACAAGAGCTCAAGCCGAGCGAGGATCGCTCAGGTGATCCGTTCGAGGCTGTGTTGAACCGAGAGCTTCATGCCGAGCGGGACACGAGCAGGAGGAAGTTCACGCACGTGGACGGGAAGATCGTCCGCTACCCCACTGAGACGTATGGGCCGACAGCGACCAATCCGCGGGCGCTGCCTGGCCCGTATGAGCGGAAGCGGAAGTTGTGGAGAGTGGACGGGCCGATGAGCGACGAGCAGTGGATGGAGGTCGTCGGTCTGTTCTACCGCGGGAACGAGCTCATCGGCGAGCACTTCGAGGATGCCTTCGCCGAACGGCTCTGACCGCCGAAGCCTTCCGCGGCGCTTCCACCGCTGCCGTCCTACCCAGACGCGATCCTTCGATTCATGTTTCGATGTTTCGACGGAGGCTCGCAGTCAGCGCCAGAGTTCGGCCCTGGGCCACAGACGCGAATTGTGCCCATTTGTGTCCAATCGGGTGTCGGTACAGAGCCGGCCCTGGGTGCCGCCGGAGAGTTCCGTGGGCTCCTGGCATAGACTCGTCCGGTGCCAGAGCGATTCGTCGTCCAGGTTGATGCTGACCAGTTCGATCGACTGGCCCGGCCGACGAGGCCGGTCGCCGGCGCAGCGGAGCTGATCTGGAACGCCCTCGACGCTGAGGCGGATACAATCGGCGTCTCGATCGATCGCACTGGGCTGGATGCTGTCGATGCCGTCACGGTCACCGACGACGGCCATGGGATGACCCACGAAGACGCGCTCGAGGACTTCAGGCGTCTGGGCGGGTCGTGGAAGAAGCTGCGGCGCGAGTCCAAGACAGGCAAGCGGCCCCTGCACGGCAAGGAGGGATCAGGTCGCTTCCGTGCTTTCGCCATCGGCGGCATGGTCGAGTGGACGAGCATCGCGCGTCGCCCCGACGGAAATCTGGAGCGAACTCATATCATCGGCTCGATGGATAGCTCGGAGTTCGCTGTCAGCGACCCCGAGCCGCTCGCCAGTGGAACGCCGGGCACCGAGGTCCGGATCACGCGGCCACGCGAGCACGCCAACCGCCTTCTCGGCGAAAATGCCGTCCCTTGGCTCGTCACCCAGTTTGCGGTCTACCTCGTGAAGTACCCCGGCATAACGGTTACCTACGAGGGGACGACGCTCGACCCCGCAACAATCGTCGCCCGCGATACTGAGATCCCACTCGACGCCCATCTCGGCGGCGACCACGGCGCGCCGGTGCTGCGGATCATGGAGTGGACGTCCGACGCCCGGACGATCACGCCTACGCTCGTCCTATGCGATGAGAACGGCGTAGCTCTCCACGAGGTCACCGATCAGATCGACAGCCCGCCCGAGCTGCCCTACACGGCCTACCTGACCTGGCCGGGCTTCGCCGAGCACGCCCAAGACCTCATCCTCTCCGGCCTCGGCCACCCGACGATCTCCCCGATCCTTGACGCCGCCCGAGAGGCGATCCGTGGCTACCTCGACGAACGCCTCGGCGAACGGCGCACAGAGCTGATTGATCGCTGGAAGTCAGAGCGGGTCTACCCCTACGCAGGTGACGCCGCCACGCCAGTCGAAGCGCAGGAGCGCAAGGTTTTCGACGTCGTGGCGATCGCTGCGGCACCGGCGGTGTCCAAGGACGTCAAGTCCGCGAAGCTCTCGCTGCGCCTCATCAAGGAGGCTCTCGCCGGACCCCCTGGAGCCCTCCACCGCATCCTGAGCGAGGTACTCGACCTGACCCCCGAGCAGCTCGCTGACTTCGACCGCTTGCTCGACCGCACAAGCCTCGCCTCGGTTATTTACACAAGCAAGACCGTCACCGATCGACTGGACTTCCTCTGCGACCTCGAGGCCATGCTCTTCGATCACGGTAAGCGCGAGCGGCTCTTGGAGCGGAAGCAGCTCCATCGCTTCCTGGCGAACGGGCGCACCTGGATCTTCGGCGAGGAGTACGGCCTCGCCGTCGACGATCAGGGCCTCACGAAGGTCCTGGAGGCGCACCGCGCGCTGCTCGGCGACCCGAATCCCGTCAGCAGCGCCGTCACCGACGCCGAGGGCCAGACCCGGATTATTGACCTGATGCTCTCCAAGGCGACCCACTTCCATGACCGGCGGCAGCACCTCGTCGTCGAGCTGAAGCGCCCCGCGGCCAGGCTGACGCAGACCGAGCTGAACCAGATCGCCAACTACGCGGTCGCCGTGAGCCGCGACGACCGCTTCAAGAACCCCGACGTCACCTGGGACTTCTGGCTCGTCGGTGACACGATGGACGACGTCCTCGAGGAGCTGGTCAACAAGCCGCACTCGCAGCCCGGTCTCTACACCGAGGGCGGTAGCTACCGCATCTGGGTCAAGCTCTGGGCCGAGATCCTCGAGGAGAACCGCCAGCGCCTGCACTTCTTCCGCCAGCACCTCAACTACATGCCGCCGTCCGAGGAGGCGGAGCTCGACGAAGTCGTCGACAAGTACCTCGCCCACCAACCCATCGAGGCAGCGGAGTCGATAACAGGGCAGGCGGCACCGGAGTAGGCAACCTCAATTTGGCCCCAGATGGTGTCGGCGGTTCGAGTCCCCTCTCGCCATGCCGCCGCGCCGGGGTTTTGGACGACGACCCCTACCCGTTGTCCAAAACCCGCCCGCAACCGCCGGCAACCGGCGGTATCTCGACCCGCCAGCGGCGCAGGCGCAGGAATGGCGGGCCAGGGAAAGCCCTGCAAATAGGCCATTTATAGCCCGCACTTTCTCGCCTCTCAGCGGCATGGGCGCACGGCTGAAAATCGTGGTGTCCCGGGTTCGAGTCCCGGTCTCGCCATCCGGTTTTTGCCTGCTATTCGGCTGGATTTGAGCCGGGCGAGTTGGTCTTCTCCGCGGTGGTTTTGGACCACGTTGTCCAATTGGTTGTCCAAAACCCCCGCTTCATGCCGGGTCTGCGCTCTCTTTGGCTGGGGATGATGAGTCGGCGAGCCTTGGAAATTGGCTTGGTTGTGCGGTTTCTGCGTGGAGGGTCCCGGATAAGAGTTGGGAACACGACCGGGAATCGTGGTGTCCTCAGTTCGATTCTTGGCCCTTCATCCGCGCCTCCATGGAGGCGCGGGGCCGCGCGGTGGTTTTGGCCCACCACCCCTGGCCGTGGTCTAAAACCCGCCGGTATCTTGACGCCCCAGTCCGCGGTAGCCTGGCCGCGCGGCTCACGCCGTACACCTCAATCGAGGATCGATGCGGCACAAGTAGACTGATCTCAGTTCCCGTGCTGCCCAGCAAACCCATAGGCGGGCCACGCCCGTGGGCTGAGGGCGGGACCGCGGCCTACCACATCACCCATGTCGAGAACCTCGCCTCGATCGTCGCGTGCGGCCAAATCGAGTGCGACAACGACTGTGCGGAGGCCGCACGCAATCCGATCGGGATCGCCCACACCGACCTCAAGGAGCAGCGCGCACGCACCAGCGTGACGGTCGCGGCCGGCGGAACCCTCGCCGACTACGTGCCGTTCTACTTCGCCCCGAGATCACCGATGCTCATCTCGATCCACCGTGGCTACGTCGAGCAGTACGACGGAGGCCAAGACGCGATCGTGCACCTCGTCTGCTCGGTCCAGGGCCTCGCCAAGCTGGGGCGCTTCGCCGTGATCAACCGCCACCCGATCACGGCCCTTGCCGAGCAGTTCGACGATCTGGCGGCCCTCGCCGACCTCGATTGGACCATTATGCGCGCCAAGTACTGGAGCGACACCGACGAGGACGGCGACCGCAAATTCCGCCGCCAAGCCGAGTTCTTGGTGCACCGCAGCGTCCCGATCGAGGCCATCAAGCTCGTCGGTGCGGCCACGGACGCCGTTGCCCATCGAGCGGCTACATTGCTTGAGGGGATGCCTGATCCGCCACCTGTGATCGTCCGCAGAGACTGGTACTACTAGACGATGTCGACCATCGAACATCGCAAAGGCAACCTCCTCGCGGCTGACGCCGAAGCGCTCGTCAACACCGTCAACACGGTCGGCGTGATGGGCAAGGGGATCGCGCTTCAGTTCCGCAAAGCATTCCCGGACAACTACCGCGCCTACCAGCGAGCCTGCAGGCACAACGAGCTCAAGCCGGGGAGCATGCTCGTCTTCGAGACGTCTCGGCTAGGTGGACCGCGCCTCGTGATCAACTTCCCCACTAAGCGCCACTGGCGCGGTAAGTCCCGCATGGAGTACATCGACGCAGGGCTCGCCGACCTCGCACGGATCCTGCGCCACCACCAGGTCCGGTCAGTCGCGATTCCACCACTCGGTTGCGGCAACGGCGGCCTGCCTTGGAGCGAGGTACGCCCCAAGATCGAAGCCGCCCTGAAGCCGCTGCCCGACATCCGCATAGCGCTATACGCGCCAGGGCCGCCACCCCCGGTACACCAGCAGAGGACCGCCACGAAGCGCCCTCGAATGACACGCGGGCGCGCCGCTCTCATAGCAGTCTTTGCCTCCTACCGGCGCGACCCGACCTCGACACTCACCATGCTCGTCGCACAGAAGCTCGCCTACCTACTCCAAACCACCGGTGAGCCACTGAAACTGAACTTCGTAAAGGCCGACTACGGTCCATACGCAGAGGTACTGAACCACGCCCTACAGAACATGGACGGTCACTTCATCGAGGGCTATGGCGATCGGACGACGAAATCGGACCTCCGCCTACTCGCTGGCGCGGTGACATCGGCCAGCACTTTCTTGGCCAATGACGACGCGGTGGGTGAGCGAACTCGTCGCGTCAGCAAACTGATTGAGGGACTCGAAAGTCCCTTCGGTCTCGAGCTCCTGACCACGGTCCACTGGGCGGCCACTCGCGAGGGTGCGCGAAGCCCACAGGAGGCGACGCAAGTGGTCGCTGACTGGACCCCGCGCAAGCGTGAAGTCTTCGGCGAGCGCGAGGTCACGATCGCCTGGGAGCGTCTGCGACAACAAGGCTGGCTCGACGCCGGTGTTGCAGTGCCGACCGCAGACCGCTAGCCGATCCCACAGAATGCTCGCGAGGACCGCGGCGTTCACCTAGTGTTTCGCGCGCTCAGCGGAGACCTGTTGGGCGACGCCGGTCGTCCGCAGCCGGAAGGCCGCCATCTGTTCGCTGACTTCGAAGGCCTCACTGATTGCCTCGCTATCCATACGTTGTCGCGCTGCTCGTAGGAGCAGCGGGCGAGGAAGGAGCAGGCAGCCAGCGAGCCAGGTCGCCTCCTGCTCCTCATCGGGATTGCAGGTGTAGAAGCTGAGATCACCGATGCGCTTCACAGTGTTCACTTCGTGGCCGAGCAGCAGGTGAGCTACCTCGTGCGCGATATCGCTCTGTGTTCGACCTGGGGAGGAAAGCGGGCTGTACACGATGACGTGGCGGTCGCCGATCGTGAAGGTGCATGCGGAGAACGCTCCTGGATCAGTCCAGCACCAAGCGCGAGAGCGATGATCCCGCCCGTTGAGGTCCCGACGATGAGATCGAATCGCTCGGCGACCGGCTGCTCAAGGTCAGCTTCGAGGGCCGCGAGCACGCCCGCGACGAAGATCCCGCGGACACCGCCCCCGTCGATCGCAAGGATCTGGAAGCGGCTGTCTGGGTCGCGATATCGCGCAACGCCCATGACGCAAACGTACCATACGCGGTACAAGAAAGCCTAGGAGGGGCCAGCGAAACGGCTAGCGAAAGTGGTTGACGGCATGACCGGGCGAGTCTAGCGTCGGCGGCTCCTTACAAAGTGCCCCCGCACCGTTGTAGCGGCCGGGGGCTGACACCAGGAGTTGACCCTGATGCAAGACGAGAGTATCCCCGAGAACCTGACCCGTGGCGACCGCAACGTCGGCGATATGGAACGAGACGCGCTGTATCTGCTCACGGACCCCGGCCGTCAGCCGCCGCTGTGGAGCGTGCCGGACATCGGCCGCGAACTCGCCTACTTCGATCCCGAGTTCGTGATCGACCCCTTGCTCCGCGTGGGCCTGATCTACAAGACCTCGGATGGGTTCGTGTTCGCCACGCCCGCCGCGTATCACTTGGTCGGGCTGGTCGGGCACGTCGCCTGACGCAGCCGGGCTGCGGCACCGCCTCCGTAGGCTTTGCGTGGCTCGGAGGCGGTGCCGGGACGCCATTCGGATGGGCTGCGCCAATCTATCCGCCAAGGTGGACGCAAAACTCTCCGTCCGAAGCGATGAATAGGTTGCCGTCGAGCTGGTTTGCTGAGGCATTTGCGTGGCGACGCGACCAGCTAATTCAAGTCATTCGGACCAAGGAGTATCAAATGCCAAAGACAGGGCAAACCTGCACTACGTCGGGCATATACAAGAACGACTGCCACGCCAAGCAGATTCCGCTTGCCGTTGGCAAGGAGTTCCCGCCGTGCTCGCATTGCCACCGGCCAGCGAACTGGACGTTGGTGCAGGCGACGCACTACTGAATCGACGGCCGCAGGTCTCGGCGTCAAACCGAGCGACGGCTACGGCTGAATACCCGAGAAGCAGCCCGACGATGCGTTCCCGCTGTTTCTCGGGTACTGGCCCCTTCACGGTCCACTCGTAGAGGTCAACTGCCCACCGCTCGCTCGCGTAGCCACAACTCGCAACTCCATCGCCGTGATCGAGCACCCACGGTATGAGCCCCATGTGGGCGTTGCGCTCAAGCTGAGCGGCAGCACACAGGGGGTCCGTCTGCGACAAGAAGAAGTGCGCGACGAGCGCAAGCGGTCGAACGCCGCGCGCGACGAGGTACGCCTGCTCGGATAGGACTTCGTCCGAGGGCAGCGCAGTCTCGGGGCTCATAGCCCCTCCTGGGTTCGACATGATGTCAATCTTCCCTGCCGACGGGGATGGACCGTTCAAGCTGCGAGCGCGACGACGCGTTCCCGACTCAGCGCACACGAAAGCTGCGAGAGGATCGTGAGGTCGGCGTGAAGCCGCACGCGCTCAATCCTGCGCACGCGCAGCGGCGTGAGGCTCCATTCGTTCTTGAGCCTGCCGAAGCCGCGCTCTACGGACGCGCGGCCCCGATACAGGCCCTTGAAGCGCAGCGTCTCGCGCGGGATCAACGGGTGCAGCCGGTCGGCCTTGATCCACACGGACGCGGGCTTGCACTTGCCGGTCGGGCAGCGCCACTTGGTAGCTCCGCGCTTGCGGTCAGCGCCAGCGAAGCGCCACTCGCCGTGCTCGCAGGTCGGGGGCTTGTGCTCGCCGCGCTTGACGGCGGGGGTTTCCTTGAGGCAGATCACGGGGTCAATCCCTCGCGTCGAGCACGCCTCATACGCCGTGCCAGCGTCGTAGCCCTTGTCCATCGCGCACGTTTCCGGGTTGATCCCGTGCGCCTTGAGCGCATCCAGCAGCGGGCCGACAGTCGGGATTTCGTTCGCCTTCGCCGTCTCCACTCGCCACGCGAGCGGAAGATCGGTCTTGGCGCACACGGCCATGTGCAGGCGGTAGCCGTAGAAGCCGCCGCCCTTGCGCGTCGAGACGGCCGAGCGGTGCCCCCAGGTGGCGTCGGGGTCGCTGTACTTCTCGCGTTCCGGTCCGCCCTTGTACTTGTAGCGCTGCCCGTTTGCATACGCGGGCATGTCGCTGGCGTCGATCGCCACGTCCCACCCGAGCAGCGGGTTTCGCCGCTTCAACTCCTTGACCACGCTGGCGATGCAGCCTTGCAGCAGGTCCGTGTGCTCGCGCAGCTTCGCCGTGAAGCGGTAGCAGGCGTACACGGACGGCACGTCGCCATCGGGGGCGACCACGGCTGCCAACGCGGAGTGCTCCTTGACGAGCGCCACGGTGCGCGTCCACGTTGGCAAGGCGTACAGCGACTTCGCCAGCGCCATGCCGATCATGGAGCGGATCGGATAGCCAGGACGCCCCGTCCAGCGGGTCTGTTGAAGCTGGTCGGCGAGACGAGAGACATCGGGCGAATCGAGGATGTCCGACAACTGATCGGCGACAGATCGCCGTGCTACGTTCTGCGTGGTCATGGAGGCACAACTCCTTGATCCGGACCCCCGGATGCCTTCAACATCGCGGGGGTCTCTTTTGGCTTATCTAAGCCAAAAACTACAGGTCGGGTCGGACGGAAAAACGGCTGTCCGCCGGCGCCGACGAACACCTGTCGAACTGGCCACGCACGCCGTCTGCGGCTAAGCGTTTCGGCGGCTGCGCCGATACTTAGGGGCGGCGAGTAGCATTCCGCTGTCCACACGATGAGAGGAGATCGAAGATGGCGAAAGTGCAGCGCCCCACCGTCATCGTGGGCGGCGGCGGCGAGTCGGGTGGCTTTAGCTTCAAGCTGAGTTCTGCACAGGCGAAGAACGTCCAGCAGGTGCTCGGCAAAACCAAAGGCACTACCGCGTCAAAGACGGCTGACAAGGGCGGCACCAAGCAGAGCAGCAAGTAGCTAAGTACCTTTTGGGCATGCCCACGCTCACCGGACCCTTGCGGTCCCGCATGCTCATCACGCCAAAGGAATACCCGCCGCTCATCAATTTCAGTTGCGGCAAAGAGCGCTTGGAGGAGCACGAAGTCAACACGCAGGTGCATCGCATCTGCGCAGGGATCGCCCAGGCAGGATGGATCGCGGTCGTGCTTGAGAAGCCGTCCGAAAAGGACTCGACGGGGCACCCGCGCTTGATCGGTGTCTGCTGCGTTACGAACTCCGTGCTGCCAGGCGTACCAGGCGTCGAAGAAGGCTCCGAGGGCGGCTACATCGGTGCGTTTGGGACCGATCTTCGCTACCGCAAACACGTGCTGGAGGATGGGCATACGCGCCCAGGCAACATGCTCATGCAGGAGGCACTCAAGGCCATCCAAGCGATGTTCGGTGGGCCGCCGATGGTGTATGTGTTCGCAAAAGTAAAGCGCTCAAACAGCGCGAGTAAGCGGCTGCACGACGAACACGGCTTTGATGACACAGGCAACCAGCAAGGCGAACACCTGCTATTTCGACCGCCTGAGCTTGATCCGACGCTCACTCGGGAGCCGACATGGTCGGCCTAAAGGGGTAGCCGCAGCGCGAAAGCGAGGTATCCACGATGCGAGCAGACCTACAAACCCGCATGAATACAGGGCTAGCGAGTTTCGCTAGACCCTCCTAGGCTTCCTCGATCCGAGGGAGGTCGGTCCGCCTTTGACTGTCACACGCCGAATCCGCCTCTCGCTATCAGCCGGGGGGTCAGGGGTTTTGGACCACGACCCCTAGCCGTGGTCCAAAACCCGCCGGGATCCGCCGGCAACTACGGGTATCCCGACAGGCTGGGCCGGAGCGAGACGCTGGCGACCAGCACGCGAACCACCCGCAAACGGGCTACTTTTCAGGATCATCCTCAGACGTCCCGTTTTCATCAGCCCGTCCCTGAAAATCGTAGTGTCCCCGGTTCGAATCCGGGTCTCGCCATAACTCTCGAAAACCGTATGAACACGTGGTTCCTCACTACGTGGCTACGCGGCGTTTGCTGTGCTGTCGGAAAGGAGGTGGCGTGCGACCTTGGCCATGGCCTCGAGGCCGGTCGCGGGAAGTCGCTCGGTCATGCCCGCAGCTTGAAGTATTTGATTGGCTTGTAGGGTAAGGGTACTTCCGGCAGCGGCGTCCTTTGAGAGCTGATGTAGGCGCCAGCTGATGTGCGGAAGCGCGTCTTGTGATCGAAGCTGGCGTGATCGCATGCGAATAGCGTGCTCACGGGGGTGCGCGGTGGTGCTTGCGGGTCCGTCAGGACAGCAGCGCTCATCGTCACACATCACACGCGCCCTGAGTGACGACTGCAGGAGGAGCCGTCCGACCTTCGCGGGAACGCTGCGCCCGAGCGTGTCGATGAATATTCCGGGCGGATTGCCTCCGCTCTGCTTCTTTCCCGGGCGTGGTCGCCGCGATGCGATTGATCGTGTGATGTCGCACGCCTCGCCTGTAGCGATGCCGGTCTCATAGCCGTCGATGCCGGCGGCGGTCAGGCCTGCCCCGAAGATCCCTTGGCGCCAAGCGTAGACGGGCAGTCCCGAGACCTGCTTTGCCTGGCTCATCGCGGCAAACGTCGCTAGGACCTTGGAGTATCCGTCTGCGGGCTTCGTCGGCGAGAAGCCAACCCCGAGCGCGACAGCGCCGTGATCTCGTGCGACTCGCGCGAATCGATCAATGCCCGCGGCCCAGGACGACGGATTCGCAAAGCCCTGATGGCCGACCATCAGAACGGCAAATTGCGGAAGACGTAGACCGATCCGTTCCATTCGTCGGCTTGTCGCCTCGAGGAGCTCGAGCGAGCGCTCGAACCATGGATCATCGGGCGTGCGCGCGTACAGATAGGGCGGGATCACCAACGTCGCGCCTTGTTCGACCTCGAAGTCGATCGCAGATGCCAGCAGGGACTCGCGCCTAAGTGGGTGCGTGAAATCGTCGGCGCTCCGGGCGGTCGCGGAGCCGTAGGGTAGTGCGGCGAGCGCGTCTGACTCCCGCAGGTCCGTCTGCCAAAAGTGGGTCAACGGGTCGACCATGTAGGGGACGCCAGCTGACGCCGCGGCCACCGCGAGCTGCGGGCGTCTACGGGCGATGTGTGCGTCCGCGACGAGCCGGTCGATGGCGGTGCGGCGATCTCCGGGGACGAGCATTGGCGAAGACGCAGGCGCTAGAAGCTCGGCGATCACATCGTGATCGTTCATGCCGGGGCGAATTAGAAGCTCTGACGTCATAGCAAACCTCCTGTCGCGTAGCATGCTACCATACCTGTCGTTAGATATGTCGTTTAGACCGTAGGAGGTACTGATGCCAGCAGGGTCCCTCATGGAGTCCGGGTACTACGCACGGATCGTCGAAGATCTGCGTGAGACTGCCCTGACGGCTGCAGAGGTGGCCAGCATCGCTGGGGTCAAGGAACGACAGGTGCAGCACTGGGTGGCAGGCACGCACCGTCCCACTGGGGCCAAGCGAGACCGGCTGCTTGAGCTCGCGTATATCGTCGATCGACTTCGCGACGTGTACCGGCCCGAGGGCATCGACATCTGGATCCACGGCCGAAACCGTGATCTCGGCGGCGAGCGGCCCATCGATCTGCTTGAGCGGGGTGACTTCGCGACGGTCCTAAATGCCGTGGAGCGGCTAGAGACGGGGGCGATGTAGCGTGGACCGCAACCTTGCGGCGAACGTCGCACGCGGATCCATCATCGACGTTGCCGGACGGTTCCAACGTCACGCAAGCCCCAAGGTCCGAACTCTCGCGGGAAGTACCGCCGGCGGCCGCTGGGGGCTCCCAAACACCTATCCCGTGATCTACCTCGGACGACCAGTCGACTCCGTTGTAGTGGAGGCATACCGGCGCTTGGTCGACGGCGTCGAGGGCATGACTGCCGATCTCGTTGGACCCCGGACTGTCTTCGAGGTCCAGGTCCGGATCACTCAGGTGCTCGATCTGCGCGATGACGAGACTCTCGCGCTAGTCGGCCTGGATCAGCCGAGCCTGATCGGTGGTCACGGCCCGTGCCAGCGCGTTGGCCAGGCTGCGCATCAACTTGGCCTACACGGGATCCTCGCGCCTGCGGCGACCGAGCTCGGCGAGACCCTGGCCCTGTTCGAACGTCACCTCCCGGAACATGAGCTCCCGGTGATAATCGGCGAGGGCCGCTGGGAGTCATTGCCGCCCGACCCGCGAACCAGCGAGCAGCGAGCCCGTCAACTCCCTCAGCTCAGCTGAAAGTCGCCCTGCTTCGCCGTGCGCTTGGCACGAGAGTGGAAGGCCCGCCTCGGGTTTGGGACGGAAGACCCCTTTTCCGTCCCAAACCCCGTGTATCCTGCGTGCAACCGCGGGTATCTCAGCTTTTGGCTTGGATATAGAGGGATTCGGCTACGGAACGGGGCTCGGTGCGATCGAGAAAGCAGCCCCGACGCAGGCTGTCCGGGCGAGAAGGACGGATGGCACCGCGAGGCCTGAAAATCGAGGTGTCGGCGGTTCGAGGCCGCCTTCTCGCCATCGCCGGATCGGGGCTCCCGAGGGCCTCGCATGGTGCCCGGCGGGCCGCTTGGCCCTGTACCGTGCCGACGCTCGCAAATCGCAATTACTAGGAGGACGCCGATGCCGGACACCACCTGCCACATGTCGATCTCGCTCGACGGCTTCGTCGCCGGGCCGGACCAGAGCCGGGAGAATCCGCTGGGGAAGCGCGGCAGGGAGGTCCATAGCTGGCACCTCGGTGATGAGCGCGCGAACGACGCCGACGCGACGGCAGAGGGCTGGCTCATGCGACCGCGCGGGGCCTACGTCATGGGCCGCAACATGTTCGGGCCGATCCGCGGCGAGTGGGATGAGGACTGGGATGGATGGTGGGGCTCCGAGCCGCCCTACCACGCGCCGGTCTTCGTGCTCACCCACCACGCCCGCGAGCCGATCGAGATGGAGGGCGGCACGAGCTTCCACTTCGTCACCCTGGGCTTCGAGGCCGCCTACGCGCAGGCGCGTGAGACGGCCGGCGAGGATGGCATCGATATCGCGGGCGGCGCCTCGACCGTCCGTCAGGCGCTCGCCGCCGGAGTGATCGACGAACTCACGCTCGACGTGGTCCCCGTCCTGTTCGGGTCCGGCGAGCGGCTGTTCGACGGAGTCGAGTCCCTCGGGTTCGAGCCGGTCGAGGTGCTCCACTCTCCGCTCGCCACGCACATCCGCTACCGGCGGGCGGGGTGAGGAGCCGATCTTCAGTCTGGGGCGGCGTCAGCTTTCTGGCGGTCGCTCATGCGGCACGACTCCCGCGGCACAAACCCCCCGGTATCCGCCTCTCGCCATCGCCGGTCGGGGCCGGTCAGGGTTTGGGCCGGGGATGCCCCGCTCCCGGCCCAAACCCCCAGGAATCCCCAGGAAACCAACGGTATCTCCGGCGCGGCCTCTCCAGCGAAGGCCCTGCAAATCGGCCAGTTTCCGGCCCGATAGGCTCAACACTGAAAATCGTAGTGTCCTCGGTTCGATTCCGAGTCTCGCCATCGCCCGGCGGGGGGCCGCGTGGGGTTTTGGACCACGACCCCTCGACGTTGTCCAAAACCCGCCGGTATCCGCCGGTATCTCGACGCCGACGGGCGCAAGTGCCGACGGTGCCGGGTTGGCGAAAGCCCTGCAAATTCGCTAGTTTTCGGGCGCATCTCCGCCCTCCTCAGTTGCATCGTCCCACCGCTGAAAATCGTGGTGTCCCGGGTTCGAATCCCGGTCTCGCCATTTTCGTCGGGAATCCGTATGAATACTGGGTTTACCGGGATTCACGCGTCCTGTGGGTATTGAACCTGGAGGAACACGATCTCTACCGCGAGCTGCAGTGAGTTTCCTGCGCCGCGCGACTGCTTGGTTTGTCGGCCAGGCGTGACTGTCAAGGCCGTGATGAGCGACAACGGCTCCGCCTACGTCTCTCACGTCTACGGCCAATACCTCGAGCGCTACAACTTCAAGCGACCACACGGCTCACTCCGCCACCAACCGCCCGCCACCCGACTGACGAACCTCGTCAGGAACTATATCTAGCCGTTTGCAAGAACCCGAGGCACGTCAGCTACCTGCTCGAGCGAGTTAGTCCCAGGAGGACATGGGAGGCAGCTTCACGCTGGACGCAACATCACTAAGAACCTCTTTCAAAATAGGCGGTGCGGTCGGGGCGTTCATGGACCAAGCTGGGCGACGCGGGCTGGTGAAGGCCGTGCTGGTAGCACGGGCAAGCCGGCACGTGGCGATCCAGCGCCGTGTTCAGGGGCGCATCCGGGCGTGCCGATCTTTTTGAAAGAGGTTCTAATAGTGCTTTGGTAGTTTTGTTGTAGGGTTTCGGTGGTGGTTTGGCGAACCCTTCTTGCGTTGATGGTGTCTGCGTGAGGAGGGCGTGATGGCGGT
>Ga0209420_1000644_pt1 | contig 17714 bp, 19 predicted proteins | sample BlaSpr_A8_OM1_O1_FD_187972 | JGI IMG/M metagenome (GOLD analysis project Ga0209420, IMG submission 187972) | Forest soil microbial communities from Thunder Bay, Ontario, Canada - Black Spruce, Ontario site 2_A8_OM1_O1 (SPAdes) (version 2) | ecosystem: Environmental > Terrestrial > Soil > Boreal... | reverse complement strand
GATTTGAAACCGAGAGCTTCCTCAAGTGGGTGGATGTCTTCGCGTTGCAGATTCTCAACGCACTGGGCTTCGATTGCCTCTTCCTTCTTCTTGACAATCAGTAGAAGAAGCGTATTCTTCCTCCTGACCCTCAGGGGGAAACATCGATGCCCAAGGAACGCAGTGATCTGGTGCAAGGCACATTGGATATGCTCATTCTAAAAACACTGGCTCTTGAACCGATGCATGGATACGGAATCACGGTTAGGCTCGAACAGATTAGCAAGGCAACTTTTCGTATCAATGCAGGCTCGCTATTTGTTGCTTTGCAGCGGCTGCAGCGAGCAGGGCTGATCAGGACCGAATGGAAAGCTACCGAGAATAGCAGGCGCGCAAAGTATTACACCTTAACCCAGCAGGGGCGAAAGAGGCTCGACAACGAAACAAAAGAGTGGGAAAGGCAAGTCGCCGCAATCGCGCGAATCTTGGAGGCCTCGTAAGGGGACTATGTCGATCTTGAGAAGCATGGCCGCCGGACTTCGATCCTTTTTCCGCAAGGACTGTGCGGAAAGGGAGTTGGACGAGGAATTGACTGGCTTCCTCGAAATGGCAGCTGAGGAAAAGATGAACGAAGGGATGACCCGCCAAGAGGCGCTTCGCGCTGCCCGCCTGGAGCGCGGGAGTCTCGAGGTAACCAAGGAAGTGATCCACTCTGCTACCTGGGAATCCTTTATCGAGACTTGCTGGCGAGACTTCCGTTTTGGAGTTCGGACTCTGTGCAAGTCGCCAGGCTTCACGGCAGTTGCGATCATCACCCTGGCGCTCGGTATCGGAGCCAATGCAGCAATCTTTTCCGCTATATATGCGGTCTTGCTCAAACCGATACCTTTTAAAGACCCAGACCGGCTTGTCTTCATCGAAAAACAAAATAAGCCTCGCGGCTGGGTGCGGAATCCCATTTCGTCTGCCGAGATCGTAGCGTGGCGCAGTCAAAGCGGAGCTTTTGACGATGTCGCTGCATACAAAGAGAAGTCCTGTGTATTGACCAGCGCGGGAGAAGCAGAAGAGGACCCCTGTGAAGTTATTACGAGCAACCTGTTTCCACTGCTAGGGGTTCTCCCGATTCATGGCAGGACATTTTCCACCGAGGAGGACCAACCAGGAGGGCCACGCGTCGCAATCCTGAGCTACAGATTGTGGCAGAAGCGCTTCGCTACAGATGAGAAGGTGATCGGAAGAGCCATCAATATCGATGGAGATAGTTATACCGTCGTCGGAGTAATGCCCGCCAACCTTTCGCATTTGTACGCATCATCCTACGATACGCTGCCAGACCTATGGCTGTCTGGAATCGCGCTTTCGCCCACGCAGGTATGGAATGAATATTTCGGCATAGGCCGACTGAAGCCGGGATTTAGCTTGCAGCAAGCTGAGTCACAATTGGACGCAATTTCTGCTCGAATTGAGTCAATGGATCCTGACCTCAAGGATTGGCGAGCCCAGTTGATGACGCTCCGAACGAATGCGTCGGGCGACACCCGTTCCGCTCTTTTTGTTCTGATGGGAGCAGTAGTTTTTGTTCTGTTGATTGCTTGCGCAAACGTTGCGAACCTGTTGCTCGCGCGTAGTGCGCGGCGGGCCAATGAATTTGCGGTGCGAAACGCGTTGGGAGCGAGCCAAAGTCGGGTTGTACGTCAGCTATTAACCGAAAGCCTGGTGATTTCCATGGCTGGTGGAGCCTGTGGACTCTTACTGGCAACTTTGGGGCGTAAAGGCTTGGCAGCGCTCGCTCCGGAAGCTCTCCTAAGGTCCGCGCCGGATCTGGCTGTTACGGCTGCGGATTTTCGGATTCTCGCTTTTACCTTTTTGGTTGCAATAGTCACGACTGTCCTCTTTGGCTTAGCCCCAGCGTTGCAGAACGCGCGGCCACATGTGACCGAGATCCTGAAGGAGACGGGGCGAAGTTCCCTCCAAAGTCCGCGCAGCCGCCGCTTACGAAGTGCCTTGGTTGTTTCTGAAATTGCTCTGGCTTTCGTGCTCTTGATCGGTGCCGGACTCATGGTCCGAACGCTCGCGCAGCTTGGACACCTAAACCTCGGCTTCAATCCAACCAACGTTCTGACGCTTCGGGTGCCACTATCGGGGGAGCGCTACAAGGAGCCACAATCCCGAGTTCAATTTTGGGACCAAGTGATTTCCGTTGTGGAGTCTTTGCCGGGTGTGGAATCAGCGAGTGTTTCCCGCGGCCTGCCTATCAGCGGGTGGGTCGGGCAGTTTTTTACGACTGCGGAAGATCCAACTCCACCTGCGGGACAGGTCCCAGACGCTAATTACGTTGTGGTTGGCCCTCACTACTTTCACACGATGCAAATTCCATTGCGTGCAGGCCGCACCTTTAATGATCACGACACCAATGCCAGCGAGAGAGTTGTGATTGTGAATGAGGAATTGTCCCGACTGTATTGGGCTGGCCAAGATGTGCTTGGAAAAAGGTTACAAATCGGAGGAGCAGGTCCGTGGCGCACGGTTGTCGGCGTAGCAGGTAATGTCTTGAGTCAAGGGCCTGATGCCGGGTTTCACTCGGAAATGTATATTCCGTATCAACAGTTCCCATGGCTCATGGACGGCCCGAAACATTTGGTGGTCCGCACCGTCGGTAACGTGAGGCCACAGACTCTAGTCCGCTCGGTAGTACAGGAAATACATCGCATCGATAAGGACCAGCCAGTAGCCGATATCGCTACGATGGAGCAGATTGCTCTGGAGCCGGTTGCGCAACGACGCATGGTAATGGCGCTACTCGTGTCTTTTGCCGGTCTTGCGCTTATTCTCTCGACATTGGGAATTTACAGTGTGCTTTCGTATTCAATTGCTCAGCGGACACGAGAAATCGGCTTGCGCATGGCACTAGGAGCTCAGCACGGGAACGTGCTTCGCCTAGTTGTCGCTGGGGGCGCGAGGTTGGCGGCCCTCGGCATTGCGGTCGGACTTTCAGCCTCCCTGGCCTTGACTCAACTGATGAAGGTATTGCTTTTTGGGGTCCGCCCGATAGACCCATTCACGTTTTATGCCGTGATCGCGCTGCTAGCCGTCACATCGATCCTGGCTTGTTACATTCCGGCGCGGCGGGCGATGCGAGTGGACCCGATGGAGGCATTGCGATACGAGTAGCCCTAGCGTCTGGTCCAGGCCCGTCGACGAATCCTAGCAAATTCTGTCCGGCAGCTGAAGTGCAGACTATTTCGCATAGCGGGTGCGGTTAGGCAGATCATGGACCTCCATCGGAGATTTCCGAATGGAGGATTTCATGTTCGAAGATTATTACGTTAAGCCTTCAACCATCGATAGAACCCGTGCCAGTTGGCTGGCTCCGCAAATAGAGAGCTACTTGGAATGGCTACAAGCACACGGGTACTCTCGCCTCGTTGTGTATCGCCGATTGCCGCTGCTTTTTCACTTTGCCGAGTTCGCACAGAAGAAGGGCTGCAGAGATCTTGCTTCCTGCAAGGTCTATATAAAGGAGTTCGTGTCGCAGTGGTTGGAGCGACACGGCGCCGATGCAAAAACAGCCACAGCACTGCGCAAACATTCCGTAGATGCTGAGTGTGGTGTGCGGCAGATGCTGCAGCTTGCTTGCAATGAGCCAGTAACGCGCAATCGCCGGCGTCGCCCGTTCCCACTGGAATCAACAGTTCCGGCGTTTGCTGAATATTTGCGCGACGAACGTGGATTCGCAGAAAGTACGATTCGAAACTACCGTCGTCACCTGAGTGAGTTTGCTCAGTACCTCATTCAAACTGGCGTCACTTCGTTCAGCCAGTTGTCGCCGCCAGTTCTGGCCGCTTTCGTCGTGGAGCACACGCCGAAAATGGCTCCGCGCACGCGCCTCGGTCTGTGCTGTCATTTGCGAGTGTTGTTGCGGTTCTGTCACCGCGAGGGAATTACGAGTCGGGATCTCAGCGGAGCCGTCGGAACTCCACAGATATATCGCCTCGACGATGTGCCACGTTCCATCAGCTGGGATGAAGTCCGCCGCATGTTGGAAGCAGTGGAGCGGAGGACGATTCGCGGACGGCGCGACTACGCTATTTTGCTTCTTTTGTGACCTATGGCTTGCGGGCGCATGAGGTCGCAAGGCTGACTCTGGATGATGTTGACTGGAAGCGCGAACGACTTCATGTCCTGGCGCGCAAAGCAGGACACGCCACGGTTTATCCTCTGGCGGGTGTTGTCGCAGAAGCGATTGTCGACTATCTCAAACATGGCCGGCCCAAGACCGGGGATCGCCATCTGTTTTTTCGCATCTACGCGCCCCAAGCTCCGATCACTTCCGCGGCTGTGTCATCCAGTGTTGCGCTCTACCTTCACGAGGCGGGGATTGAAGTACGCAGGGCGGGATCGCACACGCTTCGGCATACCTGTGTCCAACGTCTGATCGACGCTGAGTTTCCACTGAAGACGATCGGCGACTATGTGGGACATCGCTCGCCGGAGTCCACGCGAATCTACAGCAAGGTTGCGATCGCATCCCTGCGGGAAGTCGCCATGGGCGATGGGGAGGAACTATGAACTCTCCCGTCTTCCTGAGCTCTCTGGCGCCCTTCTTGATCCAGTTTGTGCAGTACAAGCGAGCCTTAAATCGCAAGTATCGCGCTGATGCGGAGGTGTTGCGCCTCTTCGACCGTTACCTAAAGAGCCGCCGCATCGCCGATTGGTCCGCAATCGATAGCGCCTTAATCGATGACTTTCTGAAATCTCGACCTCGCGTTAGCCCACGCAGCTACAACCATCTTCTTGGGGTCGTTCATCGGTTCTTCGCCTTCGCCGTCATGCAGCAATGGATACAACGGAATCCCGTTACTGCCTCTCCTCGCGCTGAGACTGGAGGCCGGATTCCATACCTGTTCGATCTCAAGGGCGCAAGGCAATTGCTCGCCGTAGCGCGAAGTCAACCGGAGAGATCAATGGCACGGTATCGAGGCTTGGTCTATGAGACGATCTTTGCCCTTCTCTACGGCCTGGGACTACGAGTAGGTGAAGTGGTTCGGTTGAAACTGGCCGACGCCGATTTCAGTCGTGATTTGCTCTTCATTCGGGAAACCAAGTTTTGCAAAAGTCGAATCGTGCCACTGGGTCCTAATCTGGCGCAGCGCCTTAAACGCTACGTAGAAGAACGGCATGGCAGGACCGCTGCTCCCGAGCGGCCGCTGTTCTCCTTCACGAAGCGCGGCTGCATCCACGAAGGAACAGTCAGTCAGGCTTTTCATGCTCTCCTGCCCAGACTGCAACTGCATATTCCACCGGGCGTATCGCCGCCCAGACTCCATGACTTGCGTCACTCGTTTGCCGTAGCCACGCTGCTTCGCTGGTACCGCCAGGGCATCGATCCCAACTGCCGTCTTATCCACCTCTCAACCTTCCTGGGACACGTCGATCCCAACTCCACGGCTGTGTACCTGACCATCACCGAGGAACTGCTGCATCAAGCTGCTCAACGCTTCCAGGTTTTTGCTCCTAAAGGAGGCGCCCGATGAAAAGCGTGGGGCAGGTGATATTTGCATTTTTCGAAGACTACCTGAAGACGCAGAAGGGACTCCGGCCAGGTTCGATTCTAAGTTACCGGGACACACTGAAACTCTTCCTCACCTATGTCGCAAGCAACTGCCGACGTCCGATCACACGGCTGATCCTGTCAGACCTATCTGCACAGCGAGTGCTCGACTTCCTGCACATGATCGAGATCACGCGCGGAAACCACGTGAGCACACGCAATCAGAGGCTTGCCGCTCTGCATACTTTCTACCGGTATGTCGGCCTCCAGTATCCCGAGATGCTGGCCGAAGCTCAACGCGTGGAGGCGATTCCGATGAAACGTACTGCGCCGCCTCAAACTGATTATCTGGAGCACGACGAAATCGAAACCCTGTTCAAGAGCCTGCCGCGCCAAGGAATCCTTTCGCTCCGCGATCGGGCTATCTTCATGGTCCTCTACAACACCGGAGCACGGGTGCAGGAGATTGCTGACTTGCACATCGCCGATGTGGATCTCAATGGCCCGTTGCGCATCCGATTGCATGGAAAAGGCGATAAGTGGCGAAGTTGCCCGCTTTGGCCTGAAACGGCCGAACTGTTAAAGAGGTTAATCGCTGACGTTCAGGGAAACCAGCCCCCTCTATTCATGTCTCGCCAGCGAAAGCCACTCACACGATTCGGCATTTACAAAATCGTCAAACGACACACTGCCGGCTTACGTCACTCCACCCCAGAAAAGAAATATCGCGGCGTTTCTCCTCATGTGTTCCGCCATTCCACAGCGGTTGGACTCCTGGAGCAGGGCGTCGACGTCAATGTCATTCGGGCATGGCTGGGACATGTCAGCTTAGAAACGACCTACCGCTATGCGGAAATCACCCTGAGAGGAAAGATGGCCGCTGTTGCGGCTTGCCTTCCGCCCGTCGCAACTTCGGTGCCATCACGCCGAAGTGATGGATGGCGTAAAGATGAGGAACTACTGAAATGGCTCAGCTCGCTGTGACCGTTATGTGTCGCTCCGGGCGGCCACCACCAGATCCCACGCGCCGTTTGGTGCCCTCCGCCACAAAATGACCAACGACACAAAAGGCTGCTTATGTGCCTGGGCACATAAGCGGCTAGTTCTTCAAGGCTTTTGGCATCAAAGCGTTTGCGGGGATTGGTGGGGGACTCCGCAAGCGCGGCGATAGGAACGCTGCGATACTCGTGGTTGTTGACTGCATTTTGCGTAATAGGCATGATCTTTTCTCCTCTCATGTGTGTTTGGCTAGGTGTTCGTGGACTCAGCGCACACGTCGGGCCTAAAAACCAAACGGTGCAGGGTGTTAGCGTGTTATGCGGCTGCCGCGAGTGCCGTTGGCTCGGGGGCGATGCCCCCGAGGATCACGGCAGCGGTTTGTTGAACGGCTTCCAAGCTCTCGCGCAGGAGACTGGCGTCTCCGTGCCAAAGCTGGATGTAGTCCTGGGATGAAGTTCCGTTCTGAAGCCCGACAGATTGGCAGACTACGAAGGCCACGGCTTCGGCCTCGGTTTCGCGGACCTGCTTAGTGGTAAGGGTGCGGCGGTCGCCACGATGGAGCATTTCGTGGGCTTATGTTGTCGACAACATAAGCTCACTTATGTGGCGCTGAGATTTATGTGGCGCTCGCTCCTGGGATTGCGTAAAGATGGGCTGTTCAGAGTAGACAAGCGCCACATAACTTGACGCGCGAGTGCACGGAAGAAAGCCAGGTTGCGGAGGAGCCTGATTTAGATCTTGTGGTTCGAATTCGACTCTACCAACAGTGCCGATGAACTCCAGTTTCCGGCCGAGCAACCGCAGCGAACCTCTATTCGGTCTGGTATCGAGCGTGAGGCTGGTGTTCAGGATGTTCCCAGCCGTGAGCGAAGAATCTTTATGGTTTGCTCAAGTTTCTTCGGAGCTATCGGGCGAACTGGGAAGTAAGTTTCCGCGTTCTTCCCCGTCTGAAGAAGAGCCTCATCGAGGGGCGTTCGTCCTTCACGGTTTCGAACGCTCGCGTCCGCGCCGAATTCAAGTAGAACCTTTATGAACCTAGTGGGGTCAAGGACAATGCGACTCCTAATGACACGATGAATCGGAGTGTTACCCTCCTCATCCCGCCAGTTCGGGTTCGCTCCGTGTTCCAGCAGGATACGTGCGACCTCGGTTGAAGCGACCATAGCCGCCGGCCCCCATGCATAAGAGTCGTACGGCGGGCAATCGGCGACGGCGCCATGCTGAAAAAGGATCGTCGCCGACTTTGGTTGATGGCCAAACGCCGCCCAACCCAGCGGAGAATTACCGGTCGTCAGATCGTTCGCATTCCCTGAATCTCCCTTCAGAGTTTGTTGAAGCTGGTCGTGCATCCCATAGGCTGCTGCCGTGCACACGTCGGGTACTGCCCCGGCGTCCAGCAGGATTTTTGCGAAATCGTCGTGATTCAGCTCAAAGCAATCGTGCAGCGGCAATCGGCCGTCAGCGTTGCGGACATTCAAGTTCGCACCGCGTTCAATGAGGAGTCGCAACACGTCGATCTTGCCGTCGGCAATTGCTAAGTGGATCAACCGCGTGGTGAGCGCTTCCCGTGGGCTTGATGCGGCTCCAGTGTAATCCACAGGGATGAGCGCGCTCTGATCGAAGTCGGTCGTCGCGTTCACAAGTTCTGGATGGCGGTCGAGAATTCTCCGCATCGTGTCCAAATCAGAAGCGTGTACAGCGTTGATGAGTTGCTGGCCAAAGTCATGCAGCGCATCGACAAAAGACTTGAGCTTGCGCCAGCTGGGAAAACCGTAGTTGCGGGCGACCAAGAGTTGCGCCTCAGAAAGCCGCGCTGCAGGACTCTGCGAACGCATGGTCTTGAGGCGTTGTTTCGCTTCGTTTTTTAGGTGTTCGAGATTTGCGCGAGCAGGAAGCTCGCCGGCGGAGTAGACAGGACGATTGGGAGTGCCGCTCATAGAACCTTCCTTCCTTGATCGCCCGTCGTCCGCGGTTTTCGGGCTGGAAGTCAGGTTGAATTGAAACTGCTGGTGAGTGGGCTGCGCCCTCTACGCGGACCGACGGCCTCCCACAAGGCCGAGAACAGGATAGACAAAATCGACGGGCGGAGCAACTACGAGCTGGCAAGGGGGTGCTGCCAGCCGAGCGGAAACGTTGGCAGATACTGGGTGGATTTTCCTTCGAGAGGAGACCACCATGTCTAGATCGAGGCCCGTCGAACAAGGCGAGTCGTTACCTTACAACCACCACGTGCACCAGTTTATGACCTTCCTCAAACACGAGAGAGGGTTCGCCGACGCTACGCTTGTCAACCGCCAACGTTCGCTGAAACCCTTTTTAGCCTGGCTGGTCGCACAAGACGTGCCACTATCCACCATGTCGCCGGTGGTGATCACCAAGTACTTCACCGGTACTGTGGCGGGCAGGTGGAAGCGGACCACCGTCTCGTTCCATGTACAGTCTCTGCGCTCGTTTTTTCGCTATGCCAGCAGTCGAGGTTGGTGCGCGGCGGGCATCGCCGAGTCCATCGACGCACCCCGGGTCTACACGTACGAAAATCTGCCGCAAGGGCCGTCGTGGGAAGAGGTGAAGAAGCTTCTTGCCACCGTCAACGGTGCGTCGCCAGTTCAGATCAGAAGTCGCTGCTCGATCCTGCTTTGCTCGGTCTACGGCCTCCGCGTTGGGGAAGTCTGTTGCCTGCGTCTTGAGGACATCGATTGGGCGGAAGAGAAAATCTCCGTGCGCCGTCCTAAACAAAGGAAAGCCCAAACTTATCCCCTGACGACCGAGGTTGGGAATGCACTTCTGCGGTATCTGAAGGAGGTGAGGCCCCGGTGTGCCCACCGGGAAGTCTTACTGACACTCAGGCGACCATACCGGCCCGTTTCGGTTGGCGCTCTTTCCACGATGACTCGGAAGCTACAAAAGAGGCTCGGCCTGAAGCTTAAGCGATATGGCTCGCACGTGTTGCGTCATGCTTGTGCCACGCACCTTCTGGCCCAGGGTCTGACACTGAAGGAGGTGGGCGATCACCTGGGACACATGTCCGTAGGGGCTACTCGAATCTACGCCAAGGTCGATCTGGTTGGCCTGCGCGAAGTTGCCGCTTTTGATGTGAGACCGCTCGTTGACTGTATCCAGCAGTGTGAACAAAGCGCCGCTCCTTTTTACCGGATCGGAGAGGTCCAGGCTCTGCGGGATGTGGGCAACCTTGGGCTGGGAGGTGTCGCGTGAAGATCACCGATGCCATCCACGAGTTCATCCTTTATAAGCAGTCGCTCGGCATGACCTACAAGAACCGGGCACTCAAACTGACCGCTTTCGCCCGCTTGGCCGGCCCCGTTGAAATCGACAGCATAAGTCCAGAGACGGTTCGCCGGTTCCTTGATGGTGACCGACCCGTGACTGCGGAGTGGTTCAACAAGTTCTCCGCCCTGAAAGTGTTCTTTCGGTTCGCACTGTCGCGCGGTTACGCAACACGAAATCCGCTTCCGCTCTCACAGCCGAAGAGTCCACGACAGTTCCGGCCCTACATCTACTCCATGGAAGAAGTGCAGAAGATGATCCGGGTCGTAGACAAACGGCATCGTGGGAACTGGCACCTTGAGCCATACACCATCAGAACCTTGATCCTTCTTCTCTACGGGACCGGCCTTCGTATCGGTGAAGCGATTCGCTTGCAGCACCGGGATGTGGACCTGAATGACGCGATTCTGACGGTGCGCGAAACAAAGTTCTATAAGACAAGGCTGGTACCCGTGAGCTCAGATCTCACCGGCGTCCTTCGCTGCTATTTCGAGAGGAAGTGGAAAGAGCCTGGCTCCTCAACCAGCACTCCTTTTCTAGCCACTTATGATGGACGCCCTGTCACGCATCTGACCGCAGAGCTGGCGTTCAAACGGATCCGATATGAAGCCGGCGTGAAACGCACGGACGGTTTCTACTATCAGCCCCGTCTTCATGACTTCCGGCATACGTTTGCCGTCCGAAGGCTTGTGACCTGGTATCGAGAAGGAAAGAATGTCCAGCGTCTTCTTCCGCACCTGGCGACCTATCTGGGCCACGTGAGCCTTCGGGAAACGTCGCGCTATCTAACGATGACCAAGGAACTCCTGGACGAAGCGAGCCATCGCTTCGAACTTTACGCATCCCCCGGAGGCAAGCAATGAAGAACGACTCCCTTCTTGGCCCCTGGATCAGACGTTTCCTGCTGGAACATCTGGTTGCAGAGCGGAATCTTTCGCGCAACACCCAGCGCAGTTATCGGGACACGTTATGCCTGCTTCTTCCACGGCTTGCGCTTCAGTCGCGGACAACTGTTGATGTTCTGGAGGTCGAGGACTTATCCGCCGATGCCGTACGGAAGTTCCTCGCGGTCATCGAAGAAGAGCGTGGCTGCAGCGTCGCAACTCGCAACCAGAGGCTGTCGGCCATACACGCCCTCGCACACTTTATCGGGGAACGCAGCCCTGAGCACTTGATGTGGTGCGGAGAAGTCCAAAGCGTTCCCTTCAAACGCACGGGAAAGAATCCGCTTACCTATCTGGAAAAAGCTGAGATCGATGCGCTGCTCGCGTCACCGAATCCGCGTACTCAGCAGGGTCGGAAAGATCAGGCGCTCCTGCTCTTCTTATACAACTCTGGCGCGAGGGCGAGCGAGGCGGCAGGGGTGAAGATCTCCGATCTCGACGGGGATAACAGACGCGGCGGTGCAGTGCGGCTGTGCGGGAAGGGTGCAAAAACAAGGCTCTGTCCGCTGTGGCCGCGAACCATGACCGTTCTGGCTCCCTTGATCGCAGGCCGACCGCAAGACAGCCTTGTTTTCCTGAACCGCTATGGTGCTCCGGTGACTCGCTTCGGAATCCATACGCTGGTCGAAAGGCATGCGAAGCAAGCCAGGGAAAGCGTGCCGTCTCTGGCGAAAAAGCGAGTTAGTCCGCACACGATTCGTCACACGACCGCTACGCACCTTCTACGTGCTGGCGTAGACATCAACACAATCCGGGCGTGGCTGGGACATGTTTCCATCGACACCACCAATGTCTACGCTGAAGTCGATCTTGAGATGAAAGCGAAGGCGCTGGCGGCCTGTGACACGGGCCGGAAAGGGTACGAGAGAAAGATGTGGCGCAAGAACCCACGCGTCATGGAGTTCCTTCGCAGTCTCTGAACCAAAAGTTATGTGGCGCTTGTCTATGCCGAACAAGGCGTCTTTACGTGCGTCCCGAGGCGGGCGCCACATAAATCTCTGCGCCACATAAGTGGGCGATCTCATGCACGAGCGTGGAAAACTCCTCGGCTGGCTGCATCCCGGATAGCAGGGTGATCTTGCCGCCATACGAGAGACCTTTCGCGGGAGCAATTCTCTCGGAGAAGCTAAGCTGGACACTTTGCGATTCCACGAACTTGAACAAGCGTTCGCGGTATCCGCTCACGTCGCCATTGACTTCGGTCAGTGTTGGGAGTTCTTTGCCTTCCGTCTGGCCAACGTCTTATCTCGTGATTTGCGGTCGAGCCTCTGCGCACTCGATGTATGCCGCGAGTAGATGTACTTCTCGATAGCGGTCAGGTGAAGATGGCTGCTATGTCGATTTACAAGGTCCTAAGAAAGACCGAACGATTCGGCGTCTCATTCCGTGTTTGTGATTCGAAAGATGCCAGCGTTGAATCGTGCGATCAGTTTCTAACGCAGTTGAGCTTGCGCGACTGTTCTGTCTACACGCAGCGCGCTTACGCGCTGGGCCTCGCGCATTTCTTCAGTTGGCTGAACGCCTCGGGAGGCGATCCTGACCATGTCACGCGTCAGGTCGTCGGCAGCTACATCACCGAGTTCGCGCGAGGTGCGAAGCAGGGTGCTGTCGCCAAGCACTCCGTGCAGAAGCCGCGCCAGCCACGCACGGTCAACCATCGGCTAAGCGTACTCGCGTCATATTTTGAGTACTGCATCCGTCGCGATACCGAAGATGGGCGCGGCCCTTGGAAGGGCCGCATCAACCCGGCCTCCGGGAACCCTGTCACCGAAGAGCTGAGTCACGGGATGGTCGGGCGCGACTTGCCGGCGCGCCCGCGACAACGTGATGGATTCCGTCGCCGCATTCCACGCACGCTTCCGAAAGTCCTGGAGCCCGCAGCGATTCAGAAGCTGATCGACAGCGTCGGTTCCTATCGCGATAAAGCGATTCTGATATTACTGTCTCGCGCGGGTCAGCGCATCGGCGATTGGAGTCCGGTTGCTGGCCGACACGGGATTTTGGGCATGGAACTGGAGGATATCGATCGCAAGCGGCGCTTCATCACCGTGCGGCTGAAGGGGGCGCGCGAGCAGCACCGCGTGCCCGTCACCGACGACTTCTGGCCGATTTACGAAGAGTACTTACGCACGGAGCGCCGCGCGCCGCCGGACGTTCAAGCTGTTTGGATTGCTTCGCGGAAGGGTCAAGGTAAGCCCCTTCGCTATGTGAGTTTTGAATCGGCTTTGCGCTACATCGGCCGAAGGGCATGCATCTCTGTTCATCCGCATCTATTCCGTCACACGCTCGCGCAGGGTGTGCTCGAAACCACCGGCAACATCAAGGTCGCGCAGGAGATTCTCGGGCATTCACACCTTAGCACGACAGCCGATTTATACCTGCGCGTCGATCAGCATGCGATGGTCACAGCGTTGGCGGCGGCGAAGTCCAGCACCGAGCGAGCCACGAGGCAACAATCGTGGCCCTCAGCTAAAGCTGCACAGTACGCCTTCGATTATGACGATGAAACTATCTCGGAACTGGAGCGCAGCATTGCGCAAGCTTCCGGTGCCAAGCCACCCGGTGGAGATTCTTGATGGGAGCGATGATGTCTGCACTCGCATCATGCCGCGCAAGTCGAGTTGACCTGCGCGGAGGCGGTGGCTTTGCGGTTGATAAATTCAGCGGCACGTTGTGCGTGGGCTGCGGCGGTGAACACCGCCCGGTTGTCAGCAGCCAGCACTCGCAGCCAGGTTGCGATATAGGACGCGTGATCCTCGCGCGGTTCCAGAGCGATCTCCAGATCGGCGCACAGGAACGCGGCCCCAAGTTCAGCTACCAGTTCCTCGACCGCGTAACCTTCGCTCCCGAAGCGATGCCCGCCGAAGTCAAGGTCGAGCCGGGTCTTGCTGCCTGTCCAGTGGGTGCATTCATGGGCAAGCGTCGCGTAATGACTGTCCGCGTCCTGGAAACTCTCGAATGGCGGCATCTGGATCGCATCGGCGGCGATGCTGTAAAACGCACGATTTCCGCCGTGCCGGATGGTTGCTCCCAGAGATGCGAAGAACTTCTCCGCGTGCTCGACGCGGGCCACAGGGTCGAGTGTAGGTGCGGCTTTCGCGTAATAACCTTCCCGCAGGCCGTCGATCTGCTCGACATTGAAAACGGTGTACCCCTTAAGAAATGGGATTTCCCGGTCGATTTCGTCGCCCGTCTTTTCGTCGGTTTCCTTGCGGGTGATGCTGTCCGCGTAGACGACGAGCGAGCCTTTCTCGCCCTTGCGGATGTGGGCTTCAAGCTCCGATGCCTGTTTGAAGGTCATCCAGATGGGAGCCGCGAAGTTCTGTGCCATGGCGCTCGCCCACAGAGAGAGAACGTTGATTCCGCTATAAGGCTTGCCATTGTGGCGGAGCGGGCGGGTGATCCGTCCTGCCGCATGGTCGGCATTCCACGGCCGAACCCAAGGCCTCACGCCTTTTTCCAAGTGGCTGACGATCTGGTTGGTAATCCGGGTGTGGACGTCTTGCTTTTCGGTTCGCTGCATTGTTTTTCTCCTTTACGACCGTTTAAAAAACTTCATTCCCTCGTAATGGAGAGGTGTTGTGCAGAGCGGCCCGAGCAGTCACAGGGCAGCCGGTTTGTGGCTGGCGACAGCTTTACCCTTGACGGCGAAAGGGCCGTCTCTGCTATGGGTTTCGAACGAGGGAATGAGGGGTTTAAAACGCGGAGAGAACAAGGAGCCTAATAAAGAGGATGACGGCATTTGAGAAAGCAGAGGCGCTGGCAGGTCAACGATACGATCGAGGCAGACTGCTCGCGGTGGTTGACGAGGTCACAACGCATTTCCGAATGCCGAGCAGCTTCGAGAGGTCGAAGATGCGAGCAGTCTGTCGATACTTGGCCGACGCCCTTGATCGCTGCAGCGGATCAACCCTGCAACAACGCTGGAACGATTTCGAGAAGAGGTTTTGGCCGAAGTGGAAGTCCGGCGTCGATCGTCGCGGCCGCACGTATTGGACTTGGGGTGCCCGCGTCTTGATCTCTGCACGGATGATCGTTCCGAGTCTGGACATGTTGTCCGACCTGCGCGTTAACCAGTGGATCGCGCATTTGCCCGAAGACCACCCACTAGCACAATAGCACGCGTCGCTTTTGCGAGCGACTGATTCGATCACATGGACCTCGGCTCACAGCCGCCAGCTGGCGGTTTCGAATGGACTGCGGATTCTACTCGTACGCGGTTACGACAGCCTCCACTATATAAAGGATGACGATCTAAAGTTGCTGTCGGTTCGCTGGTCGAAGGGGACCGACGCGCTCGATGCTGCACTCTGCTCGCTCGGCGTGTTTTCTCGGACGCCGAAGCGAGGCTCTGCCCGCCACGGCAGGAAACAGCGAATGACGGCGTCGGAACTGGTTGAGAACGCCGGTGTACCAGATCGTTTCCAGCAGGTCGTCATTCTTTATCTGGAAACGTACGAAGCCCGAGTTAGCGATGTCTATCGGACGTTGCGACATAAAGTCATTGCCCTCGCGCATTTTTGGCGGTTCATCCGGGATAAACATGCCGCCGTGAAGCGCTGCTCCGAGATTCTGCCACGCCACGTCCGCGACTATATCCCGCACGCGATCACACGCGCTCGCGCCGTTCAGCGCGGCCCCGGAGCCGGCGAAGAAGCACGTCCTACCGCACACAGCTGGCTTCTGGACCTGCGCGTTTTCTTTTCCGACCTCTGCGCCTGGGCAACCGAACCGGACTCTCCCTTCAAGCGCTTCGCTCCGCGTACGATTCCAGTGACGCGCCACACCTTTACTGGATTCGGCTTCGAAAAAGCACGGGAACGCGCCCGAGCCCGTATTACGGCCACAGTGCTTGATCTGGAGCGCGAGATGCCGAAGATTCGCGCCTTCGCCCTTCAGCGGTGGAAAGCTGCGATCGCAGCGCCGAAGGTCACAACCACGCGCGGCTACCGGTGGTCAGACGAGGTGGATACGTTCTGGGATTGGGCGCTCCTGGAGCTGCTCGTACAGAGCGGGTTGCGCATTGAAGAAGCGAGCGAACTGACTACGTTCGACATTCTTAAGCGAAAGATGCCCGACGGCCGCATCTATTACCTTCTTCACATTAAGCCATCGAAGTTTGATCGCGCTCGTGTCATCCCCATCGGCGACGGGCTCGGTCGTGTCCTGGCTGAGATCATCCGATACGTAAAGAGCTTCTACAACAGCGAGTCGGTTCCCGCTTGTGATCATTGGGACCTACTGGAGAAGCGTCCCCGCCCTCCAGCACCGTATTTGATCCAAGGCATTCGCCATCCCAGCACCGCTGGCATTCAGACCATTCGCACACGCATCCGCGAGATCTCGATCGCCGCGGAAGCCCGCCGCTCGGACGGTTCTCCTCTCGCACTGCTGCCGCACGACTGCCGTCGCGTTTTTGCATCCGAACACTTGAACAACAACACGCCCGTGCACGTTATTCAAGCGCTGCTCGGTCACGCCTCTCCGGACACTGTGATGATCTACGCCAAGCTCTATCCTAGTCACCTCATCGAGGAGTATCGCAAGACCGTGCGCAGTCTCTATAACGCCTACTACAGCGAAGAAGGTCTGAAGAACCCGACCGCGGAGGAATGGGCTGCCTTCGCAACGAGTTGCAACCTGCGCGACATGGGCACGCACCTATGCGCCTTGCCCACTGGAGAGCATTGTCCGAAGGGATTGATCTGCCTTGGCTGTGCGCATGCGCAGCCGAAGAAAAGTGCGGTGCCGATCTTTCGGCGCATGCTCACCAGCCACGAGCGCAGCCTGGCGACTGCGCGAGGTCACAGCGAACCTGCCGGACAGATTGCGGCCCGCGAGATGGAAATTGTCAGGATCAAGGGGGCGTTGCAGAGAGCAGAGGAATTGAGCGATGACGTTGCCGCCGCTATAGAACGGGCGTCCTGAAGTCGGATAGCTATCGACTGTGAGCATCAGAGGACCTATGTGGTTGACCAGTGTTGCGATGGTTCGTGCGAAACTTCTCAATCATGCCCGCGACCCGGCCGACGAGTGCTAAGGCGATTTTGTCGCCAACGACCACTAGTTACCGAGTAGCCAGGCGGCCTTGCGGCCGCCCGGCCCTCTCAGAACTGGGCGTGAAAGTTTCCCTTCACCCAGCTCAAGCCCTTCGAACGCCTCTTTAGAGGAGACGCGGTTTCGAAACGGAAAGACGCTGACGATGAACCCGGTCATGGCACTCGGGATGAAGTAAAACGCGGTTCCTAGCACCTGCCGAACCACCCATCACACGGGAGACGCAGGAATGAAGCCGCCAGCCTGTGATCTGGGTGATTTTTGTATGGCACAGCGTGCAGAGTCCACGTTGTTCATACCAGAGATAGCGAAGAGTACGGGTACCCCGAAACGTTTCCAGCATGTGAGCCCCTTCCCGTTCTTCGAAGTAGGTTTCATAGGTTGGATCGTACGGGTTGGCCTCGCCTTTGACCTTGACGTGCCGTTTGATGGGAGTGCTCTTGGCGTAGTACAGCCAAACTTTATTGGTCTGTCCTTCGTCATCGCAGGTTTCACCGAAGAAGGACCAGTCCCGATTCCCACGCTGGGCAAAGTATTTCGGTTTGAACCAGCGTGGGCTTTTGTTCGGGTGCCTTCGTCGTGCCCATTTCCACAGACTTGAGAAGATCGAGTGATCGACGCATCCGAACGTGCGTTTGCTCACCACGTGCCGATGATAGTTGGCCCAACCGCGTATCTTTGGGTTGAGTTGCTCGATCAAGTCGGCGGCAGACATGCCATGTGCAGCTTTGATGGTTCGTCGGATGCCATCCAAGAAGGTTTTAACATTTTTCTTGGAAGGCTTGATGAGCAGTTTCCCGTTAGGATATCTGCGCACGTTTTGTCCGAGGAAATCAAAGCCGTGCTCCACGTGCGTAATGACGGTCTTCTTCGGAGAGAGTTCAAGACCTCGTTCTTGC
>Ga0209420_1000643_pt1 | contig 17736 bp, 19 predicted proteins | sample BlaSpr_A8_OM1_O1_FD_187972 | JGI IMG/M metagenome (GOLD analysis project Ga0209420, IMG submission 187972) | Forest soil microbial communities from Thunder Bay, Ontario, Canada - Black Spruce, Ontario site 2_A8_OM1_O1 (SPAdes) (version 2) | ecosystem: Environmental > Terrestrial > Soil > Boreal... | reverse complement strand
CTTCCGCGCCAGCCCCGTGAGCGCAATCCGCGGCAACCGCTCCACGCCCACCCACTCCCCGCAAACTCCCAAAGGTACAGTCGTCCGCCACACCCCCACCGTGTAATCCGTCACCGTGATCGAATGCCGCAGCTTGAATAAAAACTGCTCATCCTGATCACGAGACCTGCCATTGCTTTTGTGATTCCTTACGAAGTGAGGAACCGGGGTTGTGCCTGCATCGCTGACCGATCCCGCCACCTCAGGCAACTCCCACATCCCGGCCATTAAGCGCGTGTCCGGACGACGCCGCACCAGAAACACAGCCTCCTCGCGATAATCCAACGCATAATGAATTTCCCGCTTCTTCTGCCGCGCCGCCCTCGCCGCGCCCGCTAGCTCCCCTCGCGTCGCGCACAACTCGACCAGCGGACAGGTCAAACACGCAGGCGCCCGCGGCGTGCACACCGTTGCTCCCAATTCCATCATCGCCTGATTAAAATCACCCGGCCGCTCGCGATCCAGCTTCCCCTGAGCTGCTTGCCAAAAGTCCTCCCCGGCTAGTTGCCGCCCCGAGAACCGTTGCAGCACCCGCTCCACATTCCCGTCCACTACGGCCACGGGTTCACCGAATGCAATGCTGGCGATCGCCGCCGCCGTATACCGTCCTACACCTGCCAGATCACGCAACTCCTCCGCCGTCTCCGGAAATTTTCCGCCCCGTTCCCGCACCACGGCTTTGGCCGTCGCATGCATCATGCGCGCCCGCCGGTAATATCCGAGCCCGCTCCACGCCGCCAGCACCGATGCCTCCCGTGACCGGGCCAATTTCTCCACCGTCGGAAACCGCCGCAGAAATTCGTGATAATGCGCAATCACCGCCGCCACCCGCGTCTGCTGCAGCATGATCTCCGACACCCACACTCGATATGGATCGCAGCTCTCCCGCCACGGCAAATTGCGCGCATGCCGGTCATACCATTGCAGAAGGAGTTCGGGAAAGTTTCCCTGCGATGATTGCAAAATGAATTCTCGTGAACGCTTCTTAGCTATGCCAAACCCAGTTTCACAAACGGATTTCGTGTCCTCACTGTGCCCTACAGGCGTTCATGCTCAGAGTCCTCGGAGACAATCTCCGGTATCGCATAACGCTCCGCGTAAGCCCAGCGATGCGCATCGAACCAGGAAAGCCGATACGCCGCCATGGCTCGTAACGCAGCGCGGAAAACGTGCTTGGTTGATAGAGCACCGGGAACTCCTCCATAAAACAGTTCAGCCTGGCGCGTGGGCATCTTCGCGCGTCATCAACGGCGATTCCGTTCCACGCGATCGGATCACGGAGTTCACAAACTCGACCAGTGATTGCTGGGCGATGCCGAGGTCCCCGGCGGATTCCCCCCGACGCAGTACTGCGCGAGCGCCCCCGCGCTTGGCTGGATCTCGCCGGTCGCAGCGGTAAAGCAGAATGTTAGTGTCGACCACTCGCCCGCAGGAATCCAGTCCAATTCGTCCCCAGGCCGAATGCCGTAATGGTCAGCGATTGCCTTCGGCACGGTCAACTGAAGTTTGGAGGTAACCTTCGCCACATCCTTAACTGTAGCAAGGATCAAATCCTTGCTACAGACTCCTCCCTGTGCCGGCAAGACCAACGTGGAGACAGCCGCCCCGGCTACCCGGTCGAGCGCAGCTCGACGATTTTAACGTTACTCTGTCATCCGGTAGTGGCTCAATTTTAAATTTCAGAAGTTGTTGCCGATTTATGTGCCCTTCTGATCCGTATGAACAGAAATAGGAGCCCGCCCATCACAGCGAAGCGAATAGTTCATGCCATGGCGATCATCCACCAGTCCAATCCCTTCGTTAGTTCACTCCAGTGCGCCAAGTTCCACGCAAGGTCGAGGCAATACGCGATTAGAAGCACCAGTGCAGCTCGTGCTCCTATTTTGGGTTTCATGCTGCTCCAAAAGACTCCCCGCCCAACAGTCCCACCAATTCTTCAATCGTCCAAACGTGGTTACTAATTCCAGCTCCCATCGCTGGCGTGACACGCAAGGTCTGATGCACACGGCAGAAATTGTAGTACATAAACCAAAGCGCCACAGCCGCCGCGTGGTTTTCTACCTTCTTAGAGAAAGCGCTCGTTAGGCGACTGAAACGGCGAATGCTCATCCGCATTGAAAGATTCTGGCGCTCCACGAAACTTGTGGAAACATGCTTGGGATCGGGATTCCCGCTCACAATCTTCATATCGCAACCGATGCATTGTGCTGGAGAATAGCGCGTGTGGTTCTCTGCTGGGGCACCGTAAATCTTCTGTAGCTGCGCATAGTCCATATCCGCACCGAAAGCGGTTTCAACCGCTTCCATGTAGGCTCTGTGGCCGTCTGTCGTGATCTGTACGCGATTGCAGATGCGATGCGCGCAGTCAAGCATAAACTCTGTAGCCCATCCCAAGTCTCTCCCGCCCACCAGATAGCTAACGCAGAGCTTTGTGTCTGCGTCTACCGCCGTCCACGTCCAAGTATCGCCCCATCCTTCCGCCTTCTTCTCTGGCGTAGTGTTTTTTGCCTTCGCGCCAACGAAATTCCAAATTTCATCGCACTGCAAGCGGCGCACCTTGAGGTTGCGAACGTGGCGATCGTGATGGCCAGCGCACCCTTCAGCCAAGTCCAACAGCAGTGTCGTGACGGTATTTCGCGCCACTCCCGTCATCCGAGAGGTGGAGCGAAGACTATTGCCCTCCACGAGGGCCGCTACAACCCGAATCTGCTGTTCTTTGCTCAAGCGATTCATATTAAACATAATGCTTGAGCGAATCGTACAAGTCAAGGATAATTCGCATTTTGCGAAGTTTTGTCGCGAGCTCCGGGTTACTATCGTAGGGTCACTGGGCCTAAGACTGATTGACTATTCGCATTTCGCGAAGTAAAGTTACACAACTTCGCAGTTCGCGAAGCATCTAAGGTAATGCATGTTATTTCAAAAAGTGCGTGGAGAGATGCGGTGGCGAGGGACCCGGCATTGGAACGACCGATTGGCGAGTGGCACAAAGTTGCTAAACATGCCGAATGGAAGAATCTTGCTGAAGTGCGCAACGTTTATCCCCATGCTGATCCAGTTGGGCCGTATACGGTCTTCAACATAAAAGGTGACACGTATCGCCTAATCGTCAAAATCGAATACCGCTGGCAAACGATTTTTGTAAAGCATCTGCTGACGCATGCCGACTATGACAGAAGGGGGTGGAAACAATGAACGCGGAAGCAATAGATTACGGAACACTTCTTGAAGAAACTAAGCCCGAAGTAATTCATGACGAACCAGAGAATCGCCGACTCATCGAGATATTGGAACGCCTGACGGCGCAAGAGCACGTAACGGAGGCGGAAGAAAAGCTGATTGCCCTAATGACTGTCTTGGTTGAGAATTTTGAAAACCAGAACTACCCAGTTCTCGACGCTGGGCCACTCGACATAATTCGACATTTAATGGAAGAGCACAACCTGCGTCAAAAGGACCTAGCGGATGTTTTCGGAACAGAAAGCATTGTTTCCGACGTGCTAAACGGTAAAAGAGAACTGAACAAAGAGCATATCCGCAGACTCAGCGAACGCTTCAAGGTTTCCCCAGCGGTGTTTTTTTAATCCTTAGCCCAGCGAGCTTTGGCAGCTTTCTGGGCTATTTCTTTCCGTTTCTGTGCTGACAGTTTCTCCGCTCTAGCCTTCCCGCCGATTTTCCCACCCTTGCTCCCCGCGACTGCTCTTGAGCCCTTATTCACAAGCGGGCTCCCGTCTATGTGTTCGCCAATCGCTTGCTCCACGACTCGGCGGGCGTTCACGAAAAAATCGTGATCTCTTGCCATGAGTCTATGATGTCATGATCGGCGAACGACGGGAAGCCCCGCGAAATTCAAATTGAGCCACTACCTGTCATCCTCCTCCATTGACCCCGCCCTCAGCTCGCGAAATAATGGTCGAGCCTGGCATCCGCAAAGCGGCGTGGACCCATTCACGCCCAGTCATTCCGAGGAGCACCATGACCGACTTTAACCGCAAGGTGGAAGACGCGTCGGCACGCGTCAGCCAAACCATCGGCAATGCCGCTGAACGTCTGGAAAAAGAGATTCCGGAATTCATCAAATATCTCAACGACGAGGTTGTCCCCGCGGTCCGCACCCATTCCACCAAGGCCCTGCGCGTGGCCTCAAAGAAACTTACGGAGTTCGCCGACTACATGGAACAGCACCAGCACCCGCCCAAGTGATGCCGCCAAGCACTCCCACGTTGCGCGGTCGCGTTCCCTTTTTCGGCATCATCATGCTTCTATTCGTCCTCATCGCAATCCTTTTGCTGAGCGCTTGCGGTCAGCCCAAAACCGCGCCCGTGAACGTCCCCCCACTGCCTTCCCCAACCCCTGAAGCTGAATCTCCACCGCCCGCAACCGTTCCGAGGTCCAAGGCCAGCGCCAGTCCTAAAACTGTGGAGGAATCCGATCTAGCCGAGCCCACTCTGCCCGCCAACGCCCGTTCCCTGGCCACCGAAACCGGACTCGCCAGCTGGTACGGTCCTCCCTACCACAACCGGCGCGGATCCAACGGCGAAATCTACAATATGCACGCCATGACTGCCGCTCATCGTACCTATCCCCTGGGGTCCATCGTGCGCGTCACCAATGTAAAGACCGGAGACACCGCCCTCGTCCGCATCACCGACCGTGGGCCCTTCATTCCCGGCCGCATTCTCGATCTCTCCCTTGCCGCCGCCCGCAAACTCGATGTCTATCGGTCCGGCATCGCCGAAGTGAAAGTAGAGTTGATGCAGTCCGGCGCATCCGCAAGTTCGCCCGGAAAATGGGCTGTACAAATCGGCGGATTCCCCCACGAACCCGCCGCCACGAAACTGGCCGACCATCTCAAGCGCCGCTATCACACGGCGAAAGTCCAGTGTTTCCCCAGCCCCGCCGGCGACTGGTGGATCCGCATCCGCGTCCTCGGCGACGACCATGAGCGCGCCAAAATACTAGCCGCCGAAACCCAAACCCCGGAAGGCGCAGTGTTCCTGGTGCGATTGGACTAAATCATGCGGCGATGGACGTTCGTGTCCGTCCCTCCGACTTCGGTGAGACCATCACGAACCGGGAAGGGCACGACTTGCATCGCGCCATAAGGGATCCCAAATACTTCGCGGCTTTGGCCGCTGGACGTTCCGGGCTTTCCCCTGCCAGCTGACAATCCCGCCGCCGCAATGCTATTGTTTCTCCGAGCGAGCCACGAGGTGAACGGAAAATGACTGATCCCAATTGTCTCTTCTGCCGCATCGTCGCCGGCGAAATTCCCGCCAAGAAAATCCACGAAGACGAGCACGTCTTCGCCTTTGAAGATATCAACCCACAAGCTCCCACCCACGTCCTCATCGTTCCCAAAAGGCATTTTGCCGGACTAAAAGAGGCCCAGGCTGCCGACGCCGAAATCATTGGCCGATGTCACCTTGCCGCCGCCCACATCGGCCGCCAACGCAATATCGAGCAGGGATACCGCACCGTCCTCAACGTGGGCCCCGGCGCCGGACAATCCGTCTTCCACCTCCACGTCCACCTAATCGGCGGCCGCCCGCTGGCCTGGCCTCCGGGATGAGTGTCGCCACCCGCGGCGAGTTTTTATCGTCATGCAAGGTGAAGGTTCGGCCAGACAACAAGGCGGTACGCGCCGCGGGAAAATGTTCGGGAGATATGTTGAAGCTGAGGGCATCGGCGGCGGAGTGCGATGGCCTTAGATCGGACGTGCCGTCGGCGAACACACGCGAGTGAGGTGCGGGATCACCAATCGTATGGTATCGGCCAACCCCACAGACTCCACGCCAGCAATCGTCTCCACCGCGTCGACCATGCGCTTTTGCGTCGCTGGTACTCCATCGCCGCTGTAACCGCCCATGCTCAGGTCTGTCTCCGCCAGCATTGTGTTCTGCACGTGGAACCCGAAATTATCGTGCAGCGAGCGCGCCAGCCCACGCACCGCAACCATGGAAGAAGTGACCAGCACTGCGCAGATGGCAATTTGCGCAACAGCAACACGTCTCGGGCAGCTTCATACTTCCTCCGGTTGCTGCGAAAGTGCGGAAGCGATGGCGGTTGCGAGCCGGTTCCAGGTCTCGGTCTCTTCCCCCAGACGTTTGCGGCCTGTGGCGGTGAGTTCGTAAAACTTGCCACGGCGATTGTTGTCCGACGTGCCCCAGTTGGCTTTGAACAGTCCCTGACGGAAACCAGGCGAAACAAACCGGGATACAGCGCACCCTGTTCGATCACGAGGGCATTGGCTGAGATCTGTCCGATGCGTAGAAGAATTCGGTATCCATGGATTGGGCCCAAATCAAACTGCCCGTAAAATGAGGAGATCGAGCATGCCAGAAAGAAGGTGAGCTTGGTAGGTCACCAGCCCTCCTAAGTGGATTAGGAGACTAGCGCGACTCTCCTAAGCTGTCAGAAAGGTAGGTCGGTGAAAGGCCCCATCCTGGCCGCGTTCGTTGCGGCTGGAGCCTGGACTGGGTGAAGTCGCTGGGTGCGGATTTTCCGAGGGCGACAGCCGGAAGCTCCTTACTGCACGGTCGGTTCCAGATCCTCCGGCGCTCCATGCCGGCGTAACAACTGTGGCAAATTCTGCGAAAATGCCGACCGCGGCAGCACCATGTCGCAGCCCACTTCGTGCGCCTTCTGCTTCAAATCTCCCTGCACGTGCGACAAAAATCCGATGATCGACGTCCCCTTCTTCAGCTTGCTCTTCAATTTCGGAATCAGCGTGAGCGGTTTCACGCTGGCAAGGTTCAGGTCGAAAATAATTAACGACGGTTTCTCTTCGCCGTTCTGCTGCATTCGCTCCATCAAATCCTTGTCCGTCTTCACGAACTCAACTTTCACGTTGAGCTTGCGCGCCGTTTCCTGAATCTTCGCCATGAAGAAGAGATCTTCAATAAAGGCAAAGATGCGCGAGTTCGCATCTCCATTGGCCGGCAACGGTTCCGGTTCGGGTTGGGCGTATTGCGCGGCAAACCCCGGCCTCGGTCGCCCGCCCTTGTGTCCGTTGTTGTTGTTGCCCCCAGCCAGGGCCGCCCGATAGCTGTGGTCCATCGGCGCCGTGTAGATGCCGTCTTTGTTTTCGCGGCTCAACCCGGGCCCGGGCTTTTGTCCACGCTGATTGTGGGGACGGCGACCGCGCCGCCTTCTTCTGCCTCCTCCTCCACCACCACCGGAGGGTCTTCCTGGTCCTGCGTTCATAGTCCTCTCAAACTGTTGCGCATTGCTTGCAGATTTTACAGAATTCTCAGACTACGCCGGTCACGCGACTCCCGCAGCGCCGGACGAGGCTCCGCTGAACACATACAATCGGACCTTCGCAGTTGCGGGTGGCGACTCGACACACTTTGGAACGAACCCCAACTCCTGAAACGAACTACTTTCGTGAATGAAAACCCTATTTATTTCTATCGATTTCGTTTATCGGATCCGTTAAGGCGCCGCCTCGAATCGGCTGGCGCGGAAGGCCTGCGCGGGAACGAGGCCTAAATGAGAACATCCTTATCGTACTCGTCCTTGCGAAACCATGCAAGGCCCATCCCAACCGTCTTTTGCACAGGAGGACATGCCTAGCCGGATTCTCTTCGCGCCGGAACCCGAAAGGAGGAAGCCGCTCGGTTCAGTCTGCGCCCGAAACCTGGCGCGACCGAGAAGGTTTGATCCGCCCACTATTGAGGGTGGGGGATTTTCTCAAACCCTCTGCACCCCGCCTAATTCAGTCAGCGTCGCCACGATCTTCCCCGACCACTGCGCCACCTCATCCTCGCGCAGGGTCCGATCCGCGGACTGAAACCGAACCCGCAACAATACAGAATATTTGCCCTCCGCATTCCCCCCGGCGCGGAATATTTCTACCGGACGAAACTCTTCTAACTCCGCCAGGCCCAAGCCCGCGATCCGCTTGCGCATCTGCTCAAACGAAATCTCATCGGTAAAAACAAACGAAAAATCCCTTTCCACCGCCGGATATTTGCCGAGAGGAGCAAACCGCACCGGCCGCAGCCCGTTCCTGTACAACTGCTCTAGATCAAACTCCGCCAGAAAAACATCCTGCCGCAACTTGCGCTCCGCCGCTATCTCTGGGTGAACCTGCCCAAACTGCGCCACGACCGCGCCATTCACCCGCGCCCGCGCCGAGCGTCCGGGATGAAAATACTCAGCCGTCTCCCGGTCGTAACTCACCTCTCCCGCAAACGCCACCAGCAGATTCTCCACATCCCCCTTTAGACCTCGAAAGCTTTCCCCCGCCAGCGCATGCTCGCCCTTGCTGACATCCAGCGCACCACTCGCAGGCAACGACGCGCGCACCGCCGCAACGGTCGCGCCTAAACACGCACGCCGCGGTTCCACCAGCGCTTCCTCTGACGAGCCGCCCATTAACTCATACACGCTTCCCACTTCAAACAGCCGCGCCTCGGCGACATCGCGATTCAAATTCCAGCCCAGCATGTCCAGCATCCCGGGCGCCAACGAAGTTCGCATCACCGATGCTTCCTCGCTCAGCGGATTCTCCAACTCCAGCACCTTCGCCCTGGCTGAAGAAGATGAAAACCTTTCCGCATCCGCATGTGAAATAAAGGTCAAGGACAGCGCCTCGTTATAGCCCAACGCCCGCGCCCGCTCGCGAAAGGCCGCATCCGCAGCCGCGCGCGGCAACTCCACCACTGCGCCGCTGTAGGCCGGAAGCGTGTTCTCAAACTTGTCATACCCGTGCAGCCGCGCGATTTCCTCAATCACATCGATCTCGCGCTCCACGTCCAGTCGCCAACTCGGGATATGCACATGAAACTGCGCCTCGTCCTGCCCCTCGGGAATCAACGTGAAGCCCAAACACTTCAGCAGCCGAAAGATTTCCCCCGCGTCGAGCCCCTCGCCCAGAATCCGCCGCACCTCGCTCAGCCGCAGCACCACGGGCGCCTGATCCATTGGCCGCGACACCACATCCACCACGTCGCCCGCCAACTCGCCGCCACCCGACTCCAGAATCATCTGCGCCACCAGATTGCACGACAGCACCGTCGATTCAAAATCCGCTCCGCGCTCGAACCGGTGCGAAGCATCCGTATGCACGCCGTGCCGCCGCGCCATCTTCCGCACAATCCCCGGATCCCACCACGCCGACTCGATCACAATGTTCCGCGTCTTGGCGGTAATCATCGTGTCAAACCCGCCCATCACCCCCGAAAGCCCGACAGGTTTTCGAGCGTCGCAGACGACAAGATCTTCAGGAGTCAACTTGCGCTCGATGCCATCCAGAGTCCGAAGCGTTTCGCCCACCCTCGCCTTCCGTACAACAATCTTCCCGCCCTCTAGCAGGTCCATATCGAACACATGGGTCGGCTTCCCCATCTCCCACAGAACATAATTGGTAGCGTCCACGGCATTCGAAATCGGCCGCTGACCGAGCAATTGCAGCCGATGCGCAATTTTCTCAGGAGACGCGTGAATGCGCGTCCCGTGAATCACCCGCGCGCTGAAACGAGGACAAAGCTCAGGCTCCTCGACCATGACGGGAAACGACGCGACCGGGAAGGGCACGACTTCAGTCACACCACTGGGTGCCCCATTTCGCGCGGCCTTTGCGAGATCTGGGGCTTTATCGCCGGAAGCGGACAGCGCCTTCAGCGCCACCCCATAAATCGCCGCCGCCTCGCGCGCCACCCCGTAATGATTCATCGCATCCGGCCGATTCGTCCCAATCTCCATCTCAAACACCGTATCGGCCCCGTTTCCGCTGATCCCCTCGACCGAAATCCCCACATTCGTCAAATCCTCAGCCAGCCGACGGTCGTCGACGCTGAGATCAACAAAATCACGAATCCAGGATGCAGAAAGTTTCATGAAATCAACGCTTGGCTCTAAGCCACGAGCTGTTAGCTTGTTCGATGCCTTGCCGCCGTCGGTCCATACGATAGCGGCACTTCTGGCGGCGATAGGGATGAAGGCATTCTATTCGTTCACCCCAAGGCTTCGAAAAAATGAATCGGACGGCAATCACTTCAGAAGTTCGCAGTCGGTATGGTTGCTCATGTCGCAGCCATCGATGGTTAGGCAGGGCGTCATGAAAGGGTATTCTGGATCCGGCGGTGCTATTACCATGAACCGGGGTCCTGAAGTCTCCCACCCGACCGCTTTTGTACGCTTCTCACCCCTCCGGCGGATCTTGCCCATGGGGCTCGAGCTACCCGCCAGGAGCTTAAACGCTCTTTTATCCAAACTGCCGCAAGAACCGTACATCCCCCTGAAAAAATAACTGAATATCATCCACCCCATACTTCAGCAGCGCCAGGCGGTCCACACCCATCCCAAACGCGAACCCAGATACCTTGCGCGGGTCATAACCCCTGTCCTTCACAAACTCGAACACATTCGGATCCACCATGCCGCACCCCAGCACTTCGATCCACCCTGTCTGCTTGCAAGGACGGCAAGGCTCCGCCCCTCGCTTCCCGCTTCCACCGCAAATAAAGCAAGTGACGTAAAGTTCCGCGCTGGGTTCGGTAAAGGGAAAAAACGACGGCCGAAAATGCGTCTTGACCGAGGACCCAAACAGCGCCTTCATGGCGTGATCGAGCGTCCCCTTCAAATCTCCGAAGGTAATGTTGGTATCGACCGCGAGCCCTTCGATCTGATGAAACATCGGGGAATGGCTCGCATCCGGAGGATCGTTACGATGCACCGGCCCCGGAATCACAATGCGGAGCGGCGGCCGCCTCGTCTCCATCGTCCGAATCTGCACCGGAGAAGTATGCGTGCGCAGCAACAACCGCTCCCGCTGCGGTTTCGCCTGCTGTCCCGCGATAAACAAAGTATCTTGCGTGTCCCGCGCCGGATGATTCGGCGGAAAATTCAGCGCCTCAAAGTTGTAGTAATCCGTCTCCACCACCGGTCCCTCGGCCACGGAGTATCCCAGCTTCTGAAACACCGAAACAATCTCCCGCCAGGTCCGCATCACCGGATGCTCCGCCCCAATCGGCCGACGGACTCCAGGGAGACTAACGTCCACCTGCTCCGACGCAAGTGAATCCGCGCCAGAAGCTGCAACCTTCGTACTCTCGACCAGTTCCTGAATCCGCGCCTTCAACTCATTAACGCAAATGCCGGCCTCGCGCTTCGCCTCCTTCGGTGCACCTTTCAGCCACAAATCGTTGATCTGGGCCAGGATTCCACTCTTCCGCGCCATCCAGCGGTCGCGGAATGTTTTCAACTCGGTATTAGTCCGAATCTCGACTGCTTCCGACCGACACGCGGCAACGCATTCCGCTGCAGCTGCTTCAAGCGCTGCCGCTGAATAGTCCGTGAGTTTGGGAGCGGTATAGGCCACGATGACTGGCAATACTCATCGTCCTGCTGAACGCAGATGTTGCGCGTAAGGACCGATGCAATTCTCCGGCGGAATTGAACCGGCTCCGCTCAGAATGACAACCGGACGATGTCGAATTTAGAAAAACCGAGTGCGCCGTTCTAGTCTCTCCGTGCTCGAGAGAGGCTAGAACGGGGATTTTGACTCTTCCGTAACCGAATCCGAAAAGTGTGCAGCCGGAAGCCCGAAGCCGCTCTTACGCCGCCTCGCCAATCGCGCCCTTAGCCTGTGTGGCCAGATTCGAAAATCCCGCCGGATCCTTTACCGCCAGGTCCGCCAAAATCTTGCGGTCCAGTTCAATCCCCGCGACCTTCAGCCCATGAATGAACTGGTTGTAGCTCATCCCATTCAGCTTGGCGGCCGCGCCGATGCGCACGATCCACAGCGAGCGGTACTGCCGCTTGCGCTGCTTTCGTCCGGAGTAGGCGAACTTCAGCCCGCGTTCTACCGCTTCTTTTGCCGAACGGTAAAGCTTTGATTTAGTGAGGAAGTACCCGCTTGCGCGGTCAAGTATCTTTTTGCGTTTGGCGCGGCGTTTGGTTCCGCGTTTTACACGAGGCATTGGTGTTCTCCTTTTTTATTTCAACCTACTGGCGGCTGGAGGTAAGGATGATTCGCCGTGGCGGCAATCTCTGGCCTCTTCACACACCCGAAGCAACGGTTATCTTTGACTGCCTTCCATCAGCAATCAGCAATCAGCGATCGCTCCTACTGGTACGGAATCATGCGCTTTACTTTGCGCTTATCGCCGTCGCTCACCAGCGCCGGCGACCCCAGATTCCGTTTCCGTTTCTTGCTCTTCGACGTCAGAATGTGCCGCAGATGCGACCGCCCCCGCTTCACCTTCCCCGTCCCGGTTAACTTGAAGCGCTTGGCAGCGCCCTTGTGCGTTTTCAATTTCGGCATTAAGTCCTCAGCAACAGCCGTCAGCATTCCGCCAGCGGCTCTCAGTTTAAATTTGTTCTCGCAGGATTCATTTGACGGCTCAAGCGAGACGTGTCGTTCCGATAAGACGTATCACTCTGAGCGCAGCGAGGCATTTGCTTTTTGCTACGAAGCGGGCTTGGCGACTTGCGCCGCAGGCACACCCGGCGCACTCTGCGCCGCAGCCTTGTGTTTCTCTTTCTCCCGCTCCTTTTCCGTCTTCTTCGGCGCCAGAATCGCGTGCAGTGTGTTGCCCTCTTGCCGGGGACGGAACTCTACAATGCTGTGCGGCTCCACGTCTTTGATCAAGCGCTCGAGGATCTGTCGGCCTAGGCCGGTGCGAGTCATCTCGCGTCCGCGAAAGAAAATGGTCGCCTTCACCTTGTCGCCCTCATCCAAAAACCGCAGCACATGATTCTTTTTGGTTTCGTAATCGTGGTCGTCCACATTGATGCGGAACTTGACCTCTTTCACGGTAATGGTTTTCTGGTGCTTCTTGGCTTCGCGCTCTTTCTTTTCCTGCTGGTAGAGGTACTTCCCGTAGTCCATGATGCGGCACACGGGAGGCTGCGCGGTGGGCGAAATCTCAACCAGATCCAGATTCTTTTCGCGGGCTTTCTTGATGGCTTCGTAAGGCGGCATGATGCCAAGCTGCTGCCCTTCGTCATCAATCACGCGGATTTCGCGCGCCCGGATGCGATCATTGGTGCGGATAAAGCGTTTATCGATACAATCCTCCGTGCGTGCTCTAAGCGACTGAGATTGACATCCTACCCGCCCTAAAGGACCGGGGATTCTTCTCAGGCTACGCATGGGCGTAATCTCCCTGCGTTAGCGCCTGAAGGCCCTGCCCGGGCCCACTTGTTGCTTTACTGCATTCGCCTGGTTTTTAGACAGAGACTAGCTCCGTCACAGCAGACCTTTAGGTCTTCAGATCCAGCTAAGGTTAGATTTTGCTGTAGCTCCAACAAAAAGGCAACCCTAATATCCACTCCCTGAACGGAGTGGTCTACGGCCCAAAAAGGATAGAGAATTATAGCATGAGAATTCTAGCGGTTGGTCCGGTTCGAGCTGAGGAGCGCTGAAGAGCGACTCCGCTTATCGATTCTGAGTCGATCTGCGGTCGAGCTTTCGCTCGACAGACAGCCGAGGGCGGCTGCCCCCACACTTGAGACGATTCGCCGCTAGTCCCGGAATGGGGATTTGTCGTGCGAGAATAAGAAAGAATGCCCGCGACCGGTGGGCGTTCCGATTTGCGAGGTCGCAACTTCATGTGCAGAAATATCAAGACCCTGTTCAACTTCGATCCACCGGTGACCGACGAAGAAGTCCGCGCCGCTTCTCTTCAGTTTGTCCGAAAAATCACCGGCTTCAATAAACCGTCAAAGAGCAACCTAGCCTCGTTCCTCGCGGCAGTCGAGGAAGTCGCCGCCCTGTCGTCCCGTCTTCTACGCTCGCTCGAAACCACCGCTCCTCCCAAGAATCGCGAAGAGGAAGCCGCCAAAGCAAAAGCTCGGGCCGCCGAACGATTCGGGATTTAAGGGGAAATCTGGCTGCCAATTTTTTCGCGCTGCTCGCTCGCGCCTAGCATCTGGCTTCTACAGAGTATGTACGGTATCGTACTTTCGCCGAAAATAGGGCACCCTAGCGGCAGAGCCTCATGCGCTCGTTTTCATGCTTTTGCGTCGCCTCGATGATCGAATCCGAGACTCAGCGATCAAGTGGTCGGCGCCTCTCGCGACGAACTGGATGTGATCCTCCCCACACTACTGGCCGCGATCCACGAGAAGATGGAACGTCTCAGAAGCCTCGCCATCAACCGCTTTCTCGGAGGCCCATCCCTCGGAGCGGCGAGCATTCCCGCCTTAGCACGGTCAGCTTTTTTACGTTGCATCGAATGCCTTTTGTTTCACCGGCTTGCGTCGGCTTTTGTCATATTCCCTACAAATAATCACGAATTCTCGGATTGACCTTGAGTGTTCAGATCAGATAAATATTTTTTGGCGAAGGTCATTCCCTGAGGCCTCATGACCCCTGATGAACGAGAACGCATGCAAGTCCTATGCGAGCGAATCGCGAAAGAGCAGGACCACGAGAAGTTCGTGAAGCTAGTGCAGGAGCTCAACGATCTGCTGGACCACAAGCAGCAACGACTGGAGGACGCCTCGCCGAAATAATAACGCGTCCCGACGCGGCATTCATCGTCACTTGAATAGCGCTAAACCTAGAATCTTGTGACAAGATCAAAGACCAAAACGACTCGATTTCGTCGATCTTCTTGGTTCGAAAAAATTATAAAATTATAAAGACGCCGCTGCGCAAACCGCTCAGGCGTCGGGGTCCGTACTGCCCACGCCTCGAACACCCCGCGTAGCGTGCAGTAACCTGTTTCACAAGCCGCCAAAATCCGTGCCTTCGCGGAACTTCGCCCGGGCACCCACGAGAATAGAAATGGCGTAGGGCGGGATCCTCACGCAACCGACTCGTGGGAATCAGGACCTTGCTTCTCGGAGTTCGAAGCCTCTTCTACTCCCAGTAACGCTCCATCGATCACGTCCTCAATTCGCCCCCGCAACCAGCGGTTTGGGGCGTGGCTTCCGCGCAGGCGAAGCTTCAAGTAGTTATCGGTGAGGGCTTCGGTGAAGTGACCGCTCGGGTCGCTGCCGGTGACGTTCAGCGTGATCGCCTCGACTGACTTGCCGATGAAGCTGCGCATGAATGCCAATTTTTTCCCCGCAGCCAGTGCGCGCAGCATACGGTTGCGCTCGCGGGCGAGGGGTACTGGAACTTGATGGGGCATCAAGGCCGCCGGAGTTCCGGGGCGCGGGGAGTAGGTGAAAACGTGCAGGTAGGTGAGCGGCAGGTCTTCGATCACACGGCGGGTGGCTTCGAATTCGCTGTCGGTCTCGCCGGGAAATCCAATCATCACGTCGGCGCCGATCGCGGCGGCAGGCATGGCGGCGTGGATCTTTTCGATCTTCTCTCGATAATGCCAGGGACGATATTTGCGATGCATGCGGCGCAAGACGGCGTCGCTGCCGGATTGCATGGGTACATGGGCGTGCTTGGCGATGCGTGGTTGCGATGCGACTAGAGAGATCAGTGCGTCGGTCCAGTCCATGGGCTCGACGGAAGAGATGCGAAGTTTTTCGAGCGCGGTCCCGGCGAGGATGGCGCGGATTAGAGAAGGCAGATCGGGCTTCCGGCTTCCGGCCGTCAGCCTGCGAAAGCTGTTTTCTGAGTCGGTGATCTCAATCCGCAAGCCGGCGGCCGATAGCCGGACGCCGCTTAGATCTCGTCCCCATCTCCCCAGATTAATTCCGCTGATGACCACTTCGCGATAGCCGGAGTCCACCAGGCCGTTCACCTCGCTCAGGATTCGATCCATGGGGAGCGAGCGGCTTTGTCCGCGGACGAAGGGAATGACGCAGAACGAGCAGCGATTGTCGCAGCCGTCCTGGACTTTGAGGTTGGGGCGGGTGCGGTCGTTGGCGGCGTCGAAGACCGGAGCGGCTTGGAGTTCCGTGTGCGCGAAAATGTCGGAGACGAAGATGGGAGTTCCATCTTCCTCACGGCCTTCCGGCCGGGCGGTCAGCGTTATCAGGGGTAGGAACGCCGCCGGCCGCGGATCTGAGGGCACCTCCACAGAGGCGACAGTTTTCGCCGCGCTGGCGGACTGTGCGTGAGGGCCGGTGCCCTTCTCTGGGGACGCGGATGCGTTTCTTGGACCACAGCCCTGGAGAGCCGATTCGGCTGTGCGAGTGACGATTTCTGCCAGTTGGTGTTTGTGCGAGTTGCCGATGACCAGACTCACGCCGGAGAGCGCGGCGATTTCTTCGGGGGCGCGTTGTGCGTAGCAGCCGGTCACTACGATTCTTGCTTCCGGATTCTGGCGGCGGACCCGGCGGATGGCGGCACGCGCGTCCTGATCTGCTGCGGCGGTGACTGTGCAGGTGTTCATCACCACTACCGACGCCTGGGCGGGAGTTGAGGCGCGGCACATTCCGCGCTGCTCGAACTGGTGTTCGAGAGCGGCGCCGTCGGCCTGAGTGGCGCGGCAGCCGAAGTTCTCCACGTAGTATCCGGGCACGGTCCTATGGTAACGCAGAGTTTGCGTTACTGAGGGACGAGCAAAGCGAAAGGCCCCGTCTCCGCCCGAGGCCAAGTCAAGAGGCTACGGGCAAACGTGCCCGCGCCGCACTTTGCGCTGTCCACACTCTCGGCTCATTACGCTGTGGCCGCGGTTCTCCTGGATTGGAAACACTCTCGGCAGAAGACTGGGCGGCCCTGCGTGGGGCGGAAAGGGACGGTGGTTTGTTTTCCGCATCCCGAGCAGGTGGCCTGGGTCTCGACCTTGGCGTAGCGATAGGCTTGTCCGGGTGCGGGAGGCGCGCCGAGGACGGAGACCCGCTTCATCTTGCAAGCCTTACAACGCTTGGGTTCGTTTTTGAATTGCTTGTCGTGAAAAAAAAGCTGTTCCCCGGAAGTGAAAATGAAATCACTTCCACAGTCGATACATTTCAGCACCTTGTCCTGAAATTCCATTGAGGATGGCTCCCTTCAGCCTGTTTCCGGGCGACCACCCGCGGGGAAAGAACTGCGGTGGTACACCGAAAAAACAGGTCGTGAACAACTCCCCCTATTTGCAGCCCTTGGACTCGGCCCGCCACGCGCCCAGGAGGGACGTGGGTACAAACTATCGTGCTTTTATGCCGGAAGAATGATGAGTATAAAATCCCGGTTGCAGCTCGAGATGGTGGGGGGCCAGATCAAGCAGAGCCGCCCCGGGAAGGAGCGGCCCTTTGTTGCGTTCGTCTGTCGCTTTAATCCTGTTCTTTGCGTGTTTTCTTGCGAGCTCGCTTGCGAGCGAGCGCGGCCTTGACGCGCTTTTTCTCGCCGGGCTTCAGGTAAAAGGAGTGGCGCTTGACCTCCTTGATAATGTCTTCCTGTTGCACCTTGCGCTTGAACCGGCGCAGAGCGTTCTCGAGGGATTCGCCCTCTTGAAGTCTCACTTCTGCCAAACTGACACACCCCCAAACCCGTCCGGATGGACCGAATAGTTATTACAAGGATTTGATGGCAAGTCAAGAGAAAGAGCTTGAAATTGCCTGATATTGTTGGTCGGAGTGGGAATGGATCATTTTGAGACGGCAGATCGACTCTCGACTTGACGGAAAATCCATTCCGTCAAAATCCCCACCCGAACCGCGAGGAACGCGGTTAGGATGGGCCACCCAGCGCCGTTAGGGCTGGGCTCGAGGAGAATCATGGCGAAATACGAAATTCAGAGTACGCGTGGGGCGCCGCCGCGAGGAGCTTACTCGCAGGGCTGGCGGGCGGGCGATTTCATTTTTGTGACGGGGACTGGGCCGAATGATCCGGTGAGCGGAGAGTTGGCGGGGGAT
>Ga0209420_1000642_pt1 | contig 17749 bp, 23 predicted proteins | sample BlaSpr_A8_OM1_O1_FD_187972 | JGI IMG/M metagenome (GOLD analysis project Ga0209420, IMG submission 187972) | Forest soil microbial communities from Thunder Bay, Ontario, Canada - Black Spruce, Ontario site 2_A8_OM1_O1 (SPAdes) (version 2) | ecosystem: Environmental > Terrestrial > Soil > Boreal... | reverse complement strand
CGATGCGGCCACGCGCTTTGACTGCCGCCTTTGCGGCATAGCCGACCGTTCTGATTCCGCAAAGCGGACGGTGGCCCGAGGCATCAACGGGTCAACTTGAGCCCTTGCTATCGCAAGACTCAGCCGAAACCTGGTCTGTTTTCCCGAAATTTGTCCATTCATTTAGAATAAAGGCCATGCGACCTGAAATAGGCAGGCAGATCACCATCGCGCTTTACGTGGTGGCAATGGCAGCCGTCATCGTCGGTGTGGATTTCACGTTCTTCAGAAACCGATTCTGGGAACGGCTGACAGCGAACATTGGCATTGTGTTGGTGTTCGCAGCTTTCTACTTGAGATTCCTCAGGCGTTGATGAAGACGGCGCGGCACTGCCTCCTTTTTTTTGCGCCGCTCTGCGCCATTACTGCCGTGCCGACAGGCACCTTAGAACCGTCGTTGGGCGAGGGATGTGTAGGGCGGTTTGCAATCGATGACAGGTTGTGCAAGGGCCGCTTAGCGCGCCCTTATTCCTTTGCCGGATACGGCGTTCCGTCCCGGTGGATGTACCCCGGGCCTGCGGCGATCATGTCGATGTCCGGGTACGTGCAACGGTCCTGCGGGTCGGAATTGCCGATCTCGAGCACCGTAGCTCGCCTGCCAGATTTATTTACCAGGTGATGGCCGTCGGCGTTGCCACGCCTGAAGGCGGCGCAATCCCCGGCGCGCAATATCTCTTCGCCGTTGTCGGTAACTAGAGTTAGCTCGCCATCCAGCACCCAGACGAACTCGTCCTCATGGCTGTGCCAGTGCCGCTGGCTGGACCATGCGCCCGGCTCGATGACGGTCAGGTTGACGCCGAATAGGGTCAGTCCCGCGTAGCGCGCCAGCCGCTGGCAGGATTGACTGCTGCAGGGGGCGTCGAAGGGACGTGGGTAAGTGCTGCCGGTCTGCGCGGGCACAGCGGAAAGGTCGATCTTCTTCATAGTGCTGGACACCACAAACTGGGCTTGGCGGCTCTAGTTAGCTCAAACCGCCGCCTCGCCATGCTGATTGGTATTGGATTCTGATGCCGCATACCGGGCACTCGCAAGTGACGGGAAATGGGGTGCGGCCCCAGGAATTTAGCCGCTGCCGGCCACATCGAAGACCCCGAAATGCCCCCCGCTACGGACGTTCGTCGCTTCAGGTTAATATCTGTGAATAGTTGATGGGAATCTGGCCAGACAATCGAGGCTGATCGGCGGAGGGGCGAATGAAACTGGCAGCATTTCAAGTTCACAAGTCGTGGCTGATACGGGCTGCGTTAGTGCTGCTGGTCACTGTTTTGGCTGACGGTGCCGTCGTGTGCTTCGCGCAGCGGCCACTTCTGTGGGCTGTGTTGATCCCCGGCTCCCTGCCGCTGTCTATGGTCGTTTTCATGGCCATGCCAATACTGCGTGAAGAGAGGGGGAAATCTCAGAGCATCTCCGGGCCCAGGTAATAACTGTTCGCGAAGGCGCGGCCGCGACGAAGCGCGGCTGCCTTGATAGCCCTCCCGAAAGCCGCCACACGAACATGTTAGCTAAGTGGTCAAACGGCGCCACCGGGGCAAAGCGGTCATCTACCTCGAGCGCTTGCCGGATGGGCCTCCAGTTAGTGGCCATTCGCGCGGTGCCGTCGCTACCGTGCCCGCTGCCGGATCCCAAGCCTTTGGGAAACCGACACGGCTGCCCGGATCTGTCGCGATGCAGGCAGGCTCGCTCCGGTACGCGTAGTCAGCCGATCTTCGGCGGTACGTTCGCGTTTAGGCGAAACAGGTTACTCGGATCGTACTTGGCCTTGAGAGCAACAAGTCGCTCGAAGTTAGCGCCGTAATTCTCGCGATATCCTGCCAGCGTGACGTCGGAATCGACGTAGTTCGTGTAGAAGCCCTTGGTCAGCGGCGCCAGTTCGTGCCAGTTCGCGCGCATCTTCGCCGTGTTTTCCTCGATGTCGTTCTTGTTCGGCCAGATGCTGTGTGCGCCAAGCGTGAAAAGCATGTCGCGATTGGGGAACGCCGTCGCCGCCGGCGCCACGTGCCGGTACGCTCCGCCACAGTGATCGAAGAACAGCAGGTACCAGTTTGGCATGCGCTTGAACGAATCGACGATGAGATCGATGCCGTCATCCTTGAGCTGCGTCAACATGCCGGTCTTCATATAGTAGTATTTGCCGGGCGCAAGCAACTCATCTGCGCTGCACTGTATGGCCACATAGGGCATTGGCGCGAGGTTGTCACGCGTCGGTTTACCGAAAGCACGCAGCTTCTTGAGCCACGACTCGCCTTGGGCGTGATCCCCGGACCAACACACCTCGATTTCAACCATCGGGCCATCTGGCTCCGAGTACAGCGCCGGGGCCAGATTGACGACATCGGGCGCGTCCACGGCGATATCACGGTAATATCGCAGTACATCGCCGGCCTGGGCCACGGGCCAGACAATACTACCGCCAAGAATTACCGGATCCATGTCGTGGAGCCGGTATTCGATCGAGGTCACGACGCCGAAATTTCCGCCACCGCCGCGCAGGCCCCAGTACAGGTCGGGGTTCTCCTTGTCGTTCGCCCGCAGGAACCGTCCGTCGGCGGTCACGATATCGAAGGAGGCGGCATTATCGCAGGCGAGCCCGAAGCGCCGGCCCAGTCGGCCAAGTCCGCCGCCGAGCGTGAGACCCGCGGCACCCGTGTGCGAGACGGTGCCCGCGGTAGTGGCCAGCCTGAAGGCGGCGCATTCATGGTCGAGCTGCCCAAGGAGCGACCCCGACTGGAGGTAGGCGCGCTTGGTTTCTGGAGCGACTCGCACGCCCTGCATCGGTTGCAGGTCGATCACCAGTCCGCCGTCGCAGCTCGACTTACCTGAGTAGCTGTGGCCGCCGGCGCGTACGGCGGTCAGCAACTGGTGCTCGCGGGCAAAGGCCACGGCCTGCTGGACATCCGAGGCGCCTGTACAGCGCGCAATCAGCGCGGGCTTCTTGTCGAACGAAGCGTTCCAGACGCGACGCGTCCGGTCGTAATCCTGGCTGCCGGCTAGCAGCACCTCGCCGCGCAGACTGGCAGCGAGGGCCTCGATGGTGGAACCGGGCAGCACGGTCTCCCCGCCGGCGAGGCTCTTGGCCGGCACGTCGCCGACACCTTTAAGTACTGAAGTGAATCCACGCAGTGGCCAAGTCGCAGCAAGCGCCAGACCCGATCTGACAAATTGACGTCGTCGCATGATTGCCCCCCCGCTTCGTCAATCGGTACCATAACCGGTTGAAACGGGTCAACAGCATCCTGTTATTTTCACTGTGTCCGGGCTCGGCCTCGATGATCTGTCGCGGGGTGTCCTTAACCTGCTGACCGCTGGAGGTCACCGTAACACTGCTACCGCCGAGGTCGCTGCATGACAGGCCGAGCCATGAGGCCTCGTTCAGTGGCAGACGCTCAGCTCAGGCCGAAAAGCGGCAGTAGCCAGCTCGGAATGACGCTGCCGCAACCGTCGGCCGTGTTGATGTCGAGAAGGGTCTTGCGCGCCTGTGCGTACAGCTGTGCAGCTGTCGGTAAGGTGGGCGTGTTGGGGGCCTGCGTAAAGTCGAACGCCGAAGTGAGATCGGCTAGCTCACGGCGCGCCGTGGCGATCGTCGGCAGCGTCACGGCAGTCGCCGAGCTCGAGAAGTTGCGCTCAATGAACTGCAGGATCGAGGTGTGGTCGATGACTCCCTTGAAGACCGTGTTGGGCCGTGCCCAGGGGGAGACGATGGTCATCGGCACGCGAAACCCCGGACCGACGGCCCCGCCGGCGTCCGGAAGGGCCGCCGGCACGAGCTCGAGGATGCTCGGCGGCACGTGGTCGAAGTATCCGCCCCCCTCATCGTAGGTTACGAACAGCGCGGTGGAGCTCCACGCACTCGAGGACATGAGATCCTGGACGACCTTGGCGACCAGCAGCTGCCCCATGTCCGGCGGCGCGGGCGGGTGTTCCGATACGATCGCTTCGGTGATGATCCAGGAGACTGCGGGCAGCGAGCCGGCGGCGAGATCGCTGGCGAACTGGCTGAAGTCGGTTGTGGCCTGCGCCAGTCGCTGTGGATTATTCTGGAATTGTGAGAAGAACACGAGCGGATTGAAGGCGCCGATCGCAGTCGGAACCGAGCCATCGGCGATGGAATAGCATTTCCAAGGGATCTGCGCAGCGTCGAGCACGTCCGCCATCGTCTGCCAGCCGAGCACCGGCGGCGGCAGCGAGAGTGCCGGATTATCGTAGGGAAGCGTGTTGACGACCTGTGCCGGCGTCAGGTAGTCCCAGCCGCTGGTCCCGCTCCACAGGTACAAGCGGTTGGGCAGGGTCGGACCGATCTGCGAGCAGAAATTGTGGTCGGCGATCGTAAAGGCTTGCGCGAGCGTCGCGTGGTAGATGTGATCGGCAGCCTCGAAGTAGCCGATCGCGCCAGTCTGGCCGTCCTGCTCGGTGATCCAGCCATCCATGGCGCCGTTGTTCCACTTCGCGTGTGAGCCTTCCCAGGAATGATCGGGATTCAGCTCGCAGAATTGCGTCATGTGGTAGGGATGGAAGGCGGCGCCTGCGCTGTTGTAATACGCAAGCGCGTCGGGCGTGAAGCCCAAGGCGGTGTTGGCGCCGGTCCCTAAGGTCGCCGCAAACGCGCCGAAATAGTTGTCGAACGAGTGATTCTCCTGGCACAGGATGACGACGTGCTGGATGGGCGTGTTGGAAGGCCAGTTGGCCTGGTCGCCTTGCCCGCCGGATTGTTGGCCCGAGGAGCTTCCCGAGGAAGAACCCCCGCAGCCACTGGGCAGCAGTGACCACAGGGTGAGTCCGCCGACCGTAGCGGCCGCATTCGACACGAACTGGCGGCGGCTGGCCGTGCGCCGCCGTACGCGCCGCATCAAATCCCGCCACCCGGGATGGATCTCTCCTTGCGGACTCGGCACTCTCACACGCCTCCATGAGGCCCGGTGGCCGTTGAAGCCATTATCACTGCGGACCGGCGCGGCTTCCACCGAGAACACGAACACTGCAGCTGATTGATTAATCTGAGGAAGCCAGCACTGAGCCGCGAAACGCTGCCGCTTCAGGTGGCGCAGGAGTTCACGACCCCGGCCCCAGCAGGTGTCAATGGGTGAATGATCCTCCTGACGAGCACGCAGCAGCCGCACCGCCGGATTTCATGAATCTCCGAGCACGGTCAGCGCCGCGTCGACGCGATCATCCGGAACCAGCAGTTGCACACCGGCGCCTCCGCCTTCCATGCCCAAGCTTATACCGACGACGACGGCCGGTATGCCGGCGGCGTCCAATGCGATCCTCGCCAGATCGGCTTCGACACTCGTCGGGTAGGTCTTGATCGTTGTCACGGATAACTACTCCTCATGTGCCCACCAGCGTGGAATATCCATCATACCTTTCGGAGTCGTTGCGGAAGTCATCCAAGCCGCGCTGGGCAGCCATCCGTGGCGGTAGCGTCATCCGTAACGAGCCCAAAACGACGCCTTCGAAGAGGAGCGTGAGGAGGGGTCGTGTTCGCGTGATAGTGGCGCGGGGCGACGAGCACTCGAATCTATGCTGAGCGCGGTCTGCGCTCTGTGCGGTTGGATACATATACGCTGCGGGGCACCGCTTTCGTGACGCGCCGACCGTTTCTGCCTGCGTGAGGGCCTGCGCCTATAGCCGCAGCGGCCATCTTGCTGCACCCTACAGCGCTGAGATCATGTGCGAAGGGCTGCCGCTGATGGATCCCGATGAGGTTACGAGGGCTTGTGACGAGCTGCATGCGTGCGTTGACCAGGGTCCTGGTGACAACCCCGGAGGGTTCGCCAGAGCTCTGGCGGAAGTCCGCAGGCTGCGCGCGGCTGCGTCCTGGGACTATCCAAGGAGCATTCTGACAGAAGTCGAGGCACAGCTCGCGCGATGGTTCAGTTCCGACAAATGGCGCGGGACTGATGACGGGCAACATGCCCGGGAAGATCTGCTCGGCCACATTTCGAGGCTGGAAGACGCGTGGGATCGTCCGCTGGCGTGAAACCAGAGCCGTTGGAGCGCTTAGGTAAGTAAAGCTGACGCGCTGCACCTCCGAAGCGCCTCGCGTAGTAGGGAATCTGTGCTGACCGCGTGAAATACCCCACGCCGATTACTTGGTCGTTGCCTGTTGGCGAGTGCTGCGTCTATCCGCGTCGCGACGCGCTGTGCAGCGGATGCAGTGGCAGCAGGCGGTCGGTTTCTTTCTTGACGACCGCATAGCACTCGCAGCAAAGCCGTTCCAGCGCCGGCCGGTCCAGCACCGCAATCCGTCCACGCTGGTACGTGATTACGCCAAGCTCTTGCAGCTTCCCCGCAGCCCTCGTCACCCCTACGCGGCGAACGCCGAGCATGTTAGCGATTAGCTTTTGGGTCATCGTTAATTCGGAAGAGGCCAGCCGGTCGAGCGACAGCAACAGCCAGCGGCACAATTGCTGGTCCACCGAGTGATGCCGGTTGCAGACCGCGGTCTGGGCCATCTGGGTGATTAACGCCTGGGTGTAGCGCAGCAGTATGTGCAGCATCTCAGTGTGACGGCCAAACTCCTCCTTAAGGCGTTCGCCGCTCAAGCGATACGCGGAGCCAGCGCTTTGCACGATGGCACGGTTGGTTGTGGTTTCACCGCCCATGAAAAGCGCCACGCCGACGGCACCGTCGTTCCCCACAACCGCGATTTCCGCCGACCTGCCGTCCTTGAACATGTACAGCAGTGACACGATAGAGTCGGTCGGAAAATAGATGTCCCGCAACACATCCCCCGGCTCGTACAGAACTTTGCCGAGCGGCAGGGTTACGGGCTCCAGAAAGGGCAATAGCCGCTCGCGTTCGGGCTGCGGCAGGGCATCCAGAATCTGGTTTTGCTGCGGGCGCGATGTGGCCGCCATTGCGGAATTTCGTTAACAGGCGGAGCGCGAGGCTAGTCTAGACGGTTGACATCTTGGGCATACATCCAGTGAACATAAGCCGCGCGCAAAAGCTCTAAGACTTTCAAACTATGAAGAATTCTGTGACTAGCCGGGGGCGCCCTAGGGCCTCGAGCTTGGACGCAGCCTAGGCGGACCGGGGCCGCCGAAGTGAGCGCCGGCTGCTGCCAGTGCTGCGGTCATTCATTCCTCAGATGCTGCCGCCGTTCGTACGACGACGCACCGACGGCACAACCCCGTGGGTGTTGAATACGGTCCGGTCATATCTGCGGAGAGTCACATGTATTTCGGCGGCGGCATACTCGGAACCATCCTTGTTCTTTTTCTCATCGTCTATTTCTTACGTAGGGCTTGAATTAGCAGTGGATCCGGGCTGCGTGCCTCCCATCAGCTTTCACCCGCTGCGCCTCCGAGTGGTGCTCCTGGTCAGCCGGGCGCGGGGATCCAGCAGCGGGCGATTTGATGAGGAAAAGACTGACCAAAGGTGGAGAGATTGCCCGGTGCGCACTGCGCGAGCTGTTCGCGCGGGATATTCGGTTGGTTGCGGATGATTCCGGCCGGTTTTTATGGGCAGAGTACCCAGTCGGTGACGATGTCTTATGCTGAGCGCTGTTTGATGGCCCGGCTTGCCGGTATTCGAGCGCGGACGCCTTTTTCCCAGTAATTGAAAGGCCCGCGTGTGTAGTAACCGGGGCGGGATTTGGCATGTTCGCAGCCGGGGTCTTTTCTCCTCAAAGCGCGCGAGTGAAGTAGCCGGGGGCGAGTTGTATTTTGCCGACGCCTGAGGGCGAGCTGTCAGCACGGGACGCGCAAAGCAACCTCAAGTTCGTCGCAGAGGCTGGCAGGATGTTGACCGGCGGCGTGACGCGGTCACTGCACTGTCAGACAGCGTATAGTGCGCCTCGCAGAACAAAAACCAAGCCGTCCCTCGGCTTCCAACCTATGCGGAGTACCCAAGATGAAGAAGTTTATTTTGCTGCTGTCGGCTGCGATCCTGACCACTTCGACATCGCTGACACTCGCCCAGGAAGACCATGCGTACAGCGAGGGCCACGTCCTCGTCGTGAACTTCGTTCGCACGCAGCCGGGCATGTTCGACGAATATATGCGCTACCTCGACAAGACTTATAAACCCCTCCTGGACGAGGCCAAGAAGGCGGGAATTATCGTCGACTGGGCCGTCTACGGGGCTCGTGCACGCGATGCTCAGGATGCGGACCTGATCTTCACGATCACCTATAAGGATATGGCCGCTCTCGACACTCTGCAGGCACGCATGGATCCGCTTGCGAAGAAGGCGTTCGGATCACTGCCCAAGGCGTCTGCCGCGGCTGTGGATCGGGAGAAGCTGCGCAAGGAAGTCGGCAGTCAGCTGGTCCGTCAACTGATTCTGAAATAGCACGCGATGCGAGCGTACTCCCGACGCTGCCACGGCGTCGGGGGGATCGATGCAGCGGCTGCGACCGAGCTCGGGGAATCCCGAGGCTCGCGTCCCTTACATGAGACCCGGGTAATCGGCGAGTAGCCACCTATCGCGGCGCACAACGCTGGCGCGTCCCTAATTGCACCGGGCGGTCTCGCGATTAGCGCGAACGATCCCTCGACACGGCCGGGCGATGACTTCTACCGGTACGCGAATGGCGCCTGGCTGGCACGCACGAGTTCGGAAGAGTTACCCTGACCCTCTCATTTCGCGCTCGGCAGCAAACCAGTCTTCCCAATCGTGGCCGGGCGCGAAGCCGCGCTGCTGCGCCTTGTAGTAAGCAACCTGCGAAATTCTGGCTTGGTGATCAGCGCCACGCGGCGAGCGTAGGACGAGGCTACTGCTGGTAATGCGGTTATCCCCGGGCGCCTGCGTGGCCCCGGCAGTCGGCAAAGCCGAAGAGTCTTTCCGAGATGCTGGTTCCATAGGCTTCCCCTCTGTTAATGTCATCTAATCCCCTCTGACTCGTTCATCGTATCGGTGCATCCCGTCATTGGTCTGTGGGGCAGCGCGCTTATGGAGATCTTGCCGGAGTCCATGCGGCCGGTGCGAGGTAGTGCACCAGCGGGCCCCGGCTCGCGATCGATCCGCCCCGCCAGCAACCGACCCTGCAGGCGGTCGAACGCCTTCAGATTGACCCGCTTGCCGCCTGGTACCTGGTCCGAGCTTCCTTCGAGATCTCTTGCGCAAGGCTCGCAGCCGTTTCAGCAAGCTCCCTTAGGCGTTCCGGGGAGATGTGGCCGTGTGCCAGCATGATCGGCGCTAAACCGGCAGCGGCCGTCGCGACAAGGCTAGTGAATTCCTGTTGTGTCATGTCCGGGCTCCTAGAAAGGATTGGTCAGATCGCATCAAGCAAGCCTTACTCAGAGGGTCGGCGAGCCGCCTCGAGCTTCTTCGCCAGTGCTGCGGCGCGCTTCGCCGTGTTCTCGATCGGCGCGCGCGCCTGGGTTCTCCAGCCGCTTCGCGCGTTCGCCTTCCTGATACGTCATCGCACGGCATGCCAGGGGCGGCGGTTTCGAGTTCGAGGTCGGTGAAGGTCGAGCGGCATGCGCGCATGGTCTCGCCATCGGCCGCAGTCACTGGTCGCTTGATCGACTATATACTGTGTTACAGGGTACCTTATGCGTGCACGCATGATCGCCGTCCTGCAGGTTGTGCTCATCTTCCCCTCCGCACTCTTCATGGCGGCGATCGTTTTGCGCAACCTGGGCCCGCTGCAATACGAACCGGCGCATAGCGCTCAGCAGCTCGTCATGTGGTACGCCGCTCGGATGTGGACGCTGTGGGTACTGCTCCTTGCTCTGCCGTTTACGGTGCTGGTAAGCGGCTGCGCGCTGCTACACAGCCGGGAACTACCGTCCAGCACGCAGCAATCGCTCGCCCGCGCCGGCTCGCGTTGGCCAGGGCGCTTCGTATCCGTCACAACTGTGGCAGCGGGGGGAATACTGGGAATTGTAGTCCTGCACATGCTCGCACACTGACGCCGCGCTTGGACCTTGCCGGACGCTTGGCAAGCGGCATGCAGCACGCTCGCCACCCAGAATGGACCCATCACGTATACCCCCCTTCAGTTGCTTGCAGCAGATGATGGGCGGGGGACTCGCCGGCGAGTTCGACCTCACGCGCCCAGTGTCGCGGGACGGGGTTCAGTCTGAGTTCAGTGCTGCCGGGAGAGTACTGGCATCAAAAAACAGCGTATCCGTCGCTCGTGCGCTTCGGTCCGATGAACCAGCGCCTCGAAAGCGGCCGATCCCTGGCCTCGAGTGGACGCAGACACGCCCTGCCACCGTGGAAACTGATCAACTCGGCACTCTTTCTACCACATTTCGCCGTCAGGCCGCTTGCCCCACCAGGCGCGACCACAATGAGCGAACTGCGGTCTGGTGGCGAGGCACCGCACGGGCCGGCGATAGGCGAGTGGGCAGCGGGCGCGGAGCAACCAACTCGATAGCGAGATGCTCGCCCGTCTCGCCGACGTTCTTAAGCGCTACGAACTTGTGATGAACCGAGCGCGCTTCTTCCGCGGCGTCGATTTGCACGACACGCGGAGAATCAAAGTATGAGGCAAGGTAGCTTGCGAGGGCCTTGGCAGTGCGAGCCTCAGTGAAAAAGCCGAGCCGTAGCGAGTTGCGCATAAAGCCATTCTCGAGGCTGATGTCGCAGTACAGGTGGTAGCTGTCGAACACGTCGAGGTGAGGTACGCTGCTGGGATCGAACCCGACCACTGAGAGCGCGATCTGGACCGCATACGCCTTCGTCGAGCGAGTTCTGGCGACGGTCACGGGCGTCGCATGGTCGGCAACGGGGAGTTCAGCTGGGGTGCTCGCGATGGTGTTCGGTCGAGCGACGGAATCATGGAAACTGTTCATGGAGATGTCCATCCGTGCATCAGGAGATGTTCATGGAGACAACGGCCGACTGAGCGCTCTCGGTGCCGTCGGTTGCCGTCGCCGTTACCGCGAAGTAGTACATTACGCCGACCGCAAGCCCGTCGATCACGTACGTCTGAAGACCAGGATTCGAAAGTGCAACGAGCTGGTCAAGCTGTTTAGGACTGGTCCCGTAGTAAATCTTGTATCCACCCAGATCAGTCAAGGCTGACCCATTGGTATTTTCCGTTGGAGCCATCCAGGAAAGGGTGACATTGGAAGTACCGGGCGTCGGGAGTGGCGCCGAGGTCGGTGTCTGAGCCGCTACGGACTGGATGTTTGCGGTGGAGTCGGATGACGTCCCATCTCCTCCGCAACCCGCAAGTGTCAAAGTCGCCGTAAGCGCGAGCCAGGGCGACAAAGCGAACAAGCGTCGTGAATTTTGCATGTAGACTCCTAAGGTGACCGGATTCTGAAATCCAGTTCTTGGGAGCCGTAGCAAAACGGAGTTGCCTGACACTGCCCATCTGCGCTGCGCAGCGTTGCGCGCTCGGGTGGGCCTAGCCGTATCACGAGATCGCTGTGCGACCCCGGCAACCCCGCTATCGTTCAGGCTAGAGCCCAAAGACCGGAGGCTTTGCGTCCCCACCTTTCGATGGGTTTGCGATTCAAGGCCGGCATAATAGGGCAACGCTTAAGCCGAAAACACCGACCGCTCGGCGCAATGAGCGTCGTTAGCGTACGTATTTACCGCAAGAGTGATCGCGTTCACGAAGTCTCGTGCCCAAACGGGGGGCGGAATGAGCTCAACTCCCGAACTGGGGCAATGAAGCAGTCAAACGCTCTTAGTCATCATTCTAGGCATCGTTGCGGGGCTCGAAGGTAGTAGAGTTGTCGCAGGCGCAGTAGGCTCCCCGAAGTTCTCAAGCGGAGACAGATCAATGGCGATCAAACGTCCGACCAAGAGCCGGGGTACGCCGTCACGTAAACCGGTGACCTCAGTTGCCGTGCGCCATGTCGACGTCAGGTCGAAGCCGCAGATGGTTCCAGGGAATCGTTACCTGGGGTGGTTGTGCAAAAACCGCTCATGCGGAGCCCTGATTGCCATTGCACTCCCACCAGCGGGAAACAAAGTGGCGGTACGCGAATTCGACGATCAATTGACGGCGATCAAATGCCCCCATTGTGGGGATGAAGACCTGTATCGGTGGAGCGCTCGGAGTGAACACGAATACACTCTGATAAGCGTGGGAAACTAAGCTCGGGCACGCAATCGGACCCTGGGGTCAACTGCTGACGTTGCAGCGAGGCTCAGTGTGGCAGCGGGGGCGCGATAGGTGCGGTCCCTGCCCCCGGCAGCGCGCGCCTGAGGTGAGTTGCTCAGCCGTGCCTAGCGATCGCGTAAAGGGGCAAACGTTCGTCCGACCATTCCGGGAACATCTCGACCAGCCGTCCACTATGCAATGACTGCTGACACCCTATTTCGAGGACCTGGCCGATGGCGGCGCCGGCCTCGCACGCGTCAATCTGCTCAAAGATCGGGACGAGTGCCTCGCAGAGTGAGCGGAGGCCGGCCAGAATCCACGCGTCGGTTTCGTCCGGCTCTAAGGCTGGCAGGCTTGGCACACCTTCTGCGCTTCACGCACACATCGTGTCTGAACCCTGGTACACATGTCGAGGCACTTCGCCCCGCGTGGATCATTGGGGGGATACTTGGCACTGCAGGCGCCAGTGCATTCGGTGTTCTTGCGGTCGCAACCCCTGGCCTGAACGCACGCGTTGCAGGAATCCACGCTGACAACTTTCGTCATTTTCCAGACCCCTGCGCCAGGGTCCGTTGGCCTCTGGGAGGCAGCTTGTGTCGAAAGCCCGGCAGCGAGAATCGCGCTAACAAGCATAGGCAGTACCGAGATACGTAACGACGGCATAAGGTGTTTCATCGGTAAAGCTCCTTGCTGCCGAGCGTATCACTACATGCCAGCCCCGGGGGGTCCATCGGGGACGGCAACCTCGGCCTGCGCGATCGGCGCTCAATCATCCCTGCCTTGTTCGCGATATTCGGCGGCGAGGTGCCGCTGCGTCAGGCTGTCAAAGAGCCGGAAGCCAAGCCTTACTTGGTGGCACGTGTGGCGCTGAATCGGAACGTCTTGGTTGAAGCCACCGTGAGCGCGGGCGGTTTGGCCCGACCGGCGCCGAAGGCTGACCAGACCTCACCGGCATTTCTCGATGAGTACCTTGAAGTCGCTGTGAGGCTCTCATCCGGCAGCCCCTTTAATCTAATCACTCGGTGAGGAGCAGGTAGGGAAGGGCGCTCCGGCCGGTAGGCAAAGCGACTTGTAGTACTCTAACGAATGCGCCGGCGGCTGGACACCATCAGGCAACGGGCGCTTCGAGAGGCTTTGGAAGAAAGCAATGTCGGCGTCGCGCCACCATCGAGCTTCATGCTCTTGGATCGCAAGAAACGCCGAAATCTGTGCGTACCGCTCCGCATCTACGAACGACTCGAGTCCCAGCCAGGTCCGTCGCATGCCGCTGACAACTCGTACACCGCGATCGTAATGACCCACCAGTTCGTCCCACAAGGACTTTCCGGAAGTCATCCGATAGCTCCACGGGACATGGTGAAACCAGAGCAGATATTTCTCCGGAGTACTGGATAAATCGCTGAACTGCGCAGCGAGCTCGGGCGCGTACTGCGACACGGCGTTACTGCCTGTGACCGTTCGATCGAAGCCGATGCCCTCAGCGTCAGCGCGGCTAAAGTAGATTGATTTCGTGTCGTCCTGCGCAGTCCCCGAGAGCCACGGGGCAGGGCCGTAATGGCTGGCCGACATTTGGTGGCTGAGCCCCAAGGGCGTCATGTAGTCTACGACTGCCTCTCGAGACTTCATCATCATGTCGAGGACAGGCGCCACGAACTGAGATCCGTTGGAGAAAGTCATCCTTATCCACTCTTGCGCAATGGCGGACGCCTCAAGAGTCGGATCCCACGCCAGGCGTCCGAATGCATACCAATTGGCTTGGTCAAACTGGGACCCTGTCCAGCTTCGGTCAGAACCGATGTTGGCGACGCCGGCAATCCCTGTCCTCTTATAGCCTTGCAGCGAGCCGTCAATCACTTTTTCAACAGTGGAACCGGCGCCAGTCACGTAAGTATCCGAGGTGAGAATCTCGCGCCATAACGGAGCGAGATAAGCGAGGTGTGTGGCGAATCCGAGGTACTCCTTCGTAAGCTGCACCTCAAGCATCAATGGCGTACGCGGCATCGCTCCGAATATTGGACTAATCGGTTCCCGCGGCTGAAAGTCGAGCGGGCCATACTTGACCTGCAGAAGCACGTTTGGCGCGAAACGCCCATCTTGAGGCACAAATTCCGTATAGGCCTTTTTGACACGGTCATCAGGTCCCTTGCTGTAGACGAAAGCGCGCCACATAACGACACCCCCATGCGGGGCCACTGCTTCGGCAAGCATGTTGGCGCCATCAGCGTGCGAGCGGCCGTAATCCTGAGGCCCCGGCTGCCCTTCCGAGTTTGCTTTGACCAGAAAGCCGCCAAAATCAGGAATCAAGCCATATATTTCATCTGCCTTTGCCTTCCACCAGAGCTTTACGGCCGCATCGAACGGATCAGCTGTCTTGAGGCCGCCCAGTGCGACGGGAGCGCTGAAAGGCGCCGTGAGATATACGCGCATTCCGTAAGCCCTAAATACCCCCGCAAGTGCAGCGATCTTACGCAAGTACATGGGCGACAAACTGAGGACGTTCGAGTTCACGTTTGTCAGCACGGTGCCGTTTATGCCTATTGAGGCGCACGCCCGTGCGTAATCTGTGTAGCGAGGATCTAGATAGTCCGGAAGCTTTTGCCAGTTCCAAAGCGAGGCGCCGGCGTAGCCACGTTCCACGGTGCCATCGAGATTATCCCAGTGATTGAGGATCCGTAACTGGATGCGCGGCGAGGCGACTATATCCAAGCCCGTTAGAGCTTGGCGCGTCTGCAGGAGGCGCAGGAAATGATATACACCGTACAGCGCGCCGGTGTCGGTGTTCGCCGCTATCACCGTCGCGCGATGCCGACCGACGGTGGTGCTGCGAATGATGTAACCTTCAGCGTCGGTCTGTTTGAGATCCAAGTGCAACGCGGCAATCTGAGCAGATCCCCTCGGAGTGCCGATCAGGATTGCGCCATCCTGTGTGATGCGATGCGCTTTCGCAGGCGCTGCGCCCAATAGTCCCGCTAGTCCCCGGCTGAGCTCATTGTGTGCGGCCGCCAAGGTGGGGGAGGACACATCTCCGGCGACCTGAGTCGCCGCGTGTTGATACTGAGCCTTCCATTGCGCCTCTACGGGCAGGTAGCGTAGCCAGAGATCGTATCCATCCTCGGCACGCGCACTCAGTGCCGATGCCGTGAGCACCAGAAATGACAGTGCCCAGCGCACGCGGCGGGAGAAAGCACCAGCATGGCGCCGGTCACTTCGGATCATATCCGCGCACTCAAGGGTCACAAGGCGCTCGCCGCGCACGCTATCCGGCGGTAGCGGTAAGCCCATCATACTTGGCGATCGTCACGGTGCCTCACGCTGGATTTTTCCTAATGCGCCCGCACATTTCTGCACATGTGAGCGCCTGGTCAGCGTCGCAGGAACCACTCAGCATTCCCGTCAGTCCGGTTGCCTCAGCCACGTAATGTTACTTCAGCGGTGCCGATCGAATCGATAGTCAATGGCCGGTCCGACTCTTTCGTCGCTTCGGCTGGCGCCGCCGGAAGAAGGCACTGGAGCGCCAGCGTGCGGAAGTCGAAGCGAAGGGGACACGGGGAGGGGACGCGCGAGATTCGGGCACGGTACCTCATGGCGCGTGCGTCCGAAATCGTCCACCACTCGCGCATCGCTGAGCATGGGATGAAGGCATTGAGCGAATGGAACGGACGTTGTTGGTAGCGGGGGCCTGATTTAGCTTCCGTCTTTCTTTGCAGCTGTCGCTAGCGGCTTGATTTCGGAGGGTATCCGTTACTTTCTCGTTTTCTCCCCCCGTTGCGATTGCCTCAGCAGGGAATCGGCTCGGATGGGAGCCATAACAGCTTTGGGACGGCTGTGATAGCACGCGCAGCTCCCTTTTTGGGGCCGGCGTATTTCGCCCCAGAGGGCGTCTGCGGGGAGCGGGCGGGGCGGCGGACAAGCGACGGCGTACGTGCGAGCCAGCGTGCGCACGTCCGTGTGCGCGCGACCCTTCCGAGTTCCCCATTGCTTATCGAATACGAGCGTCGTGTTGCCCGTGGCCCCACTCAGCTGCATACCTGTGTTATGCACGGTCAACGTTTTGCCGTCAGCCGAGACAACGCGATGGACATGGCCAACGACCTTGCCATCCTTCTTGAGATCAAAGTCCCAAGTATTTGCGTCGATCTTCTTGCCGAGGGTCGTATCCGCGGGGCCGGCCGTCCCCTGTTTTTCCTCTTTACCGTCGCGATACTGCGCCCGGTTCGACGTCTCCTTGCCATCCGTACCTGTCAGCTTTTGGTCAAGCGTGTACAGGCCAATGGCTTCGGTGTAGACACGGGTGCCGGCGGTCAGTTCTGAGCCCGCAGTGAACTTTGATTTCGCGACATTGAGCTTCCAAGTGCCTACGATCGGGTCCGCCGCGAAAGCAGGGCTGGCGAAGAAAACCCCGGCGAGTACGATGAGTGAGAGAACTTTTTTCACGTCATTCCCCTTGAGTGCAGCTGCTGACTTTGCGCTCCAGTGCCATCCGGAGCGAGCGCTGGAGGATGCACGCCGGCGTTCCCAAGATCAAGAAAGAGGGTGCGCGCTGCTGACGCCGGTGCGGCAGTGCGGCAGGCGCTCAGAGCGGCACTCAAGCGAAAAGCACTTTAGTATCGACGGCCAGAATCGGGCCAGAAGCGATCGTCCAGCGGGTCGAAATGACTTCTGCGCAGCCGCCGTTCAACTCGGAGGCTGGCACCTTCGCCAAGTAGGGAAAGACAAAACATAATGGCTAGCGTGGGACGATTCCGGGAATACGAACAGGGGGGCTGACGAATGAACGGACGTGTGGCGCTAGTCACGGGCGGCGGCCGGGGGATCGGGCGCGAGGCGGCGCTACTGCTGTCGGCAGCCGGAGCGCGCGTGATGGTCGTGTCGCGCAGCGCGACGGAACTGGCGGCCGTTGGCCTCGAATACGTCGCGGCCGACCTCGGCACGGCCGAGGGCTGCGCCCTGGCCGTTGCCGAGACCGAGCGACGACTGGGCCCGATTGACGTGCTGGTCGTAAACCACGGAATCGGCTCGGCCCACGAGCGGCTCGTGTGGGAGCAGGATCCCGAGGTATGGCACGAGACGATACGCATCAACCTCGACGGTCCGTTCGAGCTCGCGCGGCTGACGGTAGGCGGTATGTGCAAGCGCGGCTTCGGCCGGCTCGTATTCACCAGTTCGACCGCCGGCGAGAAAGCGGAACGCTCCGGCAGCGCGTACACCGCTTCCAAGCATGGGGTTATCGGACTGGCACGCGCGGTCGCTCAGGACGCTGGGCCGTGCGGAGTCACCTCCAACGCCGTGTTGCCTGGCTGGGTGCGAACGGCGATGGCCGAGCGCTCGGCGCAGACGGAGGCCGAACGGCGCGGCATCAGCGTCGAGCAGGTGTGGCGTGAACGCGCCGCAACCTACCCCCAAAACCGCGTGCTGGAGCCGCGCGAGGTCGCGCAGGTGATCGCGTTCCTGTGCAGCGACGCTGCCGGGGGCGTGAACGGCGAGGCGATCACCGTGGCCCTCGGCGGTATGTGGTAGGTTCGAAGAATCTCAGACAAATTCAGCCGCGAAAAGGCAACGCCATGGGCGGCGAACATTCCGGCCGTTTATCCATGTGCCGGAGGGTCTCCGGTGCAACGATTGCCGCCTATGTGCTCGATAACCAAGGCCGCGATCCGACCAGAGATCCATGCGCTTGTTGCGGCATCGCGACGTATC
>Ga0209420_1000641_pt1 | contig 17749 bp, 9 predicted proteins | sample BlaSpr_A8_OM1_O1_FD_187972 | JGI IMG/M metagenome (GOLD analysis project Ga0209420, IMG submission 187972) | Forest soil microbial communities from Thunder Bay, Ontario, Canada - Black Spruce, Ontario site 2_A8_OM1_O1 (SPAdes) (version 2) | ecosystem: Environmental > Terrestrial > Soil > Boreal... | reverse complement strand
AGAACTGTACTTCCTTATACTTCGCTAGCGGCTTCGCGGGAATGCCCCATACCGGGACCCCGCCACGCAGGATCTTTCCTGGCAGCACGCCGCACTTCGAACCGAGAATCGCGCCATCTTCAATGTGGCAATGATCGCCGATGCCGACTTGCCCGCCGATAATCGCGCGGCTGCCCACGGTGCTCGATCCGGCGATGCCGGTCTGCGCGGAAATTGCGGTGTGATCCCCGATCTGGACGTTGTGCGCGATATGGACGAGGTTATCGAGCTTCACGTCGTTGCCGAGGCGTGTGGCACCCAGCGCGCCGCGATCGATGGTGGTGTTCGCGCCGATTTCGGCGTCGTCTCCAATTTCGACGGTGCCAATCTGCGGAAACTTGAAGTAGCGTCCCTCGCCAAACACCAGACCAAAGCCATCCGCACCGATCACAACGCCCGAATGAATCAGGGCACGCGCCCCAATCTGCATGCCGGCATAAATCGTGACGCGAGGCTGCAAGCGGCAACCGGGACCGAGCTTCGCCCCGCGCCCCACAATCGAATACGCGCCGATTTGGCTGCCCGCGCCAATTTCCGCATGGTCTTCGACGATGGCATAGGGACCGAGCGCCACACCCTCTCCCAATTTCGCCGATGGGGAGACGATCGCCGTGGGATGAATTCCCTGCGCGATGGGTGCAGCGGGATGCAGCAGCGCCGCAGCCTTTGCAAAGGCAAGCTTCGGGTTCGCGGAGCGCAGCAGCACCTTTCCGGGAGCTACCGCCTCCTTGCCCACGGCCACGCATCCGCTGCGCGATTGCAAGGCGGCCGCGAGATGCTTTTCCGAGTTCGCCCCTCCCGGCTCCACAAAGATCAATTCGGAAGCGGCTGCGGTCTCCGGGCTGGCGCAGCCGGTAACGCGAAAGTTCGCGTCACCCTCGAGCGTCGCCTCAATTCGTTCGGCAAGTTCGCGTGCGGTAAATGTCATGCTCGTATTCCCTTCCTCACGAAACAACTCTGCACAAAGTCTTACGACGGATAGATCGGCGGTTCGCCCGCTGGACGAATCTTCCAGCGCTTGTGCACCCAAACCCATTGATCGGGATACCGGCACACGTAATCTTCGATCACGCGGGTGAACCGCGCGGTGTTATCAACGATGTCGCGCTCAAAATTGCCGCTCTGCGATAGTTCGAGCGCCGGTTCGAGCCGCAAACAATACTTCTGCGCCGGCGCATCCCAGAAAATATATCCCGGCACCACCGCGGCATCGGTATGCAGCGCCAGCCGCGCGATGCCCGTGGTGGTCGAAGCGGCAATCCCGAAAAAATCCACAAACACGGCTTCATCGGGCAACGTGTTCTGATCGGCCAAAATGCCCACCGTGCCGCCCGCGTGCAGGATACGCAAAATCGCTCGAGCGGACTGATTTTTCTCGATCGGCGCATTCCCCGAAAGCGAACGGTAGCGGTTCACCATCGCGTCCACGCGCGGGTTATCGATCGCGCGCACCAGAAAATGCAGGGGATGCCCGTAACACGCCTGGGCAAATGGGGCCAGTTCCCACGCGCCGAGATGGCCCGTGAGGAACAGCACGCCCTTGCCGCGCTGCTCTGCCGCAAGAAAATTCTCGAGTCCATTGAGCCGGACGGCGCGCTCGATTCCCCTTCTCGCATATTTCGGAAATTGCGAGAATTCTCCAGCCATCCAACCGAGATTGCGCACCATTCCGCGCACGATTTCGCTGCGTCGCTCCTCCGTCGACTCTGGAAACGCGAGCTGCAGATTGAAGAGCGCGGTCCTCCGCAATGCCGGACGCAGCCCAAAAAGCATCGCGACGATTGCTGCTCCCAACCCGCGCGCCGCCGCGCGAGGAAGCAATCCAAAGAATTTCAGCACGAGCCACAGCGCGGCGTATTCGAACCACTGTCGCAATGATTTCATGCAGGCTCCCAATTATGCAGAAGCCCGGCGGCCGGGGCCAGCCTTTCAGGTAAAGACGTGAGGGAGTGAAAGCCTTGGTGCGGCTTCGCGCGGCGAATGGGCCTGCGCGGCATTCACGCGGTCATGTTATGATTCGGGTCTGCGGTGGGCGTAGTTCAGCGGTAGAACATCGGACTGTGGCTCCGAGGGTCGTGGGTTCAAATCCCATCGCCCACCCCAGATGCCCTCTTGAATCCACTTCTTTTTGAATCCACTGATTGATATTTTTCTGTTCGGGTCCAGAACGGTTCAAAACTACCGCAGTTTTCTCGACCGGGGGCCTAGTAGCCCAGAACGCCGAAACGCCACGTTCCTGTGGTCCCGTTTTACATTACCTAGCCCATCACATCGCGGCGAGAGCTTTGGGCAGTGGAATTGCCATCTTCGGTGCGCAGGTAACGCCCGTCTTTTGGACGACCCCATTCATGGTGACTTGCCGAACACTTCCGCTGATGACGAAGACTCGCAAATTGTTGCTGTTCGGATCGGCTGGGGACACGAAGAAGCCCAACCTTTGCGGATTGTAGGCTTCCGTCGTTCCCGAGAGCTCTTCGCCATCCAAAAAAGTGACTGCGATTTTGCGGCCGTATTTCGGCGTCGCGGCCGCGGGATTTTCCTTGTAGTCCGGATTCCCGTTGAAATCCTTCACGAAGAAAATGGCCTTCAGATCGCTCAAACGGATGTCCGGCGCTTTTTGCTGAGGGGTATCATTCGGAGTGAACTTAAAACTCTCCTTGAGCGGGGAGAAATTAAAGAGACATCCCTTCAGGCGCTGGCCATCGGCAAAGGCCACAACGACCCGATTCATTTTATCCGCTGAGAGCACAGGATTCGTCATAGGCTTTGTCGAACGCATCCTTTCCGAGAGCCTCAGACGAAATGCTTCGCCGGGCTGTGGACATCTTCTCTCGATCACAGATTCATGAGAATGGGCCGGCAGTGCTTCTCAGGTAGTACAAAGGTTCCAGCTCAAAGAGCCGCGCCGGCATCAGGTGCGCGAGGGAAAAGGGCTCAGAGCAGGGCGAAAGCCTCAGTTTGAGGTCCGACTAGAACCCAAAATCCTGTCGAGAGGTGCAATTTCTGAGCCGGCGACGAGAGGAGGGCCATCGTTCCAGCCAGACTTAGCGTTTGAGTTGCAAATTCAAATCCCATCGCCTACCCCAGAGCACCCTGGCAGCAGATCACTTTCCTCCGTCTCCTGTGGCACCCAGCAAGCATATTTCTGCATCCAAGCATCCGTTCGTTTGAGCTTCCATTCCGCGTCTCTGGCAGTTATAAATGGAGGCCGTTTCCGTGTCAGGGGCAGGGGTGTTCCAACTACCGAAGGTGAGGAAGATACCGGTGTGTCGAGAGCAAGGGGATTCGCGGCTGAGTACGGCGTCGCTTTGCAGGACGGGCTTTCTCTCGAAAGGGTATCCGTATGTGGCCGCGCTGATCGCCGCATGTCTCTTCACGATCGGCTGCTTTAGCAATAGCAACAGCACTCGTCTGAATGGATCGAGCGGCGCCATTACGGTGACGGTCGCGCCCTCCGCCACCACGGTGCAAATTAATACGACCGCGACTTTCATTGCGACCCTCACCAACGACACGTCGAATCTCGGCGTAAATTGGGCGCTTTCCGGCAAAGGATGCACGGGGACGGGTTGCGGCTCGATTTCTTCCACCGGTAGCGTCAGCGGCGCCCCGATCACCTACTCGGCTCCGTCCGCTCTTCCGAACCCGGCCACCGTTACGCTTACGGCCACCTCGGTTTCCGACGGTACGAAATCGGCCTCCGCGACCATCACCCTCAGCGCAACGGCCGTCATTTCTGTGGCCGTGGTCCCCATCACAGCAACCGTTGCGCCCGGCGCCACGCAGCAGATTTACGCCACCGTTTCGAATGATCCGGCGAATAAGGGTGTGAACTGGACGCTTTCCGGAAACGGTTGCACCGGTCCGGCCTGCGGCACGATTTCCGCTACGTCGAGCGCAAGCAGCGCGCCCATTATCTATACTGCGCCGGCCACGCCGCCCACTCCGAACACGGTCACGATCACTGCGGCGTCCGTTACCGACTCGAGCCAGTCCGCGACCGCAACCATCACGCTGAGCTCGCCCGCGATCACGCTGTCGGTGAGCCCGGCCAATGCCACCGTCGCAACCTCAGCGACCGCACAATTTACCGCGACCCTCACCAATGACACGGCGAATGCGGGCGTCACGTGGACGCTCTCCGGCTTGGGATGCGCGGGCGGAGGTTGCGGGTCTGTTTCACCTGCCGCGACGCTCACGGGAGTAGCCACAACCTATACGGCACCAGGATATGTGCCGAGTTCCACCGTTACGTTGACGGCGCGATCGATCTCCGACCCGACCAAAATCAGCATCGCCACGATTCTTGTTACCGCTGCCCAGGGGAATGCGCTCCCCGCCCTAGCGCGCAATAATTGGCTCAGCGGCAATTACATTTTTGTCTTTCATGGATTCAATGCGTCCGGCGCGATTTCTTACGGCGGCATCCTGGACTTTAACGGTTCCGGCCAGATCACCAGCGGCGTTGAGGATGTGGTTACGACGGCAGGCGCTAGCACGAATCTGCCCGTCACCGGCGCTTACAGCATGTCCAGCGAAGGGCGCGGCACCATGGTCCTGCAGAGCGCGCCGGGCTCAACCACTTTTCGCTTCGCGATGCAGCCTGTAACTTCCGGCAGTTCCCCGGAGGGACGCGTCATCGAGTTTGACGATGCCACCGGCACCGGCAATCGCGGATCGGGCTCGCTCGCGCTACAGGCAGCGGCTACATATTCGAACGCTACCCTTACAAACGGCTTTGCATTTGGCGGAAGCGGAGCTTCTGGCTCCGGCCGGTTTGCGATGGCCGGAGCTTTCACCGCCGATGGCGCGGGCAATCTCACAAGTGGCGCGATGGATACCAATGACGCAGGCATAGCCGCATCGAACGCGGGCATCAGCGGCTCATATTCCGTCGCGTCCAATGGCCGCGCAACGCTCGCGCTCACTTCAAGCTCGGGCCAGCCCATGCACCTGAGCCTCTATCTCAACACGGGATCTTCCGGCACAAGTTTCTTCTTTGTGGATACCGACGCTCCTGAGGCAGGCGCGGCAAATTCCGCGGGCACGGGCGAAGCTCAGACTGGAACTTTCAACACGGCGTCGCTCGATGCCCCAGCCGTCATCTGGACAGAAGGGGTTGATGCTGCGGGCGCCGATCTGACGGCCGGCCTTTTCACGGGGGACGGTGCCGGCCACGCTACCCTCACAACGGACGAGAACGACGCGGGCACGATCCGCGCGAATCACTTCACGTGGTCTTACGGCGTCGCGGCGAACGGACGCGTGACCTTCGCTACCGGTTCCGGTAGTTCACCCGTGCTGTACTTGAGTGGCGCGAATTCAGGCTATTACGTCTCCGCGGACGCTTCCGCGGCAGCCGGAGCCTTCGAGCCGCAACGCTCTGCGTCTTTTTCAACCGCCGCTATTGTGGGCGCGTGGTCGGGTGGCTCGTCAACGCCCGCTACGCCATCAGCGTCCAATTCCGTGTTGGCGCTGTCGGTTGATTCCTCGGGAAATATAGTTACGACCGAAGACACCAGTTCCTTGGCGGGTCTGCAGACCCTCGGAACGACAGACGCGATCAACGCGGTCGCCCCCACAGGCCGCCTTACGTTTGCTTCCGCCAGTTCTGTAGGCTGGATTGTCAGCGGATCGCACTGGATACTCTTGGATCTCACTCCAGGGAACACGGCCGCCACGCTCATTCATTTCCTTCAGTAGCATCCTCTATACATGTACGCATGCAGGTTTGTGCTCATAAGGCCAGCCGGCGTGTCCACAAGCCCATAGGCTCCCATAGCTTGCCCCTCCAAAGCCTTCCGCCCCCGGGCGACTTCCCCGAAGGTAAAGGAAACGCCTTGTAGGGTCTCCAACGTCATATGTCTGTCTGTGGGCCCTAGTTGCCAGGGGCGGGACCCGGTTATGGCTTCGAGCCCAGCCGTTTGATAGCCCCGCGAGAATCTTGGAGGGTTGTTTTCATGTTGGTGCCGCATCGACTGTGTTCGCAACGCTTCTTGGGCGTAATTGCCGCATTGCTCGGCACATTCCTTTTTGCCGCCGCCGGAGCGAGGGCAGTGCCGCTGCCCCAAAAGGCGGCCCTTCAACAACAACTTGGCTCGATCAAGAGCATCAACGGCAACGTGATTATGTTGACGACCGACGCCGGCGACACGATTACTGTGAACGTACAGGAAAAAGCGCGTTTGTTGCGCGTTGAGCCGGGGCAGACGACCTTGCAGGGTGCGGTTCCGATGGAGCTTGGCGATTTGCAGGTTGGCGACCGCATTCTGGTCCGCGGCCTTCCCGCCGATAACAAGAGCTTTACCGCCGGCGTGGTAATCGCTATGAAGCGCGCCGACGTGGACGCGAAGCACAAGGCACAAAGCGACGATTGGCAGAAGCGCGGCATCGGTGGCTTGGTGCACAGCACCGATCCGGCCTCGGGGGCCGTAATAATTTCGGTCGCGGCGCCCGGCGGCAGCAAGCAGATCACGATTCACACCACGAAGGACACTATCCTGCGCCGCTACGCCCCGGATTCCGTGAAGTTTGACGATGCGAAGACCAGCACGCTCGCGGCGATTCAGCCGGGCGATCAGCTTCGCGCGCGTGGAGACCGCAGTGCGGATGGAACGGAATTCGCCGCTGAAGAGATCGTCACCGGAGCGTTCCGCAATATTTCCGGCACCATCGTTTCGGTGGATGCCGGTGGCAACAGCGTAACCGTAATGGATCTCGTTACCAAAAAGCCCGTTGTGGTGCGCTTCACGGCCAACAGCAAGCTGGTAAAGCTCGCTCCACAAATGGCGCAAATGATCGCCGTCCGGCTCAAGGGCCCGTCCGGCGATGCGCAGCAGCAGTCTGACGCCGGGCGGGGGGCGGCCTCCGGTGGCGGACGCCAAGGGGGCGGCCGCGGCGCCCAAGCGGATTTTCAACAGGTTGTGAACCGTATGCCGGCGGCCAAGCTGGCTGATTTGCAAAAGGGCGATGCGGTGATGATTGTTTCCACGCAGAGCACCACCGCCGACGAAGTCACGGCGATCGAGTTGGTCGGCGGGGTCGAGCCCATTCTGGCTGCCTCGTCCAGTGGCAGCGAAATGACTCTTTCACCCTGGAACCTCGGCGGCGGCGCCGAAGGAGACATCCAGAACTAGCGCGCATTTTCAGGCAATGCGCAACTCCCAGTCCTAATTCAGGAGCAAAAATGAAAGTGCGGGGCCGTTGGGTTCACATTCGCGTGGTGATTCTTATCCTGGCAGTCTTTGGCTGCGCGGGCATTTTGCGGGCGCAAGGCGGGAATGGCTCGCTTCGTGGGCAGATTTTGGACCCGTCCGGCGCATCGGTTGCAGACGCAACGGTGCTGGTTACCGGGGCCGACGGCCAGTCCAAAGGGGCTACTTCGGACAAGAGCGGCAATTTTGAAGTGAAGGACCTCCCGCCGGGCCCGTATACGGTGAAGGTTTTCGCGAAAGGCCTCGCGCTCTATCAGAAAGATGGTGTCGTGATCGCCGCAGGACAAGCTCTGCGCTACAACGTCTCCATGACCATCGAAACGCAGGAGCAAAAAGTCACCGTCTCCGCCGATGCCCCCACCGTGGACATCAATCCGCAGAACAATGCGAACTCGCTGGTGGTCTCCGGGCAGGATTTGGACGCGCTTCCGGATGATCCAGACGAACTGCAAACCGATCTGGAAGCTCTGGCGGGGCCGTCGCCGGGTCCTAATGGCGGCCAGATGTATATCGATGGCTTTACGGCGGGCGAACTGCCGCCGAAATCCGCGATTCGCGAAATCCGTATCAACCAGAATCCTTTCTCGGCCGAATACGATAAGGTCGGTTACGGCCGCATCGAAATTTTCACGAAGCCCGGCACCAACAAATGGCATGGCCAGGTTTCGGTCAACGCCAATGCTTCCGGGCTTAACAGCACGAACCCTTTTCTATGCACCAGCGTCGGTTGCGCCACACAGCCCGGCTACGATTCGCTGCAATACAGCGGCAACGTGAGCGGCCCGCTCGGGAAAAACGCCACCCTTTCCATCAACGGCGATATTCGCGACATTAACCAGGTGGAGGTAGTGCATGCGGAAATTCTGGATCCCAATTTTCTGCAAACTCCCTTTAGCGACTCGATTATTAATCCGCGCAAGCGCTACAACGGCGGTCCGCGGCTCGATTACCAGCTCACGAAGACCAACACTCTTTCCGTGCGCTACCAATACTTCCGCAACAATGAGGTAAACGACGGACTCACGAATGGTCTCGCCCTGCCCACCCAGGCCTATAACTCGCTCGGCAGCGAGCAGACCCTACAGGTCAGCGATACGCAGTCTATCGGCGCAAGGATCATCAACGAGACACACTTCCAGTATCTCCGGGACGACACCAGCGAGATGGCGCAAAATCCGGGCACGGAAGTCAACGTTCTTGGCGCGTTCGTCGGCGGCGGCGCGAACATCGGCCAAAACACGGACAACCAGAATCACTACGAACTCCAAAACTACACCTCCATCCAGCTCGCCAAGCACTTCGTGAAATTCGGCGCGCGGCTGCGCATTACCAACGACTACAACACTTCGACTTCCGACTATAACGGTCTCTACATATTCCCATCGCTCAACGCTTACCAGATCACCGAGCAAGGGCTCGCTAATGGGGAAAGCGTCTCGCAAATTCAGGCGATGGGCGGCGGCGCCAGCCAGTTCACCCTGGTGCAAGGTACACCGGTGGCCACCGTGAACCTCACCGATCTTGGTGTTTACGCCGAAGACGACTGGAAGATTCACCACAACATGGTGCTGAGCTACGGCCTGCGTATCGAGACGCAAAACCATATCGCCGATCACCTGGACTGGGCACCGCGTCTCGGCTTTTCCTGGGGACTCGGCCACGGAAACAATCCTAAGACCGTGCTGCGCGCGGGCTACGGAATTTTCTACGATCGCTTCCCGTATCAAGATGTGCTGAACGCCGAGCGTCTCAATGGTGTTTTGCAGCAACAATACGTGATAGCCAATCCGAATTTCCTGCCTCCAACGGTCCCCACGCCCAGCATGCTGTCGGGCGCGCAGAGCTTGCCCACACTGTATGAAATTTCGCCCAATTTCCATGCGCCTTACACAAAACAATTGGCCGTGAGTGTGGAACGGCAGCTCACGAAGGTAGCGAACCTGAGCGTTTCCTATCTGAATTCGCGCGGCGACGACGTGATGATTCTCAATAACATCAACACGCCGCTTCCCGGAGACTACAACCCCTCCGATCCGGCAGCCGAGATTCGGCCGAACCCGGCCTATGGCAACATCTTCCAATACCAATCGGCCGGCATTTTCCGGCAAAATCAGATGATCGTGAATTTCAACCTCCGTGCTGGAGCAAAGCTCACGATCTTCAGCTATTACACCTTGAATTACGCGAATTCGGACGCTTTCGGCACGACCATGAATCCGTCAACGCCTTCGAATCCATACAACATCCTCCAGGATTATGGGCGCTCGACTTTCGACATGCGTAACCGCGTCTTCTTCGGGGGCACTTATGTGGCGCCCTTTGGCATTCGGCTGAGCCCTTTCATGATTTTCCAATCGGGGACGCCTTACAACATCACGATCCCTCAGGATTTGATTGGGACATCGGTCTTCAACCAACGGCCGGGAATTGTTTCGAACACGGAGTGCTCCACCGTGCAGGTAACCGGCACGGTCTACTGCACACCGCTCGGCACCTTTAATTCGCTGCCGACGGCAGGAGAGACTCTGCTGCCCGTCAACTACGGCACCGGACCCAGTCTCTTTACTTTGAATCTGCGCGTTAGCAAGACTTTTGGCTTCGGCGGTGAATCCGGTGGCGGCAGAAGCGCGGGCGGAGCTGGCGGACCCGGCGGCGGTGGTCCTCGCGGTGGCGGGGGCGGCGGCCGTGGGGGTGGGCCCGGCGGAGGCGGACCCGGCGGCGGGCCGTTTGGGGGCGGTGGCGGAGGTGGCGCCAGCACGGGCCGGCGCTATAACCTGACCTTGAGCGTGAATGCGCGCAATATATTCAACGACGTGAACTACGCTCAACCCATTGGCACGCTTGGCTCTCGCCTCTTTGGCGAATCTACTTCGCTAGCGGGCGGTCCATTCAACGCGAACGGCGCCAACCGGCAGGTTTACGTGCAGGCCTCTTTTAGTTTCTAGAAGAGGCTCAGCTGCGAGCAGAATTTCTGCAGCCTACAGAGTCACGCGCCTGGCCCGGATCGCAGCTCGTGTCGTGTAAGGATGTAGCGGTGGATACGGTTGCCATACTGCTTCTGTTGTTGATCGAGGTCCTGAGCATCGCGCTGGGTTTTTCATTGTTGTGGCTGGAATTGCAGGTTTGGAAGGCCCGCCGCAGAATCGTTCAACTTTTCGTACGATATCGTCTTTCGTCGCGAGTACCGGACCTGATCGATGCGGGCCGTCCATCCTCTCTCGCACTTCACGCATACTGTGATGCCGCCATTGAGTCAGCCTCGCCTTGCTCGGTCCTTTGACTCAACTGCGCCGGCGCTAGAAGCCCAAGCCCCCAAACCACGCGACGCGCAAACCATCACGCTAAAGCCCACCAACCCGCAATAACAGCTACTCCGTCAGTGCCGCCTCTGCAGTCTGCGACGGCTTCTCCTTGCCGAAGTCGCCTTCCCACCGCGAGACCACCGCCGCCGCGAGGCAATTCCCTATCACGTTGCACGCCGTGCGGCCCATATCCATGAACTGGTCCACGCCCAGCAAAATCAGGATCGGCTCCTTCGGCAAACCAAACTGGTCTGCCGCGCCCAGCAAGATGATGATCGCCGCGCGCGAAACGCCCGCGACCCCTTTGCTCGTCAGCATCAGCATCAGCATGATGATGAGCTGTTGGCCCCATCCGAGGTGCATACCGGCAGCCTGCGCCACGAAAATCGAAGCCAAAGCCAGATAGAGCGTCGTGCCTGTCAGATTGAAGCTGTAGCCCAGCGGGATCACAAACGCCACGGTTTGCCGGGGCACACCAAATGCCTCCATGGACTCCATGGCCCTGGGCAAAGCGGCCTCAGAGCTCGTGGTGCTGAACGCTATCGTGGCCGGCTCGGCCACCGCGCGGATGAATGCGCGCACCGGCACGCCAAAGAGCAAGGCGCTCGGCAGCAGCACGCCCAAAGTGAAAATCACCAGCGCCGCATAAAGGGCCGCCACCAACTGCGCCAGGTTATACATCACGCCGAAACCCGTCCCCGCCACGGTATAGGCAATCGCTCCCGCAATGCCAAACGGGGCAAATAGCATGACGATGTTCGTGAATTTGAACATCACCTCGGCCAGGCTTTCGGCAAACGCCAGCATGGGCTTCCGCTTCGTCTCGCGCACCAGCGCCAGCGCAATGCCGAAAATCATGCTGAAGACCACCACCTGCAACACTTGGTTGTCGGCCACCGACTTTGCAATGTTCTCAGGGAAGATGTGGAGGATGATTTCCTCGGCGCTGGGCCGCGTCGCGGCGACCGCCGGGCTGCCCGCGACTGGCGGCAATATGACGCCCACCCCGGCCTTGCTGATATTGATCGCAGCCAGGCCGATAAAAAGCGCGATCGTCGTGACCACTTCAAAAAACACGATGGCCTTCACGCCGATGCGGCCCACTCTCTTCAAGTCGGCATGTCCCGCAATACCGCTCACCAGCGTGCCGAAGAGCAATGGCGCGATAATCACCTTGATCAACTGCAGGAAAATCTGCGCGAGGATACGTAGGTGAATGGCGAAGCGCGGCAGGTCATAGCCCAGCTCAGCTCCCAGAACCATCGCTACCAGAATCCAAGGGGTCAACGAGCGCCGCAGGAAGGCGTAGGCGCACAATGCGGCGATTGCCAGCCATCGGACGATTTCGCCAAGCACCGGCGTCGCAGTCAGACCATGGCGGCTCCCCACGGCCAGAACCGCCGCGACAAAATAGAGCAACAGCCCGGAGATCAGGAATTTGTTTTTCATGACCGCGGTGCGCGGCTTCTATATCATAGGAGGCGAGTTTGGCGCACGAGCCTTAACCGAAATGGCCGCGATGCCAAGGTCCTATGGAACCACACGTTAGGCGTTTTTTTCTGCTTGTGATCCAGCGCACGTTGGCCGCGCTACTCGCCGCGACGATTGTGCTTTACATCGGCGATTACGTCTACGCACGACTTCGTTTGGCCAAAGCCACACCCACCGACCCCGTCGAGACCATCACGATCAACCCGTATTATGAAGTCCCGCAAAAAAGTGGGAAGTTTGAACTTTATTCCCTTGATCCGCAGCAAGTGACCTGCGTGCACGCGATCTTTCCGCACTTCGGCGACAACGCCTGCTGGTATGTAAAGCGCCAGGGGAACAAGCCGATTGCCATTCCATAAGGGAAGCGAGCGCCTTTCGCGCAGGCTCCCCGCAGCGTCCTACTGCGCGCCTTCCTTGCTGCTAATTGCCACCGGTGTCAAGTTGGCGCCGGCGAGCTGTTTATTGAATGCGGCAAGCTCGCCGTTCTGTAGATCCTTGAATTGCAACAATACTTTGTCGAGCTCCGCCGAGAGTTGCCGGAACACGGCATAGGTCTGATCCGTTGGCTTCGCGTCATCGCCTTCGATCACACCCAACAGATGGCCCATCCGGTTGTTGATCTTGATCGGGAAATTCAGGGGATCTTCGCTCGCGTGGCTTTTCGTTTGATAGATCGTCTCTTCGATATCTGTGAGCTTCGTCACCAGCGCCTGACCCGATGCCCGCACATCCGCGGATTCCGTTTTCCCGACACGGTCGTTTACTTGGTCGCGCAGTTTCCCCACGTCGATCACGGCCTGGTTCGCTTCGCTTTCACGCTTGATCACACGCTCGTCCAGGTCGAACTGCGCCTGCAAATCGGCCTGCGTCGCTTTGGACCAACCATCTTCCGTCAGCCGGAAAGGCTTCGTAACGGACTTGCCGTCCGCCATGACGCGCACCGAATATGTACCCGGCACGGCGTAAGGCCCGCGCGCAATATTTGCACCCCACAGCACCATTCCCGGAAAAGTCGTAGCACCCGGATATTGCAAGTCCCAAGTGAAACGGTTCAGCCCGGCCACAGCGGTTGGTTCGGGCTTTACGAAGCCTCGGCCGCCGCCACCAGCAGCGGCGTTGGCACCGCCGCGCCCGCCGCGTGCCCTCTCTGCCGGCGGACCTGTGTATGTGTCAATTACCGCACCCTTGGCGTCCAAAATTTCAATCGAGACCTTCTTGGCCGCCGCCGGCAAATAGTAGTCCACGATCAATGGCCGCGAACGCCGCACGGCGTTTATCGGCGCGAAGACTTGCAATTCTTGCGTCTGTGCCACAGTGGAGGTGAACTCGCGCAACACGTCCATATTGGTCAGCGAGTAAAAGCCCCGGCCCATCGTGGAGATCACCACATCGTGTGGCGCAAGCGCTATGTCGGACACTTGCGTATCCGGCAAATTCAGCGCTAGCGATTGCCAGTGGTCGCCATCATCAAACGACACATAGAATCCGTGCTCGGTCCCAGCGTAGAGCAAGCCAGGCCGCTTCAGGTCCTCGCGCACGGCATGCACGAAATCGCCCGCAGGGATTCCGCTTATGATTTTCTTCCAGGTCTTTCCGTAATCGGCTGTTTTCCAGATGTAAGGTGCACGATCGTCTTGCAGATAATTCTTCGCGGCTACATAGGCCGCTCCGGCTTTGTGCGGCGACGCATCGATCAAGCTCACGCGGATCAGGTTCGGCATGTCCGGCGGCGTCACGTTGCTCCAGGTCTTCCCCGCGTCGCCCGTCACATAGACCAGCCCGTCGTCCGAGCCCGTCCAAATCACGCCAGGTTCCTTTTTCGAAGGAGCAATCGTAAAGATCGTCGCGAACACTTCCGGCCCGTTCATATCGTGCGTGATGGGCCCGCCGGAATCGCCGAGCGTCGCTGGATCGTGCTTGGTGAGGTCGCCGCTGATCCTCACCCAGCTTTGTCCGTCGTTCGTGGTCTTCCATAAATGTTGCGATGACGTGTAAAGCGTGTGCGGATCGAAATTGTCGAACACAATTGGGTAGGTCCATTGCCACCGTTCCGGCAGCGAGGCCGAATTTTCTCCGGAGAAAAATCGAGGATATGGCTCGATGTCGCGGCTATCGTCGTGCCTGCGGTCAAAACGCGAAAGAAGCGCACCCTGGCTTCCCGCGTAGAAAATATTCGGATCGGTCGGACTTGGGGCGATGTAGCCGCTCTCTCCACCGCCGACGCTATACAACGGAGCCCACATTTCGCGCCCTCCACCTCCGCCGCGTCCGCCACGCCCACCCCCTGCGGGGTTCGCGCTCTGCACGCAAGCGGTGCTCGAATCCTGTTGCGCGCCGCAAACTTGGTAAGGATCATCCTTAGTAAGGGCCACGTGATAAAACTGCGCTGTAGAATACGTTTCCGGGCTCCAGGTCTGCCCGCCATTTGTCGTAACCGTCGAGCCGCTGTCATTGCTCACCACGAACCGCTTGTCGTTCTTCGGGTCGATCCAAATGTCGTGGCTATCGCCGCCGCGGACCTGTTCCCAGGTCTTGCCGCCATCGGTCGATTTGTAGAAGCCGACGTTTTCGCCGTAGACGAGATCCTTATCCATCGGGTCGGCGGTGATATCCGCGTAATAGAACGCGCGCTGCCGCAGCGTGTTTTCACTATTCACGAGCGTCCAGGTAGTTCCCGCATCATCCGAGCGGAACACACCACCATCGGCTGCCTCGACTAATGCATAGACGCGATTGTCGTCCACCGCCGAGACGCTCACTCCAATCTTACCGATCACACCCTTTGGCAAACCTGGGTTCCGCGTGATCTCTGTCCAGTTTTCGCCTGCGTCTGTAGATTTGAAAAGTCTGCTGCCCGGCCCGCCGCTGGACATGCCCCAGGATTTCCGCCAGGATTCCCACAGCGACGCATAGATCACTTGTGAATTCTTGGGATCGACGCTGAGGTCCACGCCGCCCGTTTTATCGTCGCGGTATAGAACTTTCTTCCAGGTCTCCCCGCCATCCGTCGTCTTGAAAATTCCGCGCTGGTCGTTTGGCGCGGCAGGATGGCCCAAAGCCGCTACGTAAACTACGTCCGGATTGTTGGGATCGATGCGAATTCGTGAGATCGTCTGCGTATCTTCCAGACCCATGTGCCTCCAGGTCTTCCCGGCATCCGTGCTCTTGTACACGCCATCACCCTGCATGATGTTGCCGCGCAATTCCTTTTCCCCCATCCCGATCCAGACCACGTCCGGATTTGACGCTGCAACGCCCACCGCGCCCACCGACGAACTGCGAATCTGTCCATCCGTCACCGGGTTCCAGGTGAAGCCGCCGTCGGTTGTCTTCCACAGCCCGCCACCCGTCGCACCTGAATAATATTCAAGAGGTCTCTCGCTCGATCCCGCGCACGCGATCGATCTACCGGCGCGTTGCGGTCCCAGGTTTTGCCAAGTCAAGGCCCGAAAGAAGTTGGGAGGATAGCCGCCCTCCGGCGCTTGCTGCGCGTGCATCGCCAAACCAGAGCTGACTGCCGCCGTCGCTCCGGTCAGAATCAATGCTCGAAATATCCAACGGCCAACTGAAAATTGCCTGGTCATATGTGTCCCCATAAAAAGTTTTCGACGCGAAGAAAACATACAGAACGCACGCAAGCATATTCCGATGGCCGGGCAGGTTCAATACGCATTCCTGTTATCGGAAAGAATTCAATCGAGGGCAAAACGCGCGTGGCCCTATTTCAGGTTGCGTGCCGGTAGACTTCCCATCCCAAATATCGCGTAGCTGCTTCATGCACTGCGGAAGAAACGGACGCCAAGTTCGCCGCGACGTGATGCTCGAATCCGCGTTCGCAGATAAACCGCAGCAATTCCTGCAGCCGCGGAATCCTCACAACGCCCGCTCCGCCAAACGTAGTGAGCGGATCGTCGGTAAATTCGCCTTCGCCCACGTACCCGCGAATTTTCCCCGTCCTATCATCCGTGGAAAAACGTGCGAAGCTCATTGGCTCGGCCCTCACGCGTCCCACGCAGGTGCCGAACGTGTTGTCCTTCCCCACGGTTCCGGCGATGATCTCCTGAAAATCCATGCGCACTCCGGCAAAGAAGTGTTTGGGCAGATTGCTGCAATGAAAGCAAACCGCCTTGTCGGGATCATCTCCGTAGTTATTGTTCCAATCGAGCAGCGCACTCGGCGTTTCGGACGCCACCCGCAGCGCGTGCATCCCGATTACGCCACAAATGTCCACTTCGCACGCGCTGGACATCCCGGCATTGCTCATCATGCTCATCACCGTGCAGGGCACCACGCCGAAAAATTCCTCGATCGAAGTCCAGCACTGGATCGCGCTCAGCGTTACGCCGGTTTCCTGCATCCAACCGTCAAGCACCGCGCCCAGCTTCGCCATTTTCAGCAACGCAGCGTCCGGGATGCCCTCGGTCGATACGTAGGCCCTAATCTCGCCAAGCTTCTGTAGCGCGTTCGGGTCATCATCCTTCAACCGTCCAATCCTGCCCATTACCTCCGAGAGATCGAGCGTCTCAATGGTGATGCGATTCGCCTCGAGTATCTTCTCGCTGTAGCGCACGGTATTGAACGCTGCCGGCCGCGCGCCCACGGCGCCGATGCGCAGATTTCGGAGCCCCTTCACTACGCGACACACCGCCAGGAACCAGCCGAGATCCTGCCGAAACTCAGCCGAGTCCGGCGCCTCCGTGTGAAGCCTCGTCAACGAATAAGGAATTCCATATTGCGAGAGGTTGTTGCAGACCGACATTTTCCCGCAGAAGCTATCGCGGCGGTCGCGAATGGTCATCTTCGAAGCGGTGTCCGGCGTCGCCTGCACCAACACGGGCACGTGCAGGTCCGCGTGACGCAGCGTTTCCGCCACCGCGCGCTCATCGCCAAAATTCGGCAGCGTCACTACGATACCGTCAATCTTTGCGCGGTGTTTCTGGAACAATTCCGCGCAGCTCAGCGCTTCCTGCCGCGTTTCCACCGCGCCGTACTTCGAATCCGCTTCTCCCAGGGCGACCGCTTCCACGCCAGCAGACTCGAGCGCCACCAGAATTTCCGTTCGCCCGCTGCGCGCCAGATGATCCGGAAAAAAGCCTCGGTTCCCGACAATCACGCCCAGCGTCATTTTCTTTTTCGGCAGTGGATTCATCGGTTCCCTCTCAGTGGCTCTGGCAATTTCCCGTCGAAGTCTTGCGCATCCTGGCGAGAATCATAGCTCGATACGAAGTTCAATTTACCTGGAAGAGCTGAAATTCAGAGATGCGGATCGGTCCCGAGGACGCCACAATATTCAGGCGGACCCGAGAGGCAGTTACGGAAGGAAACGCGTCAATTTTCTTATGGCCGACGGCTTGGCCTTCGGCAACGGCGGTCCACGCGCTGTCCTTCCAGACCTCGATCTTGTAATGCTCGACGTGCTGGCCGTCGTTCAGCCACTCCATCACCAGCGTGCGATTGAACGTGACCGCTCTCGCGAAACCGACTTCGATGGTCGCTGCACGTGCCTCCTCGGGCGCGGACCAGAAGGTATCCGCAACACCATCGAGCGCCGCATCCTGTCCATTTTGGGTGTGAACGCGCGATGGCGCCAAATTCTCCGCGTAACGGCGGCGCACCGCTTCTCCAAATTCCGCGAGGCGCTTCACGTCCCCATCCGGTAAAAGCCCGCGCCGATCCGGCGCAATCCCAAGCATCAGTTGTCCG
>Ga0209420_1000640_pt1 | contig 17793 bp, 9 predicted proteins | sample BlaSpr_A8_OM1_O1_FD_187972 | JGI IMG/M metagenome (GOLD analysis project Ga0209420, IMG submission 187972) | Forest soil microbial communities from Thunder Bay, Ontario, Canada - Black Spruce, Ontario site 2_A8_OM1_O1 (SPAdes) (version 2) | ecosystem: Environmental > Terrestrial > Soil > Boreal... | reverse complement strand
CACACTGTGGCCCGACAAGCGTGGCCGTCCGCCGCATCTTAGGAGTTTTCGGGATGGATGGCGCAGCGTACGGTTCATGCTGCTCTACGCGCCCAACTGGCTCTTCCTGCTGCCGGGCATCCTGCTGATGGGTCTAGGTCTCGCGCTGGTATTTTGGTTGTTGCCCGGCGAACGCCATCTAACCCGGAACGTGATCGTAGACATGCACTCGATGATCTTCGGCATGATCTTTACGCTGATGGGCGCCCAGATCATTTCTATAGGGTTGTTTGCGAAGGTCTTCAGCTACTCGGAGCGGTTTGACCGAGATCCGATTTCTCTAAAACGCGCGCTGCGAGGGGTCACGCTTGAGGATGGCCTTTTGATCGGGGCGATCCTGTTGTTGGCCGGTTTGGGGGGCGACTTGAACATCGCCTGGGATTGGGCGAAAAGTGGTTTCGGGCCGCTGTTTCGCGTACGCGAAGTTTTGTTCTGGTCGATGTGGCTGTTTCTGGGCGTGCAAACGATTTTTTCTTCCTTCTTTCTCAGCATGCTCGGCATTAGCCGAGGCACGTATATCGGCGACTACGAACGCCCGCATGGCTGATCTTCCCGGTATCAAGTCCCTTGGCAAGCTTCACGGGCGGTTCGTTCATCAGCGCAGAGTCGCTGTCCTTACGGAGCTTCTGGCAAAGCACCTCTCGCCCGAGTGCCGCATTCTCGATGTCGGATGCGGTGACGGCAAACTGGATTTGCTTCTGCGTTCGCAGGTACGGGATTTGCACATCGAAGGAGTCGAGATCCTTCCCCGTCCGGATTGCGCGATCAAATGCAGCGCATTCGATGGCGCGCACCTGCCTTTTCCCGACAGTTCTTTTGACGGGTGCCTTTTCGTAGACGTGCTGCACCATACGAATGACCCAGCAACCGTTCTGCAAGAGGCCTGTCGCGTCAGCCGGGAATTCATACTGATCAAGGACCACGTCGCGGAAACATCACTGGATCACTGGACGCTGCGGCTGATGGACTGGGTGGGAAATCGGGCGCATGGCGTGGTCTTGCCATACGCTTATCTTTCGTCGGCAGAATGGAATCGGCTGGAAGGCAATCTTGGACTCAAGCGGGTCTTTTCGGAACGGGAATTGCCGCTGTATCCGGCGCCCTTCTCTATGGTTTTCGGACGAAAGCTGCACGTGATCTCGCTACTGCGAAAGGCAAACGACTAGGCCAATTCGCTGGGAGTCAGTCAGATGATGCGGCGGCCAACGATGTGTATGAGAGCGATCGAGCGACATCGTAAGCTACGAATTTCTGATTCCAGCGGGATCCATTCATTGCTTGCGTCCGACGAACATGAGCTTTCCCCAGCGGAATCGGCACTGTTCGATGTGAAAATATGTCCTCAGGCAATCCAAGACGACTTGGGGTTGTAGAAGCCACTTCTCGTACGTTTCTCTCTCGTGTTCGATCATGACTTGTAACGCGTCGATTTTCGCCGAGATGCGCCTGACGGACGACCTCTGCGCGACGGCATGTGTGAACCGAAGAAATGGCGTTTGCCAAGGCTCCACGGCAACGAATCTTCCACCCGGCCGCAAAACGCGGTGAGCCTCGCGAAGAGTCTGCTCCAGATCCTCGGGTAGCTCCGGCAAGTGATGCAAACCTCCCTGGACGATCAGGATGTCTCGCGATTCGTCCGCAAAGGTAAGATGCCGGCAATCACACACAAAAACTTCTGCAGGACCGCGATACTCCGCTATCAAACGGCTGGAGAGATCAACGCCCTCGATGCACCTGAACCCCAGACGGCCAAGAGCATGAAGGCCGCTACCCCGTCCACAAAATAATTCGACGATTCTTGCGTCGTGAGGCCAGCGGCGCGCTCCCAATCGTTTCAGGCGACCGACGAATTTCCGGATTTCTTGATCAGGGGTTTCAAACCGAAGATAAGCAGCTTCCCAGGGGCCCGGGTTAGGGTTCGCGTGCTCAGGTCCCGGAATTTGCGGAGTAGCCGTCTTGCCGTCCGCGTGAAAGCTCGGCTTAGAATTGTCAATCATGGAGACTCGTCCAAGTCATGTCCAACCCAGAACCGCTCCGGCTCTGACGCGGGAAACTGACGAAATTTGCCGGCGGCGCGTTCTCTCACCGAGGATACGTTGCGAGCCGAGCGGAAGTATTGCCCACGTCGACAAGCCACACGGTTCGATTCTTAAAATAATCCAGCAGAGGTTGCATGTCGGCGCCGGGAATGTACCGAGCCCAAACAACTTTCGAATGGTCAATATCTGCATTGTTGTAGACCCATTCTCGGGCGACTTCATTATGACCGTAGCGAACGACCACCAGATGTTCGCCTGGTGTGCCCTCGAGCTTCGCCTCAATTGCTGCGCGATCCCATAGACCAAACCAACCCCACCCGCCATAGAGCGGTCCGGTCGGATACTTCGCGGTTTGCAGCGCTCCAAACACCAAACAACTCGCCGCGCACAGAACAATTGCCCGGGTCAGGCCAATGCCGATCGGCCTCCCGCGATGAGTCCAGCGGCGCAAGTGCCGCAGCGTTTGAACCAGCACCACGAGAAAAACTCCAACTACAGGCGCGGCGTAGTGAGGGCTAAACCACACGACGGCGATGGCGGCAGCGCAATACAAAGCTAACTGAAGAAGAGGCAAGCGCATCCTTCGGTCCAACAGTACCCAGGGGAGAGCAACAAACGGAATGGTGAGCGTGGCCCCCAGGAAAAAATCCTGAAAATCTTGGAACTTCCTAGCAGTGATCCTGAGGAAATCGTTCCAATTGTGCGTGTACTGGTTTCGCGTCCAATGATTATAAAAGGCATCGAATTGCGGGTTGGCGTAGTGCATGGGGGGGGGCTGTTTCGGCCACACAAATTCCGACATCGACAGGTGCACTCTGTCGTCCAGGCTATGCGGGAAGAGAAGGGGATGCTGGGTAACGCGCCAGTTGTAATACAGCATGAATCCGACCATGCAGATCAATATCGCTCCCAGCGGCAGCGCTGCGCGCAAGAGGTCCGTTTGCCATCCGTGCCAGCGGTTCCAAATCCAAGTCACCAGCACTACAGAAACGGGCACACACAAAACCAAACCTTCAAACGGACGGCTGTTCGCCAGAATCGCTATTCCTAAGCCCATCCATATCGCATCGCTTACTTGCGGCCGTTTTAGAATCCGAGGTAGCGCGCCCATCACCAACGCGCCCCCCAGACATGCCACCGCGCCGCCCCAGTAGCTGTTCATCCAATAGCTGAACACTCCAATTCGAAAAAACAGCAGCGTCACTCCCAATAACGCCCATTCGGAGGGCACCCACGCCTGCAACATCCACAGAAGCGCCGCGAACATGGCTCCCATACTTAGCACGACCCCGATCCATGGATTTCCGAGGAGTTCCCCGAGGGCCAGGACCGCTCCCTGCGCTGGTGGATACATGGAGGCGTAGGTCGGCTGCTGGAGCACGTGGAAAGTGTCGAGATAAAACGCCATGGGATGCGGCGGATTCGTCAAACGCCCGTGTGCAAACGTGTCGCCCTGCAGCAGGTAGCTGAATTCATCGTGGATGCCGGGAGGCCGGACCGGCACAAGCGGCAACAGGCTAACTCGTGCCAGCATTACGAATAGCGCGATGACGATAATCGCTAAGCGCTTACGCGATGCGAACCTTGAAGCGAATCTTTCTATCCCGGTCAGCCAGCGGTTCCCAAGAAGCGGAAACCGCCAAGCTAGGGCCAAGATCAGCACGAGCATCGTCCAATCGAGATATGGTCCGACGTAGCGGTAGAGTTCAATCAGCATTCTGATCTAGCGCTTACCAACATACGGCCTTAGCTGAGGAGGAGAAACGTCCGGCTCCACAAGCCAAACCCTTCGGTCTTTGAAATATGTCAGCAGGGGCTCCATGCTGATCCCGGGAATTTCCCGCGCCCACACAACCTTTGCTCCGTCTATGTCCGCGGCGTTGTAGACCCACTCTCGGTTCACCGGGTGATGTTCTTGCGAGTACCGCACGATGACCAAATGCCGGCCGGGAGTTCTGGCCAATACACGCCCGATCTCATCTCGCGGAGTGTTGGGCGGCAATCCATACAGCAGCGCCGCGACCGAATACGGGTCGCGCGCGACGTGAACGACATTGACAGGAAAAGCGGCAATTGCCAGAAACGCTACAACGCGTGTCAGGCCCACACCGACCGGCCTACCAGCGTGCCGCCAGCGGCGCAAGTGACGCAGCATTTGCACTTCGAGCGCCACAAAAGTTGCGACGGCTGGAGCCGAATAGTGGGGGTAGTAGGTAATCACCGTGACCGTGGCCAGCGCAGACAGGACGAATTGGACTACGAGCAGACGGGTCCGCCGGTCGAGGAGCAACCAAGGCAGCGCCATGAACGGCAACAGGAGTCCGGCTCCAAGAAAAAAATATTGGAAGAGCGACGCTTTCTCTAAAGAGATGTCCCTTAAGCTGGCCCAGGTGTGGTGGTATTGATTTGGCTGCCAATGATTGTAGTAGATCTCAAATTCATGATTCACGTACGTCAGTGGCGCCTTGGGCCGCGCGAAGATGAAGTTCGAAACAGTTAGATGGATGCGGTCGTCCAGCGCATGGGGCAGCAGCAGAGCGTGCCCGGTCACGCGCCAGTTGTAATAGAACATCAAGGCTGCGACGCACGCGAGCGTGGCACCGAGGGGAATGATGACGCTCCTTATTTTCACACCCCATGGCGGGCCTTGATGTCGCAGGAGCCACGCCCCCAAAACCACGAATACCGGTATGCAGAACACAGCACCCTCGAAGGGACGGCTGTGGGCGAGAATTCCGGTTCCCAATCCCAGCAGCACAGCATGCCGCCAGTGTGTCCACCGAAGAAGCCGGGGTAACGCGCCCATCAAGATTGCGCCTCCGAATGCCGCGACCGCGCCGCCCCAGTAGCTGTTCATCCAATACGGAAAGATTCCAATGCGCAGTACAAGTAGAGTTGCCCCTAACAGCGCCCACTTCGGGGCAAACCAACCCTGCAACATCCACACTACCGCTCCAAACATAGCGGCCATGCTGAGCACAACTCCAACCCACGGGTGGCCAAGCAATTCTCCCAGCGCTAATACGGCGCCTTGCGCCGGCGGATACATGGAGGCGTATGTGGGCCGTTGAAGCACATGAAAGGTGTCCAGGTAAACCGCCATGGGATGCGGCGGATTTGCCAGGCGGCCGTGGGCAAATGTGTCGCCTGCCAGTAGGTAGCTGAATTCATCATGAATGGTGGGCACCGGGGGCGGAAAGATTGGCAAAAGGCTGAGCCGTACTGCGATCGTAGCCAGTACGATCGCGAGCACCGCCGTACGTTTGTGCACCGCAAAGCGAGCGCCAAAGCGTTCTACGTGCCCGAACCAACGGTCTCCCAAGAGTGGGAATCGCCACGCAAGGATTAGCAGAAATACTAGGGCGATCCAGTCCCAATAAAACGAAAGCAGAATGCGGACGTTTTGTTGCAATAAACTCATAGGAGTACAAATAGCGGAAGAGGCCGCGTCGCACCGCTTCTCTACTAATTTCGCCCGACTGGAATGGCGTGTCCATCAGCAAATAGAGAAACCTTTTCAAATCGCAAACATTGGCGGCCTTCCGTGCCAAAGGAGAGGAGTTACGCCATGTACTCTACGGTGCGTCTGATACAATCGGTGTAGGTCCCGATCGAGCGAGCCATGGCTACCGCCACGTTACCGCCCCGATATCTCGCACTGCGCCGCAAATTGCGGTTCTTGCGGACCCGTGTGCGCGAGCTGCGCATGATCGCTTGGGGGCTGGTTTCGACGAATCACCCGCTATTGGTTCACATCATTCCGATCCGGCGCTGCAATTTGGCCTGCACGTATTGCAATGAGTTCGACGATTTCTCGAAGCCCGTGCCGCTCGACGAAATGAAGAGCAGGTTGGACCATCTGGCCGACTTGGGTACCGCCGTGATCACGATTAGCGGTGGAGAGCCGCTGCTGCATCCGCAGCTAGACGAAGTGATCTCGCATATTCGCAGCCGCGGCATGATCGCCGGACTGATCACCAACGGCTATTTGCTCACGGCGGAGCGCATCCAGCGCCTGAATCGCGCCGGGCTCGAACACCTGCAAATCAGTATCGATAACGCGCAGCCGGATGAGGTCTCAAAGAAGAGCCTCAAGGTGCTCGATCAGAAGCTCCAATTGCTCGCGGAACACGCAATTTTTCAGGTGAATATCAATTCGGTACTCGGAAGCGGCGTGGCCAATTCGGAAGACGCCCTCGCCGTAGCGCAGCGGGCTTTAGGACTGGGTTTCACGAGTACGGTGGGCATCATTCACGATGGGCACGGCCAACTTCGTCCGCTTGGCGCGCGCGACCGAGAGCTTTTCGAACAGATTATGTCGCTCGGCAAGCGCTCTTTTTCGCGCTTCAATAAATTCCAGCACAACATCGCGCAAGGTAAACCGAATGAGTGGCGTTGCCGCTCCGGCTCGCGCTACCTTTACATTTGCGAAGATGGCCTGGTGCACTGGTGTTCGCAGCAGCGCGGCAAGCCCGGTGTGCCGCTCGCCAGCTACACCAAGGAAGATATCCGGCGCGAATACTTCACGCGCAAACCCTGCGCGCCGCGGTGCACCGTCTCGTGCGTGCAACAAATCGCGGTGGTGGACAACTGGCGCGGCGAACAAACCCTGAAACCGCAAGCCGCCCCGCCGCCACCGCGCGAACTGGTGCAAATCCAGTAACGGCTTTGGCGAAAGCACCCGCATTTTCCGAAGACCTCAGCTCATAGGAAATAGCCCCTCTGGACGTTAACAGGTTGGGCACATTTCCATGACGGATAAGGCGCTGTGGCTTCGCAATTCGCTGTAAACCAATCCAATAAGAAGGCAATCTTGCATGTAGATCTGCGAGGATTTCGGCGACGTGCAGGAGTGTGTGCTTTGTAAGCCCTGCGCACCGAAATGCTCTTCGCTTGGAATATCATGGCGAATTCATCGCGAGCTAAGAAAGATGCTCCAGCGGATCGCCGCGCCAGTCCTGTACGGGGCGGCATTCAGGCTCCCGGCTCCGGAGACCGCAAGGCAAAACTAGCCGCTACCGATCCCACCGAAATTGCCGTAGCGCGATTTCTTCGTGCGTTTCAAGCACTGCTGGTAGCGGCGCGCCTCTACCAGAACCATCATCCATTGGCTACGGCGGCCGCTGAATCGGCATTCTTTCAACTGCGCCTCGCGTTGCAGCACGTGGCGCAGGTCGGAGTTGCCGTGGAAGGTGACGCATTGATTTTCCGCCGCACCAGCGGGAATGGTCCGACGCGCCTGGAAAGCGCCGACCGGAAGGATCCTTGGGCCGGCATCGCGGAAGATTGGCGGCGGCGCGGACTGCAGTCGGTAATTTTTCTGGCGCAGACGAGTGCACGCGAACTCGAGGCCTTTGCACGTGTATTGAACACGACACGGACTCCAGCAGGCGTGGACCTACGCGCCCGGTTGGAGACTGAGCGCATCTCTGGAATTCGCGTGAATGTCCCGATCGAGAAGAGTCCGGGCCCGGTGCTGGCGACGTTGGTGGCCGCGTTGGTGGCACACGGTGGCTCTCCCGCGGGCGCCGGTACCATCACACCAGCTCCCACGACGCTCGACGATCTAGCTGCGACGCTGAACCTGCTCGCGCAACTCGAGCCGTTGATGCAGCGCGCCCCACAAGAAACGCCGCGATACATTTCCGATGCGCTGCATATCATTTTGAGCGATGCAGAGCGCCGCACGCTCGCGGTGCTGGTCCGCACGATGTCCGGTCAGCCGCTGGCCGAGGAAGAATCCGTGGAGCGTTACCTGGCGCGAATTGCCGAAGGGTTGCTGCTCGAGACGCTTGCAGGCCAATTTGCGGCAAACCGGCTGGTGGCGATCGAAGTGAAGCCTCTTTTTACCGCACTCGCCGAAGCCATGAGGCAGTCCACATCGATGGCGCGCGCCATCTCCGTCGGTCAAGCAATTCCCGGTGTGCCCGAAGCGCAGGCGAGCACCACTATAGCGCCGCTTCCCGTTGCGCTGGTGCGCGCCGCGCGCGCGCTGTACCCAAACATGATTCTGGCGCCGGGCACCGGTCATGCACTGGAAACAGCTCCGGCGACCGAAGCTTATGTGCAAGCGCTTCACGATCGATTCTGGCTGGAGCTCCCGGCTCGCTCGAAAGCCGCGATCCTCCGCGGTCAGGACGCCTGGTGCATGCCGGTTTCCGCCCTCCGGCAATATCTCGATCAGGTTCTTGGTCCTGAACCGGAAAAGCAGGGAGATGCCCCGCTACGCGAATCGCGCATCGTCTTGCTGAACTACGCACGAGCGCTAGCAGCGGAAGAGCCGCGCCCACGGAGGACCGTGGCGAGCGCGCTGATTGAGTTGACGCCTTTCATCGAGCGCCTCTGGCGGCGTGACGGTCCGGGTGAACTCGCTCGCATCGTGCTTCGAGCGCTCGCCGCCGAAACTTCCCCAGGCATTTCCCTCCTGTTAGTGAACTTGACCGAGAATCTCGCTGAGGTCGCGCGCCAAACTCGCGATTTTGCAGAATTCGAACGGATCGTCAGCGCCCTGGAAGGCCTACCACACGACGCCGAGCACGCCCACGTGTCGGCTCTGTTGGGGCGTCTAACGACAGGATCCTCATGGCTCGAGCTTGTCGACGCTGCGGTCGAACCGAAGCCACTCGATCCAGCGTTGCCGCGCTTGCTGCGGCGCGATCCTGCACGCCTAACGGAGCGCCTGGGGGCATTGCTGGCCTCGCCCGAAGGCTTGAGCGCGCTGCCCGCGATCGCGCGACTGGTTCGCAGCGCCGGGGAGCCGGTGATCGGAGCGCTCGAAACACATCTCTATGACGCGCGCAGCCAGCGAGTCGGTATCGCCATAAAACTTCTCTCCGCTGCGGAACCACAGCGGCTGGTGGACGTGCTGCCTCGCGTGCTTCCAGGATGGGATTGGAATTTGCAGGATTTAGCGGTGGCCGAACTGGCGCGCCGCCAAGGTTTGGTGCGTCCAAAAGGCATCGCCCGCGCGTTTGCCGCCGTGGTGCAGGAAGCTCACTCGATGGTCGCGCCGATGATGCTGGATGAAATCGGCATGGCCAACGAAGTCTCGGCCGTGCCGTTGCTCACGCGAATCGCGTCGGGAGAAATGGAAACGCTTCGCGACATTTTCATTCGCATCAAGGCCATTGAGGCGTTGGGCCGTATGCGCGCTGTAGAGGGCGCCGATATTTTGCGCCGAATCGTTCGCGAGCATCAAGGTCTCGTCCATACCGAACCAGCCGGACTGCGTGCCGCCGCCGAGGAGGCGCTGGCGCTGATGGAGAATCATCCCGCCGCGAAGCGGTTGCGCGCAGAAGACGAAGAGCGCGCCCGTGCGGGCGAAATATACCCGCGCCCGCGGCGGTATCGCCGGATCGAACTCGAGAAACCCTTTGGCGCGAGCATTGAATTCGCAACTACAACGAAGGCCGAAGTGCGAAATATTGGCTTGGGAGGCGCGTTTCTGCAATGCAGCACGCGCTTGACGGCCGGCGATCAAATTCGGGTAAGCGTGCATGCCGGGCTGCGCCAGATACGCTTGTCCGCCATCGTCCGAAACGTGACGCCGTCCGGCGCCGGCATCGAGTTTTTGCACATGTCCCATGAAAATCGCGAACGCCTGCGGCGATTGGTAGCGCGGTTCGCCCGCTAGCAACTAGGCCTATATCCCGCCTCTCATCTTTTCGTCCTTTCCTGTTGAATTCCATTCCGCACTGGAGTAAGGAAGAGCAACCGAACCAGGTCAGGGCGCGCAAGCAGCCTTCCCTGCTGCCTGGTAGTTTACATCTTAAATTCAATCAGCCAGCGATCGACAGTGGAGGAATCCATGCGCCGCACGTCCCTTCTCGGCTGCTTAGTCATCGCGATAGGTGTTTTGTTTGCTGCAATCCCGGCGGCCGCGCAGATCGATACGGCCCAGCTTGGCGGTCGAGTGACCGATCCGCAAGGGCTCGCGGTGGCAAATGCAAAGGTCAGTGTTCGAAATCTAGCGACCGGGGCAACCCGCGACGTCACTGCGGACAGCTCCGGCCATTATGAGTTCGTCGGCTTGCCTCCCGGACACTATGAGTTGACCGTCGAGGGCACGAGCGGCTTCGCGAAATTGGTGAACCCGGATGTAGTGTTAACGATTGGCCAAGCCGGAGAGTTCGATCCGCAACTGCAATTGCAGGCCGCCGCGACGAGCGTCACCGTCAACGCTGCGCCAGCCTTGATCGAGACGTCCCGGACCCAAACCGCGAATACGATCAACCAAACCAGCATCAACAATCTTCCGATCAATGGGCGCAATTACATCAACTTCACGCTTACGCTTTCCGATACACACCGCGACAGTGCACCTACAATCGGCGCAGCTCCTACCAGCGGGCTGAACTTCAACGGGCAGCGCGCGCGGTCGAATGAGGTCTCAATTGATGGTGCTGACGCCGTGGATAATTCCGTGAACGGCATTCGCGCCACGGTCTCGCAAGAGGATGTGCAGGAATTCCAGATCATTCAGAGCAATTACATGCCGGAGTTCGGCCGCGCCATCGGCGGGGTGATCAACATCGTCACGAAGAGCGGTTCGAATGAAACGCATGGCGATGTCTTCGGCTATCTGCGAAATAAAGCGATCCAGGCGCGGAATCCATTCTCGTTTCAGGTGGACCCCACCACGGGAGCGCTCGACCCAGTGAAGCAGGCTTACACGCGCGTGCAGGCCGGCGCGACGCTGGGCGGCGCCATCAAGAAGGACAAGACTTTTTATTTTCTCTCCTACGAGACCACGCGCCGGCAGGAGACCGGCTTCAACAGCATCGGCCAGAACGACTTCGGCCTGGAGACCGCTTCGATTCCATGCCTGCCCTTCCCGATCACGATGACGAGTGATCAATTTGCGTTCTACAACGCGGCGCTTGGTCCCGCCGGGCAGGGTGGCGCGTGTGCCTCGGCCGGCGCGCAGCAAGCGGTTGGCGCAGCCTTGCTGACTTCGGCCAGTTCGAACGTGGCGCTCAACGCCAATATGAACGTGAATGCGAACGGTACGACGGTGCCGATTTCGACGACGCTCGGAATTCCCTCCGCGCTCGGTTCAAAATTCTTTCCGGTACTGCCCGTGGCGAACTATCCGTTGGCGCCCTTGCCCACACCCTCGTTCGTGGGGCTCAATTCGCTGCGCGGCAACTACCCGATTTCGGAAGGTACGAGCCTGTGGTCCGGGCGCATCGATCAGATCTGGAGCCCGCGCAATAGCACGTTTCTTCGCGTGAATGTGTCGCCTTCGAGCGTAACCGGCCTGCAAGGCAGCGCACAAAATCAAGTGGCCGGCACCGTGGCGTTTTCCAGGACTTCGCTGCAGAATTCCCGCGATCTGGCGGTCGTGGCGCAACACTCCACGGCGATTTCGAATAACCTCTTTAACGAACTGCGCTTCCAATTTGCGCGCCGGGGTCTCTACTATGGCTATTCGAACAGTCCCGGCGGCAGCAATGTGGGTGTTGACATCCTCGGTTACGCTTCCTTCGGCCGCGAGCCTTACTCCACGGTGACGCGGACCGAGCGGCGGTTCCAGTGGACCGATAACCTAAGTTGGGTGAAAGGGCGGCACACCTTCAAATTCGGCGTGGACGCCAATCTGATTCAGCTTGTTTCCCCCAGCAACCAGATTTTCGAGTTGGATTTCGGCGGCGATTATCGCTTCAGCACCATTCCGGCGGGCGAAATCCTGCCCACAGAATTATCGCCCGTGCAGGCCTACGGTCTGGGCTTTCCGAGCTATTTCCTGCAGGGCATCGGCAGCTCGGGGCGGACGTTCGACAACAAGGTGTTTGCAGGCTTCGCCCAGGACAGTTGGAAGATCACTTCGCGCCTGACGCTCAATTACGGCGTGCGTTATGACGTTGAACTTACGCCGATCTTCACGCCGGTTGGCTCCTATAACGCGGCGGCGGAGAAAGAGCTGGGCGTAATCGAGGGAATCCCGCGAGACTACAACAACGTGGCACCGCGCTTCTCGCTGGCCTGGGATCCCTGGGGCAACGGCAAGACCGTAGTTCGCGCAGGCTATGGCATCTTTTACGATCATCCACCGCTCGCGAGCGCCTTCCTGGCTGCCACGGCCGACGGAGCACAGTCCGTGCAGTTGACGTTTGGTCCCGGATTGGCCAGCAACGCCACGATCAATCCCGTGACCGCGCTGAGCGCGCTGAATGCGTCCTCCATCTTTATGGGCGTGCTGAACGTACCATCGAGTTACAACCTGGGGTATCAGGCCAATGGCAACCAGCAGCGCTTCGATCCGTTCTTGGCCAATTCTTTCTTTGTGAATCAGAATTATCTTTCACCGAGCACGGCCTTGCCGCTGACGGTTTTGCCGTTCACGTTTCCCGTATCGGCAAATTTTAAGTTCGCGATGGCGCAACAAGGCACGCTATCGATCGAACGAGAGTTCGGCAAAAGTTACAAATTGGGCGTGACCTACACCTACCTCCACGCCGCGCATCTCAACCGGCCGCGCAACATCAACACAGCCAATCCATCCATCATCATGAAGAATTTTTCGAACGCGGTGCAAGCCGGCCTCGCGGCCGGTACCAGTAGTCCGTTGGGCGTGGCGGTCCCTCAAAGCGGGACCCCGGCGTCGTGTCCGGCGCAGGTCGCGGGCGCCTTCCCTGCGGGCACGCAGTTTGTCAGTTCGCCCAATGGCGGTACTTTGGCTTTGATCGCGCCAATCGCGCTAGCCTATGCGTTTAGCGGACCGAATTGTAGCGGCACGGGCATCGGCTACATCGGCACTCCTGCCATCTTTAATGATTTCCGGCCGACGGGACCAAATCCCACCTTCGGCGAGCTTGGACTGCCCTTTGGCACGCTGCAACAGCTTGCGGGTTTGGCGGGGTTTCCTACAGGACAAGCTGGCGTGGTTGCGCCGTTCAGCGACGTGGAGCAGCAGGAATCCACCGGCACTTCCGTTTACAACGGCGTGACGTTTTCGTTTTCGAAACGCTTTTCGAAGCATGTCCAGTTTCTTTCGAATTACACCTATTCGCACGCGATCGATAACTCCACCGACCTGCAATCGCTGCTTGAGCCGCAGGACAACAGCAATCCGCAGCTCGAACGGGGCAACTCCGATTTTGACCAGCGGCACCGCTGGGTGACGAGCGGGGTCTTCGAAAGCGGCTATCACTGGGGCGATGGCGGGGTGGTCCACAAGGTCTTTGCGGATTTCATTTTGTCGCCCATTATCGAGGTTTCTTCCGGCTTGCCCTTTACCGTTCTTACTGGCACGGATTACAACCTCGACTTCAGCCCGTACACGGACCGTCCGTCGGTGGTCTCGGGCAATACAGCGGGGGCTGTTTCCTCGCCATACTTACCCGGTGTGTACTTCGTTTTGCCGACGACTTGCGCGACAGCATACAACGCCATGCTGGAAGTGCCGCCCAACGGGTGCACGGGCGATCTCGGGCGCAATACTTTCCACCTGCCGTATTTTTTCAGTTGGGACATGCGGCTCTCGCGAAGAATCGCCATGAGCGAACGGATGAGTCTGGATGTGATCGCGGACATGTTCAATTTGCTCAACAAGAATAACGTGGCGAGCGTAAACAACGTCTGCGATCCGGGTTCGCCGAGTACATGCCTGGCGGGACAGCCGACGGCGTCCTATGATGCGCGGCAATTTCAGTTCGCGCTGAAGCTGAACTTCTAGCTGTTGCAAAGTGGAAGAAGTAAGAACACGAAAGACGACGCTTGCCTCTTAGGGGTTGGAATCTGTAGACACCGCGCTAATGGGCTCGGGCAGGCTGTCGACCGGATCGAGCGGTTCAATCTCGCGGGAAGTAGCGATGCCCAGTTCGCGGAATTTTGCCGCGCCGGGCAAGAGTTTTGCATTGAACGAGCGAACGGCCTTCGTATACGCCTCATTGGCCTTTTCAAGACCGCGCCGAACCTCGTTTAAATGATCTGTGAACACGGCCAGCCGATCGTAAAGATCGCGGCCGAGGTCGCTGATGTGCGCAGCGTTCTCGGCAAGCTGTTCCTGCCGCCAACCGTAGGCTACGGCGCGAAGCAGCGCGATCAGCGTGGTGGGGCTCGCGAGCACGACGTGCTTGTTCGTCGAGTCTTCGATCAGCGTGGGGCATTTCTGCAGCGCTGCGCTGAAGAACGATTCACCAGGAACGAACAAAACCACAAATTCCGGCGAGTGCTCGAACTGCTTCCAATATTCACGCGAAGAAAGCTGTTGCACGTGATTGCGGACCAGCCGGGCATGCTCGTTCATCGCAAGGTCGCGGGCGGCCTCGGTTTCCGCCCCGGCCGCCTCGACGAACGCGTGGAGCGGAACCTTGGCGTCGACCACGATACGCGTGCCACCGGGCATGTGGACGATCATGTCCGGCCGGAGGCGTCCATTTTCGCTTTCCATGGAAACCTGCTCGGCGAAATCGCAATGCAAAGTCATCCCGGCCAGTTCCACCGTTCGGCGGAGAGTCAATTCGCCCCAACGCCCGCGAACCTGCGGCTGGCGCAAAGAGTTCGAGAGCATACCCGTTTCTTCACGGAGTTCTTTGCTGGTTTGCGCGAACATCTGCAATTGGGTTCGCAGTTCGCCATATGCTTCGCTCCGCGAAGATTCCACCTGAGTTAGCCGTTCATTTAGCTTTCCCAGCGTGTCTTCCAGCGGGGCGACGAGGCCCTCGATGGCCAGCTTGCGCAGTTCGAGATCGCCGACCGTGTCGCCTCGCAATGTTTCAAACTTGGAATTCGCCAATTCGAGGAATTGCTGCTGACTCTTGCCCAAGGCTTCGGAAGCGATCGATTGAAAAGCCTCGATCAATTGCGAACGGGCCTGATCGAGCAGCTTCTTTTGCTCTTCCATATTTTCGCGGGCTTTTTGCGCGGTAGTTTCGGCGCTCACGCGGCGCTGCTGTTCCTCGGCAAGCCTTTCCTGCAAGACGTCGCGCTCCGTGCGCAATTCCACAGACTGGCGCCGCAACTCCGCCTCGATATCCTGACGGCCGCCGGCCGTCACTTCCAGTTCGCGCACGCGCGCTGCGGTCTGTTCGCGCAGACGCGAACGTCCCCAGGCCCAGGCGAGGGCAAATGCCGCCGCAAAGAGCAGCGCTCCGCCCGCTACGACGATCGCTGCGAATTCAAGTGGATCGGTCTGCATCAACTGGTTCATACCCGCCTCGCGAGGTTTTCCTGAGTGGAAAATACAATTTTAGCACGTCACTGGCAGGGGCCGGAGCCTCGCCATTCCTAGAAGTTACTCTGTTCCACAGGACAGGCTGTCCGGGCGCAGAACCCGCCTCAACTTTGCAAGCCCATCCAGGCATTTTCGAGGTGACGGCCCATGGCCGCCGGCGGGGCTTCGGCAAGCATGCGCTCGAGATCGCCCCGTACGGATTCCACATTTTGTGGATCGGCCCGCAAACGCTCCAGCGCCGCGGCCACCCGAGGCACCCAATCGCCGGAAGCCATTTGAAATGCACTCTGCAATTCAGCCTGTACCTGGCTGGACGCAGCGATCGCCACAGAGTCCGTCACGAGGCGCACGCTGATCGCAATTGCTCCCTCGTGAACACCGCGGAATTTCAAGATGGCAACGTTATCTTTGCCGCCCTTTGTAAACACCTTCTGGAAATTGCCGCCATCGAGCGCCACCACATTTGGCGAAGTGTTCCACACCGCGAGAGCGAGGCGTTCCGCGTCGCCATCTACGTGAATCACGAAATCGTCACGCCGGCCCGGTGTGAGTTGTGGACCGCGACGGTCGGTGCGTATGGCAACGACATCGAGAGGCATGGGTGAGGGTTCCACGCCGGCTACCTTGATCTGCAAGTTCGCCCTTCCGAGAGCGAGGCCGGGGCCTGGAGAGATTTCCAAGGCGAATGGCGAAGCGGCCAGTACAAGGGCAGGCTGGCCATTGATCGCCACCCGATCGAGATCGGCGTCGCCGCGAAAGTTGAAGCCTGTTACCGGGAAGTGTCCGGCGCGTGTGATCACGCGAGGATACTTTGCAATTGCCACTGCTGAAGGTGAATCGCCCGTCGAGGCAATCACCGGAGAGGCAGCCTGCACGGGCGTGCCGGGAACGCTTGCCGTGAGAATGCCGGCGGAAGAACCCGCGACAAAGCGGGCCTCGCCGCCTGCGTTGGTCACGACCCTTGTTCCGGTGGAAAGCTCGACGCTCACGCCCGGAGCGAGACGCCCCTGCGAATCAAGCACGGCGAGCGTGGCAGGCTTATCGGTTGCAAGGCGCGCGGGCAGAACGACTTCGGCAACCGTGGCATGCGCGTCAGCGGCAGAAGGAAACGCCTTGGGAGAATCCTGCGGCGCGGCAAACGTGTTTGAAACAATTGTTACAAGAACCACAGATGCAATGATCGCCGCGAGTGGCGCCGTTGCTTTCGCACCATTGCAGAGCACGGAACGATTGTAGCGTGGCGCGTGGATGCAGCGCCAAGCCTTAGTAATCAAGAAAAGGCGACGTAAGCTTCCGCATGCAAAGAGATGCCATCACCTACTGCGGGGAGCCACTGGCAGTCGTGGACGTCGCCGCACCCGGATTCTTCACGTAAAGATCAAACCAGCGCAGTTTCTCCCACACTACGTGCTCGATGGTCTCGCGAGCGGCATAGCCGTGCGCCTCGAGTGGTAGCGTAACGTAGCGCACGATCCCACCATTGCCTTTGATCGCGCGGTACATCCGCTCGCTTTGGATGGGAAAGGTACCGGAGTTGTTGTCAGCTTCACCATGAATCAGCAGAATCGGCGCCTTGATTTTGTCGGCAAAAAGAAACGGGGACATGTTCAGATAAATTTGCTGCGCCTGCCAAAACGTGCGCTCTTCATTCTGGAAGCCGAAGGGTGTGAGCGTGCGGTTATAGGCGCCACTTTCCGCAATGCCCGCCTTGAACACATCCGAGTGAGCGAGCAAGTTGGCCGTCATAAACGCCCCATAGCTATGACCTCCGACACCGACGCGGTTCGGATCAACCACGCCCATATCCGCGGCTTTGTTGATAGCTGCCTTCGCGTCCGCGACGATCTGGTCTACGTAGGTGTTGTTCACGGTTTCCGGATCGCCCACCACCGGCATGGCCGACACGTCTTCCATCACCACGTAGCCGTCCAAAAGGAAAAAGAGCTCCGAATATCCGCGAATGGTGGTGAAGCGATACGGTGAGCCGGTGATTTCTCCCGCGGCGGCGGCGTTCGCCACTTCACGCGGGTAGGCCCAAAAAGCGGCGGGATAGCGCTGTCCCTGTTTGTAATCCAATGGCAGATAGATTTCCATCGAAAGGTCTACGCCATCCGGGCGCTTGTATTTCACCAACTCTTTATGAATGCTGCGCAGTTGTGGCGTGGGATCGGAGTAATTTGTAAAGCGCCGGACCTGGCTCGTGGAGGCGGTGCGGATGAAATAGTTTGGCGGGTCATCGGGAGTTTCGTGGCGCGTCAAGATCTCCGAACCATTCGGCTTAATAAGCGCGACGGCGATCTCGTAGGTCTTGTCCGGACATTGAAAAATCCTCTCCGCCTGTAATGTTCCCAGGTTGAAGCGGTCTACAAATGGGCGATCACCTTGCGGAGACGCGCCGGCACCTTCCAGGAAAATCGAGCCGTCATTTTCGCGGATGGCCAGATGCCCATTGGCGAGCATGCGCGTGACGGGTGTGCCAGGATTGTTGTAGCGCTCGTCCGTATCGAGGTCCCATAAGAGTTGCGGCGCTTGGCCGGG
>Ga0209420_1000639_pt1 | contig 17795 bp, 15 predicted proteins | sample BlaSpr_A8_OM1_O1_FD_187972 | JGI IMG/M metagenome (GOLD analysis project Ga0209420, IMG submission 187972) | Forest soil microbial communities from Thunder Bay, Ontario, Canada - Black Spruce, Ontario site 2_A8_OM1_O1 (SPAdes) (version 2) | ecosystem: Environmental > Terrestrial > Soil > Boreal... | reverse complement strand
CTGCGATGAAGGCGATCGAACTTGATGATTCGCTGGCAGAGGCGCATACCTCGCTAGCCTACGTTATGGCCAACTACGACTGGGAATGGACGCAGGCCGAGAAGGAGTTCCAGACAGCATTGAAACTCAATCCAAACTATGCAACGGCCCATCAATGGTACGCGATGCACCTTGCCTCTTTAGGTCGCTTTCCAGAGGCGATTGTGGAGATTCAGAAAGCGCAAGAGTTAGACCCGCTGTCAGCTATCGTCGGAACGGACGCGGGGGAGATTTATTACGCACAGGGACAGTATGCAGCCGCAATCGACCAGTATAGGAAGACCCTCGAGTTCGATCCTACCTTTGCCGGAGCACATTCCGGCCTGGCTAGGGTATACGAGCAGACTGGGAGGTATAAGGCGGCGTTGGAGGAATTGCAGAAGGCGTCGAGGCTCTCTGGCAGCGCTGCATTCACAGAGGACATAGGCCGGGCGTACGCGGCATCGGGCTATCGAGGCGTGTTGAAGACACAGATCCAACAAGAGTTAGAAAAGCGGTCAAGAGGGCAATATGAGTCCGCTGCAGAAATTGCTTGGGATTACTTAGCCTTAGGGCGAAAGGCTGAGGCCTTGGAGTGGTTGCAACAAGCCTACGATGATCATGACAGTTGCGCGGTCTTTATAACGGCGAGCGCCGATTTCGATACGCTGCGGAATGATGTTCGTTTTGAGGGATTGTCAAGACGCGCAGGCTTCATCCCGGTTCACAGTCAAAATTAATCCGCGTGTCTTGTCACTTTTCAGGTCTGCAGAGTTTATCCGAAGGCTGAGAACGAGATTCAGAAACAGCTCAAGAATCCTGGTGGCCTTGCCGCCGAATCTCCGAGCACCTGCGCGCGTGAGTGGGCAGGGAGAACTTCATGGCGAACGTAGTCGTAGCTCTCACGATGTCGCTTGACGCTCGCACGACCCTTCCCCGTTTCTCCATGACCTCGGAGGTCATGGACACTGTTCGGTCTCCATTGAATACTGATTCCCGGTCAGCAAATTTTCTCGTATGGAGGACACCCCGACATGCGGCGCACAACCCGATCACTCATTGTCTATCTCCACTTGTAACAAACTAGATAAATCCTATTGGCATTATGAGATCATCGACGACTATAAGGGCAATAAGCCTGTTATTTCTCCTATGACCATAGACGGGGATACTTGGACCGACACCAGCGACAGTGTGGAGGCTCGTAACAAGACAGCCTCTCATTACCGAGTCGTCTATCACTATGCTTCACTCACGCGGGTTCAGGTTAAATTTGAGGAATCCACCAACGGTACTCATTGGACGATGCTTGGTCAGGGCGAGGGTATCAAGCAACCCTGATAAGAAACTGTTCCATCGGTATCACGGCCCGAGCCCAGCATGCGCTGCGCCACACCTCGGGGTCTAATACTATCTCGACGACATCATGCCCGACGCCAGCGCTCTACTGATCTGCTCCCAAGCGTTCCCAACAAGTCCGAGTATTCTTTCGGACGAAGAAAGGAAGAGGAATGTCGAAGAGCAGGCACACGGAAGCGCAGATGATCGGGGCGCTGAAACAACCGGAGGAACGTGGGAGTGAAGTGCAGATGAGATGTCGAAAAACCAAGAAACTGCGAACCCCGCTCTGCGTCTGCCGGGTTGAGCCTGTTCGACACCGCGGCCTTGGCGTGTTCCAGGCCGGGTAGACGCAGGATGGACTTGCTATTGTTGCGTTTTCTTCTGGAACTTGATTTTAGCTTCACAACCCTAGCCTCCGTGCCACCGATCAATGATCAAAGTAGTGCAGCCGCTGTAACGCAAGAGTTGCCCGTCATCCGCTCGAAGCGTCAGGATCCGCGAGTCAGTTATTTCTAAGAAAGCCAACTTTCGGGTCGTTTCCGTCCGTGCGACTAGCAGAGCGCTGGTCCATCCGCGCATGCTTTTGCCCGCCCGATCAGCAGTTCCCGTTCTCGAGTGTTGCGCGTGAGCCGGGCTGCGCGCTCGAACTCTGCGCGCGCCTCTTCCATACGTCCAAGCTTTTTGAGGAGGTCGCCGCGCACGCTGGGCAACAGGTGGTAGTTTTCGAGTGACGGTTCGGAAGTAAGCGCGTCGACGAGTTCTAGGCCGGCGGCCGGGCCGAAGGCCATGGCAATCGCGACCGCACGGTTCAATTCCACTACGGGTGATGGCATTACCCGAGCTAGCTCCGTGTAGAGCGCGACGATTTGTGACCAATCTGTTTCTTCCGAAGTGCGCGCCCGCGCGTGACACGCAGCGATCGCTGCCTGCAGCAAGTACGCGCCACGTGGGCCACCTTCGTCCCCAGGAATGAGCTGTTCTGCGCGAGCTAGCGCCGCGAGTCCACGACGAATTAACAGCTGATCCCAGCGTGAGCGATGTTGCTCGAAGAGCAAGATAGGCTCTCCCGACGAGCCCACGCGAGCATTGGCGCGCGAAGCCTGGATTTCCATGAGCGCGACCAGGCCGTGGACCTCCGGCTCCCGCGGCGCGAGTTCGGCCAGAATGCGCCCCAGGCGAAGCGCGTCTTCGCAGAGCGCAGGCCGCATCCAATCGTCTCCGGCCGTAGCGGAGTAGCCTTCGTTGAAGATCAGATAGATCACCTCAAGCACCGACGACAAACGGGCTGCGAGCTCGGGGCCGCGCGGGATTTCGAAGGGGACGCGCTTTTCAGCAAGCGTGCGTTTAGCGCGCACGATGCGCTGGGCGATGGTTGGTTCAGGGACAAGAAATGCGCGCGCAATCTCCGGGGTCGTCAGGCCTCCGAGCAGGCGGAGGGTGAGCGCAAGCCGCGCTTCGGTCGAAAGCACGGGATGACAGGAGATGAAGACCAGGCGCAGCACATCGTCGCCGACATCGTCATCTAGATTTGCATTGAAATCCGGCACGGCCATCTCTCGCGTGGCGAACTCGCGACCGAGTGCCTCGTGCTTGCGCTCGATCAGAGTGTTGCGGCGGAAGTAATCAATCGCACGATGCTTGGCCGCGGCCATAAGCCAGGCACCCGGATTGTCCGGGACACCCGACTTCGGCCACTGCTCGAGCGCGGCGACGAGAGCATCCTGCGCGAGGTCCTCGGCGACGCCGACATCGCGCACTATTCGCGCGAGGCCGGCGATGAGCCTGCGTGACTCGATTCTCCAGACCGCGTCAATCGCCCGATTGGTGTCGGTGGCCACTGCTACCGATCACATCATGCTTCAATCAGTGAGCGCAAGTTGAGGCGCGATTCGCGGGCGTGAGCCCGCCGCCGAAATCCCGAGCGAAACCGGGGAACACGCGCTCGCGAATCGCAACGCTACCCAGCTTTCCGTGTCTCCGAACGTTCCTTTACGCTTTGAGCGAAGTCCTCCGGCCCGAGTATCTGGCGAATCTCGGTTTCGCCTTCCCATCCCGGCCAGTGTTTTTTGTGAAGTTCCATGAACCGCACCGCGCCTTTGATCGCCTCCTCCTTCGACTTCAGTTCGAACTGTGCATAGCCGCCGATAACCTCTTTGGCCTCGGTGAAAGGCCCATCGGTCACGGTCAGCTGCCCTTTCGAAACCCGGACGCGGGTGCTCTGCGTAGTTGAAGCGAGTCCGCCATTTCCGAGCATCGTGCCTTCTCTAACGGCCTCTTCGCTGAGGATTGCAATAGCGTCCATGAGTTCCTTAGGCGGAGGGCCCTGGTTCTCGCCGTGTTTGACCAACATCATGAATTTCATTGTCCTATCTCTCTTGATCTCTGTTTTGACTACTAAGTTGTGGGCTGGGCTTCCTGACCGCTTCGACCGCCGAAGCCAGCCTTCATTGAGACGTCGAACGAGGCGCGGTGAAATCGACAAAGTATCAAATTATTTTCAAAATTATTTTTGTCGATCCTGGCCTCACGATACCTTGGGTCCGGATTGCCCCGGCAACTCGGAAAACCCAGCCGCGGCCTCTTGCATCTCGGCCGGAAATTCCGACATTTCCATAACTTGCCGAAGCTCTATCACTTCGTTGTCCGAGCCCGGGCAGCGTGATGCCCATTCCACCGCCTCTTCCTTCGATTTGACCTGAATCATCCAATATCCGCCGATCACTTCCTTGGCCTCGGCGAAGGGCCCGTCAGTCACCCTCGGCTTGCCTCCGGAAAAGGCGATCCGTGCGCCCATTGAAGGGGGGTGGAGTCCATCGATTGCCAACAACACTCCGGCCTTCTGTAGAGCTTCGTTGTACTTCATCATGGCGAGAACGGCTTTGGGATCCGGCATGGTGCCGGGCTGCGCTTTCTCGTACCCCTTGGGGATCATCAACATCATGAATCGCATCGCAATTGTCTCCTTTTGGTCGTGGGTTCGAAGCAGGATTTCAGAACTTGTCTTGGTCGTCAAACCTCAGCTCTCTGATTTAGCCACTACTCTGGCGTCGAACGAGAGACAGCGAGATCGACACCCTCAGTATTTATATTTATCCTCGAAAAATATTTGGTAAGCCGCGAATACTTTGACTCTGTTCGTCGCGTGGTTCTCGCAATCAACTGCAGCGATCGCTGGAGTCTCAGAGCACCAGGCAAGAACCATCGCGACTATTACTGCTGGGTTGCCGGCAAACCTTCCCTTACAAGATTAGGGAAGAGCTGCCCGTCATCCGCCCATGATCGCCAGAGTAAATATATAGTCGATGGTTTCGAGCGACGTAGCTGAGATCTATCGAACTTCAATTTGCCGAGACATTGCTTTGCTCAGGTGCAACTTTCGCTCCCGGCATAACTCCTGGTAAGGATTTGCGTTGCTCTTTGAACAGTTCGGGACGTGGCAAGTGCTTGCGTGGCAACATCTGGCCGCGCCTAGCCGCATGGTAAACGAAGATGGCTTCAACTACTACAGCCTGCTTCAAGTCTCCGGCAGAGAGCCGCTCGTAAACATCCTGATTGGTGTGTTCGCTCCGAGTCTCATCGTCGCGAGGATCCTGAATGAACTGAAACCCGGGAATGCCCACCTGATCGAAGCTCTCGTGATCGGTCGAACCGGTCGGGCGCATGCTCACAGTCGTTACACCCAGGTCTTTGAGTGGCGCGATCCACTGCTCGAAAATTGGAACAATCGCCGCATTGTTTTCGGCATAAATCCCCAGAAGCTTGCCGCCATCATTATCGAGATTGAAGTAACCGGAAATCAGCGAGTGTTCCGGTTTCAGAGTTAGCGGCCCCGAGTTCCGCAAAGCCGCGCAATCGCTGTGCCGCCTCCCCCCAGCATTGTTTTTTCCCCGGCTAAATCTGGTCCCGAAGTGTCAGCGGAATCACGCGGCTACCACCTGCGTTTTTAATTGTGAGATTGATCACTGTTCCCGGGGAATCGTCTCGCAGTTCCGCGCGAAATTCTGAAAGCTTGCTTGATTCAACCGGAATGCCGTCGACCGCGGTGATCACGTCTCCAACGTTAATACCCGCATTCTCCGCTGGGCCGCCCGATGTAAGGCTCATCACCTGAAAGCCGCCATTCTCGGCATTGATCCACATGCCGGAGCGGTCAAATACACCCGTGTCAGCGACAGGTTCCGGAAGCCGCTTCAAATACATCACCTGATTGCCATAATCAAAGGTAACGTCGAAACGTTTAAGCAGCGCGCTGCCTACACCCCCGAGGTAGTTCGGGTCGGAAAACGATCCTCTGTTATGAGTAGAAAGGCTGGCCACAACATTCCTGACGTTGACTCCGCCAAGCTGCAAGTCCGAACCACGCGTCACATACGACTGAACATGTCCGCCCACGCCCCACCCGTCGGTTGCCAACACTCCTTTGCTTTTCTCGCGGAGAGAATAGCGGTCGACAAAGGGCTTTGTGATATTCAGTTCAGTACGAGATCCAGTATCGATATCGAATTTCCCGGGCAGCCCTTCAAATGCTCCATCCACCTGAGGGATATTGTCGTAGACCGTAAATTTGATCGCAACAGCATCCCTGGGCGGCTGAAACGCGGCTGGCTTGATCAGCGTCAGAGTTTTCTTTCCGTAATCGATGCGCGTCACGAGGCGGCGAAACACCTCAAATCCAATCATTCCATCTCCAGGAAATCCTTCCACCGCGTCCGGGTGGAACTGCAGTACATAGACTTCTTGGTTTCGGATTACTGCTTCTCCTATCTTGATCTCGTTCACGTGAGCGTAGCCGGACACCGCGGTTTCTTGGCCAGAGCCTGTTGCCGGACTCTGCCCGGTTACCTCTAAACCTAGCGTCTTGGCTGTGCGAGGCATCAAAATATTGTGGCCGCCGGTGTCGACCATGAATCGAAATGGCCCCCTGTTATTGATCGACACGTCCACATAAATATGATTGTTCAGAAGTTCGAACGGAACCGTGGTTTGTGCCGCCTCTCCTTCGATCATTGCGTCGTTAGGGACACCGCTGCGCATGCGAACGGCGGACTCGGAACGAGCAGGTAAGAATTTTGCGCTGAGAAGGGTTTGCGTCTGCAGGCCGTCGGGTCCGCTGCCATCGTCAATGACGACTTTGTGAGCGATCATCACGCCATCTGTGGCGCGGTAATCGCTATACATTGTCGTGGAGATCAGAAACTGCTGCATTTCGACGATACGCGCCAGCAAATGAGTATCCGCGTCGAACCACGCTTCAAAAGATTTTCCTTCTGTGGGAGTCACCGTAAGCACGTCATAAGTATGACCGTCGGCCTGCTTGGACGCATTCCGTTCGATTTTTGCGCCGCCGCGATCTGCGCGCCACCACTCCTCGGAATCGCGATAAGCTTCATTCACGGCGAGCTGACGTTTATCGCCGCCGGCCTCTGGAGTGATGGCGCCGGAAATATCCTTCATCCATGCTTGAGACCCATCAAAACCGTTGGCTTGGTGGGTGGGCCCAATATCTTCCGTGTCAATGAACGCGCCAGTCCGCAGGTCCTCAACCGAATCGACCACGCCATGCAGTCCTTGCCCCGCGTATGAGAAACGCAGTTCCAGCGTCGACTTTCCAGACCACGCCTGACCGCCGCTGGCTGCGCGATTGAGATTCAGGATCGTCCCGGCAGAATCTTGAGCGGTAGGCGCAGCAAAAGTTGGCAGAACTGCAGTAAACAAAATGATCGCAGCGGGAATGTGAGCAAAACTCTTCATGATCTTCTCCAGAAAGTGGGGCTTGGGTTCACCCGGAAATTGTGCTTGGACCCGACCGCGGGTAAACAGCTTCCAAGAGAAACGTCATCTATCATCGATAAAGCTTTTGAGATAGACTCTAATTATTGTATACAACATGATGATATTTGTATACATTTAATATAACATTGTTATGCTGACCCCGACTGCAGTCCCACGCATATCTACAAGGACGATCGAAGAAGCCCGCCTCCGCATCAGAGCTGAATTTCTCGACTCGCGGCAACTGGAGCACAAGGACCTGTCAGCAGCGGTTGGCGTTCAACTGGTTTGCAAAATCGAGAGCGGGAATGTTGTCGGCTCTTTCAAAGGACGCGGCGCCGACTCCTTCGTCAACGCGCTGCCTGCGGGTGTGAAGGCGCTGGTAACCGGCTCGGCGGGCAACTTCGGGCTGGCTCTGGCTCATGCGGGGAAACAGCGCGGAATCGCGGTGACTGTCTATGCCGCAGAAACAGCCAGTCCTGTCAAGATCGAACGCATTCAGTCCGCCGGGGGTGTGGTGAAGCTGATTGGACAGGACTTTGATGAGGCCAAGAACCACGCCCGGTTGGCCGCAGAGCAAATGAACGTTCTGTACGTTGAGGATGGTCGAGAGCCAGCGATTACCGCCGGGGCTGGAACCATGGCCATGGAGATCACGCGCTGGGAGCGCCCGATTAGCACCATGCTGGTTCCCCTGGGCAATGGGGCGCTGCTCGCCGGCGTTGGTTGCTGGTTTCGAGCACACTCTCCTCAAACACGCATTGTCGGCGTTTGCGCTGAGGGCGCGCCTGCGATGGCAAAATCGTGGCAAGCTCACACCGCGCTCAGCACGCCGAGCGTTGACACATTCGCTGACGGCATCGCAGTTCGAGTACCGGTTCCGGAAGCGCTCGCGGACCTTGAAGGTGTTGTTGATGACATCGTTCTGGTCAGCGACGAGGCCATGAAACTGGCTCTTCGTCTCATCTACCAGCATCTGGGCGTGATTGCTGAACCGGCAGGTGCGGCAGGCGTAGCCGCTTTGATTAGCCATTCCACGCTTGCCCGTGGTGTAGTCTGTACTCCCGTTACCGGAGGCAACGCGACCCGGGACCAACTGCTGACGCAGATCGCCCAAGTTCAATGAAATCGTTGCCCAAAGTGGCTCCATCGGCAAAATCGAGCCGTTTACGACAGAACCTCCGCTCAACTCTTTTGCGCAGGATTGTTGCCGGCGAATTGGAGGCTGGAAAACCCGTCAAGGAGTCGCATCTGGCCACACAGCTGAAAGTGAGCCGCACACCATTGCGCGAGGCGTTGCTGCAATTGGAACAAGAAGGGTTCATCCGTTCGGACGAGCGACGCGGATTCTCGGTCGAGGGCTTGTCCACCCGCGAGATTCGCGAAATCTATCCCATGATCTGGACGCTGGAGGGACTTGCGCTACGTTCCAGCGCTGTTTTCGCTCACTTGCTTGTACCGGAACTGGCGCGCATCAATTCAGAATTTGCTAAAGCGCGCGATCCGAACCGGGCTCTCGATTTGGATACTCGATGGCATGAGCAGCTGACAAGCCAATCGCAGAATCGGCGACTGCTCGAAACAATTTCAGCATTGCGTCTCGGTATACGCCGTTATGAAACGGTTTACATGGCTGACACCCGACTGCTCCCGGAATCTGTTGCCCAGCACAACGCGATCATCGATGACTTGAAGCAACACGACATAGAGGCTGCGACCAAGGGCTTAGAGAAGAATTGGCGTTTTGGGATGGAAGTGCTCATCAGAAAAATGGGCGAAGAATAAGCATGTGCTATCGCACCCGTGGGATCTGACGGCGATTGAGATGACGAACTTCTGCTTCGCCGTCAGCGGCGTCAAATTTGTGCCATTTTCCAACGTGCGGAAATTCGGCAGCGCATGGAAGAGCCGGTCCATTCGAGATCCCAGTTTTAGTCTGCGATGCCCACGCGTTTGTTTGTTGGACGGTTTCGTTCTGCACTCCTCCCTTATCTTAATTTTTTGGTTGAATTCTGCCGGTCAATCGAATTTCGAGGGCTGCTCGTCGAGCAACTTTGCTGCGACGCTCCCACTTCATGCTGGAGGAGGTCGAGCAACCTGCTCACGTCCGACGAATTGTGACACTGACTCTGAGTTTGCGTATTCCCTCTTGAATTTGCCGCAGGTTGACCCCTCCGTAACCGAGAATCAGGCCTCCTCTCTTAGGCGCCTTCAAGTAACATGAGGACAAGGGCATGGCGGAAATGCCGTTTTTTGCAGCGTGCTTCGACACGGACCCATCACGTATCCCTTGGGGCAGCAATGCAACCAGATGCATGCCGGCTTCGGCTCCGATCACTTCAAGGATCTCGCCCATCTGAGATCGGATTGCACTAACGAGCGCTTTGCGACGATCCATGTAGAGCATTCGCATTCTGCGGATGTGGCGCGCAAAGTGTCCCTCGCCAATGAAATCGGTTAAGACTGCCTGATAAAGAGTGGATGAAAAGATGTCGGCGGCATCTCGAGTAGCGCGGAAAGCTGCTAGCAGATCCTTCGGAACAACGACATAACCTAACCGCAGCGACGGAAACAGGACCTTGCTGAATGTTCCGATGTAAATGACCCTACCATGTGCGTCCAGGCCCTGCAGAGATGCGATCGGGCGGCTTCCAAACCTGTACTCGCTGTCGTAATCGTCTTCAATGATCCAGGCATCCGAGCGCACTGCCCAATGCAGTAGCGACATGCGGCGCGCCGCACTCATTGTCATCCCTAAGGGGTACTGATGAGACGGCGTTACGTAGGCAACACGCGCGGGGCGACCTCGACGTCTGATTTCTGGGACAATCATTCCCTCACTGTCTACCGGAACCGGAATCAACTCGACACCAGCGGCTGTGAAGGCCAGACGGGCGCCCGGATACCCTGGTTCTTCCATCAACACCTGGTCCTTGGGATTCAAGAGAACCTGCGCCGAGATCTGCAAGGCCTGTTGAGACCCGGTCGTAACCAAAATCTGCGACGAATCGCACCGGACGCCGCGAAACGTACTCAGATATTCCGCGATGCCTTCACGGAATGGAAGATGCCCCATTGCGTCGCCATAGGCCATGACGGACCGCGACAGCATTCGAGAATGTCGCGCTACCAGCTTCGACCAGATGTCGACTGGAAACTGATCGAGAGCGGGCAAGCTCACTCGAAATGGGCCCAGGTTGTGTAACCATGCTTCCGAAGGTGCCTTCAGCAGGGCCTCTGCACGAGCCGACAACTTGCGCGGCCCCGACTCCGCAATTACTCGCTCGGAGCCTGTCCGCTCGTGCGGTGGTACAACGCCGAATGCATCATCCGGAATGGTTTGGGCCACACGAGTACCCGATCCGACGAGCGTTTCCAAATATCCTTCAGCCTGCAGCTGCTCGTATGCATTGAAGACCGAAATGCGAGAAATCTGCAGTTCCGCCGCCATGCTGCGAGTCGATGGAAGCCGTTGCCCCGAGCGCATTCTGCCTTCGGTGATCGCGCTTCTGAACCAATCATAGAGTTGGCGATAGATCGGACACATTCCGCGCTTATCGAGCGTGATCGGTGGAACCAGGGCTGCAGATATGCGTTTCATCGAAGACTTCGTCAAGTGGCCTTAGCGTAACACATGAAAGTGGCTATTGTGGAACGCCACTTCAGCTCGTTATTGTTCTGTCCGATGAAGCGCAACTCTCTGTGAAGCCACACAACGGAGTCCGGTTCGTATTTCATCCTAAGGGGCTGCGGCCATTCGTCGAAAACTGGGAGGCCGTCGCAGCCCGCATCATTCAGCGGGTGCATCGTGAGGTTGCGGTTAACCCATCGGACGAGACGATGAAGTGTTTCCTTGAGGAGTTGCTCAGTTATCCAGGGATACCCGGCCGCTGGCGGGTTCGGAATGTTGACGATTCGCCAATCGCTGCGGTATCAGACTACTGTCCTGACATAGGTACCACACGCGAACAGAGCATTTATCTCTGCTCGACCAGCGTTGCCAGTTGTTCCGTACATATCGGCCAGCCCTGATGAAAGCCCATCTTCTCGTGCTGTTCGCGGTCGGCGGTCGTCCAGTGGTGAATACGCGCTGTGTACTTCGTCTTTCCGTCGATGTCTGCGAATGTCAACTCTATAGTCATGAATGGCTTTTCCGAGGGCTCCCACGCCTTAACAAACGCATCCGTTAACACGAGTCGTTCGTTCGCGACAACATCGAGATAAACGCCGCGATTTGGGAACTCATTCCCGTCTGGGCTGCGCATGACAATCAGGCTGGACCCACCTGGACGTAGATCAGTTTCGACTTGCGATGTTGTGAACGGTGGCGGCGCGAACCACTGTTTCAGGAGGTCAGGTTCAGTCCAAGCCCTGAATACTCTTTCCCGAGGTGCCTCGATAATGCGAGTGAGAAGGAGGTCGCGACCTTCTGTTGCAGTGACGGTCTTGTTGGCGTTCATAGTCTATCCTTTCGTTTGCTGTTAGCGGGATGTGTGAAAAGAATTTCTAAATTCAGGCGACGATCGAGAACATCTTTTTGTAGAAGTGATCCCTGGACTCCCGGATCAAGTTATATAACCAATGTAATTTGCTGGGTGGGAGCGGTCCGCTCCACGGCTCCTTTTTTCGGTACTGGAAGAGGCCAGTCCATTTCCGCGCAATGTATCCTGGCTCGCGATTCTCCAGAGATACATCGCCGCGTACGCACGCCACGGCCTCCAAGCTTCGGCGTGACGCTCCAGTTCACGAGAACCTCCAAGCGCCATGGCCCGCAAAAGGCCGAGATCGCCAGAGGGAAACGCGTCGGGTTCCCCAAGCGCTCGCATAGCTACGTACTGTGCAGTCCATTTCCCAATGCCTGGAATTTCGCACAGCCGATTCAATAAAGCATCGGAATCCACCACACTTTCGAAACTGATGCGTCCATCGCACACAGCCCGCGCGAGAGCCCGGATTGTCTCGGCTCGAGCTCCAGTCAATCCAATGCGGGTGAGTTTGGCGTCGGCAAGCACATCGGGGTTAGGAAATAGATGTGTGAGACCGTTGGCCGAAGAGAACGGCTTTCCAAAGCTGCTCACCATTCGACCAGCCAGAAGTGTCGCACCCTTGACCGTGATCTGCTGACCGAGAATCGCACGCGTCGCAAGTTCAAAACCGTTCCAGCATCCCGGCACCCGAAGCCCCGGACCAGAATCGAGCCGTGTTGCCAGCACAGGGTCGGTTCGGAGACATTGCACGATGGCTGCCCAATCTGCGTTCAGGTCGAACATGGTGCGGATTCGCTCAGTAATAAAGAAGAATGAACGCGGATCGCCAAACTGCAACCGCAGAACGAGCACATTGCTCTCTTCGTCGAGTGATACCTCAAAGCACCCATCGCTACCGTTCAGAGAAATCGTGCGCCGATAGGTTCCATCCACTACTGCTTCCACCCCGGGCGTGGCCCGAGGCCCCAGAAATGCCAATATCCCCTTCCAGTCGTAAGGCGGACGGAAACGAAGGCGGAAGAGATAGTGATTTTCCGATTGCGGGGTCCTCTGTCGCGCCAAACGTCGAATTTGAGTCGGAGTTCGATGATAGACCTTGCGGATTCCAGCGTTGAATCTTCGAACGCAGCCGAAGCCAGAAGCAAGGGCAACATCAGTCATCCGCAAATTCGTCTCGTCGATAAGCTTCTTCGCGAAGTGCATTTGGCGTGTCTTTGCGACCGCGCTGGGCGTTGCCCCCAGGTGTTGAAGAAACAGACGACGGAGGTGACGCGGGCCCACTCCAAGGCGCTCTGCGAGCGCTTCTACTCCGCCGTCATCCAAACCGCTTTCGCCAATGATCCGCAAGGCGCGCGAGACTGTGTTTGGAGTCCCCAACCACGCTGGAGTTCCAGGTGAGCATTCAGGACGACAACGCAAGCAGGGGCGGAAGCCTGCCGCCGCGGCTGCGGCAGCGGTTGGGAAGTAACGAACGTTCGTTTCTTTTGCGGCAGGTGCAGGACAAATGGAGCGGCAATAGACTCCGCTGGTAAAGACACCAATAAAGAACTTGCCGTCGAAGCGCGCGTCACGCGTCAGCCGGGCTCGCGAACAGACTTGCCAATCCAGTTCCATTTCGTCTCAAGCGATGATAGCCCCGATCCGAGCGAAAAACTGGACGCTTTCGGACTGCGCCCTCAAACTGTCGAAGCCGCTGCACGGCTGCCGAGGTGCCGCAGACGCGGCGAACAACTGACTCTCGGCTTGGTGCGGCAGTGGCCTCTTGCTGATATTGATGCCGGGGTTGAGAGCAACGTCCGCAATCGTCCAGCGTGCGAGAGCGATGTCCGCAACCGTCCAATATTTCTGCATCCATTCCGGTAATGTCGGATTTGCGCTGCACGGGTTTGTCGCTTCTTCGCAGGAAGCGAGGCGGTAATCAGTAGAAAAGCGCCGACCGCCAGTTCAGTTCTGTGAATTTCAGAGACCCCAATGGAGGAAATATGCATCCCAGGAAATTGGCGTACATTACCGCGATGGCGCTATTCGCAGCGCTAATGGTCCCAACTCAGTTTGTTCAAGCACAGGGAAACAAGCAGCCACCCAGGTACTACGTGTTCAACCTGGGTACCGCGCCGTTCGGCGGCGTTCCAGAGCCCGTCGGAATTAACGACCTGGGATGGATCTCTGGCGGCGACAATCTGGCGAGCAATACCACCGTGCACGCCGTGCTATGGGTGGGCGTTCCTATGGATCTCGGCACCCTAGGGGGACCCAACAGCAACGTCTCTTGGCCAAACCATAGCACCAAAGGCGAGATTGCCGGCATTGCCGAAACCGCGGAACAGAATCCGTTAGGCGAGGCTTGGAGCTGCTCGGCCTTTTTCTTTGGTCCCGATGGGTACGTATGTAACGGTTTCGCGTGGCAAGACGGCGTGATGACCGCTCTTCCGCCTTTTCCCGGGGGCATTGACAGTTATGCCGCCGGCGTCAATAACAAAGGGCAGGTGGTCGGATGGGCAGAAAACAGCGTTCGCGATCGAACCTGCAACAATGCTCCTCCGGTCAGCCAATTCCTCCAGTTTGAGGCTGTGATTTGGGGACCGCGCCTGAACCAGATGACGGAACTTCCTCCGCTCTCTCCCGATCCAGATTCGGCTGCGACTGCTATCAACGACAAGGGTCAGGTCGTCGGAATTTCTGGTCTCTGCTCGAATGCCGTCGGAGGAGCGAGTGCAGAGCACGCTTTGCTCTGGGAAAATGGCATACCCACAGATCTGGGCAATATCGGAGGCCACGCCTGGAACACTCCCTTCGCGATTAATAACCACGGCCAAGTAGTCGGTTTTGGAAACATCTCTGGGGATGAAAATGCCGCGGAAAATCCGGCCGCCTTCATCTGGACAAAGAGCGATAAGATGCAGGAGATTCCTCCTTACGGCACAGACACGAACAACGCCGCCTTCGACATCAACGAGAAGGGTCAGGTTGTGGGAAACTCGTTCAACGTAAACACGGGTACATCCCGCGCCACTCTCTGGCAAGACAATAGTTTGAGCGACTTGAATACACTCGTCATTCAGCCCACTTCTCTCTATCTGACCCTGGCCCAGGGGATCAACGATGCCGGCGAGATTACGGGGAGCGCAATCGACACAGCTACTAGCCAGACTGTGGGTTTCCTCGCCGTTCCGGTGTTCGACGGCAGCGGCAATCCAGACGTCAAAGCTAAGGCGGACGCCATCATCCACCAGGTGGTTCTCACTGAACGCATGCGAAAGCAGCTTCCAATCTTCACTCGCATGATGCTTGGGGGCGCAGAGACAAAATAACCACGGAAATGATCCGGCAACCACGCGGGCTCTGGAACGTAACGAACCGGGCGGGCGAAATCCCGCCCTCATTTCCCCCAGAATGACGTTCGTTAACCTGACACGTCCTTGGTTGATGTTTGCATGACACCTGGTTTTCGTCATTGTGTCGAGTGCCCGAAGCGCCTCACTCGATATTTGGTTGGTTTCAATCCGTACTCGAATGGCTCATACCTAGTTCCTGTGGAGGCCAGCTCCTCGGAAGAATGGACCTTGTATTGTTCTTGCGGCAGACCGCCCATCTCCAGCCGATGGCGCTGGAACGAGCTGAAGATGTACGCGGTCTCTGGTCAAGCTCACGACCGCGGTTATGGTCCGCCCGAAGAGATTGTGCCGGCAGCCAGAACGTCGAGCCATTCGAGGCAAAGGCTTGTCGATACTATGTTGTTGAGGTGTCCAACTCGATCCAGCGGAGAGGGGGTTGAATGAGTCCGATTGAGCGGTTCAAGATCTCCATCGTCACCGTGGTGGTCGTACTCGCAGGAAACAACGTGCCTAGACGGGTCTTTGCGGTAGAACCCGCCGCCCCAACTCGTTGCGCCGCGCCTTCCTATCGGCAGTTTGACTTCTGGGCGGGAGATTGGGATGTGTTTGATGTGGACAGCCCGCTCCAGGTCGCGCACGCCAAAGTCGACCTCATTCTCGACGGCTGCGTCTTGCGGGAAGATTACCAAGACACCGATGGGCACAAAGGTCAGAGTTTCACAATCTACGATGTTGCCCGGGACGTTTGGCACCAGACCTGGGTGACCAACCGCGGCGAGTTGCTGGAGATCGAAGGAAAACGTGAGGCTGGCGTTATGATCTTGACCGGCGAAGACCGTGCAAAGCACGCTCTGGTTCGTGGCTGGTGGAAACCGGTGAATGGAGAAGTTCGCGAGACCGCCGCCACATCAAGCGATGATGGGAAAACTTGGAAACCGTGGTTCGATCTGGCCTTCCGTCCCCGGACGAGTTCGATGAGCACGACGCGCTCGTCCGCGGCCGACGACAGAAGGGTCGTCGCCGCGCTCGACACTCAGTACCAGGCGGCCGTAAAAGGGAGTGACGCTGCCACAATGAACCAGATTCTCGCCGATGATTTTATTCTGGTGACCGGCGCTGGGAAAACCTATTCCAAAGCCGACTTGCTCGCAGAAGCGCGCAGTGGACGCGTCACCTACGAACGACAGGACGATACTAATCAGACAGTTCGTGTTTGGGGTGATACCGCCGTCATTACCGCCCTGCTGACAGAGAAAGGAACAGAAGACGGAAAGCCGTTCGATAAAACAGTCTGGTTCAGTGACACATACCTGCGGACTCCGGCAGGCTGGCGCTACGTGTTCGCCCAATCCTCGTTGCCAGTGTCCAAAACTGCTCAGCAATAAATAGCCGACGGACCGACCAAGACGTAGGGCAGGAAAACACCGTCTTCGTCGCCTATCTAGCGCAGCAACTGGAGAACAGCGCTTCAGCGGTTCGCAAGACATCAAGGGTGCCGATAGGCGAACCGATGATGCGAATGTTTCTTGGCTGCTGTCCGCAGAGGGACGTGCCCATCAAGCCGAGGCGGTTGATCGAAATGTCAAGGCTGTCAATCGACCGAAAACAATCCATACCAGCTTTGACTACTTCTGTGTGAAATATCCTAAAGTGAGTTGGTTGGTGTCAGTTTCGATTGAGATGTTGTCTCCTGCCGTATTGATGAGGTAGTAAGTAAACGCGTCCGAAGTGCAGCCAGAGCCTTCTGAATCGAACAAGGGACAGGTCGTAAGATCCACACCGGTGATTGTACCGGTGAAGACTCCGTTTGAGCTGCTGCTGAAGTGTCCGGACACGGGCGCACCCGCCACCGGCACGGGCGCATGTGCCACTGTGCCCGATGCGAAGAGCAAACCGAGATCAACCATTCCAGAGATAGTTCCGCCATTTCCAGTCGCGGTGGATGGACCCGCGGCATAGAATTCTTCAGTCTCATTCAGATTCGTGCCAGTGAGGCCCAAGGTGTAGGTGCCGTTAAGAGACCCTGATAAGAATGGGCCAGAGCTCTGCTGGAGGCCAAAACCAGTAAGCACATCGTTCGTGTCCGTGCTGACCGTCAAACTGTGGCCGTTTCCGTTCAAATACAGATGAAGATTGAAACTGACCTTGCCGTCGGTCACGCCGGTCAGCGTTACATTTCCGGTGGAAGCCACCGTGTAAGTTCCCCCCGTGACGGCAGACGGCGCTTGCGATCCCGTCCCCGTGAGGTCGTTGTAGTTGATGAAACCGCTTAGCGTGCCATCGGCGTTGAACGTGACCAAGCCGGCCGCCTGCAACGTGGAAGTCACTTCGAAGCCGTTCAAGCTAACCACATAGCTCTGGCCAGACATCGAAGCCGAATTGAAGTTTCCAGTCTGACCGAGCGCCGTGCCTCCCAGTGTGCCCGCAAACGAATCGGGGGATTCCACGAGCTGGACGTGATCCGCATCCACAACGTAGCCCGCCAGAATGATCTGGGGGAAATCTGCGGAGTCGGTGGGGTTTAAGGTGAAGAGGACGCGTCCAAAGGAATCGGGTCCAGAAACAGTGCTGGCGGCGAAAGTCTCGCCTTGGAAGTTGGAGCCGGACCCAGCATCGTTTGCGTCGAAGATGCTGTTCGTTCCCGAAATATTCCCCACACTATCGACCGTGATGACCCCGCCCAGCGCGAGCCCATCCTCGTTAATGTCGATGCCGTTCACGGCAAAAGCATAGCCGATGGGCGGAGGAGGAACGGAAGTGCTGGTCTGCAAATCTAACTCTCCCCCGCCCCTGGCGTCGTCGATCTCGGTGGCGAGATCTTCGAACACCCGCGCCAGGTCGG
>Ga0209420_1000638_pt1 | contig 17836 bp, 19 predicted proteins | sample BlaSpr_A8_OM1_O1_FD_187972 | JGI IMG/M metagenome (GOLD analysis project Ga0209420, IMG submission 187972) | Forest soil microbial communities from Thunder Bay, Ontario, Canada - Black Spruce, Ontario site 2_A8_OM1_O1 (SPAdes) (version 2) | ecosystem: Environmental > Terrestrial > Soil > Boreal... | reverse complement strand
CCGCCGGCCGGCCCGTCCTGGCGGTTGAGGCGCGCCAGCTCGAGGACGGTGTCGAAGGCGGTCTCGAGCGGGCGGGTGTCGCGCTGAACCTGGGCCAGGAGGAGGCCCCCTTGGAGTGCCGCGAGGAGGGTGACGGCGAGGTCGTCCGGGTCGGTGCCCTCCGGGAGGTGCCCGGCGGCGTGAAGGAGGCGCAGCCCGTCGCTGATGGCGGCTGACCACTGCCCGAACCCGGCTGCGATCAGGTCGCGGGCCTGCGCGTCGGTCTCGGCCAGCTGTCCGGCGAGCGAGCCGAGCGGGCAGCCGCCCTGACCCTGGCTGCTCTTCACCTGGGCGATCACCATGTCCCGCCAGGCCCAGAGCCCCTCGGGGCGGCCGAGATCGGCCTGCCGCTGGTTACCGGTGATGGTCGCGGCCTGGTGGCCGATGACCGCTTGCACGAGCTCGTCTTTGCCGGCGAAGTAATGCGACAGCTGGGACCCGCTGACCCCGGCCGCTGACCTGATGTCATCCAGCGAGGTGCCCGCGACACCACGCTGGTAGATGAGCCCGGCGGCCGCCTCGACGATCCTGGCCCGGGTTCGCTCTCCCTTGGCAGTGAGCTTCGGGCGGTCACGTGCCTGGCTTCCCACAGTCTCACGCTACCACTTTTCTGGGTTTGACAACCCATTCCATGCCTGCCAGAGTGGGTGCTGTGACCCATTCTTGGTGAAGGAAGAGGCTCATCGTGATTCTCGTGACAACGGCCGGGAAGGTCGGCTCCGAGGCGGCCCGCCTGCTCCGCGAGCGGGACGTGCCCGTCCGGGTGCTGGTGCGGGACCCGGCGAAGGCCCCGGCCAGGGCGCTGGCCGAGGCTGGCGCGGAGATCGCCGCAGGTGACCTGGGCGTCCCGGCCAGCATCGATGACGCGATGAGCGGCGTCAGCGGCGTGGTGCTGGTCAGCCCGGCCGTGCCCGCCCAGGAACTCAACGTCGTCGCCAGCGCCGCCAGGGCCGGCGCGGGTCATGTCGTCAAGGCGACCAGCAAGGCCCCGGCCGGCTCACCGATCGCGCGGCGGCGCTGGCAGGCCGAGATCGAGGCCGGGCTGGCTGCCTCCGGAATCCCGCACACCCTGCTGCGGTCCAACGCCTACATGCAGAACGTGCTGGCGCTGGCCCCGGCGATCGCCACGACGAGCAGCTTCGGCTCCGCCGCCGGCCAGGGCCGATCCGGTCTCGTCGACGCCCGCGACGTCGCCGCGGTAGCCGCCGAGATCATCACCTCCCCCGCCGCACACGCCGGAAAGACCTACTGGCTCACGGGCCCGGAACTCCTCTCCAACTACGACGTGGCCGCCGTGCTGTCGAAGCTGCTCGGCAGGACCATCACCTACCGGGAGCTCACCTTCGAGCAGAACAAGGACGCGATGATCCGCGCAGGAGTCCCGGGGCAGATCGCGGAGATGAACGCCCAGGCGTTCAGCCTCACCGCCGAGGGCGACGCCGAATGGATCACGCCGGACGTCCCGTCGCTCCTGGGCCGCCCCGCCCGGTCCTTCGAGCAGTTCACCGCCGACTACGCGGCCGCGTTCTCCTAGACAGGGCGCCGCTGTATTGGCGCCCGGGCAGGTGCCTGTCTTGTGTCGCGGCCTGATCGGCCTCCCCGGGATCGGAACGTCGCGGGAGACGGGCCCTCGACCCCGGGTTTCGCGGCCACGCGTTCACCAACACGCGACCGGGCCAATCCCGGATCGGCGTCGCTCCGAATAATCCCTGAAATGTCAGGTAAGTGCCGATGCCCGGACCGGTCCTCTCAGCACCTCAGCGCCCGGCCCGCAGACACAGGACGCCGCGCTTAATACCATGATTCCAGTGAATCGCGTCGTTGATGAGATCCCCGCCCGGCTTGACCCGGAATCAGCCGAGTGGCTGCGGATGCTCGCCGTCACCGGCCCGCAGCAGGATACGGCGCTGGCCCGGCTGCACGAGATGCTGCTGCGCATCGCGCAGCGGGAGACCCGCCGGCGCGGTCCGCGGATGCTGATCGCCGGCCCTGAGCTGGAAGACCTGGCCTACCAGGCGGCGGCCGACGCGCTGATGGCTATCACCGCTAAGCTCAGCCAGTTCCGCGGGGAGAGCCGGTTCACGACATGGGCCTACAGGTTCGTCATCCTCGAGGTGTCGGCTAAGCTCGGGCGGCACTTCTGGCGTCGCCCGGACGTGCGGCTGGAGGCGGAGGAATGGGACCGGCTGCCGGGCCGGTTCGGTTTCGAGCCCGCGCGGGAATCGGAATGGCGGGACCTGCTGGCGGCGGTGCGCCGTGCCGTGGACACCGAGCTGACCGCGCGGCAGCGCGAGGTGTTCGTCGCGATCGTGGTGAACGATGTTCCGCTGGACGCGCTGGCGGTCAGGCTTGACTCCAACCGCAACGCGCTCTACAAGATGATGTTCGACGCCCGGCGTAAGCTGCGGGCCGCTCTTGCCGCTAACGGGTATCTGGACGATGACGATTCGGGGCACTCATGAACGGCTGGTCGGCGCTGGACCGCTTCCTGCGGACCGATCCGCGCGATGTGGGCTGCGCCGAGGCCATGGAGATGCTGCACGTCTACGTCGACGTGGTCGCCGCGGGCGGAGGCGCCGAGGAGCGGTACCCGGGTATCGCGGCGCACCTGCGCGCGTGCGGCCCGTGCGGTGAGGACTTCGAGGCGCTGCTGGCCGCGGTGCGCGACGACGCGGGCTAACGGGCGGACGCGCGACTCACGGCCGGGCGCGGCGCCGCCTCCTGCAGTGCGGCATCGCGGGCGGCGATCCAGCCGATCCGCAGGCCGGGCAGGCCGTAGCTGCTGGAGATGCTGCGGCGATGGGACCAGGACGGCGGCCGCGCCCCGGCGGATGCTCCCGGCTGGCTAAACGCTGTTCGCGCAGGTAGCGGATGAGACCGATGACATCCTGGGGAACCAGGCGCCCGATCGCGCCGCTGGAGTACACGCTGACCACGACCCGGCCGCCGGGGTCGAGCACGAACCCGGTCGACTGCAGGAACAGCGGATCATCGTTGACGAAGGCGCCGGTCGCATCGGCGATCGCCGAAACGTCGGCGCCGTGCCCCACCGGGAACCGCAAGCCGTGCTTGGCGATGAGCTCCTGCGTGGTGGCCTCGTCGTCCACCGACAGCGCCACGACCGTGACATCCAGCTCGGCGAGGCGGTCCAGCGCCCGCTGGAACGCGCTGAGCTGGGCGTTGCAGTACGGGCACCAGGACCCTCGGTAGAACAGGACGACGCCGAAATGCCCGGCCAGGTCATCAGGCAGACGGAGCGCACGGCCGCCAGGAAGGCTGACGGTGAGCGCAGGGAACGGATCGTGGGGGTGCAGCAGTGTCTTGTCGGTCATGCCCGGTTAGCGCGGGTGGCCGGGGCGGTCTTACCTGCGGGCGGCCGGTGCCCGGTCCGCGGCGAACTGGCCGGAAACCCCTGCGCTGCGCCCGCAGCGCCTGAGCGCGAGTTATTCCGCCCGACGACGTAAGACCTGGCCGCCCTCGAACGCCAACCAATGGTGCGCAACAAGCGGCGGCATCGACGCCGCCGACCGGACCCGGCTCGGCCGGAGGAAAGAGCAGCAGATGAAGTTCGCGTCACATCGGCGAGAGCGGACGGCCGCCCGCGCCCGGGATGCCAACCGAGAAGCACGGCAGGTCCTGCGACGGGGCAGGGCCGGGGCGCTGATCCTCGGCCTGGCGGCAGCCGCGGCCATAGCCGTACCCGCGTCCGCCTCAGCCTCAACCGGTGCCTCCCCCGTGGTCGGGCACGTCTATGTCAACGACAACACGAAGGGAACCAACACGATCGGGGCGTTTGACCGGCACGCCGACGGCTCACTGACCCCTGTGGCCGGGTCTGCGTTCGCGGCCGGCGGAGCCGGGACCGGCGCCGGGCTGGCCTCGCAGGGCGCGATCCAGATCACGCCGGACGGCCGGTTCCTGCTCGCCGTCGACGCGGGCAGCAACCAGATCTCCGTGCTGCGGATCCACTTCGGCGGCTCGCTCAGCATGGTCAGCGTCACCGGCTCCGGCGGCACCCTGCCCGACAGCGTCGCCGTGCACGGCCACCTGGTGTACGTGGCCAACTCCGGAGCCGGCGACGCTAACTACACCGGCTTCCTGCTCGGCTTCAACGGCCGCCTGTTCCCGGTCCCCCGGTCGACCGTCACGCTGGCCGCCAACGCCGCGCCCGCCGACGTGCTGTTCAACGGCACGGGCACCAAGCTGGCCGGCACCGAGGTGGGAACCTCGGTGATCGACAGCTTCACCGTCGGCTTTGACGGCAGGCTGACCGCCGCCCCCGGCTCGCCGTTCCCGGCCCAGGGACTGGGCCCGTTCGGCAGCGAGTTCCGGCCGACCAGCCCCGGCCAGCTGTTCGTGTCCAACGCCCACAACGTCGGCGCCGGCACCGGAACCGTCTCCGCCTACACGGACTCCTTCAACGGGACGCTGACCCCGATCGGGACCTCCCCGTTCGCGGACCAGCAGACCGCCCCCTGCTGGGTGGAGATCACCCATGACGGCCAGTTCCTGTTCACCGTGAACACCGGATCCGGCGAGATATCCCGCTATCAGATCGCCCCCGACGGCACGCTGACCCTGCTGGGCAGCACCCCGGTCGCCGCCACCGGCGGCGTCGGCGCCGTCGACGCCCGGCTCAGCCCCGACGGCCGCTTCCTGTACGTCGATGAGAGCAGGATCGGCAAGGTCGGCGCGTTCGCCGTCAACGGCGGCAACCTGACCGAACTGGGCACCTCCCCGTTCGCGCTGCCCGCCGGCGCCACGCCCGCGGGCATCGCCGTCAGCTAACTCTCGCCAGACGGACCGGAGCCGCGGTCAGGTCCCGCCGCGGCTCCGGTCGCACGGCCGGCCGACCCCTGTGCAGCCCCACCAGCCGTCAGCTCACCGATCAGCCATAGCACGAGATAGCGATCGGGAAAGTTGCGTCCGGCCGGTATGCCCGGAGTCCAGCAGGACCCGGACCGCTGCGGCGGCGATGTCTTGCTCGGCGATGACGGCTAGGGCTGGCTAGGAGCCCCCGCCGGACCGCCATGCCGCCAGCGGCGCGAGTTGAGGCCATGGCCGAAGGCGCTCGAGTTCGGCGGCGAGGAAGAGGATCACGTACGCCAGGCTTTAAGTGCTCGGATAAGATCCGGCGTTCTTCGGCATGCGTTCGGCGCGGCTAGGGGGTCGATGGCAGTCATTCGCCGGGGCATGCAGGTCGGGGTCATTATGTAGCGGGAGACTGGGAGAGTCCGGTGTCATGCCGGTCGTGGGGCTGGAGGCGGTGTGGTCGGCTGGGACGCCGGGCTTGTGGTGCGCGATGTGGTGGTCCGGGCGGTGGTGGTTCCGTTGCGGCGTCCGCTGGCTACCAGGGTGGGAGATTTCCCGCGCTGGCCGCTGCTGCTGATTGACGTGAGCACTGAGCAGGGCATCGTCGGCCGCAGCTATCTGGCTCCATATCTGGACCGGGCGGCGGCTGCGCTGGTTCCGGCGATCCGTGATCTTGGTGCCGAGTTGCGCGGGCGGCTGGTCGCGCCGGCTGCGGCTTATGAGCAAGCTCGCCGGTGGTTCGGTCTGGCCGGGTATCAGGGCCTGGCTGTGGCGGCGGTGGCCGGGCTTGACATGGCGCTGTGGGATGTGCTGGCCAAGTCGGCTGGGCTGCCGCTGGCGCGGCTGCTGGGCGGGACGATGGATCCGGTGCCGGCCTACAACAGCAACGGCCTGGGGCTCATCCCGCCCGCCGCGGCGGGTGACGAAGCGCTGGAGCTGCTTGCTGAGGGCGGGTTCACCGCATTGAAGGTGCGTGTCGGGCGCGCCGTGGCGGCGGATGACGTCGCTGCGGTCCGGCGGGTCAGGGAAGCGGTCGGGGACGGGATCGTGCTGGTCGCCGACTTCAACCAGGGACTGGACCTGGGTGAGGCACTGGAGCGCTGCCGGGCGCTGGACACCGAGGGCCTGGCCTGGATTGAAGAACCGTTGCGTTATGACGACCTTGATGGTCATGCCCGGCTCGCGCGTGACATCCTCACGCCGGTCATGCTCGGGGAGAATTTCTACGGTCCGCGCGCCATGCAGCAGGCCATCCGGGCGCAGGCCTGCGATCTGGTGATGCCCGACTTGATGCGGATCGGCGGTGTGACTGGCTTTGTGCAGGCAGCCGCGATCGCCGATGTCGCCGGCATCCCGATGTCATCTCATCTGTACCCGGAGGTCTCTGGCCACCTGCTGCGCGTCACGCCGACCCGGCACTGGCTGGAATGGCAGGACTGGGCCCACCCGGTGCTGGCCCGCCCATTCGAGGTCCTTTCCGGCGCGCTGCACCTGCCAGAGGTCCCCGGCAATGGCCTGGAATGGGACGACGATGCCGTCGCCCGCCATCAGATAGAACTCTGACCGGCCAGACCCCGGGCACGGCTCAGCTGCGAAGGAGCAGCAGGTGTGCCGCGCCGTCGTATCGAGGCGCGGCGGTGACCACGCGATGGCGCAGCTGGGCCTGGCATGATGTACGGAACGTCGGCGCGGGAGCGAGGGCCATGACTGACCAGGCGGATCGGGCTGGCAGTATCGCCAGGACACACGGGTTTGATGCGTCTAAGCCGAACGTCGCGCGTATCTACGATTACCTGCTCGGCGGGAAGGACAACTTCGCCGCGGACCGGGATGCCGCGCAGCGGCTGGTCGAGGCACTGCCTAACGCGGCGGCGGTCGCCAGGGCGAACCGGGTGTTCCTGGCCGCAGCCGTGCGGCACGTGGCGCGCGAGGGCATCACGCAGTATGTGGACATCGGCGCGGGCTTGCCTACCGCCCCGAGCGTGCACGAGTGCGCGCGGGCGGTCAGCCCCGGTGCGCGGGTGGTGTATGTCGATAATGACCCGGTCGCGGTGACCCACGGGCAGGCGCTGCTGGAAACCGGCGACGGAGTGATCGCGATCGAGGGTGACGCGCGCGAGCCGGAGGCGATCCTGGCCGACCCCAGACTCGCCAGGCTGATCGATTTGTCCCGGCCCGTGTGCGTCCTGCTGGTCAGCATGCTGCACTTCCTGACCGCCGGCCAGGCAGATGCCATCGTCGGCACCTTCAGCCAGCGGATCGTGCCGGGAAGTTACCTGGTGATCTCGCAGGGAGCTGCCAGCGGTCCGGCCCCCCGCGAGGGAGTCCAGGACGCCTACGGCAGGCAGACCGTGCTCACCGGGCGCCCCGCTGCCGAGATCGCCGCTTACTTCGACGGCTTCGATCTGGTGCAGCCCGGACTGGTACCCGTCGCCGGATGGCCGGCCGCCGAGCCGGACGCGCGCCTGCCGCAGCCGGCCTGGCCCGCGTCGTCGCAGGCGAACATGCTGGCCGGCGTAGGACGCAAGCGGACCGTGGCCTCGTGATGGCTGCCGCCCGCATCGGGCCCGCAGGCGAGCCGGCTCAGGCGGCCTCAAACGCGTCGCGGAAGCTCGCGCGCCGACGCGGCTGCACCGCCCGCCGGGATCACAGAACGCAGTAGATCCGTCAGCAAGGGACGCGCATGTAGCCGTTTCGCCTCAAGGACTACCCGGTCGTCGATGAACTGTTTCGCGCTACGGCCGACCGCCTGATGCGTCGCCCTGCTGAGGGTGCGGGAGGAGAAGCCCAGCTGGCGCGCGTACCGGGGCAGTGATCCCCAGTGTCACGCCACGCGCAATCCGGCCAATAGGCGGCATAAAGACGTATTGCGCGGCGTGCTCAGATGACGCGCCCATCAGAGGTGAGGTACCACCCGGGGGAGGAGGTAGCCGCGGTGAGCTACCGGGAGTCTGCTGCGGGGTCGGCGCGCTCATTCGCCCGGACGGGTACTCAGCTGCTCGGCGGTGAATGCCAGCGGCTCGGTGGAGTGCTGGGCCCGGGCGAGGATGACGGCGCCTTCGGCGGCGTACATCAGCAACGTCGCCCGGCGGGCAGCTTCGTCAGGTCCCAGCCCGGCCTTCCTGAAAAGGGCCGCGAGCGCATCGCTCGTGGCGTCGAACGCCTCCTTCGCCCGTTCGAGGATGCTGGGCTCGTATCCCCCGGTCACGGCCCCGGTCACGGCGCAGCCGGCGCGGAAACCAGTGCCTTCGACCACCCGTTGCCAGATGCCGAGGTACCCGGCGACCACATCGTCCGGATCCTTCGCGTCAATCGCGCCGATCTGCTCCAGCATCCACTGCCGGGAGTGGTCGATAGCGAGCTCGATCAGCTCCGTACGACCCCGGGGGAAATGATGGTAGACCGACCCGCGCGGCGCCCCGGTGCGCGCGAGCACTTCGCGGGTGGACATGCCCTCGAGCCCCCGCTCCGCGATCAGCAGCCACGCCGCCTCGATCATCGCCTCGCGCACACTCTTCGGCACGCCCGTCATTGTCCCCGATCAATCCTCACATCAGCCACCAGGCCTAGGATTATGCTATGTTACATAGCATAATCCCGTGACCGGATCCCGGCCACTGACACGCGGAGGACATCACCATGAGTCCAGCAGCCCTTACCGTCGACGTGTACGTCGCGCCGATGCGCCCGTTCGCCGGCGCCCCCGGCCAGGGGCCGGGCGACGACCCGATGTGGTCACCCATGTCCAGCACCCTGATCGCCGGAGCCGAGCGGGCCATCCTCGTTGACACGCTGGTCACCCTCGACCAGGTCGACGCGCTCGCCGAATGGGTGCGCGGCTTCGGCAAGCGCATCACCGGCGTCTACATCACCCACGGCCACCAGGACCACTGGATCGGCCTGGCCCGCCTCCAGGAGTACTTCCCCGAGGCCCGCGGCATCGCCACCCCCGAGGTCGTCCGGCGCGCCACATTCGAGGCCACCGACCCCGGCCTGTCCGCCTACTGGAAGGCCAGCTTCCCCGGCGAACTGCCCGAGACCGCGGTGCTGCCCGAGGCGCTGACCACCGACGAGTTCGAACTGGAAGACCACCTGCTGCGAGCGGTATCCGTCGGCCAGGGAGACACCGAGTACTCCACTGTCTTGCACGTGCCGTCCGCCGCCGCCGTGGCCGGCGGCGACGTCGTCTACAACGGCGTGCACATGATGACCGCCGAGACCGACGAGAACAGCCGCGAGGCGTGGATCGCCAGCCTGGACGCCGTCGCCGCCCTGAACCCGCAGATCGTCGTGGCGGGACACAGGAGCGTCGGCGCGCCCGACCTGCCCGAGAGCATCGGCGCGAGCCAGCAGTACCTGCGCGACTTCAGCCGCATCGTCAACGAGGGCGGCAGCGTCGAGGACATCGTGAACGCCATGCTCAAGCTGCACGGCGACCGGGACAACCCCCGCACCCTGTGGCACTCCGCCCGCACCGCCGTCGCCAAACGGGGCTAACCAGCCAACCGCCGGCGGCAAACGGCCACCGCGCGCGCCCGTGGCTCGCCGCCAGCTGACGACGCTGCTTTCAGGCAACTTCATGCCGTGATCCGATTTTAGGAAGCGAACTTCATGCCCATGATCGACGTCTACGCCGCGACCGGTACCTTCACCGATCCCAGGAAGCTGGCTCAGGAGCTGGCTTCCACTTTGATGGCCATCGAGCAAGTACCCGGCATCCCGATGTTCCGGAAGAACACCGCCGCCTTCGTCCACGACCTGCCTGCCGATCACATCTCGAACGTCGACGGCGAGGACACGTACGTGCGCGTGCAAGTGCTCACCAACGCCGGCGCCCTCGACCGCGACAAGCAGCTGGCGGTCGTCCGGCAGTTCACAGACCTTATCGCCGCGGCGGCCGGCGACCCGTCACTGACCGGCCGGACCTGGGTGCTGCTCACCGAGGCGCCGGACGGCGGCTGGGGGCTGGCCGGCCACGCGAACACGAACGCGGAACTGGTAACCGCGGCCCGCGCCGAGATCGCCAGGCTCTCCGGCGGCGCCCCGCAAAGCTGAAGCCGCCGCAGGCGCACCGGCTTCCTGGCCTGCCTGGCGGCCGGCGGGCTGTGCGGTTCTCGCGGCTGCCTCAACAAGCCCGGGCGGCTGGCTCATCCGGAGCCCGGATCTAGGGGGTCCGATCGTGACGCTGCGCAGCAGGCCGGGATGGTTCGCGGCGGTGAACAGCAGTGTGGACGTGGCGATGTCGGGGCCGACGGCATGCGGCCGGGTCAGCTCGAAGGCCTCGACGGCGTGCGCGACGAACTCGCCCATCGTGGAGGATTTGAGGAGTTCGTCGCGCCGTTGGGAGTGTCCGAAGCCGGGCAGGTCGATCGCGACCAGATGGGCGTGCTCGGCCAGGCGCGACCACATCTGCTCGAAGGTGTAGAGGCTTTCGGGCCACGGGCTGAGGAGGATCGCCGATACCTCGCGCGGCTCGCTTTCGGCATAGCGGATGGACAGGCCGTCGATCTTTTTTACCTGTGTCTTAATGGGCGAGTCGGCTGAGGCGGGCATAAGTAATCTCCTTTTGCGGGTAATGGACGATGCGAGGTACGTTCCCGTCGGTGTTCATGTAGTGTTCCTGTCCGGTCAGCCCGAGCCGCTGAGGAAAGCGCGGACGTCGGCGGCGAACTCGGCGTGGTGCTGGAACAGGAATCCGTGGGCCGAGTCGGGGTAGATCTTCAGCTGGGCCTGCGGGATCAATCCGGCCAGCAGGTAGGAGTAGTGCGGCAGGATCATGGGGTCGCTGTCGCCGTTGGCCACGAACACCGGCATCTGCAGGCAGCTGAGCCGCTGCAGCAGCGCATGATCGGGGATCCCCCAGGTGCAGACCGCGTCATACTGCGCTTCGCGCGTCGCCCAGGTCGTCTCCGCGTCCCGGTCTTCGGTTCTTGCGTACATACGTTGCAGGGCTTGCTGGCCGGCCTCTCGGCTGGCCGGCGACCGGGCGAAGAAGATGTCGAGGTACTCCTCGGGGCTGGTCTGCGGCGCGCCGATGGCGCCGATGACAGCAGCGGCCCAACCGTGCATGCCGGCGGCACCCTGCGGCGCCGCGGACGCCAGGACCACCCGCCGCACGATGGCGGGCCTGGTCAAGGCGATCTGCTGGGCGACGAAACTGCCGATGGAGAAGCCGAGCAGGTCAACCTGGCCCAGGTTCAGGGCCTCGATGAACGCAATGGACTCGTGCGCCATCTGCTCCGCGGTGTGTGCTGTTTTCCCGGTGGAGCCGCCGACTCCGGCGTAATCGAAGGTGACGACGCGGCGGTCCGCGGCCAGCGCGTCGATCAGCGCGGGGTCCCAGTTGTCGAGACTCCCGCGGAAGTGCTGCAGCAGGACCAGCGGCACCCCGTCGCCGGGCCCGGTGTCGCGGTACGCGTAGTCAACGCTGTTCGCGGCACTGGCCAGCGTGTTCGGAAGCTCCGAGTATCGCACCGTGCTGTCCTTGCCGGTGATCGTGGTCATGTGGGTTGCCTTCCTGTGCGGATCTGGTGGTCAGTTGCCGGTCCGGGGCTGGAGGCCCGCTGTCTCGGCGCGGGCGGCCCTGGGCGGGCTCGGCGTTGCTGTTGGCGTGGCCGGCCAGGCCCCGTCCGCCGTCGGGGGCTTCGGTGAGCAGGGCCCAGGTGCGGCCGGCCAGCGAGGGATCCCCGGCAGCAGCAGCCACGATGCCGGTGAGCTGGCTGATCACGGGCAGCTGCTTGTTCCGGTCCAGGGCACCGGCGTTGGTCAGGACCTGGACCGGGACGTGGGTGCTGCCGCCGTCCGCGTTAGCCAGGCAGGCGGGCGCCGCTCTCGGGGTTGGACAGGCCGTCGCGGGTGCGGCGGGCTCGCAAACCGGCTGGTCGTGGCTGGAACCGCCGGGGCTCTGGCACGCTCAGAACATGCCATTCGAGTTGGCTGAGGCTTCGGGGACGTTCTGGATGACGTCCCAGTGCTCGACCACCTTGCCCTCCTCGAAACGGAAGAAGTCTGCGAGCGCCAGCCCCAGCTCCCCTGGCGTGAGCGTCAGATTTGAATGCGTCGCTACCATCTCGCCCTGGGTAATGACGCGCTTTATTTCCAGGTGCATCTCAGGGAACTGGCTTCGCATCGAATGGACAAACGTGATGAATGCCGCCGCTCCATCCGCGACCTGAGGGTTATGCTGGACGAACTTGTCGCCGACGTGCTCGGAGACGGCCGTTTCCGGTTCGCCGAGGTTGAACGCCGTATCCAGGAATCCGCTGGCGGCTGCCTCAAGTTCTTTCTCAGTCATGAGTCGTTTCTCCTTTTCTTTTTCGGCATCGAGTCATCACCACGCCGAGTTCAAGGGATTTACAGATGCCCAACGGTCCGGTCTCTTAGGTGAGGCGGCGGATCGTTGACAGCACGGGTGGCCGCGGAAGGCGCGTTCGCGCGAACGCTTTCGATGGCAGCACAGTTGATTGCCAGTAAGCCAGGGCCTCGGTCGGATCAGCGGGTGTTCGGATAGCCGCGAAGATGGCCCCGCCGACCCCTTTCATTCTCTTGACCGGTGCGGTTTCTGAGTTAGGAAGATCTCACCCACCACGGTGAACGAGGCTGGTCAGCTGGTCGAGTTCCTTCGCGATTTGCTCAGGCACTTCCAGGGGTGACAGGTGCCCGGTTCCCTCGAGGATCGTCATGCGGGAGTCGGGTACGAAGGGCAGCAGGTTGGCTTCCAGGCTCTCGGGCGGGTCGACTCGGTCCTGCCGCCCGGCCAGGACCTGCACCGGTACTTCGATGGCGCGAGTGGCGGCAGTGATGTCCATTGTCATGCCGCCTAGTGGCCAGGCCAGCTGGGCTTCCCGGTTCCCGGCCAGGCCGTCATCTATCATCTGATCTCGCAGTTCAGGAGGCAGCGGCCGCTCAGTCAGCATGTTCTGCAGCGCGTCGCTGACGCTCGCGCGACTGTCGAAGGCGTGCGTGAGTGCCTCCGCCGCCCGGGCATCAACGGCAGGGCGCGGCGGAGCGGGAGCGATGAGCGCGAGGGCCGCCAGACCCTTCGGCCGTCGTGAAGCAGCAAGCTGGGCTACCTTCCCGCCCATCGAATGCCCGACCAGCACGTACGGGCTGAGGCCGAGGCCGGCGATAACCGCAAGCGCATCGTCGGCCAGCTCACTGATCCCGTACGGCCCCGGAAGGTCGCGGGCCGCCCCCCAGCCTCGGTGGTCGTAGGACACCACCGCGCATCCCGAAGTAAGGCGGGCGATCACCGGGGCGAAGGTACGGTGCGAGCCGCCCCAGATGTGCAAGAAAACTAGCGTTGCCGGCTCGCCGGCTTGCGTCCACACTGGTAGCCGTCCACCCCGTACGTCCACTTCAGTACTTTTCGTATCGTTCACCGGAACACTGCTTCCTCGGCTCATCGAAATTCTCCTGAGGACCTCGGTCATGGCGGACTTCACTACTGGCTCCGTCCTTGTGCTGGCGGCAGCCCTTTCGTTGGGCGGTGCCGCGGATCAGGACCAGACCTTGGGTTCCTGCATTCCTGCTGACGGGGACGGCACGGCCTCAGTAGCCGACGGTAAAGCGGGTCCGATGGTGGGCTGGCTTCTCGATCTCATCGACAACCGCGGTGGCATAGTCCGCTCCGGAGATCTCGGAATTGCCGTTGGCGTCGGTGACCAGCACGTCGGTGCCCAGCCTGAACTTGCCGGTCCTCTCGCCCGGGTTCCACGAGCCGAATGACAGGGCCGGGCTGAGGTAGAACCAGTCGACCGTGGTGTTGGCTCGCCTCAAGGCATCCAGGACGCGAGCGTGCGCCTCGGCCTCGGGCTTGTACTCCTCCGGAAGCGTGTCCAGCACCCGCGGTCCGCCCTCGGTGGCCAGGAGGCTCGCGGCACCGCCGACCACGCCGAGCCGTGCTCCGGCCACTGCTTCGAGCAGCCCGGGGACGGCGATCTCGAGATCCGGCCCGTCGGCCGGATGAGCGGGCAGGGCCACCACGACCGCGTCCGCTCCCTTGACAGCCTCGGTGCGGAACGCCGGATCATGGATCGACCCGGGCCGCAGCTCCAGGCCCTCACGCGCGGCGGCCTGGGTGGTGTCGCGAGCGACACCGACCACGGCATGGCCGCGGTCGAGCAGTTCGGCGGTGATGTGGCCGCCAGCGTAGCCCGTGACACCGAAGACAACGATCCTGGACATGACACTCCCTCGTTGCGGCGGCGCTTGAACAGGTCGTTCAGGCGCCTGGTGCTGCCGGGCCCGGCACTTTTGAGGCTATGCAGCCGCGCCGGTGGCTCCCAGGTATCCTGCCGACAGGAGATGGTCAAAATGCGACACGCCGCCGAGATACCTGACATCGGTTTCGCCGCTCCGGTCGGCCTGCCCCCGGGACTTGAGGTGATGACCCTCGCCGACCTGCGCGGGCGGGCGGCGGACCGCATGGGTGCCGACTTCATGCGGCCCCTGCGCCCCCGCTTCCATCACCTTGTCGCCTTGCACCGGGGCAGGCTGCGGAACACGGTCGACTTCACCGGCTACGACCTCGAGCCAGGCACATGGCTGTGGTCCCGGCCCGGGCAGGTGCACCAGTGGGGTGATCTCAGCGGCGCCGCCGGCACGCTGATCATTTTCGAACAAGGCTTTCTCGATCCGGCCACGAGCGCTCACCTCGACGACCCCTATGGTGCCGTCGTCCGCGTCCCCGCCGAAGCGGACCAGCAGGCCCTGCGCGCGGCCACCATTGCTCTTGAGCAGGAATTCCGCACCCCAGGCCGGCTGCCGCTAGAGACCCACCTAACGATCCTGCGTCATCTGCTGTCCGTCGTCGTGCTCAACCTGGCCCAGCTGGGCACCTCGCCCGGCGGTCCGGCGCCCCAAGCCACACAGACGTTCCTGCGGTTCCGTGACGCGGTCGAGACCCGCTTCGCCAGCACCCGCCGGCTCGAGGACTACGCACGGACTCTCGGCTATTCCACGCGCACGCTCTCCCGCGCGAGCATGGACGCCGGGGGAGTCGGAGCCAAGGAATACATCGACCGCCGGGTGCTGCTCGAGGCCAAACGACTCCTCGCGCACGGCGACCAGCCAGCGGCGAAGGTCGCGATACGCCTCGGCTTCTCCAGCGCCACGAACTTCAGCAAGTTCTTCCACCAGCGCACGGGTACGACCCCGCTCGCCTTCCGCCAGGCTGTGCGCGGCACGGCTATCTAGCTGGTCGTCCCGCCGGCACGGAACATCGTCCGGTATTCATAGGGCGACGTGCCAAGGCGCCGGTGGAAGATGGCTCGCACCGAGGCGGGTGAGCCGAGCCCGGTTAGACGGCCAAGGTTCTCCACCGGCTCGTCGGTCAGCTCCAGCAGCTCACGGGCACGGTCGAGGCGCGCGTCGGTCAGCCAGGCCATCGGCGAAGTCCCGGTCTCCTCGCGGAAGCGGCGTACGAGCGTACGCCGGGACATTCCTGCCGATCCCGCGATCGTATCGAGGTCGATGGGCTCAGTAAGGTGGCCGAGCAGCCAGGTCCGCAGCGGCGCGAGCTGGTCGCCCGAGGCATCTGGCCGCAGGCGCTCGACGTACTGGGCCTGGCCTCCGGCGCGCTGCGGAGGCGCGACGAGGGCTCGGGCGCGGCGGTTCGCCGCCGCGGCCCCGTTGTCCCGCCGGATCAGATGCAGGCACAGATCGATGCCAGCTGTGACTCCGGCCGAGGTGAGGATGTCCCCGTCGTCCACGTAGAGGCAGTTGGGCCGGACGTCGACGAGCGGGTACTGCCGCTGGAGTTTGTCCGCCACCTGCCAGTGGGTGGTTGCCGGTCGGCCGTCGAGCAGGCCGGCCGCGGCCAGGGCGAAGGCGGCCGAGCAGATGGAGACCAGCCGGGCGCCTCGCTGGTGGGCATCTAGTAGCCCGGCCAGCACGTCACCGGACGGCTTCGCATCGATATCGCGGTATCCCGGAACGACCACCGTGTCAGCGTGGGCCAGCGCGCCCAGGCCAGCCGAGGCAGTGACGCAGAACCCGTCGCCGTGCACGGGACCGGCCGCGCACACCGTCAGCTCGTAATGCGGGTCCGTCCCGAAGATCTGCACGGCGATGCCGAACTCAAGCGGCAGAACGCCCGGCAGCACCAGCACCGTCACCCGGTGACCCATGGCCCGATCCTAGCGAAGATTGACCCGAGGGCCACTTCCCGGGATCCCGGCCGGTGCCTACGGTGCCTGCATGGACGAAATCCTTGCCCTGCCAGCCGGGCCGCTGGCCCGCGCCGCCCTGGACCTCGCGCAGCAGACCGAAAGCTCGCTCGTCGCCGACCACAGCATTCGCTCGTTCTTGTTCGCCCGGCTGCTCGCCAGCCGGGACGGCAGCGTCGGCGACGCCGCCTACGACGAGAACCTGCTGTTCGCCGCCTGCACAATGCACGATCTCGGGCTGGGCACCAGCGCCCGCGGGAAGGAGCGGTTCGAGGTCGAAGGCGCCGACCTGGCCGCCGAGCTGCTCCGGCAGCACGGCGTCGCCACAGCGGACGTCGATCGAGTCTGGGAGGCCATCGCCCTGCACAGCTCGATAGGTATAGCCGACCGTCGGGGCCTGCTCACCTCCCTAACCCACAAGGGCGTCTTCACCGACGCCGGACGGTTCGGCGGCCTGCCAGAGGGTCTCCGGCAGCAGGTCTTCGCCGCCTACCCGCAGCCAGCCGGGGACTCATCTATCCGGGACGCGATCCTCGCGCACGCCAAGCGCTCGCAGGCCGCAGCCCCGCCGTACTCGATCGCGGCCGAACTCCTGCGCCAGGAACTCACTCGCTGAGCCGGCACTCCCACTCAGCGGACGCCTCCAGCGTGCCCGGTGCGAGCGGAGCCGGATTGTCCTTAGATGCACGCCCGGTCGTCCGTACGCGCACCGGAATGCGTCGAGTCGGCGCCATCACTGGCGGCAGATGATGAGCTCGTATGCGCGTTCCGGCTGGCCGCTCGCGTGGAGCCTCTGCGAGCGGCCGGCGAAGTGCGGTTCAGGCGCGTTGCCGCAGGAAGGCGGCCAAAGAGCCGTTCACCTGGTCGGGATGGGTGAGGCTGGGGGTGTGTCCCGCGCCCGGTATCACGATCAGGTCCAGGGCCCCGGGCAGGCCATCGCGGAGCATCTGCCCCAGCGGCAGCGGGATCGGCTGATCGGCCTCGCCATGCACGATCAAGGCCGGCTGAGTGATCTGGCCGACGCCGGCAGAGATGTCATCGACACCCATGAGCACGGCCACCGCGTCGGCTAGCCGCTGCTGAGGCTGCTCATGCCAGGCTTGCAGCCAGTCCTGGTAGATCTCGGGCTTGCCGAGCAGCATGCCGAGTAGGACCGGGGCTACCGCATCCAGACCGCCGTCACGGAAGCGGTCCCGGATGCCGCTCATCTGGGCCAGGGTCTCCGGCGGCCAGGCCACCGCCGCAGTGTCGGTCAGGACCAGGGCCTTGACCCGTTCGGGCGCGCGCAGGGCCGCACGAAGCGACAGGAAGCCGCCCTGGGAGTGGCCTACCAGAGTCGCCTGCTCGACACGGAGATGGTCAAGCAGGCCAAGCAGATCGTCGGCGGCATCCCAGTAGGTGTACAGACCGCCGTCGTCCTTCGTGCGGCCGTGCAGTCGCCCATCCCACACCACGCAGCGGAATTCGCCGCGCAGCGCCTCGACTTGCGCCACCCACATGTCACGATTCATGAGGTTGCCGTGACTGAAGACGATCACCGGCCCGTTACCCGCGGTGTCCTCGAAGTACAGCTGCTGACCATTCACTGACGCGAAAGGCATTTCGCTTTCTCCAATCGGGATACCCCGTGCGTTCGCCCGCTTGCCCGGGCGACTTGTTCTGGAACTGGCCAATGCCTGGCTGGTAATAGCACGATCGTTGAAAGCTTCACGGGGGCCGCCAGGCCGCGCAATGGCGGTCGTCGGCACCGGAGAGCCCTTTCGAGGCTATGCAGCCGCGATGACGGCACCCAGGTATCGCGCCGACAGCAAATGGTC